>Ga0247813_10000062_pt1:0-142500 | contig 164234 bp, 147 predicted proteins | sample UWRJL169409C1_FD_180719 | JGI IMG/M metagenome (GOLD analysis project Ga0247813, IMG submission 180719) | Plant litter microbial communities from Arlington Agricultural Research Station in Wisconsin, United States - UWRJ-L169-409C-1 | ecosystem: Environmental > Terrestrial > Plant...
GGCCATTGAAGGCATTGTGACCAAAACGGTCGTATTGCGCTTTTTTATCTGCATCATTCAATATCTCGTAAGCTTCGGCTGCTTCCTTGAATTTTTCTTCGGAAACCTTATCACCCGGGTTTCTGTCGGGGTGATATTGCATGGCCACTTTACGGTAAGCTTTCTTGATCTCCTCCTGGGAGGCGGTTTTGCTTACACCTAATATCTCGTAAAAATCTCTTTTCATAAACGTTATTTCCCCGGAGTAACTACGGGAGAAGGAAATTTGATTGCCGGTAAGGCTGTTTAAAATCTCAGGGCTGTTTCTATTATTTACCTACCACCACTTTTGCGAAGCGGATAAGTTTGTCGTTGAGGTAATAACCTTTTTGCAGTTCATCCACCACTTTGCCTTTTTTCTCTTCGGGAACTTCGATCTCCGTGATAGCTTCATGTTTTTCCACATCAAAATCTTCGTTGATGCTGCTCATCGCGGAAACTCCTTTTTGCTGCAAAATATTGCGCAGTTTATTAAAAACCAGCACGGTACCCGTTTTTATCTGTTCGATATCATCCGTAGTCTGCATTTGTTTTTCAGCACGGTCGTAATCATCCAACACATCCAGCAGGGAAACGATGATATCCTTGCCGGCAGTCTGGATCAATTCCATCCTTTCTTTGGCCGAACGGCGGCGAAAATTGTCAAATTCTGCAACCTGGCGAAGGTATTTGTCCTTTTGCTCCTGCAATTCTGCCGAAATCTTTTCCAGTTCAGAATTTTCTTCCAATGGATTGCTTAGGTGCGTATTTCCGGGAATATCGGCATCTGCATTGATATTCATATCGTTATTATCGATCGTAGTTTCTTTTTCTGACATGGTTTTCTTTTAAAATGTTTGCAAAGGTACAATAGTCAAACATTTTGCCAATGAGTCTTTGCGGTCAAATTGACATTATTTGAAATGTTCAAGAGTTCAAAAGTTTAAAATATTAAGAAATCACTTTTTTTCACTTTTTGAACATTTTAAACTATTGAATTTCGAACCCTTGCTAAATAAAAAACCCGGTCAATGACCGGGTTATAATGCTATTTTGAATATTTTATTTGACTACCTGGAATTTACCAGATTCTATGATCACCCCGTTCTTATCCCTCAACTGATAAATATAGATGCCCCTGAAAAAATCTTCCAGGTTTACATTTAACCTGTTAGGCACATTCTTGTTTTCGTAAACTTTTTTACCGATGAAGTTATATATCTGTATAGAATACGACTTATCATAACCTCTCTGGAAATCAAAATTGATTACCGTGTAGGCCGGAATTGGATAGACTTTTAGCAGCTTTGCCTGAATAGCGCCGTTGTCGGCTGGTATTTTATTTTGAGCGAAAGATGTAAAGTTTAATCCAATAATAAAGATTAGTATAACAAAAATATTTTTCAACAAGGTAAAAATAACTATTTCTTTTACAATTCCAACTAAATTTATGCCAAATAATTTACAAAATGTTTTAATGGGTCAATGGGTGAATGAGGGAATAAGTGAATGGTCAATAGTGAATAGTTAAACCTTCGAACTCTTTGATATAATCTCCACTATTTACCACACGGAATTCTCAACGTTTCTTCCAGAGACTTAATTTATTATTATTTTCAAAGAATGATATAAACTTTGGAGGTTTCACTATTCACTATTGACTATTCACATTACACTTATTTAGAAAGCCCCGCCTTTCGGCAGGGCTTCTGTTATCCAAACAATCCATAAAAACAAAAATCGTTATTGTTAGTACAGGACCTTTGAGGTGCTGGATTGTTATTATTTTTTGGGCAAATTAATGCCAGCCTGATAAATTGAATTTTTATATAATATTGAAATCTCTGTAACAGATAAGTTTACAGAACGTACCAACGCCACAATGAATGAATGGAAAGAGGGATGGGGTGGATCTTGCCTCATAAAATGCTCAGGTAGTTTTTTCATTAGATTTCAGATGTTACTATAACGCCAACGGATACCCTTTTAGTATGATCATCGAAAAAAATTGTGCAGATTGTTATTAACAACGGTGAATAACTTCAACAGGCATTTTTCATAAACGCCGCATATGAAGGATCTTAGGGTCTGCGCTTCCCCATGGCGAAAGTTTCATCACAGGCAGTTCTTTACTGATAAACTTCCAGGAACGATTGAGGAAAATGAATTCAGCGGGTGCCGGCGCCGGGTTGATATTGATAGTGAGTTTACTATAATCACTATTGCTGCTCCAGGTCCCGGTATAAGTAGTTCCATTACGGCTGCCGGTCATCGGGCCATCGTAAAAAGTATTTTTGAGTAACCGAAAAACATAGCCGTTATACTGCGAAGTAATATCATTGGCAGTATCTGTTGCCAGTTCCACTACAAAATCCCGGTTGAGGATATTGGTCTCAAAATAATCCTCCAGCGTATTTTCCGTAATGCCATTGATATCTTTTTTACTACAACTGTTCAAAAAAAGGATGGCAGCAGAAAGCAACAAAGCGATGAGGAACCGCCATTTATAAAAAACAAGGATGAAATTATTTCTTGACTGTGTCATAGATCAATGAATATTTTTTGGTCGCATAGCTGATAAATGCCCCTGCATCCAGCGTTTGGCCGGTAGCCAGTTTACACAATTCATCAGATACATGATAACGTCCGTGCCGGTAAATATGTTGCTTCAGCCAGTTGACAACAGTACCATTATCACCTGCCGAAATCTCCTTTTCAACAGACGGATTTTGCGCAGTAATAGCTGCATACAATTGTGCAGCGTACAGACTGCCGATGCTGTAAGTAGCAAAATACCCGAAACTTCCATGGCTCCAATGCACATCCTGGAGGCAACCCTGCCTGTGATCGGGAACATCCACTCCAAGATATTGTTTGTACAACTCGTTCCACACAGCCGGAATATCTTTTGTAGCGATGCTGCCCTCTATCAATCCTTTTTCTATTTCATAACGGATCATCACATGAAAATGATAAGTCAGCTCATCCGCTTCAGTGCGGATGAGAGAGGGGTGAACTTTGTTGATGCCTCTATAAAATTGCTGAACTGTTATATTGTTTAATTGTTGCGGGAAAGCTTTTTGCAAAGATGGATAATTGTGTTCCCAGAATGCTTGCCCACGGCCGATGCAATTTTCCCACAACCTGCTCTGGCTCTCATGTATGCTCAGGCTGCAATACTCTCCTAACGGCAACCCGTACTCGCTTTCGGGAAGGCCTTGTTCATATAAACCATGGCCGCCTTCGTGTATACAGCTCCACAACATATTGCCGAAATCGTTTTCATCCACACGGGTAGTGAGCCTTACATCCTGGCTATTGAAGCTGGTTGTAAATGGATGCTCGCTAATATCCTGTCGGCCCGCTTCAAAATCAAAATGCATTTTTTTGAGAATGCCCATCCCAAAATCCCATTGGATTTGTTTGTCAAAATGCTGATATAAGAAAGAATTATTTACTTGCTCTTTGCCAGATATTTCCTGTAAAAGCTGCAGCAACTCCGGTTTCAGCGAACCAAACAATGTGTCCACTTTTTTTACTGTCAATCCTTTATCATAATCATTCATCAGCGCATCATAAGGATGCGTTTCAAAACCTAATAAGTCTGCTTCCTGTTTTTTGAGCCCGATGATATCGTGTAATGGCTTTTCAAAAACAGCAAAACTATTTTCTTTTCTTGCCTGTATCCATGCATGAAAACTCTTATTGACGGCTTCACTCATTTTTCGTACAAACGTTGCCGGTAGTTTCTTGTTTTTATTGTAATCTTCCAGGCTGAGTTCAACGTTGCGTTTTTCACTAACGTATAAATCATTTGATAAAACAAGCTCATTCAGCAAAGCCCCTGTTGCTGCACTGGTGAATTGTTCATGCGCCAGCTCACTCAGCGTGGCGATCTGCTGGCCGCGTTTATCATTTCCTTTTGCTGGGAGATAGGTCTCCTGGTCCCATTGCAAAACTGCCGATGCGTATTTCACATCGGCAATTTTATGGAGTAATGTTTTGTAAGTTGTATAGGATGTATTCATCGAACCCATTTTATATCCGGTGCGTATTTTAAAATATTTACCTGCTCAAGGTAATTATAATGAGCTGGATATAACAAGTTTGACTTACAGTAGTAGCATAATTTGTCTTATGCTGCTACAATGAACGATATTTAAAATCTGTAATATAATGATCAGGAAAAGCAGGGTTATACGGTTCATAGATCCTCGACGGCAGCCCATTTGAGCCAAACCGGTATGCACCGGTAAAATCTTCATCATGACTTGGGAGTGTTTCGTAGAACTCATGCGAGGTAAGCCTGTTGGAATACATTTGCATATCGAAAATGAACGTTTCTCCAAAGGGCACCAGTAGCAAAGTCCTGAAATTACTCAGAAGTGAATAAGGCGAACGTGAAGTCGAATAAGTAAAATTTCCGTTATACTGCAACATCGATGTACCGCCGCTTTCCTGATAACTTTTATAGCTGGTAATATTCATCGCAGCATCAACTGTCATGGTATCCCTTCCTACAACAGTGACAGGAAACGATGGAATAGATGCTGTTACGACATTGAAAATTTTTCCGGGAACGTAACTAAAATGATTGACTGTAGTATACGTTGTCGAACCGGGAACATTCGGATTTGCATAGTGAATAGTAGAATCAGTAAGGTTTTGGCCTGTTGGCAGATAGGTGAAAAAGGTGATGGTTGTATCATCATCCGGATAATATATCAGCTGCCTTTTTGAAGGCAAAGTATCAGAGCCGGTGTAAGTGTAAGTATTCCGATGAGTTAACTCCAATACACCTGAACCTTCTTGTTCATATAGTTTTAACTGAATTACACGTTTATTTGCGTCATAGACATATTCATCATAGGCAAACGTATCCCGTACTCCTGCAATGCTATCAACGTAATATACTTTGTCAAGGTAAATGCTGTCATTTATAGACGTACCAGTAGAGTCCGTTACCACGGGCACTTCCGGAACTTCCGGATTATAATCTTTCTGACAACCAACAACACTGACGCATAAAACTATCGCGATCAATGAAAATAAATTAAAAACTTTCGCCCTCATGATTATTTTTTTGCAAAAGTAATTGCATTCTGAACTTACGTGCATTAAAATTCATAAGTGTGCATAAAACCCTATAACTGTAGCACCTGTTGTTATAGTGGTTAATTGTTCGTGCGCCAATTCACTAAGTGTAGCGATCTGCCGCCCCCCGTTTATCATTTCCCTTTGGTGGAAGATAGGTTTCCTGATCCCATTGCAAAACAGCGGATGCATATTTTACGTCGGCAATTTTCTGAAGAAGTTCCCGGTATTGTTCGTACAAAATAGAAGAAGGCATTAATAATAAAATTTAGCGATAATTTTTAAATGTGCCGGACATCCGCAAACGATAATATCTTAAAGGCTTTTATACGTAAATATTTTCAGGTTATAGGTTCCTGTTGGAGTACGGTATTCCAGCTTTACAGGCAGGTTGATGCTGTTGTAAATAAAATTACCGGTGAAATTTTCCATCAGATCGTAAGTTCCGGGCAGGATGCGAACCCGGCGTGTTATCCAGTTATTTACACTTTGTACATCTTCGTCAATATCGGTTGAGCCCAATGCAAGTGTTTTAAAATTACTGAGTTTCGACAAAGGATTCACTTTATCATCATACGTATATACGATCTGGCGATAGGGCCGTGGAATGCCATTGGGCAGCTGATAACTTTTATAATATAATGGGTTGCCGTTCGAATTTATTTTTATGCTATCCTCAGTTACAACAGGTGTGGTTGGTTCGGGCAGACTGCTATACAGCAGGTTCCGGATATTCAGGATATAAATGCTGTCGGCAACATAGCGGTAAGTTTTTATATAGGCATATATATTCCGCGTATAGGTTCCTCCGGGCACTGCATTTCCTACCGACTGCCAGGTAGAATCTTTCACGTTGGCATTTGCTGCACCATACCAGTAGAATACCATGGATGTATCATTTGTCAACGGATTTGAAACACCCTGGTCGTATGATATCTTCGTTTTTTTATAAGGCAATGTGTCCGTTCCATTATAAAAGTAAAAAGTGGTCCAATTGGAACCTGAACTTATCTGGGAAACCCTCTTGCGGTTATCGTAGCTGTAGGAAATAATAGTATTAGTATCCGCCTCTGCACCCGCATTCGCTTTGCTTGCAAAATAAATCTTATCAATGTAAATACTATCGGCCGGATCATGGTAAACCGGTTCAGGCAGATATTCTTTCTGGCAACTCATTAAAATAAAAACAGCAAGGCCGCATACAGAAAAAAGATTTTTCATGTCAAAAGATTAAATTTTAGCGTATCCAATTTATGAGGCTGAAATTATTGCCAGGAGAACTTTTTGTAGCTTCACAATGAACAACTTTAGGTTAACTTTATCGAATAACTGAACAGAAATGAAGATTAAAGATATAGCAAAAGTCTTGGAAAAAATAGCGCCGTTATCGTTACAGGAAGATTACGATAATGCTGGCCTTATCACCGGCAACAAAGAATGGGAATGCACGGGCATCATCGTTTCGCTGGATGCTACAGAAGATGTGGTGAAGGATGCGATAGAGAAAAAATGTAACCTCATTGTTGCTCACCACCCGATCGTTTTCAAAGGTTTGAAGAAGATCAACGGAAATAATTACGTGGAACAAACCATTATCACTGCCATCAAAAATGATATCGCCATTTACGCCATCCATACCAATCTTGATAATGTAATGGCAGGAGTAAATGGGAAGATCGCCGACAAACTCGGCCTTATCAATCGAGCTATCTTACTGCCAAAATCAAATTTATTGCGCAAACTGGCGGTATATGTTCCACTCACCCACAAGGAAATTTTGATGGAAACTTTATTTGCCGCAGGCGCCGGAAATATCGGCGATTACAGCGAATGCAGTTTTGGCACCGAAGGTTCCGGAACTTATAGAGCTGGGGAAGGCACACAGCCTTTTTTAGGTAAGATAGGCGAACGGCATACAGAACAAGAGGCAAAAGTAGAAGTCATTTTCCCCCATTGGCTGCAGGCAAATATCCTCAGCGAAATGATCAAAGCCCATCCGTACGAGGAAGTTGCTTATGACCTTTACAGCCTGGAAAACAGCTACCAGGAAACGGGTAGCGGACTTACCGGTGAACTGGAAAATGCTATCACCGAAACGGAAATGTTGTCGAGATTAAAGGCAATATTCCATATTCCGGCAATCAGACATACTCCCCTCACGGGTAAAATGGTTAAAAAAGTGGCTATTTGTGGCGGAGCAGGAAGTTTCCTGACAAAACATGCAATAAGCTCAGGTTCAGATATTTATATTACCGGAGATATCAAATACCATGAGTTTTTTGACGCTGAAGGCAAGCTATTATTAGCTGATATCGGCCACTATGAGAGTGAGCAGTTTACCCAGGAGCTGCTAATTGACATTTTAAGGGAAAAATTCCTTAACTTTGCCGTCCTAAAAACGGGCGTAAATACCAATCCTGTTCAGTATTACATCGGATAGGAAAATATCTAAAGCCCAAACCAAATCAAAAAACAAATAACACTATGGCTTCTGTTAAAGAATTTTCAGTAGAAGAAAAATTAACTTCACTGGTTCGCTTGCAAAAAATTGACAGCAAACTGGATGAAATTCAGATCTTGAAAGGCGAATTGCCGATGGAAGTAAAAGACCTGGAAGATGAGATCGAAGGGTTGCATGCACGCCAGACCCGTGTGGAAGAAGAAATCAATGGTATCACAGAATTTATTCAGCAGAAAAAAGACGGGATTGTAGAAGCGCAGGCGTTGATAAAAAAATACGAAAAGCAAAGTGAGAACGTAAAGAACAACCGTGAGTTTGAAGCGATCAACAAAGAGATCGAAATGCAGCAGCTGGAAGAAAAACTTTGCGAAAAACATATCAAAGACGCGACTGAAGAGATTGCTGAAAAAGCAAAACAATTGGAGTTTGCCAAGAAAGCGGTTGCTACCAAAGAAGCTAACCTGAGCGGTAAAAAAGCTGAACTGGAAAAGATCATCAGCGAAACTGAAAAGGAAGAAAAAGCATACAACAAGGATGCAGCTGAAGCCCGTAGCCATGTGGACGAAAGGTTGTTGCTGAGCTACGATCGCATCCGCAAAAACTATCGCAATGGATTGTCTGTTGTACCGGTAGAAAGGGATAGCTGCGGTGGTTGCTTCCATGCGATCCCTCCTCAGAAACAGAGCGAGATCAAATTGCGCAAGAAAGTGATGGTTTGCGAAAACTGCGGACGTATCCTGGTTGACAGCGAACTGAACGATAGCGTCGTGGTGAAATAAGGTTTCCCGCAAAAGATGCAAAGAAAATATACAAGCCCCGCAATGCGGGGCTTTTTGATGGAACGCAGATTTTTATGATGGCTAATATCTATCATGATGTTTAATCATAATCATCTTAAAGATCTGCGTTCGGTCACTCGTCGTCGCCGTCTTTCTTCTTCTTCTTTTTCTTTCCTGGGTCGTAGATCTTTTGTGCTTTGTATACCTGCATCAAAAATTCCTGCTGAAGAAAATTGGTTTCTTCTACCGATGAAAGTGCGATGCTCTTTATCAACGGCCAGTCGATTTTTTGGGCATAGCCGGATTGTTTCAGCTTTAATGCGAATGCCGTCACTGCTGCCGCAAATTTCAATTCTTTATCAATGCTATCGATGTGCTGATAATTATATTTTACATTATAGCGGAGATTGTTGGTCGTAGTGTCGTTGATGGTAGCATAACGCAGATCTACAGTCGCGATATCATCCGCCAGCGTACTGTTTTTGGAAAGTTCGTTCTGCTGTGTAGGTACCAATTGAAAAATGGCCAACGTACTATTACCACTCCCGATCTCTCCTCCTTCTAATTCATTGGAAGATTCATTGAGTGCTTCTTTTTTATTATCAAATCCTATCAGCCTGTATTCTTTGACCATGGAAGGATTGAAGGTAACATTCATGAATACATCGTTGGCTACTGCATATAAAGTTTGTGTCAGTTCTTTCACCAGTACTTTTTCCGCTTCCCTGACATCATCAAGATAGGCGTAATTACCATTTCCCTTTTTAGCCAAAGTCTGCAATTTGGAATCTTTCAGGTTGCCCATCCCAACACCAAGACAGGTAAGATAAACTCCTGTTTGCCTTTGTTTGGTCACCAGTTCTTCCAAAGCTTTTTCAGATGTTTCTCCCACATTAAAATCACCATCGGTGGCGAGTATGATCCGGTTGTTCCCTCCCGGGATAAAAGTGCTTTCTGCTAATTTATAAGCAGCACGGATCGCCGATTCACCAGGGGTATCGCCTGCCGCTTCCAGTTCTTCGATAGATTTGGATATCTTGTCTTTTTCTGCTCCCGAGGTAGGTGGCAACCAGATCCCTACCGTGCCGCCGTACATCACAATCGACACTACATCCTGCGGACGAAGATTTTTTACAAATAACTGGAAGGCCGCTTTGAGCAATGGAAGCCTGTTGGGCATATCCATACTTCCGGAAACATCTATCAGAAAGACAAAATTGCTTGGCGGGACTTTATCAAGGTTCAGCTTTTTGGCGCTTACATTTAGAAACAACAATTGGTTGGTAGCATCCCATGGGCAAGAAGTAAGCTGCGATTCCAACTTGAAGATATTCCCTTCTTCGGGCGGGCGATAATGCAGATTGAAATAATTGACCATCTCCTCCACTCTCACTGCATCGGGAGGCACCTGGCTTCCACCATTGATGAACCTTCGTACATTGCTGTAAGAAGCCTTGTTGACGCTGAGTGAAAACCCTGTTTTAGGATAAGTAACTGTTTTGATGAAATCATTTTCTATCAGCTGAAAATAAGTTTCATTGCTGGCAGCCCAACTGGCACGGGAAGTTTGTTTGAGATCTTTTGTTACGGAAATAAGTTTGGGTTTGATTTTGGTAGCAGCTGCTGCGGATATTTTAAGCACGAGATTTTGCCAGACATCCGTTTTTACCTTGACAGATTTTGTTTCATATCCATCAAGGGTAAGGGTAAGAGAATCGTAGAGCTGGTTGATGGTGATACCAAAACTACCTGAGCTGCCGGATGTGTAAATAGCTTTTGCGCCATGCACAAAGATCTTCACATTGGGCAGGCCATTGTTCTTCTCATCTTTTATTTCACCACGTAAATAGTATTGACTGAATGCAGGAATTGCAAAAAGGCTAAGCAGGCAGTATATAATAAGCGGTTTCAATCAGATCGAAAATAGCTAAAATACGAATTTTGGTACCAATAGCTAACGAAGATACTTTTTGAATGTTGTAATCAACCTTCAATTAACTGGTAAATCTCTCTTAAATTTCTGCCTAATCCATCATAATCCAATCCGTAACCCAGCAAAAACTTGTTAGGTACACTAAAACCGAGGTAATCGATCTTGATCGGATGCACCAATGCATCAGGTTTATGCAGCAACGAAGCTATCTTCAAGGAAGCAGGTTGCTGTGCTACCAGCTGCGGTAAAAATTCATTCAGGGTCTTGCCCGTATCCACGATATCTTCGACAACAATCACATGCCTGTCTTTCAAAGGTTCATCGAGCCCGATGGAAGTGATCACATGGCCGGTGCTGCGGGTTCCTTTGTATGAAGCGAGTTTGATAAAACAGATCTCCGCATCGATGTCAAGTTCCTTGAAAAGATCGGAAGCAAACATGAATGAGCCATTCAATATGGCGATGAACAACGGACGTTTGCCGGCATATTCCTTATTGATATCCCCAGCCAGTCTTTTGATCTGCTCATCTATCTGCGCTACCGTCAGGTAGGGTTGAAATTTCTTATCGTTGACCTGTATAACAGCCATATTGTTTTATTTAGATATGATCAATTTTTGTCCGATCGAAAGCTCATCGGCTTCCAGTTTATTCCATTCACGGAGCTGCTGCACCGAGACATTATATTTTCTTGCGATCGCGTACAATCCTTCCCTGGGTTGCACTTCATGGATCTTTGCAGCAGCATCGTTTTTGATGACGATGGTTTGCCCGATCGCAAGTCCCGGCCTCAGGTTGATCTTTGTTCCTTTTGCTACCACCGCGTTTTCAGGCAGGTTGTTATATTGCATCAGGTATTGAAGCTGCACGGCGTTGTTCTGTGCTATTTCATAAAGGCTTTCGCGTTGCAATGCGATGTAATAATCTCGGTTGCCTTGTTTCGGTTTTTTCTCAAGATAAATCCACTGGTCATCAGCTACCAGGCCATCCTGTTTCAGGTCATTGTATTCCAGCAATTTTGCCAACGCGATATCATTGCGGGTAGCTACCGCCAGCAAGGAGGTCCCTTTGAGTGCCAGCACCGCTTTTAGCCCATTGAACAAACTCTTTCCTTTTTTAGAAGAACTGTTTATTTCAGTTTTTGTATCGGCATCTTCTACTATGATGGAGGGAGAAATTGTTATTTTCTTTTCGACATTATTGCTGTCCACTACCACCGGTGAGATCACCACTGATTCACCCGCAACTTGATCTGAATCGTATTGCTGAAGATTATTCGCCTCGATGTTTTTTATCAATATCATCGGGTAACGCGGATTGGTAGCATAACCGGCTTTTTTCAACCCATAAGCCCAGCCTTTGTAATCGGTTGGCTCCAGTTGAAAGAGAGAGGCGTAACGCCCGTTGTTGCGCAGGAAGTCGCTGTGGTCGCGATAACTGTCTTCGGCATTTTTATATTTCCTGAAACATTCGTTGGGCGCATCATCCGTATGAGTAACCGATTCTCCTGTCCAGTTGCTTTTGCATTTGATGCCAAAATGATTGTTCGATCTTTTCACCAGGTCGCTGTTCCCGCTTTCTGTTTCCAGCAATCCTTGCGCCAGCGTGATGGAAGCCGGAATACCGGAACGTTTCATTTCCGCGATAGCGACATCTTTATAAGTAGCGATATATTCCTGTACGGTGATGGTTTGTCCGGATGAACAATACATCATGAAAGAACAGATCGCTACAGCAATAATTTTTTTCATTCACTCAATTTTTTCTGATCAGCATCAAGCCGTCCCTTACCGTTAGTAATACCTGTTGCACTCTCTGATCCTTTGCTACATGCTCGTTGAACGCCTGGATGGCCAGGGCATTTTTTCCTTTCACTTCTTCTTCGAGAACCTGTCCGTGAAAAAGTACATTATCCGCCAGGATATACCCCCCGGGTTTTATAAGCGGCAAAGTTAATTCGTAATACTCAATATAACTCACTTTATCAGCATCAATAAAAACAATGTCCCAGGCCTCCTTCAGCGTGGGAATAATGGTTCTTGCATCGCCGATATGTAAATGAATATTTTTCGCGCCGGCTTTATCAAAATTAGCCTGCGAGGTTGCGGCATCTTCTTCTCTTATCTCGATCGTATGCAGCATGCCGTTTTCCTGAAGCCCTTTTGCAAGGCATAAAGCGCTGAAGCCGGTGAATGTACCAATTTCCAAAATGCGCCCTGGCTTGATCATACGGCTGATCATTTCCAGGAAAACACCCTGCACATGCCCGCTGAGCATATGTGCATGCGGATGTTGTGCAAAGGTATCGCGGGCAATTTCTTCCGAAAATTTATCCAGGGGCGAAGTGAATTTTTCGGAGTATTGTTCGGCTTTAATATTTACGAGTTCGGTCATACGGTTTCAGCCACTTTTTTCTTTGATACCAGCCAAAGGCCGATGAAAGTAAGCAGGCCGTTTACGATCAGCAGTTCTGATCCGATCTGGAAACCGCCCAACAATTCTTTTTGAAATTTATCGAGGATAAAACAGATCAATGGCGCGGCAATACATACCACCGGCACCAGTTTGTCGTGCACCTGTTGTTTGGTGATGATGCCAAATGTAAAGAGACCAAGCAACGGGCCATAAGTATATGCAGCCACTTTTAAGATCACATTGATCATACTCGGATCATTTACTTTATGAAATATCAACACAAATAAGAGGAATACTGCCGCCACGGTAAGATGAATTCGCTGGCGTATTTTTTTCTTCTTGGTTTCACTCCAGTCTTGTCTTCTTTGCATCCCAAGTATATCGATGCAGAAGGAGGAAGTGAGCGCCGTAATGGCGCCATCTGCACTCGGGAACAAAGCGGAGATCAATGCTATGATAAAAATGACAGAAACGATCGAAGGCATATGATTCAACGCCAGATCAGGGAATAATTTATCACCCGAACTTGTTACACCTTGTTGTGCACCATAAAGGTGCAATAAGCCTCCGAGGAACAGGAAGATGAAAATTACCACCACCATGATGATTGAAAGTGTGATGATATTTTTTTGAGAATCTTTTAGTCGTTTCACAGAAATCGTTTTTTGCATCATCTCCTGATCCATACCGGTCATGGTGATGGTGATGAATGCACCGGCAAGTATCTGTTTTACAAAAAATAATTTATTACCGGGATCGGTAAAGAATATTTTCGAATAGCCTTTATCATTCATGGAGGATATGGCTTCGCCAAAACTGAGCCCCATGGTGTGCAGGATGTATATCACACAAACGATCAGCCCCGTGAGCATGAAAGTAGTCTGGAGTGTATCGGTGAAAACAATGGTCTTTACACCACCTTCATAGGTATAGATCAAGATCATCACCAGGATGATCAGCGTTGTTACCCAAAACGGGACCCCAAGGCTTGAAAGGATAGAATCCTGCAATATTTTCACCACCAGGTAAAGCCTCGCAGTAGCGCCAAGCGTACGGGAAAGAATGAAAAAAGCAGCACCTGTTTTATATGACCTGATCCCCAGCCTGGAACTTAGATAATTATAGATGGAAGTGAGATTTAGCCGGTAATACAGCGGCAGCAACACATAAGCGATCACGATATACCCGATGAGATAACCGATCACGATCTGGAAATAAGCGAACGCATCTTTTCCTACACCTCCCGGTACGCTTACAAATGTGACGCCGGATAAAGAAGTGCCGATCATTCCGAACGCGACCAGCATCCAGTTGGAATTCCTGTTTCCGATGAAGAACGATTCATTATCAGAATTCTTACTCGTATACCAGGCCACTCCCAACAACAAAAGAAAATATCCGATCACGAAAGCAAGCAATACTGTAGGAGACATAAAGATATATTTACGTAAAAATAAGCTTGAAAATAGAAAAAAACTTTGTGTCTTTGTTCTTTATTAATTTTTAACTTATGCAGATACGTTCCATCGCAGTTTTTTGCGGCAGCAAAACCGGCTCCAATCCTTTGTTTGAAGAGCATACCCGGCAGTTGGGAAAGATCCTCGCCAGCCGTGAGATCACCGTTATTTATGGTGGTGGAAATAAGGGATTGATGGGCGCTATCGCCAATGCTACACTCGAAGCGAATGGAAAAGTGATCGGCATCATTCCCAAGATGCTGAGCGAAAGGGAGCATCAGCATTTCGGGCTTACCGAAATCACGGTGGTAGAGACCATGCATATCCGCAAACAGATGCTGTATGAAAAAAGTGACGCGGCCATCATTTTACCCGGAGGATATGGCACGCTGGATGAAGTATTTGAAATGCTCACCTGGAACCAGCTGAGCATTCACGATAAACATATTTTCATTCTTAACAGCGGAGGATTTTACGATCACCTGATCGCACATATCCATGCGATGGACAAAGAAGGTTTTTTATACAGTCATCCGGATAAACAGATGACTGTATTGAATTCACCTGAAGAACTACTGAAATATCTTTAATTTTCGCTGGTGCGCCTGCCACGTACTACCTTGTTTTGAAACAACGCGAAATTGTAACCGGCGCGGATGATAGGAATAACACGTTTGCTGTTGTTTTGATCATATTCGATGTAAGGAGAATTTTTTGCTCCAGCCACATCAAACGAAACTGAAAAATAATAGAAGGAATTGCTGCCTTCCTCTCTTCCACCGGCGTAACCTGCCCCCAGTAACAAACTGCTGGCATTGTAATTTAATTTTTGAGAAGGGGCACCATTGGCATAAATCAATTTGTATTTGATAATGTTGTATTCGTATTGACCCTGCAGGAACAAAAACTTCACAGGAAAAACGCGAACAAATGCACCTGGCCCATAAATTGTTTGGCGGACCTTTCCAAGATAATTATAATAGTAATCGTATTGCTTTTGTGAAATATAATTGATACCGGGGCTGAAAGCAACATCTAAAAACCTGTTGACACTGTATCCAAAATACGGACTGATACCCAATGCTGTCGTTCCACTACCAAATGACAGGTTCAACGAACCTCCGGTAAAAAGATTTTCTTTTTTAAATCCTCCCTTTTTATCCTCGTCGGAATCTTCCTGCGCAAATGCACTTGCAGAAAAAAGCACAACTAACAGTAACGAATAAACGCTCTTCATGGTTATTATTTTATAATGAATCAAATATCTTCCCTTTGTTCAGGATGTTATTGGGGTCGAATGCTTTTTTTATTCCTCTCATCAGTTCAAGATTGGCTTCTTCAAACACGATATCCATGTATTCTTTTTGTATCAACCCGATCCCGTGTTCGCCGCTGATAGTACCTCCCAGGGACCTCACCAGCCTGAACAAAGCTTTCAATGCCGGAATTACTTCCGGGTTGTTGAGGCTGTAAATGCTGCCTTCTTTTTTGATGCGGATATGAAGGTTGCCATCGCCGGCATGTCCGTAACAAACCACTTTGAAATCATATTCTATTCCCAACGCTTTTACTCCATGGATCAATGCCGGAAGATTTGCCCTTGGCACCACCGTATCTTCTTCGATCGTATAACCCACCAGTTTAACGGCTTCGGCTACACGGCGGCGTAATTTCCATAACTCAGCTTTTTGCTGGGCATCATCCGCGAAGAAAATTTCTCCGCAATCATACTCCAACAGTACAGTTGATATCGCTTCCATTTCGGCCATCAAAGTATCCATGTGATTACCATCCACTTCAATGATCAGGTGTGCTGCTACTCCTTCATCTACCGGTACCACACTGCTGTCTACAAATTCACTTACGATCTTCAATGCATCTATTTCAACAAGTTCCAATGCACTTGGTGTAAACCCTGCACGGAAAATCGCACTAACCGCCGCACCTGCCTTTTCAAGGTCATTGAAAGGTACGAGCATAAGCAGATCAAACTTTGGGTGAGGGAGCAACTTTAGCACTATTTTAGTAACCAGCCCCAATGTGCCTTCGCTTCCTACTACGAGTTGTGTGAGGTTATAACCTGTGGAATTTTTCAAAACGTTGGCGCCAGTCCAGATGATATCGCCGGAAGGCAATACCACCTGGAGGTTGAGTACATAATCTTTTACCACACCGTATTTCACAGCTTTAGGGCCACCGCTGTTCTCGGCGATATTACCCCCGATAAAACAACTTCCCCTGCTGCTTGGATCAGGCGGGTAAAACAGCCCTTTTTCTTTTACAGCATTCTGCAACACTTCTGTTATCACCCCAGGTTCGGTAGTCACCTGCAGGTTGCGTTCGTCGATCTCAATGATGGAATTCATCCTTTCGAAAGAGACCAATACACCACCAAGATGTGGCAATGCGCCACCACTCAGCCCGGTGCCGGCTCCACGAGGTGTTACAGGTATCCTGTGTTGATTACAGATCTTCATTACGCTGCTGAGTTCTTCGGCAGTCCGTGGTTTGATCACGATGTCGGGTAAAAAATGCAGGTTCTCCGTTTCATCATGCGCATAATTATGAAGGCTTTCTTCGTCGGTAAAAACGTATTGTTCGCCCAATATCTGCCTGAAGGAAGAGAGATGTGCTAAGAAGTCCGCAGTATTTTCTGTAGTTAAGGCCATGAAAAATATTTGCGCAAAAATCGTAAAAAAAGATGAAGAATGCTAATGTTGTGCGCCGGAGCTCCTGCTCAGGCTTTTTGAAATGCCGAAGCGGGAGCTTCAGCGCACATCAAAATTTCGGACAAAGCGACTGCCTGTCTACATTCGTTGGATAAAATCCTTTTTTGATCAGGCTGAATTCGCTGGCACCCCTTGAATTATTATAATTTTTAAGGGAAGACGTAGTCACATCATAGCTGAAAGTGAATTTCAGGGTCCCCACTTCCAGCCCCACAACAGGGATCACCGCATCCTGGTAGCGGTAATATAAACCAGCGATCAATTGTTTTTCGCCAAATTCTGAAAGATTATAATTGGCGTTCATCCCGCCGGTAAGTTCCCTGGATCCTGCCTGCGTAGTGAAATATACATTGGGATTGATGATCACCCTTTCGTGCACTTTGAGGATCGCGTTCACAAACCCTATATGCCGCATCGGGATGATGCCATCCGATGTCTGATCATTAAAAAAAGTTTCTCTTGGTTTGTTGACATGATGGATAGAATAGCCGGCATTGATGTATACATTTTCCTGCGGAAAATAAGCATAGTTCAATCCCACCTGCATATCAAAATAACTGACGCTGGTGTTCTGCAATACTACCGAAGTGGGTACGGCGACATCGAAAAATTTGCCATCGAACTGATCAGGGAATTTCAAGGCGCTCTGATCGATCCTTTTTTGCGCCCAACCAAGATTGAAACCGGCACTCAGCAGGCTGCTGTTACCGAGCAGCTGATGGTATGCCACGGAACCATACACTTTGGTGGATCGCAAAGCGCCGCTACCGGCCACATCGCTTAATATCATCCCTCCTACTCCTACCCAGCCGTTTTCGAGCCGGTCTTTAAAAAGCTGTGCATCGCCGAAGGCGCTCATCGTTTTGTAAGGCTCGGCCATGATATTGCTCCACTGATTGCGGTAATGCACTCCTAGCCTGTAATCCGCATCCGGAATGAAACCTGTATTGGCAGGGTTGGTGGTAAGCGGCGAATTGAAGAACTGCGAAAAGTGTAGATCCTGTGCATGCGCTCCCGCAAACAGCAACAATAAAGTGTTTAATAATATGATCCCTTTTATCCTCATCAATTTTACTCCCCTGTTTTTTTAACGCAATAAAGTAATATCGCCTGTTTTTCTTGTCTTCTTTCCATCGCTGAATTCCGCATCCAGCGTATAAGTATATACATCCAGTGGCTGAAGTTTGCCTTTGTAAGTTCCATCCCAACCATTGTCTTTGTTGGTGCTTTCAAATATTATCTGACCCCATCTGTTATATATTCTCCAGATCATTTTGGTGATACCAAACCCACGGACCTTCACGATTCCATTCTCTCCAAACCTACCTGGCGTAAATGCATTGGGCACATCCAGTAAAGGCAGAACGATCACTCTTACCCTTAATGGGAAGGTATCTGTACAGCCCGCCTGGTTGTAAGCGATCAGTTCGGCATCGTAAGTGCCGGTAGCATTATATTCATGCTTTGGTTCAAATAAAGTAGAGCTTTGTCCATCGCCAAAATTCCACAACCAGCGGATAGCTCCCTGAGAAGACTGGTTGCCGAATTGTACCGGAACATTTTCCTGCGGCGGATTGGGCGACCAGGTAGCGCGTGCGATAGGTTTAGGCAATACATTGATCGTAAAATAGGCCGATGTATCCCGCAGGTTGCAGGTGTTAAGATCGGTAGCGATCAGCCTTACACGATAAGTACCCGGTGTATTAAAAGTGTAGGTAGGGTTTTCTGCCGTGGAGAAGGTCGTACCATTATCAAATTGCCATTGCCAGGTAACTCCCGCCTGGGAATTATTATTGAACGATGCGGTGTATGGCGCACATCCAAGTGCGTCGGTAGCGAAAATAGCTTTTACAAAGGCATCGATCCGTATGGTCTTCTCGATCGTGTCGGGAGCATTACAGAATGTTTCATCTATCAGGAATAGTGTGACCTTGTAGGTTCCTGCCTGTGCATACGAATGCACCCGTGGCGGCGTATACCCAACTGTATCCCTTGGTGAACCATCGCCATAATCCCACACAAAAGTGCGTGGGCCGAACGTGGGGAACAAAGGAGCGCTTGTGTTGGTATATTGCATGGTCAGGCTCTGGCAAGGAGGCAATTTTACACTGGTAAAGCTGAGATTTACCTTGTTATTTCCGGCCTTGATATTGATGTAAACGGTATCACGTATGTTACAGGTACTGCTATCCTCAGCAATGAGCATTACCCTGAAAGTGCCCGCAGTGGTATATTGGTGCGAAGAAGTATTTTGTGGTTTGTAAGTTGTATCCCTTTTGGTGCCATCTCCGTAATCCCAGATATATTTTTTTGCGAGCAAAAGGCTATCCCTGAAATTTACCGTGAATGGTATACATGCTACCGTATCGTTGGCAATACCATTGATAGATGTCTTGATGTTGGCGCTTACCCCGGCAAAGTTCATCGCTATTTTTACTACTGCCTGATTGCAGCCTGTACTCCTGTTTCTTGGCCCCCACACACCCGCTGTTACGGGAAAAGTTCCTGCGGAACAATTGGCGCAAATTGCCTGATAGATCACCCCGTTTTCATCAAACCGGCTGGTTCCTCCATCCACATGATCGCCTAATCCTCCGCTCTGTCCGAAAATCGAAGCAAACAAACAGCTCTGCGCATTTTTTTCCATCACGAAGAAATAAAAATCGTTTCCGTCCGGCGCAAATCTTCCCGCCAGCGGATTCACTTCGGGAAGGTTAAAAGTATTGCCTGTAGAATATCTCTGGCTATTATTAAGCCCTCCTCCCCAACCGGAAACGTAGACATTTTCGCACCTATCTACCAGGAAGGCTATCGGGGAAATATTCGGATCATTGGAAGCCGTTCCAAAAACGGTAGAATATACATAGGCCGACAAATCGGGCTGTAATTTGGAGATGAACTGTTTTGATCCCGGATTGCTGTAAGTGGCATTCAGCACACGCCATGCACCCGTGGTGGTTCCCATCACATAAGGAAAGCCGCTGCGGTCGAATTTCAATCCATAGATAATATCAATTTCCGGTGTACCGAGATAAGTTGTTTTCAGCAAAGCTGATCCATCGTTTCTCAGCTGCGTTACAAATCCGTCAGCAGTACCGCCCTGAAATGCTGATTGAATAACACCGGCGGTATTTCCGGGAAGGTTGGTACTGGCTGTTCCGCCGGCGATATAAAGATTACCGGTCTGCGGGTTCAACCCTGCCACAAAACAGGCATCATCCCCATTTCCTCCAAAATAAGTACTGAACAACGGAGTGGTCAGACTGGAATTAAATTTAAGGATCACGCCATCCTGCCCGCCACCCGATGTAGTTTGAATCGTAGAATTCCTTACCGGAAAATCGGTTGATTGGGTACAGGAAGCAAGATAAATATTGTTGGTACCATCCAGGATCACTTCACTACGGGCATCATCGCCGTAGTTCCTGCGAAGGCTTTTTGCCCCGTCGGCATCTTCGTATTTCGGATTGATATTTACACCATCATTTCCCGTGCCGCCTACCCTCACTGAGCCGATCAGCGCAGTGCCGGCCGCATTCAGTTTGGTGATTACGATATCGTATTCACCACAATCGCCTACAAAATTATTTGCAGGAAACACCGGATAACTATTCGTGCCGGTCGTTGGCGAATTGGTTCTCCCTGCGATGGTAAGATTTCCCTGCGCATCACAGATCATACTATGCGGCTGTTCATTTCCGCCTCCGCCGATATAAGTAGCATACAACCTGTTGCTGCCATTTGCCGAAAATTTAAATATCCCCATATCATATCCACGGGCATCCTGCCCTTCCGGCAAACCTCCACCATAGGTAATATCAAATGCCCCCGGAGAAACCGGGTATCCTGTACTAAATACTATCCCTCCTGCAAATAAACTTCCGTCGGGACCAGGTGTGGCGGCGTATCCCCAGTTATCTGCCGAACTTCCGGTAAAGGAAGAAAAGACTATCGAAGGATCAATGACCAGCGTTTTGGTAAGATCGTAGTTCTTCACCTGGAAAGTGACCACATTATCCCTTACGATGTATTTACAATCGATCTCCTGTCTTTTATCTATGGATGTCTGGTAAGAATAAGGCGATAATTCCTTTACATCGCCGAACGGTGTAGTGATGACCAGTTCCTTTTCTTTTACACCGATACTTTTGGGCCCGTCATATTGCATCGCGATGGCATTCACATTACCGCCAGGACGAACAATGAAATCGTATTTCATTTTTTCACCACTGGTGTAGTAACGTATATCGATGTTGGGATAAATATTTTTGTAAGTAACCTCCTGGTATATCTTACAACTGGAAGCCCAGTTAGATCGGTCGCCGATAAAATAATTATTGTAAGAATTCAGTGCTTTTTCCGCAACTCTGGGTGCATTTTCAGCGGCTCCGAGAAATTTCACTTTATATGCGAAGGAATGAACTACAATTGGTTTATTGTTGTTGGATGGCTCTTTGATCTTGTTTGCAGTAGAACCTCCACCAGTGTTATTATCTCCATGGTTGTGGCTATGCATCCGCTCAGCTAATGCCGCCAGGTCTTCCGGCTTGTGAAGCATAACGGTAAAGCCTTTTTTTTCCAGGAAAAATGAGCCTGTACTGAAATCGCCGCGATAATTAACGGAAGAGTTCCATTGGCCTTTATTTTGGGTGAATTCTATTTGAGCTGAGGCATGCACAGGCAGAAGAAGCGGTGCTCCGATGAGGATGATGCAGGAAAATATCTTAGTAAAAAATCTCAAGTATTTTTATTTACAATTTAATCATAATAAACGTAATCTTATAGGCTTTCGATGGGTAAAATAGAATGTTTTGTATTTGCTTTAACGTATAATTTATTTTACTTACGCAATCTTGCTCCATTTAGTCTTGGCTTTATGCTGTTGGAGAAAGTTTTTTACCGGCAAATTTTCAGCCAAATTGATATCAGGGTCTTTTTCCAGCAAAGCCTCCACCGTTTCCCTTGCAGCTTCAAGCATTTGTTTGTCATTTACCAGGCTTGCCAACCTGAAATTCAGGGCTCCGCTTTGCCTCGTGCCTTCAATTTCGCCAGGACCACGCAGCTCAAGGTCTTTTTCCGCGATGGCAAATCCGTCGTTGGTAGCCACCATTATCTTCAGCCTTTCACGGGCATCGTTGGATACTTTGCGGCCGGTGAGCAGGATACAATAACTTTTTTCGGCACCACGGCCAACCCTGCCGCGTAGCTGGTGCAGCTGCGACAAGCCGAATTTTTCCGCACTTTCAATCACCATTACCGAGGCATTGGGCACATTTACTCCCACTTCTATCACGGTTGTGCTTACCATTATTTGAGTATCACCCGTTACAAAACGCTGCATATTGGTCTCTTTTTGTTCCACCGGCTGCTTACCATGCACCATGCTGATCCAATATTTCGGCTCAGGAAAAAAAGATTTCACTTCCTCAAACCCCTTCATCAGGTTTTCATAATCCAGTTTGCTGCTTTCTTCAATGAGCGGGTAAATGATGTATGCCTGCCGGCCTTTGGCAATTTCTTCTTTGATAAAATCCATCACCTGCGGCCTCGCAGTTTCATTTCGGTGGATAGTATTGATAGGTTGCCTGCCGGGTGGCAATTCATCCATCACGCTGTAGTCGAGATCGCCGTAAGCGGTTAGTGCAAGCGTTCTTGGTATGGGAGTGGCCGTCATTACCAACACATGCGGCGGAACTTCATTCTTTTTCCATAATTGCGCCCGTTGTGCTACGCCGAACTTGTGCTGTTCGTCAATTACGGCAAATCCAAGATTTTGAAAAGCCACTTTATCCTCTATCACGGCATGGGTGCCGATCAATATCTGTATCTCACCATCCGCCACCTGCTGCATGATTAACTTACGTGCTTTGCCTTTGCTAGAACCGGTCAGTATCTGAACATTGACCGGTAATTCCTGTAAAGCCGAACGGATACTTTGATAATGTTGCTGGGCAAGGATTTCCGTAGGAGCCATCAACACGCTCTGAAAACCGTTGTCGGCAGCTATCAGCATGCTGAGTAATGCTACCATCGTTTTACCGCTTCCTACATCACCCTGCAACAGCCTGTTCATCTGGCGGCCACTGCCTGCATCTTTCCTGATCTCTTTCAACACCCTTTTCTGGGCATTGGTGAGTTCGAAGGGAAGATGGTCTTTGTAAAAAGTATTGAACAACGTGCCCACTTTGTCAAATACAGAACCCCTGCTGAAACGGTGCCGCTGTATGCGCACAAGATTCATTCGTAGCTGCGCAAAAAAGAGTTCTTCAAATTTCAATCTGCGCAAAGCGTGCTGATAATGCTTTTCAGAAGAAGGAAGGTGTATCTGGTGAAATGCCTGGAAACGGGAGACAAGTTTGTATTTTTCTATCACTTCCTTCGGAAGATTTTCCGGAAGGTCTTTTTCCTGTATCCGTTGAAAGAGTTCTTTTACCAATTTTCCAAAAGCATTTCCGGAAAGGGATTTCGCTTTCAGTTTTTCTGTAGTGGGATATACCGGCTCTAGGTGTTGTTTGCCGGATGAATTTTCCTGTGTAAAATTTTCGATATCCGGGTGTGCCACCTGAGGCGTACCCATAAAAAAACTGAGTTTGCCAAACACCAGGTATTGTTGCCCCACGTGTAATATCTTTTGCACCCAATTGATTCCCTGGAACCAGACCAGCTCTATCACCCCTGTCTGATCTTTCAATTTACCTACAAGCCTCCTGCCGCGGTTTTCGCCCATCATTTCCAGGCTCAGCAGTTTGCCGCCAACATAAGCGTATTCCGCCGAAGGCGATAAAGAACCGATCTGGTCTACATTTGTGCGATCGATATGCCTGAACGGGTAATGTTCCAGCAGGTCTTTAAAAGTATGAATGTTTAATTCTTTGCGAAGCAGATCGCCCTTTTGGGCTGAGATACCGGTAAGGTATTCGATGGGAGTTGATAGTATGGTGGCTTCTTGAGTCAAAGTTCAAAAGGTTCAAAAGGTTCAACAGTTCAAAATGTTGTTGAACCTCTTGAACATTTTGAACATCTTGAACCTCTGGAACTTGTTATTTGTTTCGGGTTCCCTTGTGATGAAAGCTTTTCTTTTTGCCTCCTCCTCTTTTTTCAAATACGGGATTGTAAGCAGGCTGCTCGCCGAATATTTCCGGCAACTTCATCTTAGGCACTTCTTTTTCCAATAATTTTTCTATCGATAAAAATTTGCGTTGTTCTTTTACACTTACCAAAGTAAATGCGGTACCATCGGCTTCGGCTCGTGCGGTACGCCCGATGCGGTGTACATAATCTTCGCCATCGTGTGGCACATCAAAGTTGATCACCAGCTCGATGTTGTCGATATCGATACCGCGGCTGAGGATATCTGTTGCTACCAGCACCGGCAATCTTCCGCTACGGTACTGCATCAGGATGTCTTCGCGACTTTCCTGTTCAAGGTCGCTATGTATTTCTCCGGCTTTAATACCTGCCTTTTTCAGGTCACGGGTAAGCTGTTTTACATTCAATTTGCTGCTGCAGAATATCACCACTTTTTTCAGGTGATTCTCTTTCAGCAAGTGAATGATCAAGGGATTTTTTTGTGCATCGTATACCATGTAAGCCTGCTGAATGATCTTCTCAGGCGGCTTGCTGATGGAGATATTTATTTCTGCAGGATTAGTAAGGATCGTTCTTGCCAGCTGCCTGATCTTGGGCGGCATGGTAGCGGAGAAAAGCAGGTTTTGCCTTTTTTCCGGTAAATGTTTTATGATGAACATGATGTCGTCGAAAAAACCCATATCCAACATCCTGTCGGCTTCATCCAGCACGAGGTATTTTAGCTGATTCAATTTTACATATCCCATCTTGATATGCGCCATCATTTTGCCCGGCGTACATACCACGATATCCGCCCCCATGCTGAGTGCCTTTTTTTCCTGCACAAAAGCATTGCCATCGCCACCACCAAATACGGCAATGGAACTTATGGAGGTAAAGTAAGATAACCCTTCGAGATGCTGGGCGATCTGTATGGCCAGTTCACGGGTAGGCACTATCACCAGTGAAGTGATGCCATCGCCGCTTTGCGGGGCCGTAATGATTTTATTGATGAGAGGTAAAAGAAAAGCGGCCGTTTTGCCGGTGCCGGTCTGCGCCGAAGCGATAATATCTTTTCCTTCCAGTATGAGTGGGATTACCTGTGCCTGTACGGGGGTTGCTTCATCGTAGTTGGAGGCATCAATGCCATCCAGTAACCTGTCGTCGAATCCAAATTCTGTGAACTTCAAAATGTATGCTGTATTTTAATTATCTCATAAAGATAACCAATATAGTGGTTCAGCCTAGTAAATACAACCGCTTGCCGCCAGGAAGGAAAGAAATTAGCGTATTTCGTAAAAAATCGGGTACTTTGGCGAAACCGGCAGTTGGGGTTGTGAGCAGTTGATATGCCACTACCAGACCACTCACAATTTGTGAGTGGCTGAATTTCATTTTTCAATCACTCACAAATTGTGAGTGATGCATTTTTGAAAAACAGACTGTCACAAAAAATAAAAAAGATCATGATGGTAAAAGTTGGAGAATATAACAATCTGAAGGTGTTACGTGAAGTGGATTTTGGCGTATACCTCGATGATGGTGGTGAGGGGATCCTGCTGCCAAAGCGTTTTGTGCCGGCCAATACAAAAGCGGGAGATGAATTAAAGGTATTTATTTACCATGATAGCGAGGGCAGGCTGATCGCTACCACCCAACAGCCGCTTGGCGTGCTGGGAGATATTGTAAAATTACGGGCGGTGACGGTTACCCCGCAGGGGGCGTTCCTTGATTTTGGATTGATGAAAGATCTTTTTGTGCCAAAATCGCAGCAGCTGGTGGGCATGCGGCCAAATGGAGAATATCTTGTAAAAATATACCTCGATGAACAGACCGGAAGAATTGCCGCTACCGAAAGGATCGAGCAGGATCTCAGCAACGATCAGCTCACGGTAAAAGAACTGGATGTGGTGGACCTGATCGTTTTTCGCCGTACCGATATCGGCTACCTGATGATCATCAATAATCAACACACCGGTGTATTACATTTCAACGAGATCTACCGCAGTATTGGTGAAGGGGATAAATTCAAAGGCTTTATCAAAAAAATATACCCTGCGGATAATAAGATAGATGTTGCGGCCGGCAAGCCGGGATATGGCCGTGTGGAAGATGAAACGGAAAAGATCCTTCGGTTACTGAAAGAAAATAATGGCTTCCTTCCTTATCACGATAAATCCGATCCTGAAGCGATTTATGAATTTTTCGGAATGAGTAAGAAAACTTTCAAAATGACGACGGGGAATTTATATCGGCAGCAAAAGATCAGTTTTGAAGAAGAAGGCATAAAATTGAAATAAGGAATAAGAAATATTTAATAAGAAATAAGGAAGTGGAGTTTTGTAAGAATTTGAATTCATTACAAAGCTCCACTTCCTTATTTTATGTTTATTATTTCTTATTCCTTATTTCTTAAACATTTTCGCCGTCAGATCCTTATCATGCCCGTAAATATCATCGGCAAAATGCAATAACCCTTCATCATCTACCCAGGCTGTATAATAAGTGATCAACACTGGTACAGCAGGTTTTATTCTCACATATTTTTCTTTGTTGAGATGCATGGCAGAATCTATCTTTTCAGCATTCCACGCAGTATCGGATTGCAACAGGTAGTTAGCCATTTTTGCCGGTTCGCTCAGCCGGATGCAACCATGGCTGTACGCACGCTTGTCGTTCTTGAACAATCCTTTGGAAGGTGTATCGTGAAAATAAATATCGTAGCTGTTCGGGAATAAAAACTTCACTCTTCCCAGTGAATTATTACCACCAGGTTTCTGCCTTACCCTTGGGATGCCATTGCCCCAGCTACCCACCACTTCCATATTTTGTCTGGCCAGGTAAGCATTACCGCTGCGGGCGATGCCGGGTGCGATTTCTTTTTTGGAAATGCTGTAAGGCACATTCCAGTAAGGGCTGAACACCACCGTATTCAAATTTCCTGTAAACATCGTGGTCTTGCTCCCCTGCTTTCCAACTACCACTACCATGTCAAATACTTTTGTCTTGCCGTCTTTTACATGGAGAATGAATTCCGGAATATTTACCGTGATCAGTTTGCCTTCAGGTTCGCTCACCAGCCATTGCGTACGGCTCAGGTTGATCAGTATCTGTGAGATCCTTTTTTCTACCGGCACATTCATATCTTTCAACTGATTGTCGGTAAGCTTGCCGGTAGGTTTGTAACCATGGCGCACCTGGAATGTCCTGATAGCGGAATCGAGATTGGCAGTAAAAAATTCTGTGCTGTCTTCCGCCGGCATGTCGCCTGTAATGAACAGGTGCCGTTTTAGTACTGCTATCTGCCTGGAAGTATCAGTAGCAGCAAGCTCTTTAGCATTGACTGATATCTTTGGCCAGCCGCCTTCTTTTTGTATGGCCACGTATTTTTTCAGCTGCTCTTTCAATTTTTTATAAGAAGGGTTTACGCCTTCGTAATAGATCTTATCCTGATTCTCCGCATCCAGCAGGTCATTCACCAATGAATCAGGATTTTCTTTTTTTGCCGGGATAAAACTTTCCAGTTCTTTTCTTTCTACAAAACCTTTGTCATAATTCAGCAAGGCAAACATGATATAATGATGCGTCATCTTCAGCTCGGTGTTGAGCAATACCGGATCTTTAGCCGTCCACCTGGTGGCTGTATCATCATCCGCTACATAATTATCCATACGTTTTTGCAATAAACTATCGATCAGGCTTTTGCCATTTGCATAAGTGGTGAGATAACTGTGCATGTTCCAGAAGCCGCGTGCCTGCTCGGTTGGGCCATCTTTGGAAAACCAGGAGAACTGGTAATTGCGTGCATTGTAAAAGCTGATCATGCGTGAACCGACAGAAGGATCGATCTTATTATCCACCAGGTATTTTACCAGCGAGCTGCTGTCGAAAAATATACGGCTGTAAGAATTGGTGGTGTCGATGCTGTAATCCCTTGGAGTAATATTGTCTTCCGCTTTATATTCTTCAGGATGAAATTCCTCGAATTTTTTTTCAACAGCAACCACTTTAGGGGTTTTCTCGTCTTTGTTAGGGTTACTACAGGAAAAAAGTGTACTGGCAATTATTATAAAGAGTGTAGAAATTTTCAGCTTCATATCAGGATGTTTCAGGTAAATTTTTGTGCAAAATAGTTATAATGATGAAGTATTGGAGGAAATGGTTCGTTAATATTACCTGCACATAAAAATAAAATGCAGGCCATTTGCAAAGATCGCTGATGTTACAAAGCGTGACAGATGTTCGCAATTTTTATATATCTGCAATAATAATTATTGTTATGGCTGGCGAAATGCCTGCAAAAACTCTGAGAGGTCATTGAAAAAAACGTTGCAACCAATCGCATGTTTTTTTTATTGATATTTGGTAAGTATAGGCGGTAATCATCACTAATAATTAGAATAAAAAAACCAAAGTTGCAACTTTATTTACGGTAAAATCATTAGAGAATTGTATTTTGCGGCGGCAAAACAACTCTAATCAAAAAATCATCCATGAAAAAAATCTATGCTTTAATTCTTCTGTCGTTAGGGTATCACCTGGTTTATTCTCAATGTACACCAGCCACGGTAAGAGGAACTTCGACCATCAACACTCCTGGTTATGCTTTGAACACTGCCTTTAATGGTGCAAGCACAACGGCCCCGGCCACAATTAGCAACCTTAGTAGCGGAATGTTCAGTTTTACAGGTTCTGTAGCAGGTACCGCAATCTGGTCAGGTGGTATCCAGATCCAAAATGATGCTACAGTAGGTAATTACATTTATGTACAACCTACCAATACGGACAATGCCAGTTCTGCCAATGCCGCTACTTACACTTTACAGTTTGCGGAGGCTGTTACTAATTTCAACCTGCGTTGTGCAGGCCTCAACAACCTTGATCAGATTATAATAACCGCTTTTAATGGGGCTACACCTATTACCATCACTGCCGCTAATTTTAGCGATAATGTCGCAGACCCGGGAAACACCGGCGTGATAGTTATCTCCAATGGCAATACCCTCACAGGGAATAATACTGCTGGTGGCACTTCGGTAAATACCAACAGGATAACGCTTAATATACCTGGCCCTGTTACCCGTATTGTAATGACCAGCGGTAAATCTGATAATTCTAACAGTACAGTTACCCTTGGTTTCACGTCTGTTTCTTACACAAGATGTGTAAAAGTACCACCAGATCTGAATGCCACTTTTGTTAATACAGCCGTTACTGGTAATGTAGGAACTAACGATATAAAACCTACCGGAACTACATATGGTACAGCTACAGCAAAACCAGGTAATCCAGGGCCTGCGGTTCCTACAATTAACTCCGATGGAACCTATAGCTTTACTTCTGCGGTAGCCGGTGTCTTCAGGTTTACGGTGCCTATGTGCCCCGGTAGCGTAGTCGTACCGGATTGCGCTTTGGTTGACCTGATAATAACGGTAAGCGAGCCTGCTATCATTACCAACAATCCTTTTGCCAACACCGATATGGCCACCACGCCTATCAATACCCCGGTGGTATTGAATACACTTGCTAATGATAAAGCAGGCAACAATTCAACCGTTGCTTTAAATCCGGCTTCGGTAACTGTTACTGTGGCGCCATTGCATGGTACAACAAGTGTAAATACCACCACCGGGCAAATAACCTTTACACCTGCTACAGGTTATACAGGCTACGATACTTTAACTTACCAAGTATGTGATCTGTCAACCCCAACACCAAAATGCGCTACGGCCAAACAGATAATAACCATCATCCCGGCTGGTACTGCTAATTCTACAGTTGCTGCCGATGATTACAACAGTACTCCATTAAACACTGCCGTATCTGGTAATGTAAAAAATAATGATACTGACCCTGAAAATAACGTGCAGACTGTAACCGCACAAAACACGACCATTTCGGGCAAAGGAACTCTTTCGCTTGCTACAAATGGCACCTACACCTTTACACCTGTAACCGGCTTCAGTGGCCCGGTAAATTTCCCTTATCAGACTTGTGATAATGGAACACCATCAGTTTGTACAAATGCAACGTTGTACATCCTGGTATTCCCGTCGAATATATTACCGCTGAACCTCCTTTCTTTTACGGCGGTTCCTGAAGGTGCTAATACCAAACTTGCCTGGACCAGCGAAAACCAGGTAAATGTCAACAGGTTTGAAATTCAGCGTTCCTCTGACAATTCCTCTTCTTTTACAACCATCGGTAATGTTCCTGCAAATAACAGCCCATCGGGCCGATATGCTTATACAGATATCAATGCAAGGAATTTTATGGAAAAGGGTTACTACCGTTTGAAAATAATCGACAATGATGGGCTCTTCAAATACAGCCCTGTAGTGTTCGTCAACTTCGGAAATACTACGGTAACCACTATTCGCCCCGCATTGGTAAGGGCTGGTGAAATAGTAACGATCTACACAGGGTCGGCAAGGAACCAGGGAACATATACCGGTATGTTGTACAACCAGGCCGGGCAGTTATTGGAAAAATGGACTGCACCATCCAATGGTTACAAACAAATTGAAACCGGCAAACTTTCAAAGGGAATGTATATTGTCCGGGTTATCCAGGACACGTTTACAAGCTCTGAGAAATTTGTAGTGCAATAAGATAAAACTGTTTCTTTAAAATAAGAGAGGTACGATCAATGATCGTACCTCTCTTATTTTAAAGAATAGTTATTAACGGTGACGTATAAATAAATTAAAAATATCCACTACTAAACATCACTTCCCAATGCAGAACTTACTGAAAATGAAATCCAGTTTATCCTCATTAGTGATCTCGCCGGTTATTTCTCCCAGGTAATAAAGACAGCTTCTTATTTCCAGCGCCAGGAGGTCGCCCGATAGTTGCTGATCGAGGCTATTGATAATATCGGTTACAGTCGTTTTCACTTTTTGCAACGCTTCAAAATGCCGGATGTTTGTTACAACATTACTGTCTTCCTCCAGTGTTCCTTTAACTGTAATATCAAATAAGGCATTGGTAAGTTGATCAATATTAGTTTTGTTCTTCGCAGAAACAGGATATATTATTTCACCCGGCAGCTCCAATGGTGAAATGCTATCCAGGTCGGATTTGTTGGCTACCAGCAAATAATTGATCCCTGTTTCTTTGAATATGGAAATCTGTTGCTGCAACTCCGCACGGGTTTCTTCTTTCGCATCAAAGATGTACAACACCACATCAGCGCTTTTCATCTTCTCCAGGCTTTTTTCTATTCCGATATTTTCAATCACATCGCTGCTGTGCGAACGTATGCCGGCGGTGTCGATCAGCCTGAAAAGGATCCCTTGTATGTTCAACACCTCTTCTATAGTATCACGGGTGGTGCCGGCAATTTCACTTACGATGGCACGGTTATCATTCAGCAAGGTATTCAGCAACGTGGATTTCCCCGCATTCGGCTTCCCGATGATCGCTACACTGATCCCGTTTTTGATAACATTACCAAGTTGAAATGAATTCAACAAATGGGTAGTGGTGCTATCGATATGCCGGATGAGTTCGTAAAATTTTGTCCTGTCGGCAAACTCCACATCTTCTGTCGCAAAGTCGAGTTCAAGTTCTATCAATGCGGCAAATTGGATCAACTGATCACGCATTTCTTTCAGCTGACCTGAAAATCCGCCACGGATATTATTCAATGCATTTTTTTGAGAAGCCCTTGTATTGGATGCGATCAGATCGGCTACTGCTTCTGCTTGTGTAAGATCCATCCTTCCATTCAGGAAAGCCCGTTGAGTAAATTCGCCCGGGCGGGCAAGCCTTGCCCCTTCTTCGATACAGGCACTTAATATCTGCTGTTGTATGAACATGCTGCCATGGCAACTGATCTCAATGATATCTTCACCGGTATAACTTTTCGGCCCTTTGAATACTGCTATTACCACTTCATCTAAAGCCTTGCCCTGGGATTCGAGAATACCTACATGAAGCGTATGTGTTTTTTGCTCCGATATTTTTTTTGAAGGAAATAAACGATCGATGATACCGAAGCTTTCTGCACCACTCAATCGAATAGTAGCTATAGCTCCAATCCCTGGTGCTGTAGCTATCGCAACAATGGTATCACCCCATCCCGAAAGTTTGTTGATCATGCTGCAAAGATACTTTTAAATCCTGTCAGCCTGAGCCACTTCCATTATTGTATCTGTTGCTTGTCTTCAGGCTTCAGTTCTGCCATATAATACCGCTTTACGCAACTGATAGCCGATTCATCAATCACATCCACCAGGTTCTTCATGGAAGCGCCATCAGATGCTTTGATGATCAACACCATTTTATCCCGACCAAATATTTTTTTTACCGCGGCTTTTTTGCGCACGATGATTTCCCGTAAGCCTTGCGAGCTATAATCTGTTGGTTTATACACCGCATTTTCATCGAGCCCTTCATAATAGAGGATCTTGTTATTGTCACCGAGTACTACTGTAAGAGCGCAGGTTTCGCAAATTTTGTCTGTTACTTTAGTATCCTTGTCGTTGGGCATGACGATCTTCATTGCTTTTGGCTCTGCCATAGTGGTAGTAAAAACAAAAAATGTTACGAGTAAAAATCCGAGATCAACCATTGGGGTAAGATCGACACGGGTACTTTTTTTGATCATTCTTTTTACGCCCCCTTTTTGTTTGCCGCTGTTGCTGGTGGTAATTTCTGCCATAAGAATAAGTTTTTATAAAGATGGCTCCTCCGGTTATTTCCATAAAAAAACCTCCCGATAAAATCGGGAGGTTGTATGAGAAGTTTAATTTCTTATTCTTCTGCTACCACGAACGTGATAGGCTGGCGGCGGTAAGCGTTTACGTTACGGCCATTCTGTAAAGCGGGTGTCCATTTCGGACCTTTCTTGATGATCTTTACAGCTTCGTCTTCCATTCCGTAACCGTATTTGGTTTCAGGGGTTACGTCGCTGATAGTACCATCTTTACTTACGATGAAACGAACGATCACCTGGTAAGTTCCCGGAGGGGCGCCGTTGTCTACGGGGGCGTTTGCATTCAGGTTGTTACGGATGTAACGTGTCCAGGCTGCAGATCCACCAGGGAATTCGGCTTCTACCTCTACTTTATTAAAGATCTTGTTTTCGTCGTCGTTTGTTTTTGGCACTTCCACTACCTGAGTACCTTTATCTTCCACAGGAGCCTGAACGATCTGAACCTTGTTATCAGATTCCACCGTTTTTGTACTGATGGTCTGATCTTCTTTGATCTCTTCGATCTTTTCTTCAGGTTTTACCTCTTCATCCTTTACGATCTTAGGAGGTGTGAACTGTACCTGATTGATCTCCGGTGGTGGTGGTGGCGTTGGCGGTGGTGGTGGCGGCGGTGGTGGTGGTGGTGCTTCGTCCTTAACCTGCGCCAGTTCAGTATCTTTTACGTCGTAGACGTCTTTTTCTGAAGTCTTGGTCAGCTGGCTGTAAACGATAGACCCGATGAACACCAGCAGCAGGATCGCTGCAGTTACGATAAGGGATTTGATCATACGCTTATTGTATGTCTTCCGCAGATCGTAGGCGCCGTAGTCTTTGTTCTTACCCTCAAATATAATATCGAGGATATCAGCGTTTAAGATTTTGTTTGCTTCCATTATTAAATGTCGTTTGTTAGTAGATTCAAAATGTTCCCGGATTCCACAAAACTATTTGATGCCGTTTGCTTCTTCCGTTTTCTTGATGAGTTCCTTCTCTGTCGGGGTCATTACCACTTCCGCGTAATGCCCTGCTTTCACACCTGAGATCGTCATTTCATCCAGGATATTGATCGCATTTTTAAACGTAGAGGAATCATCCGATTTGATGATGTACATCAGATCATCCAATGGTGTTGATTTCTTCTTTTCAACGATCAGGTTACGGATATCTTTGAAATTGGTGCTTTTAAATTGTTCGCTGATAGTAGCGGCATCCAATTGCCCGTAGTAGTAATAAACCTGGTCAGATTTTCCCAGAAGGATCGTCATAGCCCCGGAGTTTTTTACTTTCTTTTCCTTTTCCTTATCGTCTTTTGGCTCATTCATGTTCATTGCTGTACTCTGAGCCATTGTTGTTGTAAATACGAAGAATGTAACCAACAGGAATCCAAGATCCACCATCGGAGTAAGATCTACCCTGGTGGATAGTTTCTTTCCTTTTTTAACGCCCGGCCCTTTCTTATGGCCGCCGCCGGACGAGGTATCCATTTCTGCCATGTCGCTTTCTTTTTATTAATTTAAAAATTATTTTTCAGCAGGAGCAGTTCCATTTCTCTGTTCGTTGTATAACTCAGAGCCTGTTGGTGCAGCCTGTCCGTTTGTTACGATCCTGAACTTAAAGATCTCATTCTGTTTGAATGCTTCTTTAATGTTCCTGAAATTAGGATACTTTGCTTCGTTATCCCCTTTTACCAGCAACATTTTTTGAAGTACCGACTGGTCGCCACCTGCATACACATTCGTGATGCTGCGTACCCAATCGATCATCTGGTTGTTAGCGGTATCAGTAGGAATACCGGGCAATTTATCTGCTGCCGGAGGTGTAGCTGCGTCCAGGTAAGATTTAACCTGGTTGAATGGAACGCCGATGAATTGTTCTTTGTTCCATTTAGCCAATTCTGCCGGAGTAAGTCCGAGTGCCTTGGTATCGTTGATGTTTTTTAAGATATCTGCTTTTTTTGTATCGTCGCCCAGCATCAGGAAAGTCTTTCCATCTGCAGTAAGGGTGATCACGATGGACTTATCTGGTACCGCTGTAGCCGAAACTGAATTCGGAGGCGTTACCGCAAGCACCTCTGGTGGTTTTTGCTTTGTTGCCAGAATGAAGAAGGACAACAACAGAAAGGCCACATCACACATCGCCGTCATATCTACGATGGTACTCTTTCGTGGTATTTTAACTTTTGGCATTTCTTTTTGTTTTTAAAAATGATGTTACTTAGATACGATCTCCTGATATTTCCATACAATTATTTGTACAGGGAAGCAAAAGATTGTGTTAAAGTAAATCCACTTTCATCGATACCGTAAGTGATGCCATCGATCTTGGTTGTAAACATATTGTAGAATATGATCGCGAATGCAGATGTACCGATACCCAACGCTGTGTTGTACAACGCTTCAGAGATACCTTGAGACAGTTTACCTGCTGCTGCACCACCGCCGCTATCTTCGCCCAATGCAGAGAACGAACGGATCATACCCAATACCGTTCCAAACAGCCCCAACAGGGTTGCGATAGAAGCGATAGTTGATAAGAATACCAGGTTCTTTTCCAGCATAGGAAGTTCAAGAGCTGTAGCCTCTTCCACTTCTTTCTGAATAGCCAATACTTTTTGTTCTGTATTCAATTCGTTGTTGTTGATCATTTCTTTGTAGCGGTGCAAACCAGCTTTCATTACATTACCAACAGATCCTTTTTGTTTGTCGCATTCTGCAAGGGCAGCATCAACATTTTTATTGGCAAGGTGATATTGTACTTTGCGAACGAAATCCGCATTGTTACCAGTACCGTTTGCTTTTGCGATTGTAAGGAACCTTTCAACGATGAAAGTGATAGCAGTTAAGAATGTACCGATCAGGATTGGTACGATGATACCTCCAAGGTACATGTTGTAAAGAGCGCTTTTAGGACCTTCACGTTCTGGCCAGAAACCTTCCCCGTGAGCCACTTTAAAATTAGATGCAGCACCCAGGACGAATCGCCAGATAACATACCCGATAATAATACACACTACTGGACCAATCCATGAAATTGAATTACCTGATTTTTTCGCCTGAACTGAAGTCACTGGTTTAACTGTTGCAGTTGGTTTTGTCTCTGCCATAAAATTCGAATTTTTAGAAAGTGAAGATTTTAATTACTTTTTAAATAAATTAATTACACAATGCTATGAAAAAATAAAATACAAATACTGATTTTCTTAAGGTATTTCGGACGGAACGCACAAGTTAATAAAATAATCCAATTCAAAAAGCGCGCTGAAATTAAATTTTTATTTTTTAATATGATTATGGAAAGTGCGGTAACGCTGCATCAGCCTTGCGCAGCCTGCATCTTACTCATAGCGGAGAGCAACGATCGGATCAAGGTTGGACGCTTTGTACGCAGGGTAAAGCCCTGCTGCTAAGCCTACTAAGGAGCAAACAATAATCGCGATGGCCACCCATCCCCACGGCACTACAAATCCGGTATGCAATAAGAGTGCCACCAGGTTGCCGATCAGGATACCGGCTACAATTCCGGCAGCCGCGCCCATCAGGCTTATTATGAGGGATTCAAACAGGAACTGTGAACGGATATCTTTCTTTGTACCTCCAAGTGCCTTGGTGAGCCCGATCTCTTTAGTACGTTCATTCACAGCCACCAACATGATATTCATCAGGCCGATGGCAGCCCCAATGAGTGTTATAAATGCGATACCCAGCGTACCGCTTTCGAGGAAGCCCAGGTTGGTGAGGAATGCTTCGGCTATGCTATCACTTTTGTCGATATAAAAATTGTCATCATCCTCAACAGATAATTTCCGTATGGGGCGAAATATCCCCTTTGCTTCACCCGTAGCCACATCCATGAGTTTGAGATCGGATACCATCACCGAAATATTGTAATTGGCATTCTGCGAAGATTGCATCCTGCGGATATTATTATAAGAGGTGATCACCACCCTGCTGGTATTGAAAAATGCGCTGGAGCTTTTTTCCTCCAGCACAGCAATTACCCGATAGGGAATATGATTTACGTTTACGATCGCATCAATCGCCTTCGATCTGTTGACAGGAAAAAGTTTATCCGCCACACCACTCCCGAGCATGCATACATTTCTACCGGTCTCCACTTCCGAAGCCGTGAAGTTGCGGCCATAAGCTAATTTATATCCGTTTATTTCCAGGTAATTATCATCGCCGCCAAAGGTATTTACATCCGGATTTGTCTTGGCAGTGTTGGTATTGACAACAATGGAAGAAGGCCCACGCAAGGTGATGCCCACTTTGGAAGAAGGGAAATTATAGCGTTCTTTAAAAAGCCTCGCCTCATCGTAACTGATGGGAATACCATTATTGGAACTTTTATTTTTCTGCGCAGATTTTTTTGTTTTCTGGCTATTGCTACCTCCGCCGCCAAAACGGATATTACGATCGCGGTAGCGGATACCAAACGAGTTGGAACCCATCGTAGAAAAACTGGAAGTGAGGCTGTTGCTGGCCGCTTTGATGGCCGTGATGATAAGTATAAGGGCGAATATGCCCAATGCCATGATGATGACAGTAATGGCAGTACGGAGCCTGTTGCTTCTTACATTCTTCCATGAAAGTGATAAGGAGTCCTTGTATGTCATCGATCGAATATTATATTAAAGATAATACCATACACAAGAATGACACAATAGTTTTTATGAGCGGCAGATATTAATGGTGCGCCCAGCCGATCAGTATTTCCGGATAGATCCCCAAAATGAGGATCAATACCGCGGTGATCACCAGCAATATTTTAAATGACCCACTCACTCTGTCGGCATCGATCACCGGCTCTGCAGAGGATGGTTCTTTGAAATAGATCGCCTGAATGACCCTGAAATAATAATAAGCACTGATAGCCGCGAAGATCACCGCTGCTATTACGATCCAGAATTTATGGCCATTCTCAACAGCCGCGGTCAGCATGTAAAACTTACTGGCAAAACCTGCTGTAAGAGGAATGCCTGTCAGCGATAAAAGACAGATGGTAGCCACCAAAGCGAGTAATGGCTGCTGCTTCGCCAATCCATTGAAGCCTTCGATGGTGTAATCATTCATTTTGATGAGTATAGCGAATATACCAATGGTGGCAAGGCTGTAGGCTGCGGAATAAAGTATGATCCCGTCGTCGGCAGTCTGATTAAGCGCAAAAAGCGCCAGCAACATGAAACCTGCCTGCGCAATACTGGAGTAAGCCAGCATACGTTTTACGCTCTGCTGAAATACCGCGGTAACGTTACCAATGAGCATCGTTGCAATGGTGATGAATACGATCAGGTTCTGCCATTGTAGCTGCACAGGTCCGAAAGAGTTTTTGAACAAACGAATGAATGCAAAAAAACCTGCCGCTTTTACAATTGTGCTCATGAAAGAGGTAAATACTGTGGGAGCCCCATCGTACACATCGGGAGTCCAGAAATGAAAAGGTGCCGCAGAAACTTTAAAGGAAAGAGCGATGATCAGGAACACCAGGCCCACCGTGATCATCAGGGGCATTTTACCACTGCCCAGTTGCAACTGGTCAATGTAAAAAGATGCATTGCTGTTTCCGCCATAAATGAATGCGATCCCCATCAATAAAATACCGGTGGAAAAAGCCCCCATCAGGAAATATTTTAAAGAAGCTTCGTTACTTTTCAGATTTCGTTTATCTGCTCCCGTTAGTACATACAAAGGGATGGACATGATCTCGATACCGAGGAACAACAATAATAAGGTATTGTAAGTAGAAGAAAGTGTAACTCCGCAAAGCACAAAGAAGATCAACGCGAAATATTCCGACACATGCTCTCCCACTCTTTCCACATCACGCCCACTTAGCAGGAAGAAAAGCAAGGTGGCTCCAAATATCACTTCCAGGAAAGTAAGGTTCATGCTCTTGATGGAAAGCATGTTCATACCATTGATATTGAAGATCGGGGTGCCATAATAGAGTTCGATACCATTCAGCACGAACAATAATGCGGCACCGATAATGGCAAGATATTTTGGCAGCGTTTTACTTTGGATAAAAGCGCCGGCAAACATCATGAATACCCCCCAGATTGCAGAAAATATAATTGCGTTCATAATTAACTTCTAAAAATTTTATTCACAAGACAGTATGCTTCTACTGCCGTTAATATCTTATCCTATTGACCTACTCTGAGTAATATCGTTACAGCATTTTTTGTCAGATCTATCATCGGCTGGGGATATACCCCCATCATGAAAATACAAACTACAATCACGGCAAGGATCACTTTTTCGTGTAATGCGATATCTCTTATCGATGCTGTCAAAGTATTTGTTTCACCATAAAAAACTTTCTGGATCATGTTGAGTGTATACACAGCAGCAAGTATGATACTGATGCCTGCGATCGCTGCATACCAATGATTGTATTGCCATACACCGGCAAACATCATGAATTCTCCAACGAATGCGTTGGTAAGGGGTAAGGCGATATTCGCCAATGCGATGATCACCAGCAAAATGGTGAGTACCGGTGCTTTATGTGCCACACCACCCAATCTGGATATTTCTTTTACACCGGTTTTTTTCTCCAGCTGATCTACTACTATCCACAAACCGATGATATTGATACCGTGATTGAACATCTGTAACAACACACCTTGTACGCTGACAGCATTCATGGCAAAAATTGCGGCACACATCAAACCGATGTGGGCAATGGAAGAATATGCCACCAGCTTTTTTAAGTTATCTTGTTTGATGGCAATGCAACTTGCGTAGATGATCCCGATGATGGAAAGGACCATGACAAGATGAGCATATTGTTTGGTTGCATCCGGAAAGATCGGTATCAACCAGCGCATCACCCCGAAAAGCCCCATTTTTACCATGATACCGCTGAGTACCATGGTTACCGGTGTAGGCGACTGATCGTATGCATCAGGCTGCCAGGTATGAAATGGGAATATCGGCATCTTGATCGCGAAAGCCAGGAAGAAAAGCCAGAAAACCCAGGCCTGTTCTGACACCGCGAGTTTTGCCTGATAAAACGCATTGATAGAAAAAGAGTGTGCCGTTGTTGTTCCGTCTTCGAACACGCGTCCCGGAGTATGGAGGTATACATAAATGATACCTACCAGCATCAGCAGGGAGCCGGCGAATGTGTAGACGAAGAATTTGAAAGTGGCCTGTATCCTTTTTTCTCCGCCCCATTTGCTGGAAAGAAAATAAACCGGGATCAATGCAAGTTCCCAATAGAAGTAAAATACCAATGCATCCATGGCGCAGAACACGCCCATCAAACCGGCCTGCGTAAGCAACATCAATCCATAAAAAGATGCACTGTTCTTGTAATCATTTTTATAAGTAGCTACAAAGATCAACGGAAAACCGATCGCTGTGAGCAAAGTGAGCATTCGGCCGGTAGCATCCAGTCCAACAAGGTACGTGCTGCCGATATATTTCAACCAGATATAACTAACGGTATTGTATTTCGCGAATTTATCATCCGCGTAACAAAGGCTTGCCAGAGAAATACACAGTGTGACAATCGATGCGAACAGCGCCACATTTTTTGCAGCGTTATTCTTACCAAGAAAAAAACAGATGACTCCTGCCAGCATTGGCACCAGTATCAGCAATTCAGGAAAAGTAGTATAAGTACCCAGCATTTATATATTTTTTACAAAAAATTGTATGATAAATAAAACCAACATTCCGATGACCATCAGCAGCACGTAAGCCCCTACCTGTCCGCTCTGCAGCCAGCGCAATTGACGCCCCCCATAATTGACGGCTTTGCCGACACCATTCACCAATCCGTCGATGCCTCTTTTTTCAACCACGTTATTAAAGAAAGCGCTTAAAGATCTTAATGGCCTTACAATTACCGCATCATATAATTCATCCACATACCATTTATTTTCCAGCACTTTTGCAAAACCTGTTGAAACAGTTTCTGTTTTTTGATATTTGCTATACTTATTAATTGCATAAGACAATGCAACCAGCGCCAGCAATACCGATGTGCCCATCAAAATATATTCTGTATTATGACTCAATGCCTCATGTGCATGATGTGAACTTACATAGGCATTTGTCTGTGCAAATACCGGAGCAAGGAATTCTCCCAACTTGTGCCCGCCATGTGCAAACACCTCGGGAATACCAACAAATCCACCGAATACAGCCAGTATCGCCAATACGATCAACGGGAAAGTAATAGCAGCAGGGCTTTCGTGCAGGTGATGCTCCTGCTCATGTGTGCCGCGGAATTTCCCAAGGAATGTCATGCCGTACAAACGGAACATATAAAATGCGGTCATCATTGCCCCTGCAACACCGATGATCCAATAAACCGGGCTTGCTTCAAAAGCCGCGGCAAGTATTTCATCTTTACTGAAGAACCCGGAGAATGGAGGGATACCCGCAATGGCGATACATCCCAGCAGGAAAGTAAGATGCGTGATCTTCATGTGTTTTTTCAATCCACCCATATTACGCATATCCTGTTCGCCACCCATTGCGTGAATGACACTACCTGCACCAAGGAACAACAATGCTTTGAAGAAAGCATGTGTCATCACATGGAATACAGCGCCGGTGTAAGCACCAACGCCAAGGCCGAGGAACATATAACCCAACTGGCTCACTGTTGAATAAGCCAGCACTTTTTTAATATCGTTTTGTTTCAGTGCGATGGTGGCCGCAAGAATTGCCGTTGACAAACCCACGATCGCGATAACACATTGTGTAGCGGGTGCCATTGAAAATAAGATGCTGCTGCGTGCGATCATATAAATACCGGCAGTCACCATCGTAGCGGCGTGAATGAGAGCACTGACAGGTGTCGGGCCGGCCATCGCATCGGGCAACCATGTGTATAGAGGTATCTGTGCGCTTTTACCGGTAGCCCCTACAAAGAATAATAAAGTAATACCGGTAATATCGGTAGCAGATAATTTAGCCAGGCTGGTGGCGGAAAAAACTTCATCATAACTCACGGTACCAACTTTACTGATGAGCCAGAAAACGGCCAGCAGGAAACCAAGGTCACCGATACGGTTCATGATGAATGCTTTTTTAGCAGCATTGGTGTAATCATTATTCCTGAACCAGAAACCGATGAGCAGGTAAGAGCAAAGCCCCACGCCTTCCCAGCCGATGAACATGATGATATAATTTCCACCCATCACCAGCAAGAGCATGGAGAATACGAACAGGTTGAGGTAAGCGAAATATTTTGCAAAATCTTTTGAAGGTTCCTCGTGCATGTAAGAAGTAGAATATACATGAATGAGGAAACCAACACCGGTAATGATAAGAAGGAATAGGGAAGATAACTGATCGATCTTGAAATCGAAGCCAATGCGTAATGCATCAATATTGATCAGGTTGAAATAATGCGCCAGATGTATATTGCCACCTTTTACCTGCAGGAAAACAAAAATGCTTAATGCGAAAGAAGCAAAAATGACAGCGCTGCCTACAAAACCGGCAACGGATTTGGAAAGCGAATTCCTGAAAAGTCCGTTGATAAGAAAACCGATCAGCGGTAATACTGGTATCAGCCAGACTATTTGTAAAACGTTGTTCATAATTATAAATTGACTACAGATAACCGACGACCGACCACCGTAGGTGTTGCCGGTTTGTGGTTGCTATTAGTTCTTTAAGCGGTTTAAAAAGTTCACATCTATAGAGTGCGTATTGCGGTACATCATTACAATGATCGCCAAGCCAACACTTACTTCGGCAGCGGCTACAATCATGATGAAGAACACGAAAATCTGTGCATCGCTGGCGTAAGTTAATGATGCTTTGGCAGCAGGGCTGACAGCGTGCATTTTTGAGAACGCTACCAGCAACAGGTTTACCGCATTCAACATCAGCTCCACACACATGAAAACGATGATGGCATTGCGGCGCACCAATACCCCGATGATACCGGTAGTAAACAAAGTGAGCGATAATGCTATGTATGCTTTTATATCCATAATTTACAGTTTCACATAAAGGCCTAATCCCAGGGTTTCCGAAGCCGGCTTTATTGATAATATATCTTTTACTTTATTTCTTACAACTCCGTTGAATATGTCTACCGCCTTATAAGAAGCGGCTTTGGTCAATACTTTCGTGAGTATACCCGTTGCCACTCCTGCCAACGCCGGATAAAGCATTTTCTTTACTGTAGCATCATCAAATTTTTCAGAATTACTGAAACCTTTGATGGCTCCGACTACCGCTACTACCGTTCCTGCACTTGATAATATCTTGTACACCACCAAACCGGTTTTATAGGTTTTGTACATGCTCATGATCTTATCAATTCCTTTGGTATCCAATATATCGCCAAGGATGCTAACGCCTTTCAGTTTTTCACCCAGCAACCCTACTTTGTTGATCTGGTAGTTTCCGATGCTGAATACCGGGCTAAAGCCTTTTTTTACTTTCAATAATTTTGTCTTTCCCAGTATAGAACCAAGATCAAGATCTTTCAGGTCTTCCAGTTTTACCTGGGCAAAACTTTGCGTAGCAAAAGAACTGGCAAAACATATCATAAGGATCGTAACGAAAACTTTCATTCTTTTCATAATGACTGATTAATTTCTTTTACCAATGATCACTGCGCCAACCATCGCACTCAAAAACAGCACACTGCTTATTTCAAAAGGCAATACATAATTCTGGAATAATGTCATCCCGAGTTTACCGATCAATCCACTCTCTCCGACTTTCATTTGTACAGGTTGCGCAACAGGAGCTCTCATCAGGAAAGTCAGCAGGATCAACAACAGGCTTCCGCCGGATATGACCCCGATAAATTGTAACCGGTAATTTTTTACCGGTTCGGTATCTGCGTTCAGGTTCATCAGCATCACCACGAATAAAAAGAGTACCATGATGGCTCCTGCATATACGATGATATTTACCACCGCCAGAAATTGTGCGTTCAATAAAATATAGTGCCCTGAAATTGCGAAGAAAACCACGATCAGCCAGAGAATACTTTTTACAGGATTCTTGCTCGCCAGCATCATTACTGCGCTGCTGATGGCCATTATGGAAAGTAAAATAAATATGATCTGAGTATTCATCCTTTGTTGTTGATCTTATGCGTTAGTGGTTGGTTTTGCCCTGTTGCCCAATGCTTTTTTATATGCTTCGGGATCTTCTTTCGGATTCGGTATCAGTAATTCACTTTTGTTGTATACAAATTGTTTGCGCTGGTAATCGGCTGGCGCAAAAGATTCGCTGAGGTAGATGGCATCTTTCGGACAAGCTTCTTCGCACAATCCGCAGAAGATGCAACGCAACATATTGATCTCGTATTTCGCAGCATATTTTTCTTCTCTGTATAAATGTTCTTCACCTGCCTGCCTTTCTGCAGCTTCCATGGTGATGGCTTCCGCCGGACAAGCAACGGCACATAATCCGCATGCAGTGCAGTTTTCGCGCCCTTCTTCATCACGATTCAAGATCTGCATTCCCCTGAAAACAGGGCTGAACGGGCGGGTCTTTTCCGGGTAATTGATCGTAGGTTTCTTCTTGAAGATATGACTGAAAGTGATGAACATCCCTTTCAGGATTGCGGGAAGGTACATCTTCTCCATAAAGCTCAACGGCTTCCGGTCTACTTCTTTTACCCTGTTTGTTAGTGCCTGCATAGTATTAAAGTTTGCAAAAATATCTATTTGCGCTTTTACTTATTGAAGAAATATAAGATCACACCACCTGTTACCAGCATATTGAATAATGCCAGTGGTATCAATACTCTCCAGCCGAGGTGCATCAATTGGTCGTAACGGAATCTCGGGATCGTCCAACGCACCCACATGAAGAGGAAGATGAAACAAACTGCTTTGATCATCAATGCCGCGATCCCGATCAATGCGAGCCAGTTGCCCCAATCGGCATGTGCCGCTTCATCGAAGAAAGGAACATCGTATCCGCCGAAAAACAATGTAGACATTACCACACTGCTGATGAACATATTGATGTATTCGGAGAAAAGATAGAACCCTAGTTTCATCGAAGAATATTCTGTATGGTAACCGCCGATCAATTCATTCTCCGCTTCCGGAAGATCGAATGGGGTACGGTTACATTCCGCAAATGAACAAACCAGGAAGATGATAAAGCCTAATGGTTGCAGCACGATATTCCAGTAACCATTTTGTTGTTGAACCACCATTTCTTTAAGGCTCAGTGTGCCGGTGATCATCAGCAAAGCGATGAGTGAAATACCCATGGCCAGCTCATAGCTGATGATCTGAGATGCCGCACGGAGCCCACCCAGCAGGGAGAACTTGTTATTACTCGCCCAGCTTCCGATCATGATACCATATACACCAAGACTTAGAACGCCGAAGATGTAGAGGATACCGATGTTGATATCCGCGATCTGCAAAGAAATATCTCGGTTGAAAAAATGTACTTTATCGCCCCAGGGAATAACGGCGCTTGTCATGATAGCGGTCAACATTGCCAATCCGGGACCAAGAACGAAGAGCGCTTTGGAGGAAAAATTAGGAATGATCTCTTCTTTGAAAAATAATTTCATCCCATCGGCCAGTGGTTGCAAAATTCCGAAAGGCCCCGCCCTGTTTGGCCCACGCCTGTCCTGCAAGATAGCTGCAACTTTCCTTTCTGCGAACGTGGTATACATCGCGATGCCAAGTGAAGCCATTACTACCACTAATATCAACACGAATTTTTCGAGTATCAGCGGGAGATCGATCAATAAAAAAGTTGTTGTCATTATATTTTTTCTACAAATAGTTAATCGTTGATTCAGCCTGTCAGTTTTCCAATCCTGGCTCGGGATCCTTTTTGAAATCCGTTGAGTGAGCCGGCCTTTGCAATTCGCTGAGCTCTATCTCCGGATTATTTACACCACTTACCGAGTGAATATCCATTAATAATCTCGGGGCCCTTCCTCCCATCACTTTACTGATGGTTTCCTGCGGCACCTCCAAAACTTTATATTTATTCGCACCGATCACTGAATGCCTGCTGATATTGGTCACGCCTTCGATGGTCCAGTCTTTTGTTTCTTTTTTATCAAAACGGCAGGTGTTGCAGATCCAGCCTACTTTGCCGTCATAACTTTGCACTTCGCCCCATTCGTCTTTACGTGCAGTAACCCTGAACACTTCATCACCACGGAGCCAGAGCGTTGCTTTACCGCAGCATTTAGGATTTTCGCAATTGCGGTGTGCATCTACCGGTTTGGTAAACCAAACACGATTTTTGAAACGGAATGTTTTATCGGTCAAAGCGCCTACCGGGCAAACATCGATCATGTTGCCGCTGAAATCATTTTCAATCGCTTTGGAAATATAAGTGGAAATAGCTGCGTGATCGCCACGGTCAACGATCCCATGAACACGTTTATCGGTGATCTGATCAGCAACATAAGTACAACGGTAGCAAAGGATGCAACGTGTCATGTGCAGCTGAATGTAAGGCCCGATATCTTCGCGGGCAAATGTGCGGCGGGAGAACTGGTAGCGTGTACCAGCCTTGCCATGATCGTATCCAAGATCCTGCAGGTGGCATTCGCCGGCCTGATCGCAGATCGGGCAATCCAATGGATGATTCAATAATAAGAATTCCACCACACCGGCTCTTGCATCCGGAACTTTTTCGCTGGTCATGTTCTTCACGATCATGCCATCCATTACATTGGTCCGGCAGCTGGCTACCAGCTTAGGCATAGGCCTTGGATCAGCAGTTGAGCCCGCGGCAACTTCCACCAGGCAGGTACGGCATTTACCGCCACTGCCTTCCAGCTTGCTGTAATAACACATTGCAGGAGGAGTTACATCCCCTCCGATCTGCCTTGCAGCATTCAGGATGGATGTACCAGGCTTTACATCGATAGTGATGTTATCAATGGTAACTTTAAAAGTTGCAGGCGGTGCTGCTTTTATTTCTTCAGCCATAATATTTTTTCTTAACCACCAAGACACGAAGCCACCAAGATAAACTTTGTGTTGCTTTGTGTCTTGGTGCCTTTGTGGTTATTTTAAACACTAACCGGCACATGCAGTTCATCCGCATAATGCCTCAACCCGTAATTTTCTTTCTGGCTCAATTCAGGATTGTTCACATGCCATTCAAACTCATCCCTGAAATGCCTGATAGCTGCCGCAACAGGCCATGCAGCCGCATCGCCGAGTGGACAAATAGTATTTCCTTCGATCCTGCGCTGGATATCCCATAGCAGATCGATATCACTCATCTTTCCTTTTCCTTCTTCGATGCTCTTTAATATCTTTTCCATCCAGCCTGTTCCTTCACGGCATGGGCTGCATTGTCCGCAGCTTTCATGGCGATAGAAACGGGCCAGTGTATAGGTATGTTTTACCACACATTGGTCCTCGTCCAATACAATGAATCCACCAGAGCCCATCATGGTACCAGTGGCAAAACCGCCATCACTCAGGCTTTCATAGTTCATTAATCTTTTTTCACCTTTAGCTGTTGTCAGCAAAAGGTTGGCAGGTAATATCGGAACGGATGATCCGCCGGGAATGCAGGCTTTCAGCCTTTTCCCGTTGGGGATACCACCACAATATTCATCGCTGAAGATGAACTCTTCAACAGAAATGGTCATATCTATTTCGTAAATACCAGGTTTGTTGATATTGCCGCAGGCAGAGATCAATTTCGTCCCGGTACTTTTTCCAACACCGATCTTGGCGTATTCTTCGCCACCCATATTCAGGATGGGAACAACAGCAGCCAATGTTTCCACATTGTTTACCACAGTAGGCCTGGCCCACACGCCTTGTATAGCCGGGAATGGAGGCTTGATACGTGGATTGCCGCGCTTGCCTTCGAGGCTTTCGATCAATGCGGTTTCTTCGCCGCAGATATAAGCGCCGGCTCCGCGATGTACATACATTTCGCAATCGAAACCTGAACCCTGAATATTTTTTCCAAGAAAACCGTTCTGCCTTGCTTCCGCTATTGCTTCTTCCAGGATATCGGATACCCAATCGTATTCACCACGGATGTAGATGTAACTGGTATTGCTTCCCAATGCGAACGAAGAAACGATCATTCCTTCGATCAACAGATGAGGAATGAATTCCATCAGGTAACGATCCTTGAAAGTACCCGGTTCGCTTTCATCGGCATTACACACCAGGTGACGCGGAACGCCTTCTGGTTTTGCGATGAAACTCCATTTCATTCCGGTAGGAAAACCTGCGCCACCACGGCCACGGAGGCCGCTTTTCTTTACTTCTTCCACAATGTCCGCAGGCGCCATCTTCAACGCTTTTTCCACACTGCGGTAACCACCCTCGCGACGATATACCTCAAACCCGCGGATGCCCGGAACATGTGCCTTATCTAATAATAATTTTATACTCATCGATCTCTTCTTATGATGTGATCTTACTTTTCTTTTGTCAATGTGATTACCACTTCTGATTTTGGATCTTTATTTACCTGTACAAGTTCATTTTCTTTTATCAGGTAATCAGCAGGTTCATTTTTCGCGTTGCCCAGAGTAATCTTACCTGGATTGGCCCAGGTGAATTTACCACTCAATTTTACCGTACGTGCTTTATCGCCATGATATTTTGCAGTATACATGTAGGTGCTGTCGTTGTGCAACATGATCTCATAACTGTCATAACCTTCGGGATAAGAGGTTTTGTAAGTTCCTGCCCAATTGATCACTTTTGGTGCGCTGGTGGTATCTACTGCCGTTGTAATTGTATTGGAATCTGCAACAGTCTTCATAGTAGCTACAGTATCCTTATTAGTTGTTTCGTTTTTTGATGTTGATTCACCGCAAGAACTCATAATTATTACAAAGCCGCTGATGATCGCTGTCATTAATTTCATATTGCTCAATTTAGTTTTTGGTTTTAGTTTTTAAGTGTGGCTTTTCTGCGTGACATTTTTAACACCCCGCCTTCTTTGAACCACACCGTTGTTACGGTAAAATCAAGCGCCGATTCAGTTCCATTCGCTTTTTTTTCTATCGCCTTGAATGGTTTATTTACAAAGATCGAATCACCGATCGTTTCAACTTTGTAAGGCGCCGGTTCTGTAGATATCACATAAACAGATCTGTTTTTTACGATCCCGCTGATCGCCTGTTCCCTTGTCTGCACCTGCCCGTGCGAATGCTCGTAATGCACTTTTGAGGCAAATAATTTTTCCAATGTAGCACTGTCTTTCGTCCCAAAAACAGTGCTTTCCAGCAATTCAGCATTCTTCATTGCTATCCGTTCTTTTTTTGATTGCCCCATGGTATACACGCTCAATCCCAAAAATGTTATGATCAATAAAGCTTTCATGTCAATTTGCTTTTGTTCTGCATTCATCAATAATAGCATCCACTTTTTCTTTGGTAAGATGCTCCCTGTAATGTTTACCTAATTGCATCATCGGCGCATAACCGCAGGCGCCAAGGCATTCTACAGTTTTGAGCGTAAACATTCCATCTGTAGTAGTTTCGCCTACTTTGATGTTCAGTTTCTCTTTGATATAATCGATGATATCATCACTTCCGTTCAACATGCATGGGCCGGTCTGGCATACTTCAAACATATATTTGCCGACAGGCTTGAGGTTGTACATGCTGTAAAAACTCGCTACCTCATATACTTCAATCGGCTCAATGCTCAGCAGGCCCGCCACATAATCCATCACCGGCACATCCAGCCATCCGCCAAATTCAGTTTGCGCCAAATGCAATACCGGCAGCAAAGCGCTCTTCTGCTTCCCTTCGGGATAACGGCTGATGATCTCGTTGACCTTATTTAATTTTTCTTCTGAAAATTGAACATCCATATCTTGATTCTTAATTCGTAATTCTAAATTCGTAATTGATTACGCGTCTAACTCCCCTGCTATCAGATTCAAACTACTCATGGTTATCACCGCATCACTCAACATTCCGCCCTGAACCAGTTCCGGATATGCCTGGTAATAAATAAAGCAAGGCCTGCGGAAATGAAGGCGGTAAGGGGTCCTTCCACCGTCGCTGATGAGATAATAGCCTAATTCTCCATTCGCTCCCTCAACAGCATTATACACTTCTCCAACAGGCATTTCAGCTTCACCCATGATGATTTTGAAATGGTAGATCAGCGCTTCCATCTTCGTATACACATCTTTCTTTTCAGGAAGATAATATGCAGGAACATCGGCATGGTATATTTCTGATTCAGCTCCTTTAAATTCTTTCACTTTCGCGTAAGCCTGTTTGATGATGCTCAGGCTCTGCCACATTTCTTCATTGCGCACCAGGAAACGATCATAACAATCGCCGGTTTTGCCAACGGGTATGGTGAAATCAAAATCTTCGTAACTGCTGTATGGTGAATGCACCCGTACATCGTAATCAACGCCTGCAGCACGAAGGTTAGGGCCGGTAAAGCCATAATTTAATGCTCTTTCGGCAGAAATAGGACCGCAGCCGATGGTGCGTTCCATGAAGATTCTGTTGCGGGTAAATAACTTTTCAAACTCTCTCAGCTGCGCAGGATAACCTGTTTTTTCATCCAGAAATTTATCCAGTTTTTCCCAGGCTACGGCAGTGAAATTTCTTTCGAAACCACCAATGCGGCCGATGTTGGTAGTAAGACGTGAGCCACAGATCTCTTCATAAATTTCATAGATCAGTTCTCTGAACTGCATGAGGTATAAGAATCCTGAATAGGCGCCGCTATCCACCCCCACGATCGAGTTGCAGATAAGATGATCGCTGATACGGGCCAGTTCCATGATGATGATACGCATGTAATCCACACGTTTCGGGGTTGTTACCCCCAATAATTTTTCGCAGGTAAGGTGCCATCCCATATTATTAATGGGTGATGAGCAATAATTCAGCCTGTCGGTGAGCGGAGTGATCTGGTATAAAGGCCTGCGTTCGGCGATCTTTTCAAAAGCCCTGTGGATATAACCCACTGTAGAAGTCGCTTTCATGATCCTTTCGCCATCGAGCTCCAGGATATTTTGAAATACACCATGCGTAGCCGGATGCGTAGGCCCGAGATTAAGCGTAGTGGTCTGCTTTTCCAGTGAACCCTCCGGTAATAAGATATGATCGTTATGTTCTGACATTAATTTTTGTTTTTCCTTTCGTGAACGAAAGGCTGCAATGGATATTATAATTCGCTTTGTCTTTCCTTTTCTGTTTTCTGATCTTCAGCAATCGTGGCATCACCTGCCACTTTTTCTGTACCAAAACCCTGCATACCGCCACGGCCAAACATCTCATCATCCTTGTCGATCCTGGTCTGATCTTCCAGAGGAAATTCTTTCCTCATGGGGAAGTAGTCCATTTCATCCACATTCAATACACGGATCAGGTTTGGGTGGCCGACAAAATTTACTCCGTAAAAATCGAAGGTTTCCCTCTCCATGAAATTAGCGGACTGATACAACGCGGTGGCGCTGTAAACATCCGGCTTTTTGATATCTGTAAATACTTTGAAACGTAAACGTATGTTATCTGTGAGATTGTGCAGATGATACACCACCGCCAGTTCTGCACCCTTATTATCAGGATAATGAACGGCCTGGAGGTCTGTAAGAAACCTGAATTTCAGGGTATCATCATCAAAAAGGAATTGTAATATCTTGAGGTTTTCTTCTTTTGGTCCCGTAAAAGTGAGCATCCCGTAGGGTACGCCCCAATCCGTCAATTGGTCGCCAAATTTCTCGGTTAATTTTTGTTGTATTGTTTCGTTGTTTAACGACATAATCTGTATTAGTCAAAAGTTATAAGTCGTATTCTGCAAATGCCTGAACATTTGTTTATTGTATTCCGTATCCTGCCAGCAAGTCTTTGTAGCGATCGCTATGCCTTCTGCGCAGGCTTTCGTTGTGCACCAGTTCCTGGATTTTCATGAACCCATCAAGGATCGCTTCGGGCCTTGGCGGGCAACCCGGCACATACACATCTACCGGCACTACCTGGTCGATCCCCTGCAAAACTGAATAAGTATCGAAGATCCCGCCGCTGCTGGCACATGCCCCTACGGCCATCACCCAACGAGGTTCTGCCATCTGGAGATAAACCTGTTTTACGATCGGGCCCATTTTTTTTGAGATCGTACCCATCACCATCAACAGATCGCATTGGCGAGGAGAGAACCCAACCCTTTCGGAACCGAAGCGGGCAAGATCATAGTGGCTCGCCATGGTGGCCATGAACTCGATACCGCAACAGCTGGTAGCGAATGGCAAAGGCCATATAGAGTTCTTACGGGCAAGGCCAACTACTTTTTCAAAGCTGGTGGCCATGAATCCTTCCCCCATGTAGCCTTCGGGGATCCCTTCAAATTTTATTGTATTATTATATTGTACCGGACGTGCCATAATTCAAATTTGATAAAGTTTCTGACCGGAAAACGGCCTTCAATTTTTCTCACAAACAGCTGCAAAGGGTTAACCAAAAAACCTCTATTCTTCCCACTTTAACGCCCCTTTCTTGAATATATATATGAATCCTGCTAAAAAAGAGCTCACAAATAAAACTACTGCCAGAAATCCTTCCCATTTCAATGCCCTGAAATTGATGGCGTAAGGATAGAAAAAGATCACTTCCACATCGAATAATACGAAAAGGATGGCTACGAGGAAATACTTGATAGCAATGGGCTGGCGGGCATTTCCTTTGATCTCGATACCACTCTCAAAGTTCTGGAGTTTATCAGCAGTCTTTCTTTTTGGCCCCAGCTTATCCGATCCAAAAATCATCAGGGTCAGCAAGCCTATGGCAAACAGTATCTGTATAACTATCGGAAAGTAATTTTCTGCGCTATTCTGGGCCTGTACCTGTAGAAAGAAAAAATCCATAGTGAGATGTGTATGATTTACGCAAAAATAAGATAGCGAGCCCAATATACAATAGCCATTGTAATATTTTAGTCATATAAAAAGCCCCGTAATGTATCACGGGGCTTTCATATTATAAAATTATTACTTTTTAAGCAAAATGCTTACCTGTTGGTCCTTGCAGGTGTTCTCGGTGTAGCTGGCGTTCTTGGAGGAGCCGCCGGCCTTTTCGGTGCATTCGGGTCATTTTTGCTGATGAACTCTTTATTAGAGATCATGTTGGCATCTGTAGGATCGAGTGCCAGCGCTTTATCCACATAGGTAAGAGCCGTTGCCTGATCTTTTTTGGCATTATAATAATAACCAACAAAGAATTTATAGGCATTCATCAACCTGGTTTTAGCATTTGGTTTGGTAGGATCCGCTTCACCTATTTCTACCACTTTTTGATAGTAAGGGACAGCTAAACCTTGCGCACCTGTAGAATCGATCAATGCTGCCGCATTACCCAACATATAATAACCAAGAATATCTGTAGGATATTTCTCCGTGTAAAGCGTAAAATACCTGTTGGACGAATCCGGTAAGTTAGCACTGTAGTAAGCATACCCGGCGTTAAACAGATCCACATTAGTATAGTTTTTCTTGTAGTCTATCACTTTGCCATACCATTTTGCAGCGTCGGCCGTATTTTTCTGAGCTTCATATGCCTGTGCAAGTGATTTCGCGTACGCAGCTTTGTTGGCCGGAAGCGTATCAAGAGCGATCGCTTTTTCAGTCAGCTCGGCAACCTTTGCTTCATTACCCGGGAATTTCAACAAAAGGCTTGCATAGGCTGAATAATCCCCCCCTTCTACTTTTGAAGGATCCTGACGTTTGAAATATTCTTCAAATGCTGCTTTAGCATTTACAGAATCCTTCATCCTGTTGTAGGCGAAAGATTTGATCTTGTAAAGGTTCACATAAGGATTTGCACCTTCTGCCGCGATACACTCATCTGCTTTTTTTACCGCTTCAGCAAATAATGCCTGTGCGTACAACATAGAAGCCCTGTAAGAACATGCTTTTGGATCATCATCGGAATTAGCCAGGTATTTCTCCAGGTATTCCGCACTTTTTGAAACGTTGGTTTCGTAATAATAGCTGAATAAAGTATTGTAAACCGGAGCATATTTAGGATCCGCTGCAATGGCTTTATTATAATAATCCATGTAAAGCGGCTCTTGTCCTACCCCCTGTGTCTGATACACACGGCCTGAACGATAGATTGCCCTTGCATATTTGGGATCGATCGCCAATGCTGCATTGTAAGACTGGATCGCGTTTCCGCCATCGGCGAATTTACGATATGCATCACCAAGGTTTGCCAGTACTTCCGGATCCTTGAATTTTTTTATCTGGGTAGCCTGTTTTAATTTTTCGATCGCGTAAGCGGCATCGCCATTTTTACTATCCGGGTTACCATTGGCAAAACCAACAGCATTCAATACTGGGATGCTCTGCCCTTTGCTCATATTCACAGCCATTTCAAAATGCTGACGTGCTTCTGCTGTTTTACCTTCCAGCAATTCCACGTGGCCGATACCTGCATATAATAAAGCACTGTTGGTCATCGTAGAAAGCTTTTGCTGGTACAGCGTTTTTGCGCCAGCCACATCTTCAAGTCCGATCTCTGCCTGGCCCAACCAATAAACAGCTTCTTCGTCATTTGGGTTTGCGGTAACTAACTTCTGAAAAACGTCCTTTGCACTTTTGAACCTTTCATAATACATAAATTTCTTTCCTTCGTCAAGACTTTGAGCCATTATAGAATTAGCAAAAAGTAAGGCCGCAAGGAAAAAAATACCCGTTTTAAATTTCTTCATGTGTGTGATTTTGTTGATAGACTTTTGCAATGTAAAAAAAACTTATAATAAACTGTTAATGGTTCACCTGTCATCAGGAATTTTTTCGTTAACTTTTACGTTTCGAACATCAAAATCCATGATAGGCCCAAGATATGCCCGCCTGAAGATCAACTGTCCTCTTTCGTATCTTAAAAAAGCTGTGAAACCCGATCCAAGTCCTTTATAATTCTCTTTTATGATGTAATACAAACCACGTACCAAAGGGTACCTGTGTGTCAGGATGCTTTGCTGCATTGGTTTTACGTAAGGTGTGTCTTTACAGACATCACATTGCACGTAGGCGATCTTCACCTTTTTCAGTTTTTCCACCTGTGCCGGAATTTCCGGGTTACCGATCCAGTTTATCCCAACAAGCCCGATCGCGTTTTCGTGCGAAGCCACATAATCTATTACTTCCTCACTGCTCAATGCAGCCTTTACCACTGAAGTATCAAACGTACCGCCTTTTAATACCGAATCGGTGATAAAACGTACAGTGCTGGTGGCTTTGAGCCCGTCAAATACGATCGTCTGCTGCCGGTTTATTTTTCCACGAAGCTGATCCTGCAATCTTCTCATGCTAAATAAAGTATCAGTGCTGGCAGCATTCACTAATATAGCTACCGCATCCGAAGCGATAGCGCTCGAACCCGGGATGTAATTCAGGGAATCAATCAGGAACCTGTCTTCGCGGGGAGTAAGCCTTCGCGTAACGATCACCAGCCTGTTGGAAGTATCGTAAAAAAGATCTCTCAAACAATCCGCTTCCGGTTTGTAATGCGCAATGATCTTTGTTCCGGGATTGGAAGTTTCATACATGGCGATCTGCTCATCGATCACAGGCCGGAAAGATTCATCCACACTGATATTGATGGTACCACTATCAGGCGTATCATCGGCATGCTTCATCTCCTTCTCTTCCTTACAGGACGAAATACATGAAACCGCGATGAATGCCGCCGCAACCCTCCATACTTTCACCTTTTTCATCGTTCCCTTAAATAGTTTTTTTTATAACCACGGTATATCCTGAATCCTCCGTATAATAAACAGATACCGCCGAAAACTTTCAGCCATATACCATCAAAACGATCAACAAGGCTTCCATTGAAATACTCATTAAAAAGCATGTAAACACCCATGCCCATCCACAACAACCCCATGCCATAATCCATGATGCTGCGCATCCTCAGATAACCTTTGTGGCGTTCGCTCATCGGGTCTTTTTCAAATTCTTCTAATGCCATACACTTTTTTTGAATCAGCAATTTACTAATAAAATATTTTATCTGGTTACTGCTGGCTTGTAAACAATACAGGAATTACATAATAAACAGATACGTTCTGCCCGTTTGATTTGCCAGGTTTCCAATCGGGCATTTTTTTCAACACCCTTATCACCTCATTATTAAAGGCTTTGCCTCCATCCTGGGTGGTTTCAAATGCTTTTAGCCGTCCATCGTACCCAACCACAAATTTAACTTTCAGCGAAACGGTCTTCCCTTCATCCAGGTCTTCGGGATTCTGCAGGTTCTTTTCCAGGAATTTGCGCAGCGCCGGTAACCCTCCCGGAAATTCAGGCATGATCTCCGCGGTTGGCCTTGGGGTTTCTTTATCCACCAATACCACCGTTTCTTTTCCATCTCCACCGCCATCACCCGGTTTGGGAGTAAGCGTTACTCCTACTGTTTGTTTTGTACCCGCATCCGGATCCAGGTTGGTTTTGTTGCTGATAGCGAAACTATCAAGGTTAACTATTTTCTCTACCGTCTTTTCATTTTTTGTGATCACGAGGTTGTTCACCAGCTCTACTGACTTCACCGGTTGAATATCTTTCGGCTTCGGCTGATCTGCCTTCGGTTGTTCGGGTTTCTTAGGTTCCACCGGCTTGTCTGCAGGATCTTTGGCAATGTTCACCAGTATGGTACTATCCTTTATTATTGGACCGGCACTGATAATATTGCCTTTCGGCAAAAACGTAAGCGCCGAAATCATCACTACCATAACTATTGTAATGCCAAGCGCCTTGTATAAACGTTCCTGGTAAAACTTGCGCAAAGTATATGCACCGTAAGCCTTATTACGATTTTCGAATATGATATCCAGCACATCCGCTTTCAGAATGTATTCAGTGTTCATGATAAAAGGTTTTAAAAATTAAAGAATAATATTTCAAAACCTGGCGCCCGGTTGAATGTTAGATGCAGTTGGTGTGAGGAATCCATAAATCGCCTGCGGCGGGAGTTGAACCACAGAGAAAAAGAGGGCACAAAGGAACACAGAGTAGGAACGTGCCTGCGGCGCGTTCTTTTAGTACCCCTCTTCCTCTGTGGTTCAACCGCTCGCAGCCAATTCTCCTCCAATCGGAAAATGCCTTTCATCAAACCCGAAAGCTAACCGCGGAGGGCTTATATTTGCGCATATTTTATACTAACGACTGGCGAACATGAAAATATTGATGGTCTGCCTGGGCAATATCTGCCGCAGCCCGCTGGCAGAAGGGATATTGCAGCAGAAAGCGAAAGATGCAGGATTGAACTGGATCGTGGAAAGTGCCGGAACCAATGGCTACCATACCGGCGAAGCTCCACACCACCTCAGCCAAAAAGTGGCGAAAAAATATGGCATTGATATCAGCTGCCAGGTATCCCGAAAATTTGAGCGGTTTGATATTGCCGCTTATGATAAGATCTACGCCATGGCGGATGATGTGCTGAAAGATATCCGCAACATCAGCGGCGCAGATTATGATGATAAAAAAGTTGATCTTTTTCTGAATGAATTGCGCAGCAGCAAAAACAAGAACGTGCCTGATCCCTGGTATGGAGACGAAGATGGGTATGAAGAAGTGTACCACCTCATCAACATCACCTGCGACGCCATCATTGAAAATCATTTAACCACTACCCAACAAACAGCAAATCAATAAATGTCGAAACCAAGCATACCACAGGGCACCAGAGATTTTTCCGCGGAAACCGTTCGGAAAAGAAATTTCATTCTTTCCACCATCAAAAATGTTTTTGAACTGTATGGTTTTGAACCCCTCGAAACACCCGCCATGGAAAAGCTGGATACGCTGATGGGGAAATATGGTGAAGAAGGCGACAAACTCATTTTTAAAATACTCAACAACGGTTTGAACGAACCGACCAATGTTGAAAAGGCCAAAGCCGGTTTTGAAAAGTTGATGGAAGGGAAAAATTCTTCCGACCTTACGGAACGTGCTTTGAAATATGACCTTACCATTCCGTTTGCACGCTACGTCGCCATGAATCATGGCAAGCTGAGTTTCCCTTACAAACGTTACCAGGTACAGCCGGTATGGCGTGCCGATAAACCGCAGAAAAGCCGTTACCGCGAATTCACGCAATGTGACGCTGATGTGGTGGGCAGCACTTCGTTATTGAATGAAGTGGAACTGGCGAATATTTATCACACAGCGCTTACAAGTCTTGGCCTGGGGCAGTACGAACTGAAAGTAAACAGCCGGAAAATACTGGCGGCACTGGCAGAACTTTGCGGCGGTGAAAATTTTCTCACCGACATTACCGTGGCCATCGACAAACTGGATAAAATAGGACTTGAAAAAGTAAAGGAAGAATTGGCTGCACGTGGCCTTTCAGCTGAGCAGATTGATACTATTGAAAAATATTTGTTGATCGATGGTAACAATGAAGAAAGAATAGCAGCAGCAAAAAATATTTTTGCCGAAAATGAAACAGCGGCAAAAGGAATGGAAGAACTGACTTATCTGCTGGGCAAAACAAAGAACACCCGTCTCCGGATCGATTTCACGTTGGCCCGTGGATTGAATTATTATACAGGAATAATCTTTGAAGTAAAGGCGCCGGAAGAAGTGAAAATGGGTAGTATCGGTGGTGGCGGAAGATATGATGACCTTACAGGGTTGTTTGATGTACCGGGTATTCCCGGCGTTGGTATCAGCTTTGGCGTAGACAGGATCTATGATGCGTTGGAAGAATTGAATTTATTTCCTGCCGATCTGCAGGTAAGCACAAAAGCTTTATTCTTCAATCTTGGGGAAGCCGAAAGTTCTTTTGCTTTTGACCGCATGCAGGAATTGCGCAGCAAAAACATATCCTGCGAACTCTACCACGAACCGGCCAAAATGGACAAGCAGTTCAAATATGCCGATCGCAAGAATATCCCCTTTGCCGTCATCATCGGCAGCAAGGAAATGGGATCAGGCGAATGCGTGGTGAAAAACCTGAAAACGGGGCAACAAAAAAATGTAGTTTTTGGCCAGTTGGCAGAATATTTAAAGAATGAAGATGTTGTGACAGGATGAGCACGCAAAATTTAAGTGGTCACATTTTGTGACCGGCACATTTTATTTTTGACCGGTGGTCACACTTTGTGACCACCGATAATTTGAATGTCATGGTGGTCACAACCTCGTTATTTGTGCATGACCGGAGAGAAAGTTTACTGGTCGTTGTTTCATTATCCATTATTAATTAAACAATTATCTACTAAAACAAGGTTACTAAAAAAGTTTTTACGTATTAATACAAAATCAATTTTATGCAAACACGTTCTCTTTCTTCTTTGCTTGCAGCATTCATAGCCATCGTGCTTTTTGCTTCCTGCTCTTCCAAAACAAATAAGGCCGGTGTATCTATCCCAAAAAATGCCGCCTTCGTACTTCATCTCAATGGCGAATCGCTTTCCGCAAAACTTCCATGGGAAGAAGTGAAGAAAGCAGATTTTTTCAGAGAAGCCAGCAGCGACACCAGCGTATCGGCTTACCTGAAAGCCGCATTGGACAACCCGGATAATACCGGCATCGATGTAAAAAAAGACATCATCGTGTTTGTACAAAAAGATTCTCTTGGTGGTTACGTATCTATCCAGGGAACTGTAAAGGACGAAGCTAAGTTCAAAGAATTCAGCGTGAACGCTGCCAAAGGCGCTGCCGCGACTGAAAAAGACGGCATCAGCTTCGTTACAAAAGAAAGGACCACTACTTCCTGGAAAAAGGAAAAGTTCATCATTGTGATCGATGCTCCTGAAATGAATGAACTAAATAAGGCCAAATACAGTTATGATGATCCCACTCCTGCAGCACCAACTTCAAACAGGGATGGAGTTGCAGCTGCTACTGCGTTGTACAATCTTAAAGAAGATAACAGCCTTGCAAAAGACGAAAAGTTTTCGGACCTGTTGAGCACCAAAGGTGATATTCATTTCTGGTTCAATGGTGAAGCATTTGGCGCTGGTAATCCTGCACTATCTGCTTTGGGTATGATGAACCTGAGTAAACTTACCGAAGGTTCCATCACAGCGGCTACTGCTAATTTTGAAAATGGCAAAATCGTAGCTGACTTTAAATCTTACTCCGGAAAAGAACTGAGCGAGATCTGGAAAAAATACAGCGGCGATAAGATCAGCAGCGATATGGCAAAAAGAATTCCTTCTAAAGATGTAGCGGCGTTCTTTGCACTCAACTTCAAACCAGAAGGCATACGTGAAGTATTGAAACTGGCAGGTATGGAAGGCTGGGCAAATATGGGCGCTGCCCAGGTTGGTTTCACCATGGATGATTTCATCAAAGCTAATAAAGGGGATATCCTCTTTTCTGTAACAGATATCCGTAATGATTCTATAACAGGAAAAGATGCGAACTTCCTTTTTGCAACTTCTATAGGCGATAAAGCTTCTTTTGGTAAATTGGTGGATGCTGGTAAAAAGATCGGCGGTATGTCAATGGGCAGCGATCCGAAAGTTTTCTTCAACAGCAATGACAACTATTTTGCTATTGGAAACAACAAAGCAGGAATTGACAACTACATCGCAGGCAGCAACAGCAAAGCTTTTGACTTGTTTGACCAGATCGCTGGCGGGCCGGTTGGCGGATATGTAAATTTCCAGTACATCCTGAATTCAATGAAAGATGACGGCCGTCGCGATAGCCTCGATAATGAAATATTTGCCGCTTCGCTGAAAATGTGGGATAACCTGCTGGCGAAAGGTGGAGAATTCAAAGACGGCGCAATGGTGCAGCATATTGAAGTAAATCTTATCGATAAAAACACGAACAGCCTGAAACAACTGAATTCTTACCTGGGTGTTGTGAGCGCTATCGAAAAGAAAAAGAAAGAAATACGTGATAAAGAATGGGGTGATCTCCAGACGATAGAACCAATGATCGATACCACTGCAACCATCATGGCACCGGCACATTGATCCGATTAAAAAATATGTTATAAATTTAAAGCTGTCATGTTCATTTATCATGGCGGCTTTTTAATTTGCAGATATGACGAACATCACACTGGAGCAGGCAGCTCCTGATTTTTTAGAAAAAGAAAAGATCGCTCATTCCGAGATCTGGAATAAGACTGTCACGATAAAAAAAGGAGAACGTTTACAGATTGTTGCGCCAAGCGGCAGTGGGAAATCTTCCCTCATTCATTTTTTGTATGGCATGCGAAAAGATTACCACGGCAATATTTTGTTTGACGGAAAACCTGTAAAAAGTTTTACGCCGGAAGACACGGCCGCCAATCGTAGCAGCCATCTGAGTATCATTTTCCAGGATCTGCGGTTATTTCCCGAACAAACGGCACATGAAAATATTGAGATAAAACGTTTGTTGCAGCCCTATCATCCGCAAAGCAAAATAAATGAAATGGCGGCTGCATTGGGCGTTTCCTCCAAATTAAAACAGTTGGGCAAAACCTGCAGCTATGGCGAGCAGCAACGTATCGCCATCATCAGGTCACTTCAACAGCCTTTTGATTTTTTATTGCTGGATGAGCCTTTCAGTCACCTGGATGAGAACAACCGAAAAAAAGCGATGGCATTGATAGAAGAAGAAGCCACCAGCCGTGGAGCGGCCATCGTGCTGGCGGACCTGAAACCGATTGAATATTTTAATTCAGAGAGGACATTACATCTGTAACATTGAAAAATAAAAACATTGAATCTTTCCTATAAACATATCGCTCATTTTTTAAACGTCGGACAAAACAAGTCTTCACGTTATTTCAGCTATTTCGGGCTTGGTATCGGCGTACTACTTTTGCTGTGTTCGGTGCAGATGTATATCAATATCAACCAGCTGATAAAAGACAAGAACCCGCGAAAGAATGGTTTTGATTATATCTCCGTTACAAAAAATATCACCAATGAAAACATGGGGAAAGACAATCGTTTTTCCATGGCGGAAGTTGCGGATGTAAAGGCACAGCCTTTCATCAAAGATGCAGCGCCCTTGCTTGCCAACCAGTTCAGGGCTAAAGCGAGCGCCGGCAACATCATCCCTTTCAGCACCGATCTTTTCTTAGAAGCGATACAGGATGATTTCCTGGATACGCTGCCGCCAATTTTTAAATGGCAGCCCGGGCAGCAGGACCTGCCCATTATTTTTTCGGCAGACTTTCTTGAAATGTACAACGTATTTGCGCCGGCGCAGGACCTGCCTCAGCTTTCTGCCAGCAGCATCGGCGCAGTAAATATCACCGTAGAATGTTACGGCCCGATGGGCAACCGGATTGACTTTCGTGGCCATATTGTAGCAGTTACGGACCGTATCAATTCGATCCTTGTACCGAAAGATTTTCTTACATGGGCAAACAAAAATCTGGGTAACATGCAAGACCCGCCGGCAGCAAGGATCTACATTAAAACCACTGATGCCAATAGCGCCGAATTATTGAGTTATCTGCAGCAAAAAGATTATCATGTAAATAAGGATAAAACGAAATTCGGAAGGGTGAAACAAATATTGCAGGCCATCGTTAGCGGGCTTGGCGGATTTGCCGTGCTGGTAATTTTGTTGGCGATGATGTTGTTCTCCTTTTATCTCCAGCTGGTAATTGCACGCAGCAAAGACAATCTGCAGCTGCTGCTTACGCTTGGTTATTCGCCTGGCTGGCTGAGTAAGACTGTCGCCAAAAAATGGATCCCTGTGTATGCCATCATCATCCTTTCAGCATTAGCATTGACACAGGTAGTTCATTATATCTTTCAACAGTCATTCCTTAACGGGAAAGATACTTTGTCTCCGTTTTTAGACCCGATCGTTGTGCTGGTAGCTGCTGTGCTGATGTTTTTATGTGTGACGGTAAATTACAGGTTGATCAGGAAGTTGCTGTATAAACTATAGCTAAATCCAAAGTGATTAATGAAATCAATATTTTTTGGAATTATCGTTTTCGCACAGTTAGTTTTAATTACCTGCCTTAAACTATTAGATAACCTATTGGTAATTGCAGCAATTTTTGCAACATGCATGACCATAGGTTTTTTCCTGATGTATCTTGGAGATACAGTAAATACTATTTGGAGGAACCTTGGCTGGGGCCTTAGATATGGAACCTTATTTTCAATAATTGCTACTGTGGCATTTGTTTATTGGCTGTCCTATCGATTGTAGGGGTAAATCAACCAATACGTTCGTAAATTATTGCAGCACCCTGCCCTACTCCTACACACATTGTAGCCAACCCGTATTTACTTTCCCTTTTCTGCATTTCATGCAATAATGTGGTAGATATCCTTACGCCGCTGCAGCCCAACGGATGCCCGATAGAAATAGCACCGCCATTTACATTCACTTTATTTATATCCAATCCCAGTTCATTTACACAGGCAATACTTTGCGAAGCGAACGCTTCATTCAATTCTACCAGATCGATATCAGCAATGGAAAGGCCTGCACGGCCGAGTGCTTTATTGGTGGCACTTACGGGACCAATGCCCATGATGGCCGGATCAACACCGCTCACCGCCATGCCAATGATCTTTGCGATAGGTTTCAGCCCGTATTTTTTTACAGCAGCTTCACTCGCCAGCAACATCGCTGCGGCACCATCATTTATACCGCTGCTGTTACCGGCTGTTACAGTTCCTTCTTTTATGAAAGCCGGTTTCAATTGCGCAAGCTTTTCCAGAGAAGATAAACGCGGGTGTTCATCGGTATCAAAACTGATCGTTTCTTTTCCGCTGCTTACCGGCACCGCCACAATCTCTTCTTTGAATTTATTTTCCTTTTGCGCAGCCGCATATTTTTCCTGGCTAGACAAAGCAAATTTATCCTGCGCTTCCCTGCTTACGTTCCACTGCTTCGCAACATTTTCAGCAGTTTCACCCATGGTATAAGGATGATACAATTCACTTAGTTTTTTATTGATAAAACGCCATCCCATCGTGGTATCAAAAATTTGTGCATTGCGATCGAACGCGCTGGTTGCTTTCGGCATTACAAATGGCGCACGGCTCATGCTTTCCACACCGCAGGCGATCATCAGTTCCGCATCGCCGCAGGCAATGGTGCGGGCACTATCCATGATGGCCTGCAGGCCACTGGCACAAAGCCTGTTGACCGTATTTCCCGCCACCGTTACCGGCAAACCCGCCAGCAAAGCCGCCATACGGGCTACATTGCGGTTATCTTCGCCACTCTGATTTGCAGCACCGGCAATCACATCTTCAATGGCATTCACATCTATGGAATCATTACGCTGCAATAAAGCTTTTATCACATGGGCCAGCAGGTCATCCGGCCTTGTATTGCTTAATGCGCCACCATATTTGCCGATAGGCGTACGTACAGAATCGATGATATATACGGGAGACATACTAAAGTAAATTTTTTGCAAGATAAACAATTTATAGAGTGGGAAGAACTGGATGGTGGGTGCTGGAAACTGGATACTGGATGCTGGATGCTTGATATGATAACGAAGAGTTAAGCGAAACACAAAAAAACCAGTCTGTCAGGCATCTGGTAGCCAGCATCTAGCGTCCAGTCCTTACCTTTGCATTTATGTCAATCAAGAAAAATATACGCGAATTCTCCCTTCCTGAGTTAAAAGAGTACTTTGAAGCCATCGGCGACAAGAAATTCAGGGCCATACAGGCGTATGAATGGTTATGGAAAAAAAATGCCCGCAGTTTTGATGACATGAGCAACCTTTCGCTCGAACTGCGCAAAAAACTGGCAGAAGAGTTTGAATTAAAGCCACTTACGGTAGATGTTACCCAGCATAGCAGTGATGGTACGTTGAAATCCCGTTTCAGGACTTTTGATGGCCACCTCATTGAGGGGGTGATCATTCCTACGGAAAAAAGGAGCACCGCCTGCGTGTCTTCGCAAATTGGCTGCAGCCTTGCCTGCAAATTTTGCGCAACCGGGTTGATGGATCGAAAAAGGAACCTTCATTTCGACGAAATATATGACCAGGTAGCTTTACTGAACGAACAAAGCCTGAAAATGCACGGCACCGGGCTTACCAATATCGTATACATGGGCATGGGTGAACCTTTGTTGAATTATAAAAATGTGTTGAGATCCATTGAAAGGATCACTGCCAGCGATAGTATGGCGATGAGCCCGAAGAGGATCACCGTTTCCACCGCAGGTGTAGCAAAAATGATCCGCCAATTAGGCGATGACAAAGTGCGTTTCAACCTGGCCCTTTCCTTACACGCCGCTACCGACGAAAAGCGAAACCGCATCATGGCGATCAACGAAACGAATAATATTGCTGCGTTGATCGATGCGTTGAATTATTTTTACGAACAAACAAAAAATGATATCACACTTGAATATGTGTTGTTAAGTGGAGAAAACGACAGCCTGGAAGATGCCGAAGACCTGGTAAAAGTTTATCGTAAGATCCCTACTCACCTGGTGAACGTGATAGAATATAATTCCGTAGCCGGGATCGATTTTGTAAAATCCGGTGAAGACAGTACACAAATTTTCACCGATTATCTTGCCAAACATAAAGTGAACGTTCGTGTTCGCCGCAGCCGTGGAAAAGATATTGATGCGGCCTGTGGACAATTAGCCAATAAAGACAAGTAGGAGGATCGCAGATTAAAACAGATGAAAGTATTGCGCAGATCATTTGCTACCGCAAAGTAAAAATGCAGTTTATAAAACTCAACTTTTATAAACTGCATTTTTGTTTTTTGAGATCCACGATTCATTTACCGAGTTCATAACGAACACTCAATACCAGCGCATACTGTATACAGGGCTCGGGATCGGCGTTATTGATCACTTTATCAAATCCTGAATAATTCATCCCATCGTAATAAGCCGTCCGGTTTTTTCTGGCGATTTTTTTTATCGTATAATCATTGTAAGAATACCGATCCAGTCCGGCAGTTTCCGCCGCTTCATATTGCTTGTATTGATCTTTTGGAAATGAATAATAAAATTTATCGTCAGCCGTTGGAGTGCCAATGATCGTGGGGCTGAATTTTTGAATATAATCAGCCTGTTTACGGGAGATGATGTCTTTCGCTTCCTGCAACAATTTTGAATAGATTTTCTCCATATCATTATTGATATATTCAACTTTTACAATATCATAGATCTCACTTTCGGAGGCTTCTGCAATTACCTGTTCGATCTGTTCATTCCTGCTTAACTGGATAATAACATTCTTCTTTATCTCGAAGCCTTTTTCGAGCTGTTGATAAACATTGGTATTTTTTTCATCCTTTTCAAAATCATAAATTTTTACCTGTGAAATAAAATCCATGAAAATATTTTCTTTGTTGATACCGAACTGTTTGATCTGTGCAACAAATTTTGCAATGCGTGCATTGATCCTGGAGAGGCACAACTTGGGTGTTTTATCTTCCTGGCTTACACCAAGTGTGATGACATATTTATCGGCTTTTTGGTTCAACAGAATACTGACAGACATTTCAAGGCTTGTTGGCGTAGCAGAAAATTTCCGGATGCCCCTGTTATTGAATATCTCGAAATAATCTGTGCTGTTGCGATAAATAATATTACCCGAATGCTGTGCCTGCAAAGAGATACAGCAAGAAAGGATGATCAAAGAAAGAGCAAATCTGCAAATATATTTCTTTAAGGCCATGGCTTATTTTTTTAGTGAACTTATTTTTTTGCAATTGCAGCTTTATTTGGAAGCCCCAACTCTTTACGCTTCAATTCCAGGTTCAGTTCCATTTCCTTTAATTGGTATTCCCTGACCTTGGCATTGTATGCCTTATCCTGTTCTTCCCGTTCTGCATCATAAATATTGAATTGTCCTTTTAAAGAAAAATAGATCTGTACCATCGGCTCATTAACTACCGGATTGATCACTTTGTCAAATTGTTTATCCGTTACTTTATCGTAATAACTTGTTTTTTGCTTTTCTGCATAATTGTATTGCACTTGAATTGGCTGGCCTTGTTTATCTTTTTTGTTATTGGCGTAATATGGCGCCAGTCCTGCCTTGTAAGCGTAATATTGTGCGTAACGTTCCGAAGGAAAAGCTTCCCCCTGCATCTCGCCAACATTACTGAAGCGGGTACGGATACCCGCTTTTTCCATCACCAGCTTTTTATCCATTAATATTTTCAACGCTTCTGCTCTTAACTGAGCCAGGATGGCATCTTTGTCATCAATATTATAATCCACCTTTACCAGGTCATATACTTCCGCTTTTGCTGCCAGCGCAATGATCTCGTTGATCTGGTTCTGCTCTCTAAAGGTCACATGCACATTCTTCTTCATTTCAAAACCTGTGGGCACTTCATTAAAAGTTTTGCTGAGTTTTTTTTCTGTCACTTCAGTTTCATAGGTCGGCACCATGCTAACAGGATCTGTAAAGATGAATTGAGCTCCCAACCCTTGTTGCTTCAGCATATTTTGAAAAATATCAGTACGGGCACGCATAGCTGTTTCTGCATCTTCCACGGTTTTACCAAATTGTGTAAGGCTGAAGATGGCCACATAGGAAGTAGCTTTTACATTTATCATCACATTCGCTTCGAGCAGAGAAGAGAAATTTGCGTTGCCGTAATTGTTGATACCGAGATTTACCGGTGGAGTGATATAGCCGGGATTGTTGAAAGTGTTGTTACCACTTGTTACTGCATTGCCACCGATCTGGGCGAATGAAAATTGATGAGAAAAAATGAGTGTAAATAAGATCGCTGAGAAGGAAAATAATTTTTTCATATTTGATTTTCTTAGCTGTACAGGCAACAAAGAAAATCGTTCAATAAAAATTAATAAATTTCTGTAACGAGATCAAGTAATTCTTTTTCTTCACTAATAGTTTTACTAACGGATGCGTATACCTGCAAATTATCCACTACATCGTTGCGATCAGTATAAGGATTTTTTTGTTGAGGTAAAACTTTTGCTATAAGTATTGTATCAACAGTTTTTTTCTGTGGTTGTAAAACATTATCCGGAACCACCGTCGCCTGATCATCTTTTTTTACAATAGCCGGTAAATTCTTATTTACAGGAGTATCAACTTTTACTAATGGAATATCCTGATGTGTTTCTTTTTGCAAAAAAATTGCGCCTGCGATAAATAACAAAATAGCCGCTGCTGCAGCATACCAGTACCGCCGATAGGATCTTTTCCTGGTTGCAACCATTGCACGGAGCTCGTCCTGCACATGAGTTTCCACCATCGGAACGGCTGTGTTTTCCTCAGCAGAAACCTGCAGCATTTTTTTGAGCAGATTAAATTCCTGCTCGGTTGCGGCCAATTCCTTTATAGATGATCTTTCTTCATCATTTAATTCAAACCATTCTTTTTGTTGTATGATCTCATCTGCCTGCATAAAATTCATTTATGGGTAAATAGATAACGTTTCGTAATCTTTGAGTTTTTCTTTCATCTCTTTCAGTAAATAAAATATCCTTGATTTGATCGTTCCTTCTGGTATTCCTAAAATGTTGCTGATATCCGGCACAGAAAGATTTTCGTGAAACCTGAGAATATATAAAGCCTTTTTTTCTTCGGGTAAATCATTTGTACAAGTATGCACCGCTTCCTTAAACCTCCGCATATCAGGATTGACAGCACTTACAGACAGCACTGGCTTTTCCAGTTGCTGATGCTGAACCCTGACTTCCTTTTTTCGATATTCGTTTTTACACATATTGTTTGCGATACTGTATATCCAGGTAGAAAAACTTTTTCCTTCGTCGAAATTCTCTGCATGTTTTATCAACTTGATAAATATATCCTGTGTACAGTCTTCAGCCAGCTCTTTGTTCTTCCACAACATCCTGAAAAAATAGCTGAACAATTTTTGTCCATAGCGCTCATACAATTCATCGAACGCGGCGGTATACCCTTTTTGTATCAAGGGCACCAATTCCTCATCGCGGTATGTTTTGTATGAAAGCCTGGATATCATTCTTAAAAATTCCTATTACTGGTTCAGCAGATTTTTCACCATTTCGGTTGTACCTGTAAGCACTCCCAGGTGATCGATCCGGCTTTTTACAGCCGAAGCTTTTGAGTCATTATGTTCAAGATAATTTTTGTATTGAATGATCATTGAAGGAAGATAATTCCGATAAATGAGTTTGTCTTCATCATTCAGAGAATTAACCGCATCCAGGTATTGAAAGGAAAATCTTTCAAAAGTTTTTTCAAGAGAAAAGCCTTCCGTTTTTTTTGTTTTGATCAACAAGCCTGTATATAATGCTTCCGGGTATTTCGCCAAAGTTTCTTTGCCGAGCGAAAGACATAAATAACCGTCACCTACCAACACATCTTCATAATATCTAAGGTTGATATCCTGCCTTATTCCATACACCTGCTGAAGAACAGCAAGTGGAACAAGGTCGTTTAATCCTTTTGCATAAACGGTTGCATTTTTTTCCGCAGACATCAACGTGTTGTAATGATATTCATATTTACTTTTAGGCATTACGGCAGCCTTGTTGATCTGCTCACAATATTCTTTTAGCAATGGCCGGTTATTAGTTATGATCGCAAACTGCGCTGCATAAGGATAAACAATCGTTTTGTCATCTGCCAGTTGCAAAGCGTGGGATAAGGCCACACTATCCCTTTTTCCTGATTGCAAAAAAGTCATGAGTGAATATTGCCAGCTGCCTGCGATATATTGCTTGGAAGAAAACAATGCCTCTCTCAGTTCCTTTTCTTTTTCAGCTTTAGCTATTGTTTTATCCCGGTCTACCGAATTATAATAATTGAACCATGCATTTGCATCAGCAGGATTCATCTTTACTTGCTGTTTCCAATTTCCTGCCTGTGCTGCAATTTTTGTTGATGGGATGGCAACGGTGGTTGCTTCTACCTGCTGCGGCCGGTTCACAGACTGGGATTGTGCCTGGCCCTGTAGAATGAAAATGGTTAAAAAGACGCTGAAAAATACTTTCATAATATGCTGTACAAGCGTGAATTGGTTTCGTTCAAATTAATGCAAATTATTTTCCCGGGATAAAACCGGCGATAAGTAGCTATAAAACAGATATTTATGTTCAATAAATTCAATCAGTTCAATCGTTAACACTTTTTTTATTAAACCATCGGCATGGTATTGCGTCTATGACGGCACATAAAACAATTAAAAACAAAATAAAAGACCATGAAAAAAATAATCGCATTATCATTCGCATTCGCAGCATTTACAATGGCTGCTTCAGCACAGGAGACAAGAAAAACCGACAATTCAAAAGTTAAGCATGAGCGCAAACATCAAGGGCATCATAAAGAAATGATGAAGGGTGTAACTCTATCGGATGCGCAAAAAGCGCAAGTGAAATCTATCCGTGAGGATAAATCGCTTACAAAAGAACAACGCAAAGAAAAAATGAGCGGCGTATTTACAGCAGATCAGCGTTCGGCGATGGCAAAGAACAGAACTGAAATGCAGGCAAAAAGGAAGGAAATGCACGAAAAGAGGGCGAATGAAATGAAGGAAAAACTGAGACTGAGTAATGATCAGGCTGCCAAATTAAAAACTCAGCGGGATGCTACTCATCAGCAAATGAAAGCATTGAAAGCCGATCAGTCATTGACCAAAGAGCAGAAAAAAGAAAAGATCAAAGCCATTAAAGCAGATGCGGATAAACAACGCAGGACAGTACTGACAGCTGATCAGCTGAAGAAAATGGACGAAATGAAAAAAGAAGGGAAAGGCAAATACAAGAAGTTGTCTAAATAAGCAAGAATACCCAACCTAAACCAAGGCGCAACAATAGTTGCGCTTTTTTTATTTAAACAGTACCTTTGTGGCTCATCTACTGTTGGAAAACAGCAAAAACTCTACATTATGAGCCAGGACGGTTTCAAAAAATTTACCGCTAAAAAGAAAAACAGCGTTGTAAAAGAACAATTTCGCCAGGAAAAAAAACAAGCCAGAAAAGAAAAGAATGCTTATTTCGATAAGCTGAAAGAAGAAAAATATCAGGCAAGGATGGCCAAGAAAAAAGGATTGCCGCCAGCTTCTTCTGTTCCGGCGACGACTGTAGAAAAAGCCATCGCAAATATTTCTAAGCCCACTATCAAGACACCAGTGATCAGCGGACAAAAAACGACGGATGAAGTTATGCCGTTGAATAAATTCCTTGCGCATTGTGGTGTTTCATCCCGCAGGGACGCGGTAGAACTGATCAGCAAAGGATTGGTAAAAGTAAATGGAATGCCTGCAACTGAGCCTGGATACAAGGTTCAGCCAAATGACGAAATAACGTTTAACGGCAAGAAATTATTTGTAACTAAAAATCTTGTTTACATATTACTCAATAAACCGAAAGACTACATTACTACAACAGATGATCCGCAGGGGCGCAAAACTGTTCTGCAGTTGATCCAAAAAGCGACCACAGAAAGAGTTTATCCTATTGGCAGGCTCGATAGAAACACATCGGGAGTTTTATTGTTGACGAATGATGGAGATCTCACACAAAAACTTTCTCATCCGAGTTATGAGATCAAAAAGATCTATGAAGTAAGATTGGACAAACAGCTTACAAAAGCACATTTTGATGAAATACTGACCGGGCTTACGTTAGAAGACGGATTGATATTGGTGGACAGCCTTGCTTATGCGGACAGTAAAGACAAATCTATTATCGGTATCGAAATACATAGTGGCAGAAACAGGATCGTACGCCGCATTTTTGAATCGTTGGGATATGATGTGAAAGGACTTGACAGGGTGATGTATGCTGGTTTGACAAAGAAAAATGTGGAACGCAGCAAATGGCGTTATCTGAGCGAAAAAGAAATTCGTTTGTTGAAATATATGAACGAATCGAAAAAGAAAAGCAAAAAAACGGATACTGATAAAGAAGAAATAAAAAAAGAAAATAAAAAAACAGCAGTACCTGTTGAAAATAAAAAACCTGTAGAGCCAAAACTTACAGACAAAGAAATTGCTGAAGCTATCGGAGAAAAAACTATCCCGGTAAGTAAAAAAACTGGCAGAGAAAAGGAAGTTAAGATCCCGAAAGCCAGGAAGTTCAAGACTCACAGCGAAAAGAAAGAATTCAATAAAAACAGTAAAGGTGGCAAAAAATAATTTTACTGTCATTTATGAAAATGACGACTTGGTTGCTATCAACAAACCTTCGGGATTGCTTACCATTCCTGACCGGGAACAAACGGAAAAGTCACTCAAGGAATACCTGAAGGATAAATACGGAGACATATTTACGGTTCATCGCCTGGATAAGGATACCAGCGGATTGGTATTGTTTGCAAAAAATGAAACCACTCATAAATATCTTTCCAAACTTTTTGAAGATAGAAAAGTAGAGAAATATTATGTCGGTATCGTATTGGGCCGGCCTGCTAACGACAAGGGTGAAATTGAAGCGCCGATCGGCGAAAACCCTGCACATAAGGGGATGATGAATGTTCATCGCAATGGAAAACCTTCACACACCAGTTATGAAGTGATGGAAGGAAATAAACATTTTTCCATGGTTTCATTTCAGTTGCACACCGGACGGACACACCAGATAAGGGTACATTCAAAAGAGATCGGGCATCCGTTAGCAGTGGATGAGTTGTACGGTGATGGAAAACCGGTTTTACTTTCTTCTATCAAGAAAAAGTTCAGGCTGAGCAAACATGATGACGAGGAACGTCCGATGATATCAAGGCTTGCGCTCCATTCGTACAAACTGATCTTTGAAACGATTGATGGTGAAAAGCTGGAATTGATAGCAGAAGCGCCAAAGGAGTTCCGGGCATTGATGCAACAATTGAAAAAACTGAATTAAATATTTCACGCAAAGACACAAAGAAAAATACAAAAGCCGCAAAGAGTGATCATCGCGGCTTTTGTATTCTTGCAACTTTGCATAAGATCAGCTTGCTTCCAAAGCATGCAATATATCCTGTAAAATATCATCCACATGTTCGAGCCCTACAGAAATGCGTATAAGCCCGGGCGTTATATTCACTGATTTCCGTTCGTCTTCCGTCAGTTTCGCATGTGTAGTGCTGGCGGGGTGTGAAGCGATACTCCTTGTATCACCGAGGTTGGCTGTAAGCGACAACATTTTCAGGTTATTCAGAAAATTACGTCCTGCTTCTAATCCGCCTTTTAATTCAAAACAAACAATACCACCGCCATTCTTCATTTGCTTAACAGCGATCTCGTGCTGGGGATGAGTTTGGAGAAAAGGATATCTTACAAAAGATAATTTTTCATGCCCTTCCAGTTGAGTGGCAATCTGTAAAGCATTTTTCGCATGCCGTTCCATCCGGACATCCAGTGTTTCCAGACTTTTACTCAACACCCATGCATTAAATGGAGATAAGGCCGGGCCTGTACTTCGGCAAAACAAATAAATATCGTGGATCAATTCTTTTTTTCCAACTATTACTCCTCCCAATACCCTTCCCTGGCCATCCAGCCATTTGGTAGCCGAATGCACTACCAGGTCCGCCCCATATTCAATTGGCCGCTGGCCGATTGGAGTCGCGAAACAATTATCGACATTAAGAATGATGTCATGCTTTTTTGCCAGTACCCCCAACATTTCCAGGTCGATCACCTCAAGGCCGGGATTGGTGGGCGTTTCGACATAGATCATTTTTGTATTAGGACGAATCGCCGCTTCCCATTCTTCAGGTTTATCGGCAGCTACATAACTGTATTCGATCCCGAAATTCGGAAGGTATTTTTTTATAACGGTATGTGTACTACCAAATATCGAACTGCATGACAGTAGATGATCTCCTTTTTTTAATAGCGCCATAAAAGAACCAAATACTGCACTCATGCCGGATGCAGTGGCAAAGCCAGTTTCCGCACCTTCGAGTGCAACCATTTTATCAATGAACTCGTTCACATTAGGATTACTGAAGCGGCTATAAATATTATCATCCGATTCATCTGCAAAAGCAGCCCGCATATCTTCTGCATTATCAAAACAAAAACTACTCGTCAAAAACATTGGAGCAGAATGTTCCATTTCGTTGGTTCGGCCTATTTGTGTGCGGATGGCTTTTGTAGAAGGATGCATATAATTGATAATTGACAATGAATAATTAATAATTTATTCGGGTTTACCAGACTTTCTTAAAATTGAAAACTCTTTCCTTTGAAAGAATTATTCATTATTAATTATTAATTGGTACTAATAGGTTCAACCCGTGATTCCCAGGTCAACAGTGTACCGCCTTTTTTCAAGGTCTCTGCCACGGAGCAATATTTTTCCATGGATAAAGCGCAGGCCTTTGTTACTTTTGCGGGGTCGATATTTCCTTTCAATACAAAAACGATGTGCACATTTTTCCATAAAGATGGCTCTTTCCCCGGTTCACGTTCTCCTTCAAGATGAATGGAAAAATCTTCTACAGTTTCCCGTTGTTTTTTTAGGATAGATATGATATCGATTGCGCTGCATCCTCCCAGCCCCATCAGCAAAAGCTGCATTGGCCGTACACCAAAGCCGGTACCGCCAATAGCTTCACTTCCATCGATTTTCACTACGTGGCCTTCGGCATCGTAGGCTTCAAATCCGTAATCTCCTTGTACTCTGTCTAACGCTATTTTGATCATTTTAGAATATTTATGCAAATGTAATTCAAGCATGCCTTTACTTTGCATTTTGAAACTTTAATTTGCTGATGAAGGAATATATCCATTCACATCCTTTTACATTAGAAAATGGCAAGATATTAAATGGCATAACAATCAATTATGCTACTTATGGCGAGTTGAATGCTGATGCTTCAAACGTTGTATGGGTATGCCATGCACTTACGGCCAATGGCGACGTGGCTTCCTGGTGGCCAGGATTAGTGGGCGAAGATTATTTTATTTCCCCGGAAAAATATTTCATTGTTTGCGCAAACATCATCGGTTCGTGTTACGGTAGTACCGGGCCTGCAAGCATTGATCCAGCTACGCAAAAACCTTATCGTCAAAATTTCCCACAGGTGACCATTCGTGATATGGTACAGGCGCATCAATTGCTTCGGGAACATCTTGGAATAAGAAAAATCCACTTGCTGGTTGGCGGAAGTATGGGGGGCTACCAGGCCCTCGAATGGTGTGTGATGGAAAAAGACCTGATTGAAAATTTATTTCTGCTCGTTACATCTGCTACGGAAAGTGCCTGGGGGATTGGTATACACTCAGCACAAAGATTGGCCATTGAAGCCGATCCCAGCTGGAATAGTGATGTGCCTGAAGCTGGACAAAACGGATTGAAAGCGGCAAGGGCCATCGGCATACTCAGCTATCGCAATTACAATAATTTCGTTCAAAAACAATCGGATCCTGATCCGGAAAAAACGGACGATTACAGGGCAAGCTCCTACATCAATTACCAGGGGCAAAAGCTTGCTACGCGGTTTAATACAAATTCTTATTGGCTGCTCACAAAGGCTATGGACAGTCATCATATTGCGAGAGGCAGAGGTGGAAATGTTGATGCGGTACTTGCGTCTATCCCTCAAAAAACACTGGTGATAGGCATCAGCAGCGACATACTCTGTCCGGTTGACGAACAAAAACATCTCGCTGCTGCAATACCTAACGCCACTTATGCAGAAATTGATTCTGATTATGGCCATGATGGATTTCTGATAGAAACAGAAAAGATCACAGCGCATTTGCAAAAATGGTTGTAATCCAGATGCCGGATATTGGATGCGGGTTTCTGGTTATCAAAACGGAGAATAAGACTTCCTTCAACCACAACGAATTACCAGTAACCAGCACCAGCATCATTTTTACCTTAATAATCCATCAACCGTGATCGCAACATAATACAGCGCTCCGATTGTTGGCCCACCTGCATATTGAATACGCCTGTTGTTGAAAACATTCGCTCCGCCAAATTTGATCGTTGATTTAACCTTTGGAATCCGATAAGTGATCTGCGCATCCACATTGTTGATCGCTTCCACCTGGCCAGTTACCAATGGGCTTTCCCAAAGGAAACTATCCTGCCATTTCCAAACAATATTGAAGCCCACATTTTTTGTGATCGCCCTGTTGCCGAAGGAAATGTTCGATGTCCATTTTGGTGTATTGAAACCTGTCACAAAAAGGTCGGGTGTCGAGTTACCTTTTATATCATTGAAGTTTACATTTCCAGAGATAGTAAACGTCTTGTAAAAATTATAGGTCAATCCCAGTGTGGAACCATAGGTCGTGTATTTATTTTTTGCATTGGTATAAACCCTGTAACGTTCCTGGCCTTTGCTGGCGCTGTTTCCGCCGCTTGCTGTGGTAGCATCCCTGTTGCGGTCTATCATTGAAATTACAGCTGCGTCGCTTCCGATCGTCTCTCCGATTGGAACATAAACCTGGACCTGACCCAGGAATCCGTCATAGATATTAGTATACGCATCAATATCAACAACTAGTTTGTTATCAAACAATACACTTTTATACCCTACTTCAAAAGAATTGATCCCTTCTGGTTTTCCATCAGGAAGATTGCCTGGCTGCAACAGGTTACGATTTGCCAAAGCTGCAGCATCCGTGTTACCTGCCGCTTTCACAGCTGCATTAAAAATTGCAACGGATGACTGAGTGTAACTGTTATCGCGGTAGCCAAGCCCTTCGTTTATGATCGGCAAAATACCAACCCTTTTTACCCTTCCGTTATTTACATAAGACAATGCTTCAAACAAAGCAGGGAAGCGGTAACCTTGTTGAAAAGTAACACGAAAATTATGTTTTTCTTTCAAGGTATAAACTGCGGCAATACGTGGCGTGAATTTTACAGAAAATTCAGGATTGTAGTCCCCACGCAATGAACCAGTAAGTTTTAATTTATCTTCTAACAACAATTTTGTCACCTGAAAAAAACCACCGATTTTTTTATAATGAATATTACTTCCATATGATCCATCCGGCAGAGGTGTATTACGATCTGCGATGGGGCGTTTAAAATCCACAAAATTATTTCCATCCGGGATCAATGAATACAAACGTGCGTCACCACCTATCAGCAGGTTGAAGATCTTCACTTTATCAGTCAGGTCCCACTGCCCTTCTATGTGGTACAAATTGCTTTTTTGTACCAATGCCGCACCGCCGGTGATGGGTGCATTTGGAATAGAACTTGAACGGATATCCCAATTATTAATACTGGTGATCGTATCTTTCAAGGCTTCAAATCTTGCAGTACCGGGCTCTGCACGTCCCAGATCCGCCTGCTGACGGGCATATTGGGTAGCTGCCGCAAGATTAGCAGAAGTAAGGCTTCCTCCATTATTGGCCGCATATGCATTTAATGCCGTTTTATATTTTGCGCCCCACACACTAGCGCTGCCACCCGAATAAAGATCAAGGTTATCAGCCAAAGGTTTTACATTATAAGAATCCCCGGTATTTTCTTTGGTGATGTATGCCTTAACGACATAATTTTTTCCTTTCAATTGTACCTGGTGATTCTGCACCCTCACGTTATCTAATTTCACTTTATTTCCGCGTTGAAAAACGCCATCCATTTTACCAAAGCGATAGCTGTAAGATATCTCAGTATTCGTATTGAATTTAAAATGTACTGCGCCATCGAGTTTCAGGTTGTCTACTTTTGGATCTACCAGATCTTTTTCCCAGTAGCCCGTACGTGCCACGGTTAGTGTCTTATTCGCAGCTCCGTCAATTGTTAGTCCAGTAATAGAAACAGTATTGCTCCCTGCAAGAGCATCATCACCATATTTATTCCAACCATCAAATACAATGTTATTGGCCCCATTCAATGCAGGGTACGCAGGATTTGCGGTATTCCTTGTATTAGGATTCTGATCAAGCCTGGTATCTGATATCCAATCGATGGCCTGCAGGTAACTACCGTTTATTTTGAAAGCCAGTTTGTCTTTGATCAACACTTTTGCATAGCGTATAGCACTTTCCGTTAGTATACCTGCGGAATGATCTTTTTCATCTACATGGTTCACGCCGGTACGTTGAAATATACTAAGCCCTTCTGTGGTGAAAGGATTTTTCGTAAGCAGATTCGCAAGCCCGTTGATCGCATTCATTCCATACAAAGCGGAAGCGGCTCCAGGCGTAACTTCTATACTTTGAATATCCAGTTCTGTTGGACCGATGGCATTGCCTAACGGTACACCAAGCGTAGCAGCCTGCATATCTATCCCATCCACCATCTGCATAAAACGAAAATTGTTGGGAATATTAAACCCACGGGTATTGGGGATCTTGAAAGTGATGGAAGAAGTCGTCAACTGCAAACCTTTTACATTTCCAAGGGCATCGTAAAAGGAAGCCGCCGGCGTTTCTTTAAGCGCTTTGATATCGAGCTTTTCAATGCTCACCGGAGAACGCAGGATCTTTTCTGCTACACGGCTGGCAGTAACTACCACCTCGTTAGCAAGATAAGTTTGTGTATTCAACTGCACCGCCACTTTTGAAGTAGCGTTCTTCACTTCTATCTCCTGCACCGAATATCCAACAGAAGTGATCACCAGTTTGAAAGGAAATTTTTGATTCACTACCAAAGAAAAAGAACCTGTAGAATCGCTGATAGTCCCGGTAGACGTACCTTTCACTACCACGCTTGAGTTTGCAAGCCCTTCATGGTTCTCTCCGATCACACGGCCGCTCAATATGAATGTACCATTCAGCTGCGCCGAAGCCGCTATTGGTAATAAAAATAACAGTACTAATAATTTTCTCATTTTAAGTGTTGGTTTTGTAGTCATTTAATTTCAAGAATTGTTTCCATCATAGTGTCGAGCTATGAACAACATCGGAATTTGCTATTGTGGAGTTTTTTCATTTTTTAATTAAGTCTATTGTTTTAGTAGACTAAAAATATGCAGTTCTATAAAAAATTTACCGGCACATATAATTTTGTGCGCAAATATAGTCTATTGTATTAGTAGACTATATTTATTGACCAATTTATTTTAAAATATTTTTTATTTTTTAAAATACTTTGATGAGAATTTTTAAACTCCAGATGATCACTAATACACCAAGCAGGATCAGCGTGGCTTTTCTTGGAAGCCTTCCTGCAAGTTTGGCCGCTATGGGTGCTGCCAGTAAGCCTCCCGCAATCAAGGCTACTATTACCTGCCAATGACTAACGCCCATGAGTGTGAAAAAGGTAAGAGCGCTCGCAAGTGTAACAAAGAATTCGGTAAGGCTTACCGAGCCTATAACATACTTAGGATTCCGGCCACGGGAGATCAATGTGGTGGTAACGATCGGCCCCCAGCCCCCGCCCCCAAACGAATCCAGGAAACCACCGGAGCCAGCAAGTAACCAATGACTCTTCAGGTTTTTCTTTTTTTGCATTTTCCTGAATGCTGTTATGATGATCTTTATTCCAAGGAACATGGTATATACTGCCATGATCGGTTTTAACCAGGATGCATGCGAATCGCCGAACTTGCTTAATAACACAGCACCAATCACTGCGCCGATCACCCCAGGCACAACCAATGCCCAGAATAATTTTTTGTTTACATTTCCGAATTTGTAATGACTATAGCCGGAAGCACCGCTTGCAAACATTTCAGCAGTATGTATGCTGCTACTAATAGCAGGAAGGCTTACCCCTGATGATAATAAGATAGTAGCACTCGTAACACCATAACCCATACCCAGCGCGCCATCCACCAGTTGAGCAAGGAAACCTGCCAGCACCATCCATGGAAAAGTTTTATCCAACTGGCCATAAAGATTTATAGCAGTATCTTTTATCGTATGCAAAGGGATGTAAGAAAAAATGAAATGTCCTATCAGCATAAATGCAAATGCTGAAACAGAATAGGTAGCAACCCTTTTCCACCGTCGTTCCTTATCCGCAGAGTCGTTTTCCACCAACACCTTGGTGATCTCGTTCAGCTTTTTCACCTTAGCTCCAAAATTGCCGTTCAATTTATTGCGAATGGAGTTCAGGTTTTTGATCACGTCATTCAACTCTTCCGGTAATGCATTATTCAATACTTCCTTCAGCCGAACAGCCGTTGTCGGCGATTTCCCATTGGTGGAGATGCCGATCTTCAGATTCCCTTTTTGTACGATCGAGCCTAAATAAAAATCACATAGTTCCGGGGTATCGGCTACATTCACTAATATATTCCGTTGTTTGGCTTCATTGCGAATGAATGCACTGGTAGCTTTATTATTGGTAGCTACGATCGCTACATCTTTATTCTGAAGATCAGTGTAGTCGTAATTTTTTTCTTCCAGGTTCACCGATGGATATTGCGATGCCAATTGTTTTACATCATCGCTGATTGCTGCAGCAACTACTGTTATTTTTGTTGAAGGCGCATTATTCAGTATTGCTGTAAGTTTCTCCAGTCCTACGTTTCCTGCTCCTACCAGCAACACATTCAATTCTTCCAGCTTAAGAAAAACAGGAAAGAGATGATTCGAATCCGGATTACGCTTACTCACAGTATCTTCGGCCTCGGTAATGATATCTTGTTCTATTGGCATGTTTGATTAAATTAAACAGCTGTTGCTAATATTTTTCTTGTGGCAAAATCGCCAAATGTTTCCTCTTCGTTCCTGCCGGTTTTATAGGCAGCAAAAAGTTCATCCAATGTTTCCAACAATCCATTTTCATCCAGGCTTTCCTTATATTTTGTGTTCAACCTGGTTCCTTCCCTATCACCACCGATATGCAGATTATAATGGCCCGCCGATGTACCGATAAAACCTATCTCGGCAGCATATGGCCTGGCGCAACCATTAGGGCAACCAGTCATTCGTGAAATGATATTTTCATCTGCAATATCATACTTCGCCAGGATAGGTTCTACTTTTGTGATAAGATCCGGCAGGTAACGCTGAGCTTCCGCTAATGCCAAAGGGCAGGTGGGCAGGGCAACACAGGAGATCGCATTTTTTCTGAATGAAGAAGTATTTTCATCTTTAGTGATGATAGCATATTTCTTTAAAATAGTTTCGATGCTATTTTTATCCTCATTTTTAATATCACTCAATATTACATTCTGGTTACTGGTAAACCTGAAATTCACTTTTCTTGTTTCAGCTACTTCCAGCAACGCCGCTTTCAGCGCAAGATCAGGGCTATCCATCACACGCCCGTTTTCTACAAACAAAGTATAATGCCAATTGTTTTCATGATCCTGCATCCAGCCATAAAGGTCAATACGTTTTTTAAATTCATAGGGCCGTACCGGTTCAAGTTCAAATCCGATCCTTTGCTCCAATTCCTTTTTAAATGTTTCAACACCCATATTGTCCAGCGTGTATTTCAACCGTGCCAGTTTGCGATCACTCCTGTTTCCAAAATCGCGTTGTATTGTCAAAACTTCATATACCGCTTTCATTGTTTTTTCTTCACCTTGAGTGAAACCGATAACTGTTGCCAGGCGTGGATATGTATCTGGGTTTCCGTGAGTGGTAGATAAACCACCGCCGACAGCGATATTGAAGCCAATAAGTTTATCATTTTCGATCACTGCTATCAATCCGAGATCATTTGCCAACACATCCACATCATTGTTTGGCGGAATACCAATTCCAATTTTGAATTTTCTCGGTAAATATCTGTCCTGGTACAATGGATCATTCTCACTGTACTCTTCTATTTTTTCTTCGTCCAGCCATATCTCATAATAAGCCCTTGTCTTGGGCAATAACATTTTACTGATCTTGTCCGCATATGCGTGAATCTGTTCATGCAAAGGAGATTCTTTCGGATTGCTGCTGCATACCACATTTCTGTTTACATCGCCGCAGGCGGCAATTGAATCAAGCCTGGCTTTATCAAAATCCTGCAGGGTCGGCTTGATGTCATGCTTCAATATCCCATGCAGCTGTATCGTTTGCCTTGTTGTGATCTTAATTGTTCCGGTAGAATATTTCCCTGCAATATGGTGCGCCGCTACCCATTGATCCGCTGTCATCAATCCGCCGGGAATTCGCATACGGATCATGAAAGAAAATAACTTATCCAGTTTCTTTCGTGCACGCTCTTCCCTCAGGTCACGGTCATCCTGTTCATACATTCCATGAAATTTTACCAACGCATGATCGGCTTCCCTTACAGCACCGGTGATCTCATCCTTAAGGCTTTCCTGCAGCGTCCCGCGAAGGCCGTGGCTTTCGGTCTTAATTTTTTCTACTACAGATAATTTTTTTTCTTCAGACATTTTTTTATTACACGAATTTTAAGAATTATATGAATTTTAATTTATTAAAACCCGATCCATACCCGTTGACTCATTCACCCATTCACTCATTGACTTAATAAACATCCTTCATATACCGCCCTTCTGTTTTCAATTGTTCAAAATATTTCACTGAATCTTCTTTCGATAATTTCCCTTCCTGTTCGATAATGGTCAATAATGTCGCTTCTACTTCTTTACTCATCGGATCCTTTTCGCCGCAGAGGTATACGTAAGCTCCGCCACTGATCCATTCAAAGAGGCTGGCCGCTTTTTGTAAAAGTTTATGTTCGATGGTAACCTTTTCATCAGCTCCATTATTGAAAGCGAGATTGATATTGGTAAGCACTCCCGTACCAAACCAATTTTGCCATTCTGTCTGGTAATAAAAATTCCGGGTAAAATCCTCTTCAGCAAAGAAAAGCCAGTTGCGGCCGGAAGCGCCTGTTGTATCACGTTCCGCGACAAAGGAACGGAATGGTGCAATACCAGTCCCGGGGCCGATCATGATAATATCCTTATCTTCGGCAGGAAGGCGAAAACGTTTGTTCGGCTGTATGAAAAAGCTAATTTCATCGCCTTCTTTTTTATTATCAAAATAAAAAGAACAAAGACCAGTTTTCTTTTTATCCTTTACCAAAAATTCATCTTTCAAAGCAATGATGTGCACTTCATTACCATGTGCGTTGATGGATGAGGCAATGTTGTAAATGCGTGGCGCGATAGCATTCAGTGAAAGAACGAAATTTTCGTATTGCGTTTCATCTGCTAACGGGTAATTGCGAAGCAAATCAATTAAATCAACTCTTTCAGCCGGCAACTCCTGTGCAGACAGGATTGCATATTGTTTGACAAATTTTTCGAGAAGAAAACTAATGTTCAATTTTTTACTCAACAATTCTTCAATACTGGCTTCTTCCGCTTTGTACGTAACTATTTTAGCAGCGTCCATTTTTGTCAATACCAGTATTTCCTGAACAATCAGCGGATCATTTTCCGGAACTACACCAATCGAATCTCCGGGCAGATAATCCAGATCATCTGCTGCCAGTTCGATGTGAAATGTTTTTTTATTGGAACCTCTTGCGTTCAGATCAATACTTGAAAAAATTGTTCCGGTGTATATTTTTTTCCCGGCAGGCTTTTTTGCAGGCTCTGCAAATGATGGTTTTGGAGCAACACTAACAGTATTTCCCAATGATTGCAGTAATTGCTCAAACCATTTGTCAGCCTCAGTTTCGTAATCCAGGTCACATTTCTGCATTGGGTAAAAACGATTTGCCCCAAGTTTTTCCAATTGAGTATCTACATCTTCTCCTGTTTTGCAAAACATCGGATAAGAAGTATCCCCTAAAGCCAGCACTGCATAATTCATCGATGGGATTTTGAACCCATTATTATGAAGGTGGTCGTAAAATTTTTGCGCAGCGATGGGCGGTTCACCATCACCTTGTGTGCTGATGACAGTAACAAAATATTCTTCACGGCTGAGATCGTTCAGGCGATATTGATCCAGGCTCACTAATTTAGCGTTCACCCCATTCTTTTTTGCCTTGGCAGCAAAATTTACAGCAAGCTTTTTTGCATTACCGGTTTCCGTTCCGTACGCAATGGTAATTTTTTTGCCAGCAGCGCCAGAAGCTTTTGCTACAGCCGATTCCGGAGCAGCGATACCCGTCACCAATCCGGAAATATATCCATTGGCCCATATCAGCTCTTCCTTTGTGAGAAGCGCCGTAAGATCTGTCAAGGCTTTTAATTTAAGCTCGGCTAACATGTTTTGCTTCGTTTTGATTTTCTGTAATGCTGTTAACTTTTGCCACCAACGGCTTGAAATAATATTCTGCGCTGTTACTATTTTGTATCCATGCAAATTGCTGATGCAAGGAAACCACTTTACCAATGATGACCAATGAAGGTGAAAGAAAAGTTTTCCCTTTTAATTTTTCTTCATAATCATCAAAGCTGCTGATGTGAATATTTTGCATCGGCGTTGTTGCCTGCTCTGCCACCGCCAATAATTTTTCCGGGGAAATATTATATTGACGAAGTTTTTCCACCACAGTTCCTAAAGTTTCACTGCTCATGTATAAGACAAGCGTGTCGCTGGTTTCAGCAAGCTCTTTCCAATATTCTTCTGACACCACATCCGATTTGTAATAAGTGAGAAACCTTACCGCTGTTGAATAACCACGTGCAGTCAGCGGAATTCCTGCGTAAGCAGCTGCACCTAATGCTGCCGTTACACCAGGCAAAATTTCATATTCAATTTCATTTGCTTTCAAAATTTCCAATTCATCCAGTATGTTGGAAAAAATAGAAACGTCTCCACCTTTTAACCTGACTACCAATTTCCCTTGCAATGCATATTCTACTAACAATTCATTGATTGTTCTTTGCGGAGTAGAAACCCCACGGCGGCATTGTTTTCCTACTGCAATTATTTCCGCCTTCGGCGAAACATATGTTTCTAAAATAATTTCGCTCACGAGCCTGTCAGTCAGCACCACATCAGCCATTCCGAGGTAACGTGCAGTCTTTACCGTCACCAGTTCCGGATCACCCGGACCAGCAGCTGCCAGTATCACTTTGCCTTTTTTAATATTGAGTTTCATTTTTAATTAATAATTAAGAATGAATAATTAATAATTTATTTAACAGAATTCACTTTCCATTTTGACCTTTTCACTCTTTGCTTTAAGTCTACTTTTTTAGTAGAGAAAAGGCGCAAAAAAATCAGAATTAAAATCCAGCATTTTTTTAAAGAGCTTTAACCACTTTAAAGAATTGCTTTTCAAAAATTCTTAATTTTTAATTCTTAATTTTTAATTGATTTAGTAAAGCCCTTCAATTGACAAATACCTTTCTCCCGTATCGTAATTGAACGTAAGGATTTTTGATCCTTTTGGAATATCAACTAACTTTTTTGCAACAGCTGCCAGAGACGCGCCGGACGAAACCCCTACAAATAATCCTTCTTCTTTTGCGGCACGTTGTGCATAAGCGTATGACTCATCTTTGCCCACCTGGATAATTCCATCCAATGCCCCGGTATTTAAAATAGACGGGACAAACCCTGCCCCGATCCCCTGCAGCGGATGTGGAGATGGTGCGCCCCCACTCAATACCGGCGATAATTCCGGTTCAACCGCAAACACTTTCAGGTTAGGGAATTTCTCTTTCAATATTTCAGCGACACCCGTAATATGCCCGCCTGTTCCAACACCGGTAATAATATAATCCAACCCATCAGGAAAGTCATTTAATATTTCCTGAGCGGTTGTTTTTTTATGTATCTCAACATTTGCTTTATTATCAAACTGCTGTGGTATCCATGCACCCGGTGTAGTTCCCGCCAACTCAACAGCCGCAGCTATGGCGCCTTTCATTCCTTTTTCACGAGGCGTCAGTACAAATTCTGCACCATAGGCTGACATGATCTTCCTTCTTTCCACACTCATGCTTTCCGGCATTACCAATATCAACTTATACCCTTTTACCGCGGCCACTAAAGCAAGGCCGATACCAGTATTACCACTTGTTGGCTCAATGATCACACTATCTTTATTCAATAACCCTTTTGTTTCAGCATCTTCGATCATCGCTAACGCGATCCTGTCCTTGATACTTGCACCTGGATTATTTTTTTCCAGCTTCACCCATACTTCATGATCATTTCCGAATAATCTATTGAGTTTAAGGTGTGGAGTATTTCCTATTGTCTGTAAAATGTTGTTCGCTTTCATATTGTTGTTTTTTTCCGGCAGAAGCCGTATTATTTGATGATGGTTAAAAGAAAATCAGATCACGAAATTCAATGCTTCGGGCAATGGATTATTATCCCTCACTTTTATTTCGCTTTTGTGATACACGATCGAATGATCAGGCACACTGTAGGTGAGCCAAACGTTTCCGCCGATCACACTTTTACGGCCAATGATAGTATTACCTCCTAAAATGGTTGCTCCCGAATAAATGATCACGCCGTCCTCAATGGTCGGATGACGTTTCGTAGTGGCATTTTCCTTCGCTACATTTAATGCTCCCAATGTTACGCCCTGGTATAGTTTCACATCATTTCCAATAATGGTCGTTTCGCCAATTACGATTCCCGTACCATGATCTATAAAGAATGATTTGCCAATGGTAGCGCCCGGATGTATATCGATACCTGTTTTGCTATGGGCATATTCGCCGAGCAGCCTTGGTAACAGTTTTATTTTTTGCAAGTGTAATTGATGTGCAATACGATAAATCGCGATAGCATAAAATCCGGGATAAGCCACCAGCACTTCTTCAATAGAAAGAGCGGCAGGATCGAACTCCAGCACTGCTTCCGCATCCAGCAACAATGATTCGTATATCTCCGGCAATTCGTAAAAAAGCTGATCGGTATGTTGTTTCACCGACTGCTCGTCTTTGATCAATTCAAACAACAATGCTGAAAACGTATTTTTAATTTCCTTGTATTGCTGCGCCAGCTTTTCTTCCGTCTCATATTTACCCAAATAAGAAGTAAACAAAAAGTTGAAAAGGTCGTCGATGAAATTTTCGGCGAGTTCCTTATCAGGAAAGTGGTTGAAACTTTTTCTGTTCTTGAAGAACAACTGCTGAATGAAATGTTGATCTGACATGATTTTTAATTTTTATTAGTACGAATGAGTTTGGGGGTTTAGGGTTTAGGGTTTAGGGTTTAGAGGGTTTAGAGAGTTTAGAAGGTTTAGAGAGTAGAAGTTTAAATATCTTTTAAACTTCGAAGTTTTCACTATTCCCCATTCACTATTCCCCATTCACAATCATACACGCCCCTACCGTCACATTACTGGTTTCATCGATCAGGATCGCACCGCCGGTTGTCCTTAATTTCTTGTAAGAATCAAACACTACAGGCGAAGCTGTTTTGATCGTCGCTTTCACAATATCATTCAATGAAACTTTTTCCGGAGCCTGTTCTTCATTCAAAGAATTGACGTCCAGTTTGTATTCCACCTCTTTTACAATTGCTCTCACGAGTTTGCTATTGTGCTGCAATAGGTATTTATTTCCAGGAATCAATGGTTTACTATCCATCCAGCAAAGCAGCACTTCGAGTTCGTTTTCTACTGAAGGCTGATTATTGGATTGAACGATCGTATCTCCGCGGCTGATATCGATATCATCTTCCAGGTGCAGCACTACACTTTGCGGAGCAAATGCTTCTTCAATTTCCACCCCTCCTATTTCAATCGCTTTTATTTTACTCTGAATACCTGATGGCAAAACAGTAACAGCATCTCCTTTTTTGTAAATTCCACTCAACACTTTTCCGGCATAGCCACGATAATCATGGAGTTCATCCGTCTGCGGACGGATCACATACTGCACCGGGAAACGTGCATCCTCAAGATTTATATCATTTGAGACTTCTACTGTTTCAAGAATTTCCAACAACGAACCTCCTTCATACCACGGGTAGCTATCGCTCTTTTCTACGATGTTATCGCCATTAAGTGCGCTGATGGGAATGTATTTAATGTCTTTAAGGCCAAGTTTTTTTGCAAACGCCGCATATTCTATCACGATGTTATTGTATACATCAGCAGAATTATCCACGAGATCCATTTTATTGATCGCCACTACCACATGCGGAATATTCAACAGCGATGCGATGATCGAATGACGACGGGTTTGTTCGGCTACACCATTTCTTGCATCCACCAGAATAATGGCCAGATCTGAATTCGAAGCCCCGGTCACCATGTTACGGGTATATTGAATATGGCCCGGCGCATCCGCGATGATGAATTTTCTTTTTGGCGTAGAAAAATATTTATACGCTACATCGATCGTAATCCCTTGTTCCCTTTCTGCACGCAGTCCGTCTGTAAGCAGCGCCAGGTCTATCTCTCCTTCTTTTCGGTTCTTTGTTTGTTTTTCTATTGCTTCCAGTTGATCGATCATGATCGATTTGCTATCGTACAATAATCGTCCTATCAATGTGCTTTTGCCATCGTCTACGCTGCCAGCTGTTATAAATCTTAGTATGTCCATACCCATGTCCCCTAAAGGAGAACTTGATTTGTATTGACTCTTGTTATTCAAGAACCAAAAGATTGAAAATATATTTATAAATATCGTCTCCACTTTTCCCCTTCAGAGGATCAGGGGGTTAGAAATATCCGTTCTTCTTCCTGTCCTCCATCGCCGCTTCGCTCACTTTATCATCAATACGGGTTTCACCGCGTTCGCTGGTTTTGGTGGCGATGATCTCGTTGATGATATCATCAATGGTGGATGCATTTGACTGCACTGCTGCCGTACAGGTCATATCACCTACGGTGCGATAACGTACTTTTTTGACCGATACATTATCCCCTTCTTCCAGGGTAATGAATTTTGAAGTGGCCACCAGTTGCCCTTCATGCTCCAGCACTTCCCTGTCGTGGGCAAAATATATAGAAGGCAGTTCAATTTTTTCGCGGCGGATATAATTCCAGATATCCAGTTCTGTCCAGTTGCTGATCGGGAAAGCACGAACGTTTTCACCTTTGCTGATCCTGCCGTTATAAGTATTCCACAATTCAGGCCTTTGCAGCTTTGGGTTCCATTGCCCAAACTCATCTCGTACAGAAAATATTCTTTCCTTCGCCCTCGCTTTTTCTTCATCACGACGTGCACCGCCGATACATACATCAAATTTGAATTCTTCAATAGTATCCAGCAAAGTGTAGGTCTGTAAAGCATTTCGGCTCGCGAACTTTCCTTTTGGTTCCGTCAGGTGTTTTGCCTTGATGGTATCTTCCACATTTCTCACCACCAGTTTTTCCCCGATCTTTTCTGCCAGTGAATCCCTGAAATCAAGGGCTTCCTGGAAGTTGTGGCCGGTATCAATATGCACCAAAGGAAAAGGAAATTTTCCCGGGCGAAAGGCTTTCAAAGCAAGATGTACCAATACGATCGAATCTTTTCCCCCGCTAAACAACAGCGCCGGCTTTTCAAACTGTCCCGCTACTTCGCGGAAAATATGAATCGACTCGGATTCTAATTGTTGTAAATAATCTAATTTTTTATCACTCATCAGTTTCTATTATTTGTATTATTCATGGTTATGTTCTTTTCAGATTCGCCTTCGACAAGCTCAGGCTGACAATGCGTTTTTTTATTTCGCTATCTCGTGTAATCCGCACTCCTTTTTATTCGCATCTTCCCACCACCATCTTCCTGCCCTGAAATCTTCGCCTGGTTTTATCGCCCTTGTACAGGGAGCGCAACCGATGCTCACAAAACCACGGTCGTGCAGTGGGTTGTAGGGAATATTATATTTCCGGATATATTCACTCACCTGTTCAGTTGTCCAGTGAAGGATAGGGTGATATTTGATCACCTGGTTTCCTTCATCCCACTCCACCTGTTGCAGGTCGTGCCTGGCGGCCGAATGTTCGGCACGCAACCCGGTGATCCATATTTTTTGACCGGCAAGTGCCCTTTTCAGCGGCTCCACTTTACGGATATGGCAACATGCTTTCCTGTTTTCTACAGAAGCGTAAAATGCATTCGGCCCATTAGCTTCCACAAATTCCTGTAAAGCTTCCTGGTTTGGATAATATGCTTTCACGTTTGTTTTGTACCGGTCGTTGGTACTACTCCAAACGGAGTATGTTTCGGCAAACAAGCGGCCGGTATCGAGCGTAAAAATGCTGATGGGTAATTGCTGGCTCAAAATACCATGAGTGATGACCTGATCTTCAAAACTGAAGCTGCTGCTGAATGTTACCTGCCCAGGATAATCCGCCGCAAGCAAACTAAGCATCTCCTCAACGCTTAGTCTACCAATTTGGTAGGTTAGTATGGACACGATGTTTTTATATGATTCAGTCATTTCAAAAATTCAAAAATTAAAAAGGAAAAGTACTTCAGGGGATATTAAAAAAGCCAGCAACAACAACGCATACAGAAGCGCATAGTAGTATGAGGCTGTATGGTAAATGAATGTGTCATTGCTATTAAGTCTACTTGTCAGATAGACAAATGTAACACAGGAAATTTTATAATCAAAGAAAAATTATAAATTTGTGGCAGATGATATCTAAAAAAACACAATATGGTCTTAAGGCCCTCGGTTATCTTGCTGCACAATATGGAAAAGGGCCCGTTCTGATAGCTGATATAGCCGAAAAGAAAAAGATTCCGATCAAGTTCCTGGAAAGCATTCTTTTATTGCTCAAACAGAACAATGTTCTCGAAAGCAAAAAAGGCAAAGGGGGCGGATATTTCCTGGCGAATGCTCCAAGAAGAACCACGCTGGCTGCGGTTATACGTATTATCGGCGGACCAATAGCGATGCTTCCCTGTGTAAGCCTGAATTTTTACGCCAAATGCCAGGACTGCGACGAAGTGAATTGTGGATTACGGAGAGTGATGGCCATTACGAGAGATGCCACGCTAAAAGTGCTGGAAAAGAAAACATTACAGGATCTGATAGATGGATGCGTGGAATTGGAGATTGGGACGATCTAATCAAGAATAAAAAATTGAGAATGTGATTGAAGAGAAGGGTGATCACAGATTTTAAAGGGATAAAAGGATTTCACAGATTGTTTTCACTTCGTGAAAACGAAAAATGCAGTTTATAAAGAGTTGAATTACTTTGTAAACTGCATTTTCATTTTGCGCCAGCAAAATAATCTGTGAAATCCTTTTATCCCTTTAAAATCTGTGTTCCTTCTCTCGCTGCCATCTTCGCCAAATTATTAATTATTAATTATCAATTATTAATTCGAAGAAGCCCTCTTCACAAACGTCTTCCCAAATCTATCCTTCACATTATCAATCGCTTTATACAGATCATTCTTTTTTTCTACATCGCTGAAAAGGCTTGTCTGCACTGCGTCTTCGGTAAGTTCGCTCAGCTTTACGCCTATCAACCGTATCGGTGTCCCTTTTTTATACGTCTTTTCAAACAAGGCTTTCACCATTGGGATGATCTCATCATCATTACAGGTATATGGAATACTCGTTTGCCGGGTGATCGTTTCAAAATCTGCGAAACGTAATTTGATAGCCACAGTCCCGGCCACTTTACCATCCTTACGTAACTCATAACATATTTTCTCTGTAAGCCTTACCAGTTCTGCATTTAAAAACTTACTGTCCGAAATATTTTCATTAAAGGTATTCTCCGATGAAATGGATTTTGCTTCATGATAGGGTGATACTTCACGCGTATGTAATCCCTGGCTTTTATGGTATAAGTCGACACCCATTTTCCCCAAACGCTCTTCCAGCGCAGCTTCTCCGGCTTTATAAATATCATTGATGGTATGAATACCCATCGATTGAAGGATAAGTTTCGATTGCGCCCCTACTCCTGGTATCTCCGATGCCGGCAATGGCGCCAGGAAATCTTTTTCTTTACCAAAAGGGATCTGCAGGTAGCCATTGGGTTTTGCCTGGTTGGTAGCCATTTTCGCCATCATCTTGTTGGAGGCGAATCCAAAGGAAATGGGCAAACCTGTTTCCTTGATGATGCGTTCCCGCAAATTGATCGTCCATTGTAAGGGCTTGAAAAATTTTTCCATCCCCGTCAGGTCAATGTAAAATTCATCCACCGAAGCTTTTTCAAATAATGGCGCTTCCGACGCGATGATATCCGTTACCCACTTCGAGTATTTGCTATATTCGGCATAGTTGCCTTTGACGAAAATCCCTTGCGGACAAAGCTGCTTCGCTTTTGCCGAAGGCATCGCCGAATGCACTCCAAATTTCCTTGCCTCATAACTGCAGGTACTCACTACCCCACGTTCTTGTCCGCCAACAATTACGGGCAACCCTTTTAGCGATGGGTTGTTGAGGATCTCAACCGATACAAAGAAGGAATCGAGATCGAAATGTGCTATGATGCGTTGGGGGGAATTCACGGTCAAATTTACAAAATTCCCACGGTACGTGAACTTTTGCTACAGCGGCCTGAACTGTAGTTATTTAACTTTGGTATTTAGCGCATACGCCAGCGAAAAGATAAAGTTGCGGCTCTTGATAGTGCTGCCATTCGCGATGCGTTCTTTGGGAATAAGATTTACAAAGCCAATATTTTTCTGGATCGTTAGCGCTACTCTTTTTATCTGGTAGCCGGCTTTCAGCACCAGTCCTGCATCGTACGCTTTCCGGTTATCATCGAGGCCATTGCCAAAACTCATGTTGCGGTCGTCTTGTCCCAGCAGGTTAAACTTACCCGATAAGGCATAACTCACAAACGGTCCCACACCGATGATACCGGCTGGCGATTCGGAACCCAGGCCCGGACCAAATTTGAAAAGCACCGGCGCCACCACGTTTATATAATTTACTTTTACTTTTTGCCCGACGCCCGGCTCATAACCCGTTTTCTGAAAAGACACCCCGGGATTCAATACGATATAAGAACCATCTTTAGTTCCTACCAGCGGAAGATATGTTTCCAACCCGATACCAAAAAGAAAACCGGCATCGCCCCTGCCCTTTTCATATTTTACATTGCTCGGGCCAAAGTCGGCCTTGATGAGCACCGGGATATTTTTTTGCGAATAAGCGTGTACGTTAGTCATCACCAGTGCGATCAGCAGGAGTTTTTTCATCTTTTGTTTTTCTTCAAAACTAGTGGAAAGAGATGTCGGGGATATACCCACTGAAAGGTATTTATGAGGTACAACCACCAAGCCACGAAGGACACGAAGGTGCACGAAGCGAAAGAATTTTCCTGCAGATCAACGCTGATAAAATACACGCAGATCTGCGGGAAACAAAAAATAACCCCGGCAATTTTCATCACCAGGGTTATACCTGAATCAAGAGACCATTGCTTTTACAACTCATTCTTACGCGCTGTTATTACTGCAATGAACGTAGCGTTTTCTTCCAGTTGTTTTTCGATCTTGCCGATGTCATGCTCGCTGTCCAGCTGCGAGATCACACCGTAGTTGGCGTTTCGTTGTGTGAGTGCAATTTTTCTGTACTCATACTTTGCAAGGTTTAATTTGAACTTTTCCTTTTCAGACCCTTCGGGCATGCCCGGGATGCTGGAAGAGTAAAAAGCGATCTGCGCATTTACGCTGGCCAGTTCGGCCTGAATTTCAAATGCGGATCCTGTCCGGTTTTCGAGCTGCATGGTGAGGGAAGTTTTACGGAATTCAAGTACCGCTTTTTCCTTGCTTGCCATGGTCAACAATGTGTCGCAATCTGCAACGGTTGTCAACAGAGTAGAATTGTAAGTCATAACATAAAATTTAAATTGTTAGAAAAAACTGTTTTCGCTTATATGATGGTGCAACATCAAGAAGTGCATAAAGTATTTTTCCGTTTAACAAATTATTATATCTGAAGTATTCTCAAACGATTAAGCCACAAAGATCACGAAGGCCCGCAAAGGAACAGTATTGCTTTGTGACCCTTCTTGATCTTTGTGGCTTAGTGGTTAAAATAAAAAACCTACATCATCAGATGTGGGTTCAATTATTTATTTCAGAAAATTATTTCGAGCCTTTCTCTATCCCCTTGTGCATATCGGGATTTTTCTTCATGAAGGCATCAAATTCTTCAAACTTTTGGATGAAGTAAGGATGCTTGCTCCAGTCACGCATGTTGGGGTCTATATATATTTTAAAACTGTAGTCCCCCACCGTTACAATTTCTTCTTTCATGGCACAAATTTTAGTACCCAAATTTACTTCTTTTTTTGTTGCTGATGGAGAAGCTTTCATAATTTTTTCCTTTTTTAAATGTCTCCCAATTGCCTTCAAAATATCCTTTGATAGAAAATTGCGAACTGATATCTCGTATGTTCAAAACCAGCTGCATCTGGTATAACCTTGTGCGTGCCTGCGAACTCCCCTGGATTTTTATTTCCGCATTAGGATAATGCTGCAAGAAAGTAAGTAATGTATGCGCAACAGTTGCCAGCACTTTTTTCATATCGCCATTATTACTTCGGGATGTATCGTTGAACCATCCTGTTGTTTCCTCATAATCTCCGAATGCCAGATTATAAACCTCGCCGCCCCAATGCTGATATAGAACGATCTTCGTTATATCTCCCACCGGCCCCTGGCTTATGAATTCAAATAAAGTGTGGTCTTCGTTTGTCCGTACAGTATATCGTTCCCTTTCCATTTCTCCTCACAAACATACCTGACATATAGCAAGTTGCCATGTGAAAAACACCAGCATTTCATGTTATTTTTCGGAAGATTTTACGGCAGGTTATATTTGTAGGAACGTGCTTGTGCGTGTTCCTACAACCTCTTCTCCACAATCCTCATCTCCGCCTCCAGCACTTCCAGTTTTATCTTCAGCAATTCCAATTGATGCAGCGGCATGCGGTGCAGTTGAAGTTTTGCACCGGCTTCCATGCCGCTCAGCCATACCTGCTCGATATGCTTAGCAGGTACCAGGCTGCGAACGGTGTGCTGTGCCGATACCTGCAGCAAGGTTTTCATCGCTGTTTGGTGAAGCGCTTCGGCTTTGGAAAGCTTTTTTTGCAGTATCCATTGCTGATGGCGGAGTTTCGCAAGGCGTGCGGTAAGTATTTTGTGAACGGTCTCATTTTGCGCCGCGGATATTTTTGCCAATGGTGATTTGGCAAGCGGTTGGCGGGCGATGGCTGTAGCGGCTTTATCGTTTCGTTGCAGGTGCGATAATCTGGTGAGGGCTTCGGCGGGAAGGTCTCTCACGCCTAATTCTACCATACTCAACAAACTCCGCGATACATTCAGCATAGCTGCCAGCCCAAACTGGCTGAGGTGATGTTGTACCCGTATTTGTTTAATGTAATTCACGGAAGTAGTTTGCCTATTGACGACATTTTTCTGTGGCAGTTTAATTTGTGGCAATTTGAAATGCCACAAATGAAATTGCCACAAAAACTGAAGGCAAAAAACCATCCGGTCTTTGTCAGTTATTCGCACTCATAGTTATACTTGTAAACCTGCTGTAAAAGTGGTGCAGTGATATCGGTTTGGGTGATGTACCCGTTTTCGTTTGTGGCGGACACGAAATTGATGACCAGGTTGCTGCAACTGGTATATTTTGTAACGATATTCTTCGACCAGTAATTGTCGTAATATTCTTCATGGCGCATGGGTATAAAAATGCGCCAGTTCTTATATTTTTTGGTCAATAAGTTTTCGCGGGTAAGATCGTATTCAAAATAAGCAAAACAGCTATCGGTGGAAGTGAGATTGTAGGCGGTAACTTTTGAAATATTGTCGCCTGTCCAGGTATATCTTCTCTGCCCCAGCAATTCCATCGAAGACGAATAATTCTTTGCAGAGGCAAGATGATCTCCATCATACACATAAAAAATGGAGGCGCCTTCAAAAAGGCTGCCGCTATACATGGAGCCGGTGTACCGGGTTTCTTTTACTATATTTCCCGCCGCATCGTACTGATAGGCATCTTTGTAAGTAATGTATGGGGTTGGGCTCTGCTGGTTGTAGGTAGCCCTCGAAAGCACGTTGTTGTTGCCGGAATATTCATAGATGGTACTATCCAGGCCATCGGTAATGCTTTGGATGCGGTCGCCATTATAGTGTATACGATAGGTGTCCCAGGTCATGGTAAATCCCGTCAATTTGCAATTGGCGTTTACCGGGGCATCGTCTTTTGTACAGGAAGTGAAAATTGCCGCTACGATCAAAGCTGGCAAGAGGGTGTTGAAGATCTTCATAAAGTAGTCTGGGTTATTATATTAGGTTGCAAATATAGGTAACAGATCAGATTTATCGATGGCCGTTTCTCGCAGATGTTCGCAGATCAAAATACACGCGCATGCTCGCTGATCTGTCTCTGCGGAAATCTGCGTGCCTCCATCTGCGAACACAATGCAGCACATTTGGCATTGGTGGTGCTATCCCGGTCGCAGACCGGCGGCTTGGGTAGGCATTAGTGATCACGGAAGGTTTTATGAGTTGAGGTTGGTGCGGTGAACACTTGCGCCAGAGGGGCAACCGGTATAATTTTATTGCAAATACAAAAAGAGAAAATTATATTCGTAAAAATTCTGCCTTATGACCCTGATAGCTATCTTTCTACCCTGGCTTTCTTTTCTTCTGAGAGGGAAGCTGCTTTCCGGCATATTATGCATCATCCTTCAACTCACATTAATTGGCTGGATACCTGCAGCAGTATGGGCGCTGATGTCGCTGAGCAATTCGAGGGCTGAAGCGAGGAATAATAAATTGATCAGGGCATTGGCTAAGAATAGATAGCAGAACAATCTTCAGTGTTCAGAAGTTGTTCCGGTAAATTTGGGAATCACTCATGTCTTGATAAGATCGAAGTCCTGAGACCGGGAGAACTGGCGCCAGTGTTCCGAAGGATCACTGGTGACTTGATAAGATGGCAGGTTTGCAACCGGCATCAGAAGAAGATATTTGATTTTACTTCATCATCCTAATAAAAACTGGTACAGCGCATTTGGCATCGGTGGTGCTATGCCGGTCGCAGACCGGCGGGCTTGGGTAGGCACAAGTGATCACGGAAGGTTGTTGTGAGTTGACGTTGGTGCGGTGAACACTTGCGCTAGAGGGACTTGGATAGACACAAGTGATCACGGAAGGTTTTTGTGAGTTGAGGTTGGTGGGGTGAACACTTGCGCCAGAGGGGGAAATCATGGGCGGCGGCGATGCAGCGGGCAGTTATGCCAAAGGAATGTCTGACGGGTATGTAAATAAGGGTGAAGTGTATGAGGTGAATGTTGGGGAGAAGGGGATGGCTGTTGGGGGATGGAGGTTGGAGAGGTAGGATTTAAAAGATTTTCTTCCTTTACTTTGGTTCGTGTGCCACGAACCAAAGTAAAGGAAGAATTATTCTTCTGCAACTATAAAAGTAATTGGTTGACGACGATAAGCATTTACCTTTTCTCCATTTTGTGATGCAGGTACCCATTTAGGAGAATCTTTGAGAATTCTAATTGCTTCTTCTTCCATTCCATAGCCATGGCTAGTTTCGGGCACTATATCTATGATACTCCCTTGCTTATCAATAATGAACCTTATTATAACTTCATAATTTCCAACGGGTGCATTATTTCTAATCGGCACTTCTGCATCTAAATTTTCCCTTACAAATTTCCCCCAATCACCTTTAAAAGATGCTTCGATTTCATTAAGTTCACTTGATGTATTACCTATTAATTTGTCTAAAGCGAAAGAAGCATTCATATGTTGTTGAGCATAAAAAGCTGAGATTCTACCTCGCTCGTATAGACTTTTAAAATTAAGAGAATCCGATAACTTTACTTGCTTAAACTTTTGATACGAATTATGCTTTAGATCTTTTAATGCAGACTTGATATTTTCTTCTTTTATTTCAGAAATGTTTTTTTTGGGTAGAAGGGCACATAAAATTCTATCACTGTATCTATCATCATTAGATTCTAGTAGAGACAAATCTCCCTTTAAATTCATTAATTTGGGTAACTCTAATTCCGTAAAGAGTAAAAATCCTTCAGCATGAGCATTTTCACCCCTGCTCAAAAGTTTATCTTCAATAACAATGATATATCCATTATTTAAAAGACTCTTATGAATTATATTTAACTCTTCAATTATTTTTTCTAATGGGATTTCATGTAGAACATTACATAAAATAACAAAATCAAATTTATTATCTGGAATTAAATCTAGTTGATTATATACTTCTGATGCGCCGATTTTATTTAAATCTTCGTTGTATTCGGTATTGGGTTCATAGGCAAAATATTTAATTTTATTCTTAGTAATTTCATCTTGAATTTCACGTCCAAGCCGTCCTCCTCCTGCTCCAAAATCTAAAACTACTATTTCCGATGAAGATTTTATAGCGTTTTTAAATAGCTCTACTTGTGGATCGTCTTTTTTTGCGGACAGAATAACATTGGGTTCGCTAAAACATTGCGCTATAAAATTTCTAAACCCCCAATCAAATTCTTCAAAACAAAAATCTTTAAATTTTTCATAGTCATCGCCTAAACCAATTAACGAATTAACGATTTTAGAAATATTTTTTGATGATGGCGTATACAATTGATTATTATCAACAAGAAAAACATCTTCTGGATCAAGAATTGAGATTATGTGTATAGAATGCGTTGCAATTATTAATTGCCCTTGTTTTTTTACAAGTTGTCGTAATCTTTTTATTAATAATACCTGTAAATAAGGGTGCAAATGCGTTTCTGGTTCATCAATAATAATAATTGACTCTTCGATCGGAATTTTATTATTCTCTTGATGTAGGAATAATAAAAAAGCAAAGGAAAATAAAACCTTTTCTCCATCTGATAAATCAGAGTATTTGAAAGCTCTATCATTTAGAAACCACGATCCACTAATTCCTCCAATGCTTTCTCCCATAACAAGCTTTGAATTATCGATTTTGTACTCGATTTTTTTTGCCAATAGTTGAGTAATCAAATTTTTCAATATGAGGTACCTAGCATAATTTTCCGTTTTAAGTTGATTTTCAACATTATCGTAATTCATAATTTTTTCATACGCTAATTGCTTTGCTAGGTCTTCTAAATATTGAAGTCCAGACCGATAAACTGAATCTATTGTATTCTCGAAATCATTAGGCGTTAAAAGAATTTGTTGAATAGGATTTAAAGTAGCATTAGAAATATCTTCCCTTATCCTTTCTAATGATGGAACTACATCAGTATTTATAAATTTCTCTAATGGATTTCTTGATTGATTTAGAGTTTTCAATTTTGTATAATCAATTACAACTATCTGCCCCTTTATTTTAGCTTCAATATTTTTTGTCAAACTAGACAAAAGATGGAAATCAGAAATTACACTTATATTTTCGAATTCATCTTCTAATATACTTTTCCCTTCACTTGTATTATAGCCATTTTTATAAAATGATTCTTTAGCAACTCGAAAGATTGAACTATGTTTTTCTAAAGGTGAGTAATCTCTTGTAGGCGCAATATCTATGTCTATATCATTGTTTAAATAATAGTAAATGGCATTTCTTTTTATTTCATTTTCAATAATCTTTAAGATACGGGTCTTGCCAGATCCATTCTTTCCGACTAAGCAAATTACATCTGTGAAGCCCGTAAATTTCCCCGGATTAATACCTTCCAGACGTTGATGGTATTCTTCAATCTCTATAGAATTAATTTTCATACATTAAAATTAAAAACAAATGACCTTTTTTAATTAAAAAAACACCGGGTCCTGTTATTATATAAGGGCTCTTAAATTCAAACTAGTTTTCATCAAAGCTTTTTTATCGCAAAAACACTTAATCCTGTATATTTTTTTATCATTAGTTCTTCCATTCCACCTTCTTTCAACTTCTTTGCAACCTCTAATTTTTCTTCTTTCCTCGCATCCTTTTTAGCATTTTTAATTGCCCCCTCCTCCTTCATCCTCCTCATTTCCAGCTCCTCCTTCTCTATCAACCTCCACGTATCGCTTGCTTTCAACTCGGCAATGATGCCCAGGTCGGCAAAGCTGAGGTGAGATTTTTCGGTGATGATGAGGTGGTCTATTACATCGATGTTGATGATCTCGCCTACTTTGATGATGCGGTCGGTGAGGGCACGGTCGGCGGTGGAGGGGTGCAGTTCGCCGCTGGGGTGGTTGTGCACGAGTATCACTTTTAGCGCCAGCTTGTAGATGGCCATGCGGAATACATCGGGCGGGTTGGCGGTTACACGGTTTTGGCGGCCGAGGCCGATGAGTTCTATAAAGAGGATCTTATTGGCATTGTTGAGGCCTACTACCCAAAAATGTTCCTGGCTGCGGCCGAGTTTGTTCTCGCGCTTGAGTATCTGCTGCATGGTGCTGGCCACGCTGTCGGGACCGGTGATGGCGGCTTTTTTCTGCGACTCGGAAAGTTTGATGGTCATGAGTCAAATGTAGGTTATTTGGGGATATGGCGGTATGGGAAAAACACCGGAGAAAGGCGTTTTTTTTCACGCGAAAATTTAAACTCCCAGCCATTCGGCGGGGCAAGCACAGAGGGTTTGCCTGCGCCTGTCCCGCCGAATGGCTGGGGGCAAAAAAAAAACGGAACGCAGATTTTTATGATGATTAAGATACGTTATGATTTTATCTGCGTTTATCTTAATCATCATAAAAATCCGCGTTCCGTCTCCTTTGCCGAAGGCAAAGCTTATTTAAACTTCAGATTCAACGAAATGATATTGGCATTCAGATCTATGTTCTTTGCATAATGGCCAAAGCGCAGCTCGAGCACCGACAGATGCTGCCAGCCCAATACTCCTTTGGGTGGCGCAAAGCGGATACCGGCGCCAAAGAAGCTGCTGTTGAAGGCAGAGAGATCGTAGTTGCTGGTATAAAATTGTTCGGCATTGGTATGCTGCTGGTAAGGCGCAAAATATTTGGCGGCGGTTTGCGTGTAATACCTGTAGAACGGGCTCACAGAAATAAACGGTGTGACCTTCACCGGTATCTCCAGGTCGGCGGTGTGGGCGGTGATGCCCCAGTTGTCGGTATAAAAACGATAGTAAGCTCTCAGGATTATTTTATCTCCTGCAAAATAATTGGCACGGATGGCCAGCGGTATTTTCGTGCGGCTGTCCGGCAAGGTTTCCTGATGCACCGAAGCATCTTTAAAATACACACGGTAAAAAGGCAGGCTGAGGAAACCCTGCTGCTGCACTACATCGGCCAGGAACATCAGCTGAAATTGTTTGTTTACGATCTGCGAATACGAAAGCGAACCCACATAGGTATTTCGGGAGGCGCTGCCATAATGATCGTTGCCCGGCGGGTTGCGGAGCTCGACTGGTGTTACCAGTTTTACATTATCGAGGTATACCTGCGCTTTGGCGCTGAACTCACCCATGCGGTTGCGGGTCTTTTGCGCAAAGCTGATGTTGCCGCCGAAGGATTGGTAATCGAATTCCGTAGAGCTGGATAATCCTGCGCCGATGGTAGTACCCTTTTGTTCGTTCTCCCTCGACCAGGTAAGCGATGGATAAAAACGTGTATCGGCATGCGATGCGGAGGAGTTGGCGCTCAGGTCTACCTTATCGGACGAAGCCGAGGTATAATGATCGATGCCCAGCTCAGCATCAAACGTATGCTTGCGGAATTTTTTATCGTACTTGGTGAGCTTGATGTCGAATACATTGGCGATGTCGGTCAGTTTTTGTGAGCCGATGCCACCCGTAACCGCGGCGTTATTGCCATCCTGTTTGTAATAACTCGACACGAGGTTGATCTCTTCTATTTTCAGCTTGCGGCTTTTGTAATTGCTGCTGTCGGCAGGGGTTGCTTGCGCATACGAAGCTATAAAAGCGAAGATGCCGGCTGCAGTAAAAAGTATTCTTTTCATGATGTTGTATAAACTGGATGAAGGTGTGGGAACCGAAGTTTTTTTATCAGGGGGATCGATGTTAATTACATCCGCACCCGCCGCCGCTTTTGCCGGCATTAGCTCCTGAAGCGCCTTCGCGGTAGGATTGAAAACTTAATTCGGATTTTTCCACTTTACGGTTGCCGAGGTTCATTTCGGAATCGTTGAGCTTGTTTTTCTGGTACTCCTTCACGGTAGAGCAGGAGGAAAAAATGGCAGCGATGCACAAGAAGGCGATGGCTGTGTAACCGGTAATTGATCTCATTGAAGGTTGATATTATTTGAGCAATAAATGTTGTTGTTGTCGTCGATGATGATGCAGCCGGTGTGCTGCACCTGGTTGATGAGCTGCAGCCCGGCACGGATCCCCATGATGGTGACGGGTGTGGCGAGTGCATCGGCAATTTCGGCATTAGGACAAATGATCGTCACGCTTTTAATTCCCGATACCGGCAATCCCGTCTTTGGATCGATGGTATGCGAATATTTTTTTCCATCGATCATCACATATTTTTCATAACTGCCCGAAGTGGCCACGGCCATATTGGTGATATCGAGGTACGAAAAAGGAAGCTGGGTATTATCGGGGTCGGCAATGCCGATCGTCCAGGGCCTGCCATCGGCCCGCTGGCCCCAGGTGCAGAGGTCGCCGGAAGCATTTACGATACCGCTTTCCACACCGTTTTGCTGCAGCAGGCGTTTGGCCATTTCGGCAGCATAGCCTTTACCGATCCCGCCGAAGCCTATACGCATCCCTTTTTCTTTTAAAAAAACGGTGCATTGTTTTTCGTCCAGCAAAATATTTTTATAGTTGATGAGCCGTACCATTTGGGCGGCAGTGACTGCATCGGGCAGGCTGGTCATAGCTTTGTCGAAATTCCAGAGGCTTTTATCTACCGAGCCATAGCTGATGTCGAACGCACCATCGGTAAGAGCGGATATCTTTAAGGAACGCTCTACCAATTCAAAAACTTCGCGATCTACCTGCACCGGTTTTATTCCAGCCTGGCTGTTTATTTGATTTGTCTGGCTTTGTTCTTCGAAAGTGGTAAGGAGTTTTTCAATGCGCCTGATCTCGCCGATGGCCAGCTCTATCTGCGTGTTAGCCCATGCTTCACTATCAGCCACTACGGTGATCTGGAAGGCATTGCCCATGAGCTTTGCATGCTGTTTATATTCCTGCATCAATAAGGTTTCATTTTGAAGCATCCTGGGCTATCTTTTTTACAATGCTCGTAAATGCTGTTGAATCCGCATCAGGCAGGCCATCCCAGGACTTGATCACTTTCCCATTTGCATCTATCAATATGGTGAAGGGAAATTTTCCTTCGGGATTATATTTATCGGCCAGTTGGTCGTTTGCTTTCTGTTTGTCTTTGGGGAGCTGGTTCTTTTTATTCCGTGGAAAATCAGCATTGAGCATCACCAGTGAATTGTCGGCCATGTCGGAAAAGACTTTGCTGTCGAAGATCTCCCTCCGCATCCGCATGCATGGCCCGCACCAGTCGGAGCCGGAAAAATTGAGTAAGATGATGCGGTGTTTTTCTACAGCAACCTTTTTGGCGGTTGCCAGGTCGGGCTGCCATTCTGTTGCAGTAAAAGAAAATAAAGCCAGGAGAGCAACGGCGGTACATAAAATCTTAAAGGGTCTTTTCATCAGGAATGCTTGTTTTTCTGCTGCCATAATATTGGTATGTAAATTTATCTCCAATTTTGAATTAATTCTGAATTTTAGTATCCGGGCTGGTGAGAATAGGGAAAAATTAACAGTGTGAGGGTGACAGCATCTTCGGCGCGGTCTTTTTGAACCATAGAGGCACAAAGGGGCACGAAGATTTCTGCCTGCGGCAGAAAAGAAGGAACGTGGATTTTTATGATGTTTAAGAAATATTAGGACCTATCCGTGTAAATCTTAACCATCATAAAAATCTGCGTTCTATTTTTTGCCGCCAGGGGCGAACCCGCCACAGGCAGGTTCCTACAACTTCGTGCCGCTTCGTATTCTTCGTGGCTTTGTGGTTACCCATAAATTTCCAAAAGCCCATCGGGTATCTCTACAAATACTTTTTTATTCTTCTTATCGATTTTCAGCAGGCTTTCTTCATGCACGGGAATGAGGGCTTCGTTGCCTTTATATAGAATGGTGCAAAGCACCTGGTGCGGCTGCTCGATCACTTCGATGATCTCACCAAGGTCGGTATCGCCATCGATGAGGTGGAAGCCGAGTAAAGCGATAGGCGCTGCTTTGGCGGCAAATTTATTAAAGTCTTCTTCAGCCATCCACACTTCCTTCGGCGTCATCTTGCGGGCCACTTCCATGCGGTCTACGCCTTCGAGTTTGATGACGGTTTCGGTATCGCTGCGTATCTGCGTAGATTCGATGAAGTATGGGAGAAAACTGTCTTTTTTATCTTCCAGGAAGATCGCCTCCAATCCTTTGAGGGATGTTTTTTTACCAAGGCTATGCTGCAGGATCAGTTTGCCTTCGAGGCCTGTGCTGGCGGCGAGTTTGCCTATTTTGAAGTATTGGCTCAAATTGAAATGTTTCTGCAAAAGTAGCGAAAATTGAACCACAGAGAATAGAGAACACAGAGTGACACAGAGACTCGGTTTTCATATAATACTCTGTGTAACTCTGTGCTCTCTATTCTCTGTGGTTCAAAATCATTAAATTGCTTTCCTAATTCTCATTATATGAAACGTTTGCTCAGCCTTTGTGTGCTTTCCCTTTCTGCCGCTGCCGCCATTGCGCAGCAACCGATCTTTCAATCGCCGGCATTCAGCATTTATCCGGATAAAGTAGTGCAGGGGAAATATGAAGCAAAGGCTTTGTCTGCAAAACAACTGACAAGCAATTATCAAAGCCCGGTGAACCTCTTTCAACCGGCAGATATCACGTTTAAATTTGCGTTGAACCAGCGCGACAATGAAATGTCGCCGGGGGTAGATCATCAGTTTACGGTGATCCCCGTAAACGGCAAAGCGGAAACTCCGCTGATAAAATTTGGAACACAATTAAAACCTGCAAAACCTTCTGATAAATTTCTTGCACCAAACACCGAGCTTAAAATAAAACTCGACATGCGGGATGTGATGGCGGCTTTTGCAAAAGATGGTTATTACATTACGTTCAAAGGGGATAAGATCTACAAAGATGATTTCAAAGGAGTATATGTTGCAGGGCCAACATCACCCATGACCTGGGATTTTGACAATCTGCACAATACGCCCCAGTTGAAACTGCAGGATCCGGATGGCGATGGTGTTTATGAAACCACTTTAATACTTAACAAAACTTCGGAGGTAAAAGCGACAGATACCGAATGGACATTGTCAAAAGACATTTCGCCATACCCTCAATACAATACGGATGCGCCATTGCCGAATGCCATCTACAATCTTTCGCTGGAAGAAATGCTGAAAGCGGTAGAGCCGGACAGCACTTTCCGTACCGGTAAAGAGTGGAGCGGAGTATGGACACGTGACATCAGCTACAGCATCATCCTTTCAATGGCATATCTGCAGCCGAGGGTGGCGATGAACAGCCTGCTGAGAAAAGTGAATGCCAAAAAACGCATCATACAGGATACCGGTACCGGCGGCGCATGGCCGGTGAGCAGCGACCGTACGATCTGGAGCGTGGCGGCATGGGAAATATACAAAGCCACCGGCGATAAAGACTGGCTGAAGCTGGCGTACGAGATCATCCGCAATACCATGGAAGACGACCTGCTGAGTTCGTACGATAAAAGCACCGGGATGTTCCGCGGCGAATCTTCCTTCCTCGATTGGCGGGAACAGACTTATCCGAAATGGATGCAGCCTGCCGATATTTTTGAAAGCATCAACCTCGGTACCAATGCCGCATTCTTCCAGGCAAATACCGTGCTTGCTGAAATGGCGACTTTGTTGAAAGACAATGCTGCTGCCGCAAAATTCAAAGCTGTTGCCGAAGGTGTAAAAAAAGGCATCAACCAATATTTATGGATGCCGGAAAAAGGATACTATGCGCAATATTTGTATGGAAGGGAATATAAGATTGTATCGCCCCGCTCCGAAGCGCTGGGCGAAGCATTGTGTATCGTATTCGGCATCGCGGATGAGGCAAGGGCAAAAAAGATGGTAGCTTCTGTACCTCTAACGGATTATGGCATCACCTGTATTTACCCGCAGATACCCAACATTCCGCCTTACCACAACAATGCCATCTGGCCTTTCGTACAATCGTATTGGTTGTGGGCCTGCGCGAAAGCAGGAAATGAAAAAGCGGTGCTGGAAAGCATCAGCGATATTTATCGCCCTGCAGCTTTGTTTTTGACCAACAAAGAAAATATGGTAGCGGACAATGGTGATTTCAATGGCACACAGATCAATTCGAGTGTGATGTTGTGGAGTTTATCGGGCAACCTCAGCATTGTGCATAAGGTTTTATTCGGTATTCATTTTAATGCCAACAACATTTCCTTCGCACCATTCGTTCCGAAATCAATGGGAGGAAAACGCAGCCTGAAAAATTTCAAATACCGCAATGCGATTTTGAATATTGAGATGGAAGGTTTTGGAAATAAAATAAGATCATTTACTATTGATGGCAAACCCGGCAGTAAATATTCTGTGCCGGAAAATATTACGGGCACACATGAAATCAGGATCGTGTTGGCAAATAATGTTTCGCAGGAAAAGATCAATAAGGTAAAAAATTACACTACCCTTCCGGCGCCGGAAGTGGTATATGCTGATAACAAACTTAGCTGGTCGTTGACAAGCGGAACCGCCAAATATAAAATCGTAAAGAATGGGAAAGTATCCGCAATCGTTATCGGCAACTCCACCCCTGTCATAAAAGATTCTTATGCAGAGTACAGTATTATTGCGCTCGATAAGAACAATGTAGAATCTTTTGCCAGCGAGCCTTTGGGCATATCCGGTGATGCCAATACACAACAGATAGAAATAGAAACCATTGCAGGCAAAGCGGATTATAACTACAAAGGGTTTTCGGGCACGGGTTTCAGTGAGATCAATACCACATGGAATAAATACATCAACATTCCTGTGACTGCCACTGCTGACGGTTATTACAGCATCAGCTTCCGCTATGCTAACGGTAACGGCCCCACGAATACGGAAAATAAATGCGCTATCCGTACCGTCAAAACAAATGGCAAAGTAGAAGGTATCGCTGTTTTCCCGCAACGCGGAAAGAACGAATGGAGCAATTGGGGAATGAGCAGTGGTGTAAAAGTGTATCTGAAAAAAGGAAGCAATATCATTACACTTTCTTACGAAAATTACAATGAGAATATGAATGGGGAAATCAATCAGGCGATGCTGGATTATATAAAAATATCGCGGCTCTGAAAAATGTAACCCATGTTTTTATTCCCGGTGATGTGTGAGGATTTTCTACCTCTTTCGGGAGATTATTCTTCTGCAACGGATGGCTTAATGATTTAATTTGCCTTCTCACTATCAACGATAATACGGGTTATGGAAACAACGGCAGAACAGCAAGCAATCATACATTCTTCAGGCGATATCAGGATCAATGCCGTAGCAGGCTCAGGAAAAACCACCACTTTGATTGAATATGCCAGGGCACGCCCATCGGGTGATACCATTTTATATATCGTTTTTAACAAGTCGGTAAAAACGGAAGCTATCCGGAAATTTGCCGCCCTAGGGCTTTCGAATGTAAAGATCGAAACGGCGCATTCGCTTGCTTATAAACATATCGTATTCAACAGTGACTATAAAGTAAAATCTACCGGATATACTACCAATGAAATAGCAGAATTGTTACTCCTGAAAGGTAATGGCGAAAAACATGCCGAGCATATTCTCGCAAACCATATCAATAAATTCCTTACGTATTTCTGCAACAGTAATGCTTCAAAAGTGCAGCAATTGAATTACCTCGATGTTGTGCATGACAGCAAAGCGAAAAGTTTTGTCTCTACATTTTACCCATATATTGAAAAACAAACCAGGCTGTTGCTTCATAAGATGAACATGGCTGAGATAGAGATCATTCATGATTTTTATCTCAAAAAATTTCAGCTGGCCAATGTTCAATTGAAAGCAAAACATATTCTTTTTGATGAAGGCCAGGATGCATCACCGGCCATGCTGGATATATTTTTAAAGCAGCATTCCACAAAGGTCATTGTTGGCGATACCCATCAACAGATATATGGCTGGCGGCATGCGGTCAACTCTTTAGAGAAAGCCGACTTTTCTCCTTTCACACTTTCTACCAGCTTCCGGTTTGGTCAGGATATTGCCAACCTTGCCATGCAGGTCCTCGGATGGAAAGAACATATCGGCCAGCACAAACCGGTGCAGATAACAGGTAAAGGGACCAGCAAGGAACATAAGACGGTGGCAATTATTGCCCGTACAAATCTTGGGTTATTATTGAAGGCGATCGAACATGTAACCGACGACAAAAACAAGGGATACATTTATTTTGAAGGCAATATCAATTCCTACACTTACGCCGAAGATGGGGCTTCGTTGTACGATGTGCTGAGCCTGCATAATGAAAAACGTTCGTTGATAAAAGATACCCTCATACGTTCTATGAAAAATATGGATGACCTGGAAGAATATATCGAAAAAACGGAGGAAATGCAGTTGGGCATGATGGTGGAGATTGTAAAACAGTATGGCAACAGAATTCCTGATATCATCAAAACGATCAAAGCGAGGCATGTAAGCAATGATGAAAAAGATAAAGCATCGGTCATATTTTCAACAGTGCATCGCAGCAAAGGGATGGAATATGATTGCGTGCACCTGGTGAAAGATTTTATCACCGAAGACAAAATAAAAAAACAAAAAGACGAAGCGAAAAAGAATCAGTTGAATCTTGCGAAAATAAACGAAGAGATAAACCTGCTTTACGTAGCTATTACCCGTACTAAAAAAAGTCTTTACATTCCCGAAGAATTGCTGCCGGAAGGATTCATAGAGTCACCCCATGTACATGTTATTCCTGCGGTTGTACCGGAAGAGATTAAAATACTTTCGACGAATACAAAACAGGTTTCGTATATCCGTCGTGGGGAAGGTAAAATGAATATTGTGAATGAAAAAGCGTCGTCATTGGAAAATAAAAAAACGATAAATAAAGGTGCTTATAAACCCTGGACAACCGAACTTGATGAAGAACTTACTTCGATGTTTTATGACAATGTTTCTCCAAAAGAAATGGCAAGGCATTTTGGAAGAACGGCCGGAGCGATACAATCCAGGATAAAGAAGCTCGATTTGTCCTTTTAGATAGTGACTTTTTCTCCTGAGAAATGCAGGCATATTCCGATCTTCCGGTATTTCTCTATTTCACAGAGATCACCGATTTTTTTTCATTTTAAAACAAATCCGGCTCTTGTAACTTTTTTTAAAGGAATTACTTTTTTATGAGCCTTCGGTCGTCGGTGGTCGGTAGTCGGTGGTCGGTAGTCGATGGTCGGTCGTCGGTCGTCGGTAGTCGGTAGTCGATTCTCCACGACAAAAAAAAGTCCTGCGAAATAAATCACAGGACTTGATAAGTTAAAAAACAGCAATCTTATTCTTCTGTTTTCGCTTCTTCAGAGGCAGTTGGAGCTTCAGTTTCCACTGGAGCTTCTACAGGTGCTTCTACTACTTTTTCTGCAACTGGTTCAACTTTTCTCGCTACTGGAACATTGCGGCTATCCGTGCGTGCTTTTTTATGAGCACCCTGGCGTTTAGCTACATGAGCTTCATGCTCGCTGCTCCACTTGGTGAATTTCTCCATTGCTGCAGCCTCATCAAAAAGGCCGAGGCTAACGCCACGCAATAAATGTTTCAGGAACAATACACCTTTGAAAGACAGGATACGACGTACAGTATCGGTGGGTTGAGCACCTTTCTGCAGCCAGTCCAATGCCTTCTGACGATCGATCTGGATAGTAGCCGGAACGGTCAGTGGATTGTAAGAACCTAATTTTTGGATAAATTTACCATCGCGTGGGCTGCGGGCATCCGCAATAACGATGAAGTAGAATGGCCTTTTCTTGGAGCCATGTCGTTGCAATCTCATTTTAACAGCCATAAAAAATAGAAATTTTCTTGGTTGTGAATAAATAGGGTTTCTAAATGCCCTTTAAAAAAAGGCGAATGCGAAGATAATGACGTCGGGAAGAATATCCAAAAAATAATACCCCCTTTGTCAATTTATTAGGATTTGTCTAAAATAAAGTACGTTTTTATACTACCTATGCCGCTTCCCCACCTTAAATATCCTCGAAAGATTGAACCCAAAACGGATATCCCCTTTGAAAAAACCGCCGGTGGTTTGTGTAATATAAGCCCTTTCGTTCATACCAATCGAATTGGAAAACTGTAACTGAAAGGTATGTCCCCCGGTAGAAATATCCAGCCCTACCGATAATGGATCGGTGAGTTGTTCGTTCAGCCGGCCAAATGGGTGATGATAATCGAGCGTTAGCGCCATGCGTTTACTGATGCTATACCTGGCTCCTCCACCAAGGGCAAAAATAGTGCGGTCGTCATTGATATCTTCCGGGAAATTTGTGTGCACAATGATCGGGCTTAACTGAAGGGAAAATTTCCGATTGAATTTTCGGCCCACCACTAACTGGTAATAATAAGCCGACCGGTCAACAATATCTGGTTTTATCGAATCGAACGATTGTTCCGTATGTACCACATACCCTACTGCCACGATCACAGAAAACGGTTTCGCTTTCGGACCGGTAGATTGTTGCATCAATCTGGCTTTTACAAATCCGTCCAGTTCTTTTCGAAAAGTACTGCGGCCGATGCCGATAGTAATATTATCGCTGATGCCATAATCGAAACTCATCCGCATCGTGGCCTGGTCAAGGCCGAAGAATTGTTTGACGCCATCACTCACAAATCCAAACCGGTGCATTATCCGGAAATCAAGGTTGCCTTTCGCCAGCATCTCTATCGAATGCGCATTGATGACACGGGTCGATTTGAATGCCCCGGTAACTTTTTGGGTTACCGGCAAACTATCTTCTACTCCTTTGAGCAATGATTCTTCCTGCGCCTGTACACTAAAAATGCAGCCACAAAAGAATGCGGCCAATACGAATTTATTCATCTGTTTACTTTTCAATTAATTCATCGGTTGGTATGCCGGGATATTTACTACCACCAGGATCTGCTTACTTACATTATCGGCAACAATAGACGGGATCTTGATATTATAATCCGCAAGCAACAAGGTAAAACTGGCCGTAGCACTCGCAACACCATTCTTCACTTTGATAGTAGCCGGTGTGCTGATCTGTCTGGTAACACCGTGCATCGTAAGCGAACCGTTTACTTTTACAGGATAATTACCATCGGTAGCAAGAGAAATATTCTTACTGCCTTCCACGGTTCCTTTGAAAGTTGTTTTGGGATATTTGTCGCTTTCCACATAATCGTCATTGAAGTGTTCCTGCATCAGCGCTTTTTCGAATTCAAATCCTTTCATCAGAACGGAAAACTCGATCTTGCCATCCGCAGGGATCCATACACTCAACACTTTGTTGTTGGTGGCTTCTATCTTTTCCAAGGCCGCGGAAGAATGAAAAGTGATGTTACCTGTTTTGGTAAATAATTTCGCTTGTGAAAAAGAGAAGTGATGAGCCAGAAGCATGAATGTTATTATCGATACTAATTTCATAAATGTGTAATTGGAAATATTCTCTGCGTAAACTCTGCGCTCTCTCGTTCTCTGCGGTTAAAAAACTCTCGAACCGCGGAGAACATGAGTTTGCAGAGGTTTCGCAAAGGAGGTTATTTATTTAAGATGACGCAACGGTTCATTTCAACATCGAGCAGGAAGCCGGTACAGATACCTTTGATAGTTGCCTGTTGGCCAACCTTACATTTTTTTAAATTAACCAGTTGCTCTTTATCCAACAGACAACTGACGCGATGCATTTCTTCTTTGGAACCCAACATCACCGTCAGCAAAGTATCCTCAACATTGATCACTTCAGACACCAACCCCTTTACTTCCACTGTTTTTCCCAAAAATTTTTCATTGGCTTTCGTTTCGTTGCTGTCATATAGATTCACCATCGAAGGCACATCTGTTATCTCCTGAGGAGCAATGTGGGTAAGGTCTGCAGGCTTTCGGCTGTATTCCTTGTAAGCGTACAGCGCCCCTAAACCGGCGAGTACAATAACCACCGGAAGAATATATTTTTTTACTGCCCTCATAAATTTTAATTACTGTATTTAGCTCCCGCGTTTATCCAGTCAACGATCTTTTGTTTGTCGGCATTGGATATCGCACCGGTTGGTGGCATCACTGAGGGATTGGCATCCACTGCACGCGATTTAATTCTTGCTGCCTGTGCTACGATGGTGCAATCATCCGTAAAGTTGAGCCCGTTTTGTGGAGATGCGCCTCCATGGCACACCACGCAATTAGCCGCCAGTACCGCTTTCACGTTCGCAAAATTGGGACCGGCAGGGCCTACATTAACCGTAGCGCTGCTGCTGTTGACACACCCATTCACGTCTTTAACACCCACGGTGTAATTTCCACTTGCCAGCGCATTGAATATATTGGAAGCCTGGTAAGTACCGTTATTAATATTGTAAGTAAGCCCTGTACTGCCGCTAGCCGTTACCGTTATAGAGCCGGTATTGCCAGCGCATTTATCTGTACCCACAACAGCGGTAGACACAGTGATCGCAGGACATGCAGCGCTGGCAACATTAATTGCTGCACTGGCACCCAGGCACCCGTTCGCATCTTTTGCTGCAATGGTATAAGACCCTACGGCAAGATTTGCAAACACATTCGACGATTGAAAAGCGCCACCATTAACGCTGTAAGTATATGGAGCAACGCCACCTGTTACGGTAGCCGTCACCGATCCGTTGCTGGCTGCGGGGCCGCTTGTAGTGGTGGCAACTCCTGTAACAGTAATAGTTGGGCATGCGGCACTTGATACAACAAAACTTTGCGTAGCAGTACAACCATTCACATCTTTTGCTGTGATGTTGTAACTACCTGCGGAAAGATTACTAAACAGACCGGTGGCCTGAAAAGTAGTACCATCTTTACTGTAAGTAAATCCTGTACTGCCGCTAGCCGTTGCCGTTAGAGAACCATCGCTTGTGCCTGGAGCAGAAGTATTGACTGCTGCAGCCGTGATGGTAATGGTCGGGCATGCTGAAGCGGTTATCGCGAATGATCTTGAAACAGTACAGCCATCAACATCTTTCGCCGTAACAGTGTAAGAAGCTACCGCAAGGTTATTGAACACGCCGGTAGACTGAAAAGTTCCGTTGTTAAGACTGTAAGTAAACCCAGTACTACCCGTAGCTGTTGCGGTGATAACACCATTGGTAGTGCTTCCTCCCGAAGTGGCCGTCAATACCGCATCCAGCACAAGTGTTTTTGATGCACACGGATCTGCAGGCGGTGTACTTTCTTTGCTGCAGGATACTATCACAATGATGACAGATAATATTGCAGCCAATAGAGTTAAGGATGTTTTCCTCATACGATAGTTTTTTTTACAGTATCGTATGCTTTGAAAAAAGAGTTGCCTTGAAAATAAAATCGCAGAGTAAAAAAAGATTTTTTGATTACACAGATTATTTTTTGCGTTGCAAAAAATGTGCACTTTCTTAAAAGTTTGTTGAGTTAATCACAAAATGCATTTCATTTTGCGCCAGCAAAAAACAGCGAATCAAAAAATCTTTTTTTAATCTGCGATTTTTTACTTCTTCTTTTTAAACGGTTGATACTTCAATCCAACCTGCAATCCCATGGAGTACAATTTCACCTTACCGTCACCAACCCCCGATACAGGTACACTTACAGAAGGCTCTGCCAGCAAGGAAAATCCATTATTGAGCTTGGTTTCAACACCTGCGGAAACTGATACCACAGACAAGAAGTTTTTATTACCAGTGTAAGTCCAGCTACGTTGGTAGAAAGTATTATCCCGGATATAATCATACTGGTAATCTTCTTTTTTCATGATAAAAGAAGATATCCCTGCCGTAGCATACAAATTGAATTTATTTTTTTGCAAAACGTCATAACGAAGTGCCAGCGGTATCTCATACACCAGGCAATTGGCGTCTACTTTTTTTATCTCTACCATCGACCAATAGGATCCTTCTTTTGCGTTATAATCGCCGGCGCCCGCGATGTATTTTTTACGGCTCACATTAAAAGCCGTTTGTACCGCCCATCTTTTACCAAGCTGGTATCCTGCGCCCAGCCCGTACTTACCAACAGCAGCGCTACCGCTGGAAGACAGAAATCTTACACTGCTGACTTCAACACCTGCCGCCGCTGTAAAATAAAAACGCGAGGAGACACGTGATTTTTTATTGCCCGGAGCGGTACTTGCTGTGGTATTCTTTGAAGCGGTATCTGTTACCAATATTTTTTTCTGTAGTTTATTCGCAGTATCAGTCGTTGCAACTGCCAGGATAGAAGGATCGATTGACAGAGGTATATTTTTGCTGTTGCTTTCTGCTGATGAAACGACAACATCTTCATCCTCATTTTCTGTAGGATGAGATGAACTGATCGTAACTTTTGTTTTACCTTTTGTAGTACGCTTATAACCAGAAGCATCAAATGTTTCATCCGATATTAACGTGTTATTGTTTCTCTTTCTTTTTGAAATATTCCCTTTGGATGATAAACCAGTACTCCTGACCGGATCTTTTTGATCCAGGTTTCTTATAACAACATCTGTGGTATTTTCCCCGGTTATCGCAACGGCAGTATTTTTTATCGGCTCATATTTTACCGGATCAACAATTTCATTTTTTGTTTTTTCGCCAGATGATATCTTTTCTATTTTAGTTTCAGACAGGGTTGGTTCTTTTTGTGAAGGATCTTTTTTATTGAGAATAAAATAACCGGCTACTAATGCACACAACAGCACCGGCAGGATGAACCACGCCAGCGGCCGTTTACGATTGTCCTCCTTATCCAGCAGTTGTTCCATCTTCTGCCAGCTTTGCTCATCAAAGTCCGGCTCACTGTTTTCTGCGGCTGCCCGTATTTTATTTTCTATATGATCAAACTGCTTTTCTTTCATAACAAGGATTATCAGCCTCCTTCAGCATTTTTTGAATATTTATTTTCGCTTTCGATAAATTGGATTTTGATGTACCCACCGATATGTTCAATTGTTTGGCGATCTCTTCATGTTTATATCCATCAATCACGTACAGGTTGAAGACGGTACGATATACCGGCGACAACCGTTGCACAATTTCCATGATCTCTTTGTAAGACATCCGGTCAATAGAACTCTCCGCTACATCACGGTCGTCGTAGTGCTCTTCCGGGATATCTGAAAAGAAAGGATGTTTGTTGTTTTTGCGGAAATGATCTACGGCAGTGTGGATAAGGATACTTTTCATCCAGCCTTTCAATGAGGCTTCATAATTTGCATGGCGGGGCTCAAATGTGTGTAGTTGCCTGAATATTTTTAAAAATCCATCATTGGCCACTTCCATTGCATCTTCCTGGGCCGGGCAATAGCGCATGGCAATAGCCATGGAAAAACCGTAGAAAATTTTATAAAATTCTTTCTGGCTCTCCCTTTTTGCCTGTATGCAACCCTGGATGATATCTAATAATTGCTGCCCTTCTGGCAAAGTCTTGGTTATTTACACTGTGAAACTACCATTTTAAGCTTATTCGGCATAGAGAGAAAAAAGGTTGCCTCAGAAGAAAAAGACAAGAGGATCACGGATTTTAGATTGATTAGGCGATTGCACGGATTAGTTTTACTTCGTAAAACAAAAATGCAGGTTATAAAAGTTGAATCTATTTAAGTACTGCATTTTCATTTTGCGTCAGCAAAATAATCTGTGTAATCGCCTAATCAATCTAAAATCCGTGATCCCTGTCCCAAAATAAAAGAACCCGCCAAAGGCAGGTCCTTACATTCTTAATTATTAATTATCAATTATTAATTGAGCGTTATCGCCGTCCCATCATCTTCCCCATCGGCATCTTATTCATCATCTTCATCATTCCTTTCATCTGTTCGAATTGTTTGAGGAATGCATTCAGTTCTGCGATATCTTTTCCACTGCCTTTGGCGATACGGTTCTTGCGGGAAGGGCTGATGATGTCCGGGTTGCGCCTTTCTACCAATGTCATGGAATTGATCATCGCTTCGATTCCTTTGAAAGCATCATCATTTATATCAAGATCTTTCACTTGTTTGCCCACGCCGGGGATCATTCCCATGAGGTCTTTCAGGTTACCCATTTTTTTGATCTGCTGCAATTGGGTCTTGAAATCTTCAAAATCGAATTGATTCTTGCGGATCTTCTTTTCCAGTTTGGCAGCTTCTGCCGCATCAAATTGTTCCTGTGCTTTTTCCACAAGGCTCACGATATCCCCCATCCCAAGGATACGCTGCGCCATCCTTTCAGGATAAAATACATCCAGGGTATCCATTTTTTCGCCGCTGCTGCTAAACTTGATCGGTTTGTTGACCGTGTATTTGATAGACAATGCCGCACCACCTCTTGTGTCACCATCCAGTTTTGTCAATACCACACCACTGAAATCCAGTCGCTCGTTGAACGTAGCCGCGGTATTTACCGCATCTTGGCCGGTCATGCTATCTACCACAAATAAAATCTCCTGTGGGTTCACCGCCTTCTTTACATTTTCCACTTCCTGCATCATCACTTCATCCACCGCCAAACGGCCGGCCGTATCGATGATGATCACATTCTTATTCTTCGCTTTCGCTTCTTTTATCGCAGCCTGCGCAATGGAAACGGCATCTTTATTTTCCCTGTCGGAATAAACATCCACTCCGATCTGTCCGCCCAGCACTTCCAGCTGATCGATCGCCGCAGGGCGATAAATATCCGCCGCTACCAGCAAAGGAGATTTGCCTTTTTTTGTTTTAAGATAATTCGCCAGCTTTCCACTGAAGGTAGTTTTACCACTTCCCTGCAGCCCAGCAATAAGGATGATAGCCGGATTACCTGAAATATTGAATTCACTTTCCGTTCCACCCATCAGTTCCGTCAATCCATCCTGCACGATCTTCACCATCTGCTGGCCAGGATTCACCGACAACAACACTTTGGATCCGATGGCATCTTCCTTCAGCTTATCGGTAAATTCTTTCGCGATCTTATAGTTCACATCCGCATCTACCAATGCACGGCGCACATCTTTTAATGTGTTGGCAATATTAAGCTCGGTGATGCGGCCTTCACCTTTTATATTCTTAAACGCTGATTCTAATTTCTCTGATAATGAATTGAACATGAATGATGATTTGTTTGATTTTGATCACGGATTACAGATTGATTAGGCGATTACACAGATTTTTGTGCTTCGCAAAAATGCCCCATCTCTCATGTCCGTTTGTGTTATAATACATACCTGTAAAATTCCAGGCTCTTTGTTCCGAAATTTAAAAGTAACCCAATTTCTATTTTAAAAACCTTCAGGTAATTTAATAATTGGCTCGAAAAATTACTTTCCATTTTAACTACAGCCTTTAGCTCAACTATTACTACTCCTTCTATTAAAAGATCTAAGCGACGGCTCCCAACCTTTATTCCCTCATAAAATATTTGCCTTTCTATTTCACTTTCACACCGGAGACCTGCCTTATTTAACTCGATCATCAAACATCTCATATAAATAATCTCAGGAAATCCTATCCCGATCGTACGATGAACCTTCATGGCACAACCGATTATTTTGTGTGTTATCTCCGCATGCTTCAGATCGGTCATCGTTGTTTAATTTGGAAAGCAAATTAAACAATCGTCCTTTTTTATACATGTTGAAAACAACAGATTATACTGTTTTTATTCGCACCATTTTGCGCAGCAAAATAATCCGTGCAATCCCCTAATCAATCTAAAATCCGTGATCGAAATCTCTTACACAGTAAACGCCTTATCAATGATCGCCGCCTGCTCCTTCGCATGAATCTTAGCATACCCCGTTGCCGTTGCCGCACTCGCCGCCCTGCTGATAATATGGAAATTGATGTTCTTCAGATTCATTCGCAAAAAGCTCGCAGCCCCCATATTCAATGGTTCTTCCTGCGTCCAGTACCAGATGGCTTTGCTGTATTTTGCATACAATGCATCCAGTTGTTTTTGCGGAAGCGGGTACAATTGTTCTACACGAACGATCGCGATATCAGTGCGGTTTTCTTTCTGCCTGCGTTCTTCCAGATCAAAATATATCTTGCCGCTACACATCAATACTTTCTTCACTTCGCCGGCATCTTTCACATTTACATCATCGTATACTTCCTTAAACCCACCGTTGGTGAACTCCCCGATCGCACTATAACTGCCCGGATGGCGAAGGTTCGCCTTTGGCGTAAAATCAACCAGCGGTTTCCTGAATTCCCAGGCCTGTTGCCTGCGCATTACATGGAAGAAATTGGCTGCGGTAGTGACGTTGGTGATCACCATATTTAATTCGGCACATTGTTGCAGGAAACGCTCCATACGGGCACTGCTGTGCTCCGGGCCTTGTCCTTCATATCCGTGTGGTAATAATAATACGACACCATTCATACGCTGCCATTTGGTTTCTGCTGCGGCAATGTACTGATCGATCATGATCTGTGCACCATTCACAAAATCGCCAAACTGCGCTTCCCAGATCACCAATGCATTTGGATTGGCCATGGAATATCCATATTCAAACCCAAGCACCGCGTATTCGCTCAACAAGGAATTGTATATCCTGAAAGGGGCTTGTTGCTCTGATAATTTATTCAGACGATTGTATTCTTTATTATCATTTTCATCAAACAATACCGCATGGCGATGACTGAATGTACCACGCTTCACATCTTGTCCGCTCATGCGTACATCTTTTCCTTCGGTAAGCAAACTGGCGTAGGATAATAATTCTGCAGTTGCCCAATCAATCTTTTGTTCGTCGTTGTATAATTTGATCTTATCCTGCAGCAGTTTTTCCACTTTACGCAGGGGCTTGAAATCTGCCGGCCATTGCATCAGGCCATCGAATAATTTTTTCAGTTCTTCTTCCTTGATAGCGGTTACCGGCGATGCGTCAAAATCTTCCGGGGTCGCTTTGCGAAGGCTCTGCCACCAGAGTTCGGGTTTTTGGTAAGTATAGGGCAACGGATGCTGCTTCACTTCATCCAGGCGTTCCTGCAATTGCGCCAGGAATTCTTTTTCCATTTGCTTTGCTAATTCTTTAGCATCCGGCTCACCGTTCTCTATCAGGTATTGAGTATATACTTCGCGTGGATTAAGATGTTTGTCGATCAGTGCATATAATTGCGGCTGCGTAAACTTAGGCTCATCCCCTTCATTGTGGCCATGGCGGCGGTAACAAACCATATCGATAAAGATATCGCTGTTGAATTCCTGGCGATATAAAGTCGCGATCTTAGCCACTTTCACCACCGCTTCGGCATCATCGCCGTTCACGTGAAACACAGGAGCCTGCACCAATCCTGCAATGGAAGTACAATAATCAGAACTGCGGGCATCATCAAAATCTGTGGTGAACCCGATCTGGTTATTGATCACAAAATGAATAGTACCGCCGGTGTAATAACCTTTGAGATTGCTCATTTGTAATACTTCATAAACAACACCCTGCCCTGCTACCGAAGAATCCCCGTGTATCAGGATAGGCAATATCTTATCAAAATCGCTGGCATACATCACATCCGCTTTGCTGCGTGCAAAACCGATCACCAGCGGATCCACCGTTTCAAGATGCGAAGGGTTGGGACATAATTTAAGATGTACTTTTTTGCCCCCGGTAGTTTCTACTTCGCTGCTGTAGCCAACATGATATTTCACGTCACCCGATCCCATCGTGGTATCCGGAATGGCTGTACCTTCAAACTCTGTGAAGATATGTTCGTAGGTTTTACCCATTACATTCGCCAGCACATTTAAGCGCCCGCGATGCGCCATCCCGATCACCACTTCCTGCACATCCTTATCTGCAGAAGTATTGATAATGGTATCCAATGCAGCGATGGTAGTTTCGCCACCTTCGAGGCTGAACCTTTTCTGGCCTATATATTTTGTATGTAAGAATTTTTCAAACATCACACCTTCGTTCAGTTTCTGAAGGATGCGTTTCTTTTCGTCGATAGGCAAGGGTGTGTGAAAATCATTTTCCATGGCATTGATGAGCCAGTCGATCTTCTTTACATTATTCAATGCACCGAATTCTATCCCTACATGTGATGTGTATGATCTTTGTAGTTTTTCTACAATTGCTTTCAGGGATGTTTTGCCCAGGTTGGCAAATTTGCCTGCTTCAAATTCTTTATCCAGATCAGTATCACTCAAACCGAAATGCTCCAGTTCGAGATTAGCATGCCTGTTCTTACGTTCACGGATGGGATTTGTTTTGGCTACCAGGTGCCCTTTGCGGCGGTAAGCCTGTATGAGCTGGTAAACGCCAAACTCCTTATCGAGCTGGCCGGCTGCCAAAGGCGTGGAAGGAGCCGCGGAAGTTCCGTTGGCTTTGCCATTGACAGGCGCCGCTACGCTGGAAACCGCGAAATCGAACCCTTCAAAAAACTTACGCATCTCAGTATCAACACTTTCGGGATCTTTTACAAAGTCGTTGTATAAATTTTCAATGTAAGCCGGATGTGCGTTGGTGATGTACTGGAAATCCTTCATGGCGCCTTATTAATGAGTTTTTGTCGGAAATTTATAATTTGGCTGCAAATATCGTTCTTTTTTGGTGATTTTAAACCACAAAGACACAAAGAACACCAAGGTGTACAAAGTTTTCGCCAGGACAAAAATAAAACACAACGCAGATTTTTATGATCCTTAGGATTTAGAACCACGAAGCCACCGTGGACATGGGGGAAAACAAAGTTTCGCCGTGACAAAAAAAATATCGAAAAGCAGTTTTGTGGCACTTTGTATACTTTGTGTCTTGATGATTAACCATATAACTTGCTTAAAACCAAGGTTTATCGGTAAAAGCGTTGCTCTTTTTCTCTTAAAAACAAAAAAACTTTACAAAAACTCCAAAAGATTAAACTAAACTCCTATCTTTGCAGCCCAAAAAAAGAATTAAATGGCAAATCACTCAGCTACTAAAAAAGATACACGCCAGGCGGCAAAACGTAACGAACGCAACCGTTATTATGGTAAGACAACCCGTAACGCTATCCGCGATATCAAAGCATTAGACGAAACTAAAACTGCTACAGAAAAATTACCTTCTGTAAACGCGATGATCGATAAATTAGCAAAACGTGGAACTATCCACAAAAATAAAGCGTCTAACCTTAAAAGCAAATTGGCTAAAAGGATCAACGCTTTAGCTAAGTAATCAATACCAAGAGTATCCCTAAATATTTCCGAAGCCCGTCAAATTAATATTGATGGGCTTTGTTGTTGATAACTTAATACCCGCAAAAGCATCTTTCCAATAGCTTTGCAGGTCTGAAAAAAAACACTGATTGTATGTCGAAGATCTACTCGTTACTCATTGCTCTGCTCCTTATTTCCCTAGCTGGTTATACCCAGGGAACCGAAAGCTTCACAAACGCTCCGGCAACCGGCTCTACCTACACTGCCATTACCTGGACAGGCGACAACGGCCTTACATGGAACGCGGTCGGCCGTACAGATGGCGGTGGAAATATCACCGGCTTTAATGGTACACATATCATCATGCGCAATACTACCGGTATTGTATCGTGCGATAATATTCCCAACGGCATCGGTACCATCAGTTTCAAATACGCATTGGCTAATACCGGCTCCGCAACTTTTGGCGTATTCATCAACAATACCCAATACGGCACAACCGTAACTGCCACCTCCAATGCTTCTACCGACTACTCACTTCCGATAAACGTATCCGGAACCTTCAAATTAGAAATAAGGCAATTGAGCGCAGCAAATACCAATCGCCTGGGAATAGATGATATCAGCTGGACGGGCAACGGGGTTCCTTGTACCGAACCTACAGCACAACCGGAAGATCTCAACCTGAGCATTACCCCCACCACTATTTCAGGTGATTTTACCCCGGTAACTCCTGCTGCGGATGCATATTTTGTAGTTCGTTCACTCTCACCTACACTCAGTGCCAATCCGGTTGACGGAGTAAGTTACACTGCCGGACAAGCATTCGGAGGCGGTACGGTAGTAGGTTATGCAACGGCAGCCAGCTTCACTGATATCAACCTTACAGCAAGCACGACTTATTATTATTACATTTTTGCTTTGAATAACGACTGCGGCGCAGGAAACAATTATGTGAATACGAACCCGCTTTCTGGTGTTGCTACAACATCCGCACTGGCGGCATGTACCACACCACCTTCGGCACCTCCATCGACCCCAATTTCAAACTCAACCTCTAATAGCAGTATTTCGGTAAACTTTACACCCGCATCGGGAGCAAACAGCTACTTGGTTGTATATACTATAGGGACCAACCTCAACGCGACACCTGTAAATGGTACAGTATACACCCCAGGACAAACATTTGGAAATGGTATTGTTGCCAGCGTTGGCGCAAACACTTCATTTGCAGTGTATGGCCTTACGCAGAATACAATTTATTATTTTTATTATTTTTCAGCGAATACCGAATGCTCCGGGCAACCATTTTACAATACTGTTCCAATGTTCAATGCGGATACAACTTCCAACAATGCAACAGGTATACCGGCAGGATTCTATAACAGTGCAGCGAGCCTGAGTTGCCAGCCACTTAAAACTGCTCTGAAGAATATCAGCGGAAATGGTTATGTAAATATCAGCTATGATGGTGTGTACCAGGCATACCAGTTTACCGATATCCACCGCAATGATGCTAACACAGCCAACATTATCTGGGATATCTATTCAGACAATCCTACCGGTGCGGAAGCATACACTTATACTTTTGGCACCAATGCATGCGGTCAATACGACAGCGAAGGCGATTGTTACAACCGTGAACACTCCACTCCAAAATCATGGTTCAACGATGCTTCTCCGATGTTCTCGGATATACAACATCTTTATCCAACCGATGGCTGGGTAAATGGCAAACGCAGCAATTTTCCATATGGAGAAGTGACCAATGCCAGCTTTACTTCTACCAATGGTAGCAAGCTCGGCACCGGAAACAACTTCGGTTATACCGGTACCGTGTTTGAACCTATTAACGCTTATAAAGGTGATCTTGCACGCACCAGCTTGTACATGGCTACACGTTATGAAGATGAGATCATCAGCCAGAACTGGTCAGGCAATACCGAAGCATCTCCGCTATTTCTCAGCACCAGCGACGAGCCGGATGCAGCAAAAAGGAGATTACAGATCTATGATCTATGGTATCTCAAACTCGTTTTCAAATGGATCAACCAGGATCCGGTAAGCCAGAAAGAGATCGACCGCAACAACGCTATCTATTACCAATCAGGCCAGCACAACAGGAACCCTTATGTAGATCATCCGGAATATGCAGCATTGGTATTTCAGTGTACAGGCGTGGTACCTGTTACCATCACCAATTTTACGGCAGTAAAAAACAACGAAACCGCCTTGCTGAAATGGTACGCTACCTACGAAACCAACTTCAAAAAATACGAAGTGGAACGCAGCACCGATGGGACCTCTTTCAATAAGATCGGCGAAGTAGCGGGACAAAATCTTGCCAACTATTCATTCACCGATAACAACCTGCCCTCCACTGTTTCGGCTTATTACCGCCTCAAGATGATCGACATCGATGGCAAATTCGGGTACAGCAAAATAGCAGCGGTGAAACTCAACAACAATTTCTCTAACGCTCTCGTATACCCGAACCCGACCGTAGGGAACCTTACCATCAAATTGCTGCAGACACTTTCTGCTAAAAGCACTTTGGTAGTGACCGATATCTCCGGCCGTGTAGTGATGCAGAGATCTGTTGCAGTAGGCGATATCAATATTCCATTGGATGTAAAAGGATTGGCATCAGGAAGGTATTTCATCAAGATATCCAACAACTCACAGGTGATCAATGAATCATTTGTGGTGATAAAATAATTTGCACACAAAGGCGCAAAGAATAAAATTGCCTCCAGCTAAAGCTGGAGGCAATTTTGTATCCGGCAATAGTTTTTGTATTTTACTTTGCGGCTTTGCGTGAAACTCTGCTGCTTTGCATGAAACCCTACCTTTGTAAAAACTACATTCATGAAGCATCTTCTGCTTATTATGCTATCCTGTACTTTTTTCCTTAATTCAAAAGCACAACAAACCTTTTTCGAACAATCCAACGGCACCCAAACCGCCACCTACCAGCAAGCCATTCAATGGTACGATGATCTTTCTGAACTTCATGACGTAGTTGATGTAGAAGAATGGGGTTCTTCGGATGCACTTCAACCTATAAGCCTGGTATTGGTAAGTGCTGATAAACAATTTAACGCCGATGTATGGCGCAAAGAAAAAAAAGTAGTTATTCTCATCAACAATGGCATACACCCCGGCGAGCCGGACGGTATCGACGCCAGTATGATGCTGGTAAGGGATATTGTGAAAAAGAAAATACAGTTGCCGCAAAATGTAGCACTCGTATTCATTCCCGTATACAATATCGGTGGCGCCCTCAACAGGAATTCTTATACCCGTGTAAACCAGAATGGCCCGGCAGAATACGGCTTCAGGGGCAACTCACAAAACCTCGACCTCAACCGCGACTTCACCAAAACCGACAGTAAAGAAGCTACCACATTCGCCCGCATATTTGAATACTTCGATCCTGAAATATTCATCGACAACCATGTCAGCGATGGCGCCGATTACCAGCACACGATGACACTCATCTCTACCCAATACGACAAACTCGGCCCTACACTCGGCGGTTGGCTGCGCAATACGTTCGAACCGGCCATATACAAAGGCATGGCTGAAAAGAAGTGGGAATTGATTCCTTATGTAGATTTTGAAACCACCGATTTTAGCAAGGGGATGAAGATGTTCTACGATCCGCCGAGATATTCTTCAGGTTACGCAGCACTTTTTCAAACACTGTCTTTCATGCCCGAAACGCACATGTTGAAACCGTATAAAGAAAGGGTGAAGTCGACGTACGATCTTATGGTAACCTTCATACAACAGGCATCCATCCACGCCAAAGAATTACTGGATGTGCGTACAAAGGCCAGGAATGAACTGAAAGCACAAACTATATTTCCTTTGAAATGGAAAGCCGATACCAGTACTTTCCGCAACATCGCTTTTAAAGGATACGAACGTGATACCACTTTGAGTGAAGCGACCGGCCTGAAAAAAATGTTTTACAATCATGACAAACCGTTTACCCGGCAGGTGAAATATTATGACCATTTCGTAGCAACGGATTCAGTAAAAGCACCAAAGATGTTCATCATTCCCACAGTATGGCAGGATGTGATCCGGCGATTAGAAAACGCCGGAGTAAAAGTAAGTGAGATTTATACCGAAACGGAATATATGGTTTCATCCTACCACATCGATAGCTACAAGTCGATGCCTGCCCCCTATGAAAAACATCATCCTAATTATGATATCAAAGTAAGTGTGCAGCCCGCCAGGTCTGTAATATTCCATCCCGGCGAAGCAATGATCATCCGGCTAGACCAGCCTGCCAAACGCTACATCATGGAAATGCTCAGCCCTACCGGTGGCGATTCCTTCTTTGCCTGGAATTTCTTCGATGCCATCTTGCAACAAAAAGAAGGCTACAGCGATTACCGCTGGGAAGACATCGCAGCCGAAGTGCTCAAAAAAGATACGCTGCTTCAGCAAAAGCTGGCAGAAAAGAAAGCAGCAGATCCGGCATTCGCCAACAACAGCAAAGCGATACTCGATTTCATTTACAGGAATTCTCCTTATTATGAAAAGGCGCACCTGCAATACCCTGTGTATTGGATTGATTAAAGATGACTGCAGAAATGATTTTGTGCAGAAAAAATAAAAATTTACTTTTTTATCAAAACTGCACAAAGAATAAATTTCTATAAATAACGTTTAGCTGTTATTTTTAAGGATATCAAATCAAAAAACTAAACCGTAAAATGAAATTTTACTCCCGACTATTGGTGATCTGTATATCGTTATGCTGTATCTGCAAAACTGCGTCGGCTCAACTCGATTATTCCGTTTATAACTTTGAAGAGATACATAAGATATTACAGGACGGTAAATTTCCTTCCTCTTTATTAAAAGGTTTTGAACCTGGCGAGGACGATGAAGCGCTGCTTTTTAAAAATGCCAGCAATGAAAGATTATATATCTATACGGATGGCGATGATGTGACCCGGTTAAGATTTGTTACCCAACGATCAAAACTGCAACGCATTGCTCATTCACTTTCTGCTGATAAAAGATATGTAAATACAACGGATCATATACAAAAGATCAACGGGCAGGATGTTGTCAACAAAAGGTTCACCTACGGCACGTGTATATACATTACCCGCGAAAGCGATAATACTTTTGAATTATATGTGCCTGCCGGGGAAACGTTGCCCCCTGCAAAATCAGTAGTAGCGCCAACAGCAACTCCTGCTACACCACCGGCAAAATACAATCCTGCTTCTTCGGTAATGTCCAATAAAAGGTTTCCGGATATAAAAACATTCATTAAGATCGTGAACAGGAATATCGAAAGTGCCGCAATTGTGGAAAACAATCCCGTGCCGGCAGATAAGGTGGGTAAATCTTATTCCAAAACGAATATCGATTATAAATTCACCCTGCTGGGGAAAACAGATCGCATCAATTCTTCCCTGGAGTTCATCGAAAAAGAAGGCAAACTTTACCTCCGCATTTTCCTTCCTAAAGAAGGAAATTGCGTAAGTGGCCTGTACGACATCGAAGCAGAAAACGGCCGTGTAAAAGGCTGGGGCTCGGAAGTATTCAGCATCAAAAGCCTCAAATACGACCGCAAATGCGGGGGAAACATCTTCAATACCATCACGGTATACATTTATCATAACGGAGATGAAAAAATGAGCGAGGATGTGGACGACTGGCTGAAAGCCAACACGGAATAACTTTAACTGCCGCTCCCGCTGAATAAGTATATATTTAGGCCCGGTGCAGGAAAAGATCTGCAACTGATGTCCTTCTTATGAAAACATATATAAAGTTTATGGTCAGCCGGCGGTGCAAGATGCTGGTACGTGAAGAATTTTTAGTCCTCGGGTTACATCCCCTGTCTGTAGAACTGGGCGTTGTTGAAACTGCCGAAAAAATAAGTAAGCAGCAACATAAGGAACTGAACAAAAACCTGAAACGTTCAGGACTTGAAATCCTGGATTCCAAAGCAAGCATCCTGCTGGAGAAGATAAAGAACGTGGTAGTTGATATGGTCCATTATTCTGATGAAGCCCCTGTGAAGGATTATTCAGCCCATTTGAGTAAAACGCTTCATTACGACTATACCTACCTTTCCAATTTCTTTTCGCATACCCATGGAATGACCATACAACATTTCATCATTACCCACAAGATAGAAAGGGCTAAAGAACTCATCATGTATGATGAGCTTACGCTTACCCAGATAGCTTACCTTTTGCAATATGGCAGTGTGCAGCATTTGTCTACGCAGTTTAAAAAGATAACCGGCCTTACTCCTTCCTTTTTTAAAAACCTGAAAAAAAAGCACCGCATAGAGTTGGAAAACCTGTAAAGGATATAACATAATAACAGCGATATACAACTGTTCCCGGTAAAAAGCATTCAACTTTGAGACTTAAACCAATAAGTCCAAAATGAAAACCAGAATTCTACTCCTGATCACAGGCCTTGCCTGTATTTTTTCAACCCATGTTATTGCCCAGGCCCCGGTTTTAGGATCGGCGGAAGGCTTTGTATTGTTTACCGCCACCGGCGCCATTACCAATACCGGCAGTTCGCACATTACCGGCAATGTTGGCACCAATGGCGGTGCCATCACCGACTTTGGTAATGTAAACGGTGTGATGCATACCACAGATGCCGCCACGCTCCTGTGCAAAGCCGACCTGCAGCTCGCTTACGACCAGATCAACCTTGCTGACCAGACGGCGGAACATGCACCTGCACTGGGTAACGAAACTTTAAATGCCGGCGTATACGACATCAGCGGCAACACGACCCTCAGCAACGATCTCACGCTTGACGCACAAAACAATCCCGATGCGGTATTTATTTTCCGTATCTCTGCCCCCTTTTCGGCAACTGCATCCTCCCGCATCATTCTTATCAACGGCGCTCTTGCATGCCGGGTTTTCTGGAAGGTGGAAGGCGCGGTAAATATCGCTTCGCTTGCCACTATGCGTGGAACGATCATCGCCAATAATGGCGCCATCGACCTGGCTTCCGGCGTTACGCTCGATGGAAGGGCGCTTTCCACTACAGGTGCAATTACACTTAACAATACCATGGCAAAGGTCCCGTCGGGATGCTCGGGTGAAATACTTGCCGGGCCAATGGCGCCCTTCCTGGCAAGCACGGCCTGTTACGTTCTTTTTTCCGGTAACGGGGCCATGACCAATGCCGGAACGAGCTTTGCCACCGGCGATATCGGCACCAATGTTGGCCTCACCGGCGGGTTTGACCCCCTCAACGTTGTTGGCAAGATCCATCCAATCCCCGATGTATCTACCGCCCAGTGTGCCGCCGACCTGTTGACGGTGTACAATTATCTTAACTTATTGCCGCACGATATCGAACTGTTGTTTCCCGCCCAATTTGGCAACGACCTGGTGCTTACCCCACACACATACCTGCTCAATGCAGCTACTTCGTTCAACGGCAACCTTTATCTCAATGCAGAACAAAATGCAGATGCGGTTTTTGTAATTAAAATAAACGGGGCTTTATCAACGGGCACTTTTTCTTCCGTGATACTAATGAATGGCGCACAGGCCAAGAATGTCTATTGGAAAGTTGACGGCGCCACTACCATTAATGATTACTCCGTGTTTAAAGGAACGCTTATATCCAACAATGCCGCTATCAGCATTAATACCGGCGTAAACCTGCAGGGCAGGGCGCTTACTACCAATGGCGCTTTCAGCACGGCATCTGTCACCGCTGACCTTCCTGCACTGGCTGCCTGCAGCCTGCTGCCTTTGAGGCTGCTGAAGTTTACCGCAAACAGGCAGGGTTATGATGCATTGCTGAATTGGAAAACCTCCGGCGAAAGCAATACTTCCGCTTTTGAGATCGAGCAAAGCACTGATGGCACAAACTTTAATATCGCCGGTACGGTAACCGCCGCCGGATCCTCATCAGGAGAAAAAGATTACGCTTTCAGGGCGAAAAATATCGGGCTTGCAAACGACGTTCTCTTTTACAGGCTTAACATGAAGGATAATGGAGGCAGAAGCACCTATTCCAGCGTGGCAAAGGTCGTTTTCCCCGGAAAAACAAGTCTGCAGGTTTCGCCAAACCCCGTATCCCAAACCATTACGCTTTCAATTGCCAGCAAAAAAGCCGAAATGGCCTATATCCAGATGATCGATGTCTCAGGAAGGGTAGTTTTTTCCAGCAATAAAAAGCTGCTGGCAGGCACCAACAGCCTGCAGGAAAATGTGCAGTCGTTTGCACCGGGACTGTATACGATTAAAATCACAGCAACGCAGGTGTTTGAAAACCAGCAGTTCATAAAGAATTAGCGTTGATATAAAATAGTTTTAATAATGAAGGGGGCCTGTTGGCCCTCTTTATTATTTGGGCAGGCTAACCGCCTGAAATCTGTACCCCGCCTTTAAATCATGATTATTTGTTGTTTTTACGTAAAAAAACACTACTTTTGCCCCCCGTTTAAAATGAACGGGAATAATAATTTTTTTATAAACAAAAACAGGTAAAATGAGCAACTACGAATTGATGGTGATTTTTACCCCGGTGTTGTCTGAAGAGGAATATAAAGCCGCTCAGAAAAAATACGAAGCCCTTGTTACTGACAATGGCGGAGAGATCGTAAACACCAAAGCATGGGGACTAAAATCACTGGCCTATCCGGTAGCCAAAAAGACCACTGGTCTTTATTGGGTAATGGAGTACACAGCGCCAACCAGCTTCAATGAAAAGTTGAAAATTCAACTTTTGCGTGACGAATCAGCAATGCGTCACATGTACACTGTACTCGATAAATACGCCGTCGAGTATAATGCTAAAAAGAGAAGTGGTGTAAAAAATTCAGAAACCCAAAAAGCGGAAGCATAAGTCATGGCAAAAGCAAACGAGATAAAATATCTTACAGCGATCAAAGCTGAAAAGCGTCCAAAGAAATATTGCCGCTTTAAGAAAATGGGTATCCGCTACATCGATTATAAAGATGGCGATTTCCTGAAAAAATTCCTGAACGAACAAGGTAAATTGTTGCCTCGCCGTATCACTGGTAACTCTCTGAAGTTCCAGCGCAAAGTGAGTGAAGCAGTTAAGAAAGCCCGTCAAATGGCTATCCTCCCTTACGTAACGGATCTGATGAAATAGAATCTACCCCTAAATCCCCTAAAGGGGACTTAGAGCGAAGATCAAAATAATTTTTTTCAACCACCCTAACCTTTTAGTAGGGAAAGTCCACGCCATTCGGCGGGATTGGGTAAAAATGCAAAGCAATGCAGGTAATATTAATACAAGATGTAAACAACCTTGGCGGTGCCAATGAACTGGTAACAGTAAAGAACGGTTACGGCCGTAACTTCCTGATCCCTTCTAAATTTGCTGTAGAAGCAAGCCCTAGCAACCTGAAAATGCTGCAGGAAAAGCTGAAACAACAAGCGAAGAAAGAAGCCAAATTACTGGCTGAGATCAACAGCGTGATCGCCGTGTTGACAGAAGGTACCATCAAATTGGGCGCTAAGACAGGTACAAGCGGTAAGATCTTTGGTAGCGTAACTTCAGTTCAGGTAGCACGTGCTATCCGTGAGCAGAAAGGCTACGAAATCGATCGCCGTCGTATCACCATCATTGATGAAATCAAAGAATTGGGTAATTACAAAGCTAAGATCGACTTCGGTAACGGAAACGAAACAGAAGTTGACCTGGAAGTAATTGCTGAATAAGCTATTCAATAGCAACTTATTAGAGTCCCGGTGCTTGCATCGGGATTTTTTTATGCCCATACCTCCCCGTTAATATTTAACAATTTTTCATCATTTATGGCGATATCTCGAATAAATTATTACATTTGTAAGGCTTTAATGATTTTAGTTTCTCAAAGTTTAGCTGATGGTACGTTCTCGAAATCGTTTTCAGTTCATTGTAGTCAACTAAAGCATTATGGTTTTTATTTAATTATTTAAAAGTTTTTTACAATGAACATTTACGTAGGAAATCTTAGCTGGTCAATGACTGACGAAGATTTAAGCAGCCTTTTCACTCAGTACGGAAGCGTATCAAGTGCAAAGATCCTGAAAGACAAAATGAACGGCCGCAGCAAAGGTTTCGGTTTTGTTGAAATGGAAGACGATGAAGCAGCTAAGACTGCCATCGCTAACCTGAACGAAACAGAAGTACAAGGTCGTAAACTGATCGTTAACGAATCACAACCTCGCCCTGAAGGTGAAGGCGGCTACAAAAAACGCAGCGGTGGCGGCGGATTTGGTGGCGGCGGTGGCTACAACAAAAAACCAGGTGGCTACGGTGGTGGTGGCGGTCGCTCAGGCGGCAGCGGCGGTTACGGTGGTGGCGGCAACCGCGGTGGCGGTGGTGGCTACGACAGGGGTTATTAATCAATTAATACATCTCTTCATAAAAGATCCCTTGCTTTCAACAGCAGGGGATTTTTATTTTGAACCACAGAGAACAGAGAGCACAGAGTTTCACAGAGAAAAAACTACAAACACTCTGTGTTGCTCTGTGCTCTCTCTGTTCTCTGTGGTTCAAAACCTTCGCGTTTATACTTATCTTTATTGAGATGGAAAAACAAACCACCAGCTTCCGGTCTTTTATCACCAGCTTCTTCGGCAGCCTGGTTCCGTCTTTCCAGTTATTACGCCGCAACGATCCTTTGGTGCTTGCAGGCGCCACGGCTTTTTTTACCACCTTCGCACTCCCCCCCATTGTGTTTTTATTGGCCCGCCTCTTCGGATTCTTCTTTACGCCAAAGCTGATAGGCAGTGGATTGCTGGAGCACCTCTCCAACAACTTCGGCCCCGAAGGCGCACAACAGGTAAGGCAGGTCATCCGCAGCATCCGCGGCTTCAGCGACAGCTGGTATGTAACCATCTTCGGCAGCCTGTTCTTATTCTTTGTAGCCACTACCCTGTTCCTGGTCATCAAAAACTCCATCCACCAGTTGTGGCAGTTCAAGCCCAAAGAAGGCGCACACTTTGTAGCCGATATACTCAGCAGGCTCAAATCCTTTGCCGTGATATTACTCGTAGGGCTTTTGTTCCTGGCCAACCTGCTGCTCAAAAGCATCGAATCTTTCAGCGGCAATTTCTTCGAAAGCCTCATGAGTGGCAGCAGCTTTTATTTCAAGCTTATCTTCAGCGAAGTGAGCTCTATCGTCATCGTATCTGCCTGGTTCGTGATATTGTTCCGTTTCATCACCGATGCCCGCCCCCACTGGAAAGCCGCCATCACAGGAGGTATCCTTACCGGCATCCTGTTTTCCATCGGCCGGTATATTCTCCGCTTATTATTGGTACAAGGCAATGTGGGCCAGCTTTACGGCACATCCGGATCATTTGTACTGGTGCTGCTGTTTGTATTTTACACCTCGTTTATTCTCTACTATGGAGCAGCATTTGTGGCAGTATATTCCAAACAAAAAGGCTGGAAGCTGGATTGGAATAAGCCGCCCTCAGGATCAAATTCATAAGCTTCCTGTTCCTGCTGCCCCGCCAGCCGGAAGGATGAGCACTACATACATTTATTATAAAAAATCTTTTAGCTATATAACAAAGAAGACTATCATTGCACATGGAAAAAATATTGGCAGCCCTAAGCATCCTCCTGATCATGGCTGTTTTTATAACCCTTATAAAAAAGGATTTCTGGATCTTTAAGATACTCGAATATCCGCGGTTGCAAAAGCTGGTCATTGTGTGCATCGCCACCGCCGCCTGGATCTTTTACTGGCCAGCCACTAACCTGTTTTACCAGGTCATTATCGCATTACTTTTTATTTCCATCATTTACCTGCTGGTAAAAATATGGCCCTATACCGGCCTGTACAAAATAGAAATGCTGAAGGTGGCCGGCAACAACAAAGAAAATGAATTGAAGATCTTTGCCGCCAATGTTTTGCAGGACAACCAGGAGTACGAAAGATTGCTGGCGCAAATAGAACAGATGGATCCTGATATTATATTCCTGCTCGAAACCAATAAAGCCTGGGAAGACAATTGCTCCCGACTCAAAAGATCATACCCTTATCACTTGCTCGAGCCCCTCGAAAATACCTACGGGCTGTTGTTGTACAGCCGTTTTCAACTGGAGAATGCACGCGTCAATTACCTGGTAAAAAACGATGTCCCTTCTATCGAGGGACTGGTGGTATTGCCTTCCGGCAAAAAGGTGCAGCTATGGGGATTGCACCCCGAGCCACCGGTGCCTGGTGAAAGCCTATATGCTACTGCCAAGGATAAGGAATTGATGAAAGTGGCGCTGCTGGCCCGCGACAGTGCCCTGCCTTGCATCGTAATGGGCGACCTCAACGATGTGGCCTGGAGCCATACCACCGAGCTCTTTCGCAAAACCAGCCGCATGCTCGACCCACGCCGCGGCAGGGGCTTTTACAACACCTTTTCTTCGCGACACTTCTTTGTACGCTTTCCACTGGATTATATTTTCTGCTCAAAAGAATTCGGGCTTATCAGCATGAAAAAAATGCCTGAGAATGGTTCCGATCATTTTGCCATGTTCATACATCTTTGCCTGGCAGAGGAAATGAAGCAGGCGCACGATGCACCCGATGCCGATGCTAAAGAAATATCGGAAGCAAAAGAAATAGCTGCGCAACCGGTAGATAATGTAGAATAAAATTGCTTCGTTTCATAAAATACCGGTGTATAAATGCCGCAGAAAAAACACCTCTCCACAAGCCTTACCACTTTCGCTTTATAAAATAAATAACCCCGGAAAATCTCCCGGGGTTATAAAAAGTAAACATAGATCATACTTACAGGGTTTTAATTTTCGTAACTAAATTACCGGGTAAGTCTTTCGCCTCAAAGCTGATCACCGTACCGGCGATGGCGCTGTTGGCTACCGTGCTTACATACATCCAGTGGAGGCCGTTCGGCAGCAGGCTTGCGTCGCCCTGCTCTATCACCACGCCGCTGGCAGCTTTGATGATCACTTTTACCGAAGCCACTTTGAAGTCGTCGGTTACCATGGCGAGCAGTGTGCCGCCTGCCTGGCCGTTGTAACCGCTGTGGTCGATATCGCCGATCACCGGTGCTTTAAAGAAGTCTACAACCGCACGGTTAAAAGCGCTGAGGCCTTTACCGGCTTTAAGTTTGTAAGCCATCTTGAGGGCGATGTCCATCATGGCAGCTTTGGCGTATGCGGCAGCATGGGTGAAGTTCTCCACTACGGTGTGTTGGGCTGCGCTCCTGACCTTGGTTTGTTTAGGGCGCTTTGCCAAAATGGTTTCACCATTCCATTGTCTGAATACTACCTGTTTGTAGGTACCGGATAGCCCTTCGGTAGCGAAATTGTCTTTAGATTTCATGGTCGTAAAATTTAAAGGTTAAAGAAAATTGTTTTCGCTACTATGATGGTGGAACATTGAAAATGTAATAAGGGAGGGTGTTAAAGTGGGGTTAAGAAGAGAACCAATCTAACCGATACCAATGAATTCGTCCCATTTTTGAAATCTTTCATAAACACCGTTTGTTTCTAATAATTGTATAAGTAGCTCTTCTTTTTGATCTGGATTATTTAAAATAAAATAATATAATCCTAGCAATTGAATTGTAGAAAGAAGACAATGCTCTCTTTGAATTGAATATTTAAGCATTTGGTTCGGGAATACTTCATCTTTTCTTTTATCCAACTCTAAGTCACGAAATGCATTTACTAATAAGATTCCCTTGGGTTTTATCTCATTTGTTTCGTAATAATTTGCTACCCATTTTTCTAACTGAGCAGCATATTTTTCAGCTGCACTTCCTGTGGTACCCTTGATTTCTACAACAGATATTTTGTCTTTAAATTTTAAAATCAAATCATCCCTACCAGCTTCTACTTCTAAAATTTCAAAGCCTAATTCTTTAAATATATTTTCGATTGCAATTTCTAAATTGTTTCCACTCTCAGTAAAAAGACGTTTATAACGTTCATATTTTTCAAGTAAATCTGTTTGCACAATAAACCTACTCTCTAGTTTTAAAATTTCATCTCTAATTTTACGTTTTTCAATTTGAATTTCTTTTTCTCCTGGTAAAAAATAGTTATTTGCCCATTCTGGCAATTCCTTTCCTTCATCACCTTTTTTAGCTTTTTTTGCAATCTCAAATAATTCTGACAAAAAATATGATTCATCCGTTTTTAACTTAAATTTTTGACGTAATGTAGGTATGAAAATAACACTGGAATTATAGAATGCTATGGTTTTCTTTGTATGTTCACTTTGAGCAATGTTTATTCCATCTTTTTTAGAAAAAAAACTATCATATTGAAATTGATTTTTGTACTTTTCGAAAAAATCTGAAAATATTGTTCGGGGAACCACTTCAAAAGATTTAGAGTGTTCTGACTCAACAACAAAGTCACCAATAGGCAGGTAAGATTTATAATCATAAATTTCTCCATCATTATAATGTTTATTTTCTGTAGGAGAAAAGACAATTAATGGTACATTTTTATGTTTTAAAAATTCTTCTAGGTTGGCTCTTCGTTTAGTAAATTTTGGAAATACATAACTATTTAAATAACGTATTAGAGTAGGTATACTAATTATAAGACAATCATATTCTAAGAAAGACTGATTACTTAAATAGTCAATTTTTTCTGTCGTTTCAAATACATTTCCTATTTCTGCTATTTTCATTGAATGTGTATTTATAAAATTTTTATTTCCCTTTAAACAACACCGAATCAAAAAAATACTTCAACGTTATCCCCCTCTCAATACAAAACTTATTGATTGTATACAAACTCGTTCCTCTTCCTCTTTCATTCTTATTATAGTCCTGGGGATTTCTTCCAGAATTATCAGCCAGTGCTTGCTGGCTTAAACCGCTTTGCTCACGAAGTTCTTTCAACCTTGCGGCAACAGCCAGTTTAAATTTTATATCTACCTTATCTAGTTTTGCGGGCATAAGTAAACCTAAAGAAATTTTTAAAATAAAGGATAAGACATATGTCTTAGTTACGATAATAATTCTTATATTCGATTATTAATCATTCTTCAATTTTGCACCCCATGACAACACTCCCCGCCCACATTGCCGAGCACTACTACTCCCTCCACCAACCTGCCTCCGGCAGGCAGGCACCTGACCATTCAACCCATGCAGCCGCCGTTATCGATGGCTTTGTAAACGAATATACCGCCGAAGAAGCCAGCCGCGAACTGTGGTTGCTTTTCAGCGGTGCCCTCACCAGCGAGCACCTGCCGTACAGCGATATGGCGCAGGAGCGGAAATGTATGCTGCATTTTTATGAGTATACAAAAGCGTTGCTGGAAGCTACGTATGCATTGAGGGTGGCGGGTTAGCGGGTGGCGGATTACGGGTAGATGGAAGCGGAGGTTCCACACGAAGAGTTTCCCGCAGATGGGCGCAGATGGGTAGCACTCAGATTTTCGCAGATAGATCAGCGGAGATCTGCGTGTATTGTTCAGCGACAACCTGCGGGAATTTATTTGCGTCCATCTGCGGGAAAAAATATTATTGCTACTGCTGTTCTCCCGAAATACCAGGCCGGTAAACAACTCCTGAAACAGATGCTACAATGGCGGCGTTGATCTGCCCGCTGGTGGCCACGGCCCATTTGGTAGTGCCGGTGAGTGCATCGAGGTGGTACAACTGGCCATCGGTGCCGGCAAATACACTGGTGGCGGCTACCGTAGTATGGCCTACTTTGAGTGTATTACGCAGCCATGCCAATTCACCGGTGCTGCCGTTGATAGCATACAACCCTGTACCATTGGTGCCGGCGTATACCATCCCGTTAGCTGCCACGGGTGCTAAAAAATCTCCTGAAAAAGACTTGTAAACCCATTTCTGTGCGCCGGTTGCCTGATCGAATGCATAGAGGCCATTGGTATAATCAGTGTTGAAGACCTTGTTATCAGCTATCGTCGGGCTTCCGTTAGAATTGCCCATTCCTCCCCGCCAGATCAGGGTTCCGCTGGCGGCATCGTAAGCCGATACCACACTCGATTCGGTAGAGCCATACAATACCCCGTTCAACACGGCGGGATTGCCTCCGCAGATATCGTAGGTGTATACCTTCGGGTTGGCCCCGGTACTGGCATCGCGGCTAAGAAGATTGTAAAAGCCTGCGCTGTATATTCGCCCGTTTATGACTGTAAGATGAAATTGTGTAACCGATGCATCGGTGCGAAACCCCACCTGGGTGCCGGTTGCAGCATCAACGGTATATACCCGCGGATTAGAGAAGCCTCCGGGTGCGGTGTTGGGAGAAAAATCGGATTCGATATATATTTTTCCATCTTCATATACCGGTGTGGATACCGATGGATCCGTTTGGGCGGCATACTTCCATTTAAATAACCCTGTGGTGGCATCGAGCGCATAGAGGTATTTATCACCGCAGGTGAAATATACCATGGTGCGGGTTGCGTTAACGGTGGGTGGTGTGCGAATGCTTCCGCCGGCAGTGTAACTCCATTTTATTATACCCGTTGCGGCATCGATGGCATAAAAGGTACCGTTGTTAGTACCGCCAAACACTGTTGCTTCCGATTGGTTATAAGCCGCTACCACTACGTATTTCCGCTGGCTGTTGTCGAGGGCGGTTACAGTGTAATTTACGGGGTTGGTTAAATTTACCGCGGTGGCGTTTGCCGGACTGATACTGGCACCGGTATGCACTATTTTGGGAACGAGCTGCGTAATGTTTGCACTACTGGGAAGGATAAGCCGTATGGTATCGCCGGTAATGTCGCCGTTTATATCGGTTGTAATATTGTTTGAGGCTGTGGTCAATACAAAACTGGTGATCTCTTTAGAAGAAATGTTTCCGCCTCCGCCGGGTGGCGTGGGAGTACCGGTTCCGCCACCTGCTTTATCTTTTTTGCAGGCAAATAAAGTGATGCAGGAAACTACAAGGAGTAAATATTTCATAAAGCAGGTTGTTCTGCTAAAATACGAATCTCCGGGATAAAATGATCACGGGGGCGTGGTCCATTTTAATCATCACCCGGCGATCATCCACACTACTCCCAGCCATACCGAATTTGCACCGAATGTAGAGCTTTCAGATTCGGTGCAAATTCGGTGTAGATGGTATTTAACAAAGAGCATGATATACTTTGCGTGGTTTGGATAGTCAGTAGCATACGAGTTGACAACTCCATGCAGTTGACAACTCCCGGGAGTTGACCACTCGATTGTTCACCTTAAAAACTCCGGCCATGAAATACAACAAAGAACCCTGGTTTGCCGATGGTGCTTCCGGCAAGGTGGGCAAAAAAATTTTTTACAACCGCTTCGGCAAAACCCTCGTGCGTAAAGCGCCGGGCAGTTACAATAACATACCCACACCAAAGCAGGCGGAGGCCCGCGAACGGTTTACTGCAGCACATCACTTTGCGCAAAGCATCATTGCCGATCCGGTATTGAAAGCATTGTATACGAAGAAAGCGGCCGGTAAACGTACGGCTTATTCAGAGGCGGTATCGGAGTATTTGCGGGATCAGGGTTGAAGGTTCAAGGTTGAAGGTTCAAGGTTCAAGGTTTAAGGTTGATGGGTGATGCTTATACCCCAATTAGGGTAAAGGATATATTATTTTATTGGTATACATTTAAACCCATAAAATACTCCTCATCCTTAATATTTCATCCATGAGTAAGAGCTTACTTACCGTATTTGTTTTTTTATTTTCTACCATCGTTACTGCGCAAACAAAAACCCTCCCCGAAAAGCTGAAGGGCCTCGATGAGTACATGGCCAAAACACTGAAAGACTGGAACACCCCGGGTGCCGGCGTGGCCGTAGTGAAAAACGGGCAGGTGATATGGATGAAAGGTTACGGCTACCGCGATTATGATAAAAAATTGCCGGTAACTTCTACCACCCTTTTCCAGATAGCCTCCAACACCAAACTCTTTACCGCCACCGCCGTAGGCATGCTGGTAGAGCAGGGAAAGCTGGAATGGGATAAACCGGTAAAATCATTTGTGCCCTCCATAAAATTTTACAACAACGAGTTGGATAATACCGTCACCATCCGCGATATGCTGAGCCACCGCACCGGTATATCCAGGCACGACCTTATCTGGTATAAATCGGATTTTACCCGTGCCCAATTATTTGAAAAACTGAAGTACCTGGAACCGAGCCAGCCAATCCGCCAGAGTTTTTTGTACAACAACCTGATGTATGCGGCTTCGGGGCAGATCATCGAGCTGCTTACGCAAAAGAAATGGGAGGCTTACCTGCAGGAAAATATCCTCAACCCGCTTAATATGAAGAGCACGGTTTTCAGCATTGCAGATATGCGCAGGAACCCCGATCATTTTGTTCCTTACAACGAACGCCGCGATACCTCTTTGCTGTACCAGGTGCCCTGGCTGGAAGATACCGATGGGCTTGGGCCTGCAGGCTCACTCATCTCCAACCTGGAAGACATGAGCCACTGGCTCATTGCCCAAATGAACAGCGGTATGTACAATGGCAAAGCGGTGATACCTAATTCGGTGATAAAAGCTACGCTGGAGCCTTCCATCCCGGAGTTTAACGGATCGCTGGCAAAAGGATACACAGAAATGCTCAACCCGGTATATGGCATGGGGCGTGGTACGGTTTCGTACCGCGGCCACCTGCTGGCCGATCATGGTGGCGATCTTACAGGGATCCATTCGCAGATATCGTTTATGCCGCAAGACAGCCTGGGTGTGATCGTATTTGTGATAGGCGACCAGGGGCAGCCGCTTTACAATATCATTTCGTATAACATTTACGAGCGCCTGCTGGGCATGAGCCTTACGCCATGGAGCGAACGCCGCCTGGCCGAAATGAAAAAAGGAAAACAGGCCGGCCGCGAAGGCAGGAAGGCGGCGGGCATCGGGCAAGTTAAAGGCACCAAACCTTCACATCCGCTGGATGATTACCTGGGCGACTTTGCCAACGATACGTATGGCACCATACATATTACCAAACACGGTAGTGACTCCATGCAGTTTGCTTTTCACGACATATCGCTGCCGATGGGGCATTTCCACTACGACCGGTTCGATACACCCAATGATGAAGTAGACGGTCTCTTTTCCATCAACTACCGCACCAGCCCGCAGGGCGAGGTAGATGGCTTCGACATATCGCTCGATGAAGGCAACGCGGTGTTCAACCGCGTGGCTGACGCCAGTCTGTCGACACTTGCCACTCTAAATAATTACACCGGCAAATACCAGATAGGCAGCACCATCATTGAGGTGGTGGTAAAAAATGATAATAAGCTGTTTGCCGTTATCCCGGGAACACCGCAGCTGGAGCTGATCCCTTATAAAGCGCGGGTGTTTAAGAGCAAGGATTATCCTGATCTTATCCTGGAGTTTATGATTACCGATGGTAAGGTGACGGCGATGAAGCAAAAGGATCCTTCGGGGGAGTATGTGATAAAGAGGATGCAGTGATGAGGAGAATGGAGAATAGTGAATGGTGCAAACTTCGAAGTTTATACGGATGGGCGCCGGCAGAAAGTGTGTAAGGATTTATACCGGTAGTAGTGGCTGCTGGTGTTCTTGGGTAGTCTTCTCGTGGGTAGTCTTCTCGTGAGTAGACTACCGTTACCGATAATGGCCGGTGGTCGGTAGTTGTTATGTTATGCGCATAAAAAAAGCCTTCAAGTAAACTTGAAGGCTTTTCAATAAATATGGCAGCTACCTACTCTCCCGCATTTCTTTGCAGTACCATCGGCCATGAGGGGCTTAACTTCTCTGTTCGGTATGGGAAGAGGTGAACACCCTCGGCAAAACCACCATAAAAAGGTAATAGTGCTGAGTGAAAGTTGTCAGATGTCAGATGTTAGTTGTCAGCCTTTCGGATCAAACTTTCAAAAGAGTATTGTCAACTCTGTACTAGACTACAATAAGTTAACATATTGGAAAAAAGAAGTAATTCAGTAATAGTATATTCATTCCCTGCAGGTTGTTCACTAAGAACAGCGTGTGGGTAATAAAAAAAAATAAAGCTTACGGGCAATTAGTACTACTCGGCTTCGATGTTACCACCCTTATACCTATAGCCTATCAACGTCATAGTCTTTGACGACCCTTAAAAGTAAACTCATCTTGAGGAAGGTTTCACGCTTAGATGCTTTCAGCGTTTATCCTGGCTGTACATAGCTACTCTGCATTGCACCTGGCGGCACAACAGATACACCAGCGGTACATACGACTCGGTCCTCTCGTACTAAAGTCATGTCCTCTCAATTTACTCGCGCCCATCACAGATAGGGACCGAACTGTCTTGCGACGTTCTGAACCCAGTTCACGTGCCACTTTAATCGGCGAACAGCCGAACCCTTGGGACCTTCTCCAGCCCCAGGATGTGACGAACCGACATCGAGGTGCCAAACCTCCCCGTCGATATGAGCTCTTGGGGGAGATCAGCCTGTTATCCCCAGAGTACCTTTTATCCTTTGAGCGACGGCCCTTCCATACAGAACCGCCGGATCACTTTAGCCGACTTTCGTCCCTGCTCGACTTGTAAGTCTCACAGTCAAGCTCCCTTATACTAATACGCTCTATGTACGATTACCAACCGTACTGAGGGAACCTTTGCAAGCCTCCGTTACACTTTAGGAGGCGACCACCCCAGTCAAACTACCCACCATGCACTGTTTCCCGTCAGGGATTAGATTCTAAATGTTTAAAGGTTGGTATTTCAACGTTGACTCCACGATGCCTGGCGACACCGCTTCAAAGTCTCCCAACTATCCTACACATCAAAAATTCAAAATCAATGCAAAGTTGTAGTGAAGGTTCATGGGGTCTTTCCGTCCCGTGACGGGTAACCGGCATCTTCACCGATACTACAATTTCACCGGGCTCGTGGAGGAGACAGTGTACAACTCATTAGACCATTCGTGCAGGTCGGAACTTACCCGACAAGGAATTTCGCTACCTTAGGACCGTTATAGTTACGGCCGCCGTTTACTGGGGCTTCAGTCAGAAGCTTTGGCTTGCGCCGAACATCCTTCCTTAACCTTCCAGCACCGGGCAGGTATCAGGCTCTATACGTCATCTTTCGATTTTGCAGGGCCCTGTGTTTTTGCTAAACAGTTGGTTGTACCATTTTACTGAGACCGACCGAAATCGGTACGCTTTATCCCGAAGTTACAGCGTTAATTTGCCTAGTTCCTTCTCCACGGCTCACCCGAGCGCCTTAGAATACTCATCCCACCCACCTGTGTCGGTTTGCGGTACGGGCTGCTTATACCATAACTTAGAGGTTTTTCTCGGAGGTCTGATTAGGATCACTATCAGCTAAGCCGAAGCTTCGCTGTACTATCAGGTTCGCCATCCCGTACGGATTTACCTATACAGAATATAACTACACCCTTTAACGAACTATTCCGTCAGTTCGCGGATCTTTCACTACCCCGTCACCCCATCGAAGTATAAGCAGGTGTTGGAATATTAACCAACTTGCCATCAGCTACCCCTTTCGGGTTTGCCTAAGGACCCGACTAACCCTGATCTGATTAACATTGATCAGGAAACCTTGGGTTTACGGCGTTGAAGTTTTTCACTTCAATTATCGTTACTTATGCCTACATTTTCTTTTGAAATCGCTCCAGCATGCATCGCCACACACCTTCACAGCTGATTTCAATGCTCCCCTACCGATATACCACCTAGTGGCAATCTTAGAACTTCGGTTCATGGTTTGATGCCCGATTATTTTCCGTGCAGGATCTCTCGACCAGTGAGCTGTTACGCACTCTTTAAATGAGTGGCTGCTTCCAAGCCAACATCCTGGCTGTTATAGAAATCCCACCTCGTTTGATCAACTTAACCATGTATTTGGGACCTTAGTTGCTAATCTGGGTTATTTCCCTCTCGGCCACGGACCTTATCGCCCGCAGCCTCACTCCCGGAGATATTTAGTACCATTCGGAGTTTGTCAGGATTTGGTAGGCGGTGAAGCCCCCTAGTCCAATCAGTAGCTCTACCTGTACTAAACGTCTATAATCCGAGGCTGTTCCTAAAAACATTTCGGGGAGAACGAGCTATCTCTCAGTTTGATTGGCCTTTCACCCCTATCCACAGGTCATCTCAGAGCTTTTCAACGCTCATGAGTTCGGTCCTCCAGTGTGTGTTACCACAC
>Ga0247813_10000062_pt1:147500-164234 | contig 164234 bp, 147 predicted proteins | sample UWRJL169409C1_FD_180719 | JGI IMG/M metagenome (GOLD analysis project Ga0247813, IMG submission 180719) | Plant litter microbial communities from Arlington Agricultural Research Station in Wisconsin, United States - UWRJ-L169-409C-1 | ecosystem: Environmental > Terrestrial >...
ACCCTATAGATAATACATAATCTCCTTTCTGCAACTTGGAAATGATCGCATAACCGGATGCGGAGGAGCTGTATACTTTATCATTCAATCGAACATAAAAAGGTTGTTTGTTGTCGGATTGCACATACACAAAATGGTTGTGTTGGGAAAAGGCACAAACGGATGAAAAAATCAGCGAAGCAGCCAGTAGTAAAATTTTCATTTAAACAATTCTTTATATGTATTGCAAAGCTAATTAATATCGGGGATTTACCTTTTATAAAAAATTTACCTTCTTGTACGCGATGCTCCGTTACTTTTGCCCCAAATTAATCAAAACATGAAAAGACTCTTGATGTTATGCGCCATTGCAGCGGCACCGTTCTTTACGTTTGCGCAGCCACATGACGATGACAATGACACGACCTGGAAAAAGATATACCGGGAAAGCTATCCGAAGATCAATGATCTGGTACACACCAAACTGGAGGTGAAATTTGATTACGATAAAGCTTACCTGTACGGAAAAGAATGGTTGACACTTCAACCGCATTTTTACCCCACGGATTCCGTATTGCTGGATGCGAAAGGAATGGAGATCAAAGAGGTTTCCCTTATTCGCGGAACAGCAAAAACGCCTCTGAAATATAAATATGATGGTATGCAGGTTAATATCAAGCTTGACCGACTGTATACTGCCAAAGAAAAATACACCTTGTATTTTGATTACACCAGCAAACCTAACGAATACAAAGCCCAGGGCAGCGCCGCCATTACTGATGCGAAAGGCCTGTATTTTATCAATCCAAAAGGAGAAGATAAAGACTCCCCTATCCAGATCTGGACACAAGGCGAAACTGAAGCCAACAGCGTGTGGATGGTCACTATCGATAAGCCAAACCAAAAGACCACAGAGGAAATATATATGACCGTTCCTGCAAAATATGTTACCCTGAGCAATGGCCTTAAAATAAGTGAAAAGAAAAATGCCGACGGAACCCGTACCGATTACTGGAAAATGGATCTGCCGCATTCGCCCTATTTATTCTTCATGGGTGTGGGTGATTACGCCATCACGAAGGATACATACAAAGGAAAAGCTGTTGATTATTACACAGAAAAAGATCAGGCACAATATGCCCGCAAGGTATTTGGCAACACCCCTGAAATGATGAAGTTCTTTTCGGAAAAATTGGGTGTTGAATTTCCATGGCAGAAATATGCACAGATCGTGGGTCGTGATTATGTAAGCGGTGCAATGGAAAATACTACTGCTACGCTTCACCAGGAAAGCGCTTATCAAAATAATCGCCAACTGGCTGATGGCAACAGGTGGGAAGAAACCATCGCACATGAATTGTTTCATCAATGGTTTGGCGATTATGTAACTGCTGAAAGCTGGAGCAACATTACCGTAAATGAAAGCTTTGCCAACTACAGCGAATACCTTTGGAACGAATACAAATATGGCAAGGACGCGGCTGAAGCGCAGAATTATCAGGACATGCAAGGATACATCGGCAGCCGCAGCGAAAATAAAGACCTGGTGCGTTATCACTACCAGGACAAAGAAGATGTATTTGACGCGGTAAGCTATAATAAAGGTGGCCGCATTTTGAACATGCTGCGCAATTATGTGGGCGACGATGCATTCTTCAAATCGCTGAACAATTATCTTACCACCAATAAATTCAAAAACGGGGAGGCTGCGCAATTGCGTCTTGCATTTGAAGAAGTGACCGGCAAGGACCTGCATTGGTTCTGGAACCAATGGTACTATGGCAGCGGGCATCCGAAGCTGAACATCAGCTATAATTACAATATTACGGGCATGCCGGGTGTAGCCGAAGTGGTGATAGAGCAAACGCAAAAAACAGGTAAGATCTTTACATTGCCGATTGCAGTGGATGTGTACGTAGCGGGTAAAAAAGAGCGTTACAATATTGTTACAAGCAACAAGTCTGATACTTTTTATTTTAAAGTAGAGGCCGTTCCGGATCTGATCAATGTAGATGCGGATAAAATGTTACTGGCTGAAAAAACGGACAACAAAACAGAGGCGAATTTTATTGCTCAATGGAATAACGCAAAGAACTATCTGGACAGAAGGGAAGCCATAGATTTTTTTGCAAAAAAGAACATGCCTGAAATCGCGAAAGGTTTGTATGATAAATTTGCTCCATTGCGTACGCTGACCATTCAAAAGATCGGCGCTACTCCTTACAAATCTGACAAGGTAGTTTTGGAACAGATTGAAAAGATCGCCAAAACCGACAATGATAAACTAACAAAGGCCGCTGCTATCAACTACCTGGTAAAACTGGGAGATGCAAAATACCAACCAATTTACGAAGCTGCCGTAACTGACAGTTCTTATTCTGTAGCCGGCGCTGCGCTGAAAGGGCTTGCCGCATTGAATGCTGAAAACGGTTATACCCTTGCAAAAAAATTCAGCAGCGATGCTAAAGGGGCTTTGTCTAATGAAATTAAAAACATCTTGTTTGCAAAAGGCGATGAAGCGGATTTTGAATTCATTTCATCTGACTTTAAACAAGGCGGGCTTTCTTTTCAGAAGATCGGTGCTACCAGCAAATATGCCGATTACCTTTCAAAGCTGAACAACGTCGCAAAGATCAAGGCTGGTGTGGATGATATCATCAGCTTCCGCAATTCAGTTCCGGCCGCTTTCCGCGACAGGACAGATCCTGCGTTCAAAGGAGCATTGGATAAATTGGCGAAAGCGAAGGGAGGAGAAGTGGAGAGTTATATTAATGCGCAATGGAAATAGTGAATGGTGAATAGTGAATAGTCAAACCTTCGAAGATTGTTTGTCTTTCACGAGGTCTTACATTTCGACAATACATTGTATCATATAAGAATCCCCGCAAAGAAATTGCGGGGATTCTTATATAAAAAACTTCTGAAGAAAATATTTTAAACAAATTAAAACCTTCGACGGTTTGATTATTCACTTATTCCCCTTGGATAGAGAATTTTCATACCAGCAATATTTTGCAGCATTGTTTTGGGTATAAAAAAGTTTTATAATTATGGAAAGATCCGGTGGTAATAGTTAAGGGTAAGAATTGTATACCACCTGTTTATAGCCTATATCAAAAAGCCCGCTCCCAAACATCAAGTTCAACCCACTTCAGCTTTACATATCACGCCTTATGTTATTTGTTATCATGAGGCGAGCAAACATATTAAATTATTATTATAGGAAACTAAAGTGTAAATTTATTTACAAAATCTCTGTATGAAAACTGAGAATAATAAATCCGCTGCATCGGACTCGGGTAATGATACCACTTCCGAGCGGAAAGTCTTATTGACTAATAATATCTTCAAAGCAACTGGCATCATCATAGCGCTTATTGATCAGAATTTAAACATACTCTTCCAAAATTCGGCAGCCGCACAAATTACCGGGTGGGCACAAGAAGATTTTCAAAAAATTGCACCCGCTGATGTAATCCATCCGCTGGATAAGGATATCACCAGATCTGTAATGGCAGAAGCGATTGAAACACCGGGAAAAACAATTTCCATTACCATAAGAATACGGCATAAGGGAGGCCATTACCTGTGGATGGAAGGAACTGTTACCAATATGCTGCATGAGCCTGAAGTAATGGGCATCCTGATAAACATGCGGAACATTACCGATAAAATAGAGACGGAAGAGAAATTGCAGAAAATCAGGCGGCTATATAATTTCATCAGCAACGTGAACAAGATGATTATAAGGACCACCGATGAAACAACGTTGTATAAAGAGGCTTGCAAAATTGCTGTAGAGATCGGCAAATTCAGGATGGCATGGATAGGTATACTGGATGAAAGTAATCAAAAAATAATTCCGGTGATGCACGCCGGTGAAGAAAAAGGTTATCTCTCCGGGATAGAAATTATTACCCGGGCAAATACTCCAGCGGGACAGGGCCCAACGGGTACTGCTCTGCGTGAAGGCAGGTATGTTGTCTGCAACGATATTGAAAACGATCCGGCCATGCTTTATTGGAAAGCCAGTGCATTGGAGAGGGGATATCAATCTTTGATCAGCTTCCCGATAAAAAAATTTGGTAAAGTGGTGGGGGCTTTTTCGTTTTACGCAGATACCAAGTTTTTTTTTAACAAGGAGGAAATCAGCCTGCTCGAAGGGGTTACAGGCGATATCGCCTTTGCGCTGGAGAATTTTGAAAAAGAAAAATTAAGGAAGAAGGCAGAAGAAACCGTCATTGAAAGCAAAAACAGGTATCAGACCCTTGCCGAAATTTCGCCGGTAGGGATCTTTCACACAGATGCAACTGGTTATACCACTTATGTAAACCCGCGCTGGTGCGAAATATCCGGCTTAACGAATGATGAGGCACTGGGTAATGGTTGGTTTAAAGCCGTGCATGAGGATGACAGGCATTTATTAAAAACCGGCTGGGAAAAAGCCACAAGCACAAAAGATATATCAAAGTCGGAGTATCGTTTCATAAGGCCCGATGGCAGCATCAGGTGGGTAATAGGCGAAGCTGTTCCCGAGAAGGACACTGCCAACCGGATAGTTGGGTATGTAGGCACTACAACAGATATCACCGAACGTAAACTGGCTGAAGAAGAAATTGAAAAGATCAATAAAGAAAAGAAAACGGTTGTCAATCGTATAAATGACGGGATGATATCTTTAGATAATGAGTGGCGTTATACCTTTTTAAATGATGCCGCACTGGCAACTCATCCGCCGGGCAGAGAAGCAACCATTGGTAAAGTGATCTGGGATGTGCATCCGGAACTGCTAGGAACTATTTTCTGGGATAAATATCATGAAGCCATGAACACCCGGAAAGTAGTGGAAATAGAGAACTTTTACCCCCCTATGCAAACCTGGTTCTCTGTTAAAGTATACCCATCCCACGACGGGCTTACTATCTTTTATACTGATATTACAGAACGTGTGAAGGCACAGGACTCAATTTTAAAAGAAAGAAATCTTTCAGATTCCATCATAAACAGCTTACCCGGTGTTTTTTATTTGTACAATGAAGATGGGAAATTCCTGCGCTGGAATAAAAATTTTGAAAAAGTAACAAAATACGATGCTGATGAAATAAGCAACATGCACCCGCTTGATTTTTATGATACGGTGGAAAAAGAAATTGTTGCCCAAAAGATAGCCAGTACATTCAGCCGGGGAGAAGATTATGTACAGGCCGATTTTCTTATAAAAGACAAGGCAAAAATACCCTACTATTTTACCGGCAAATCAATTGATTATGAAGGAACCCGGTGCCTGGTGGGTGTGGGTATAGATTTTACCGACCGGGTAAAGGCACAGGAAAAAATCCGCGAAACAACGGAACAGTTGCGCATGCTGACTGCACACCTGCAAAATATACGGGAAGAGGAACGTAAAAGGATCGGCCGCGAAATTCATGATGAGCTGGGGCAACAGCTTACTGCTATAAAAATGGATGTGGCCTGGATCGATAAGAAAACAACGGATGATAATACCGGTGTAAAAAGCAAGCTGAAAAATGTAATAGAATTGCTGGATGGCAGTAATAGATCCATACGCCGGATACTCAGCGAACTAAGGCCGGGCATACTGGATGAATATAACCTGCCCGATGCACTTGACTGGCTCGGCAAACAATTTACAGCAAATACAGGTATCCCGATAAATTTTACCACTACCGAAACGGATTTTAAATATGCTGCACCGTTGGTTACCTGTATCTTCAGGGTATACCAGGAGGCTTTAACCAATATTACCCGGTATGCCCGGGCCACACAGGTTTCGGGCTCATTAACAGTTGCCAACGGTACTATTACGGTAAGTATTGAAGATAACGGTCAGGGTTTTGCACCCGAATCTGTAGAGGCGCATAGCTCATTTGGTATTCTCGGCATGAAAGAAAGAATACTTTCACTGGGGGGCGAGTTCAGGCTGATTTCTTCTTTACAAAAAGGAACAAAAATAATGATCAAACTTCCGGTTGATAAGCCGGGTAAAATTTGAGTAAATTCTACCATATGCAAAAGATAATTTTAGCAGACGACCATCATTTCATACGCCTGGGTTTGATCCAGATATTGAAAGACGAATATCCTGCCGCTGAAATAAAAGAAGTAAGCGATGGAGAATCGCTTGTGAAGGAAGTGATGCAGCAAGATTGGGACCTGGTTATATCAGACCTGGATATGCCCGGAAGAAGTGGCCTGGAAGCGCTGCAACAGATAAAATTGATAAAGCCGCATTTACCCGTGCTGATCCTGAGCATTTATACCGAAGACCTTTATGCAGTAAGGGTTTTAAAAGCCGGTGCCTCGGGTTACCTCAATAAAAATGCCGCGCCATACGAATTGATAAATGCCATTCAACGTATCAGCCTTGGCAAAAAATACATTACTCCCGAAATAGCCGAAAGATTACTTTTTAACCCCGATACAGAAAAAAAACCACACGAATTGCTCAGTAACCGGGAATTTGAAATTTTCAAACTCCTTGCTATGGGGAAAACCATCACACAAATTGCAGTGTCTCTTTCTATAGCCCTTACCACTGTGAGTACACACCGCAGCCATATCATGACTAAAATGAACCTTTCTACCAATTCGGAACTTACCCGCTACGCAATTTCCAACCAGATCATTGCTGATATATAATCTTTTGCGGATTAATGTCTTACTTATCCCCATCCAATGCATAGTATAACTACTATCCCATTAACACTTCAACTCCTATAGATAGAACCGTAATATTGGAGGTTCTTTGCATTATCAAAACAACTTAATGCAGGTACTCATAATAGATAATTCCTTACTGATCGTTCAAAGGCTGAATGAATTACTATCAGAAGTTTCCAACATTTCTGAATTGTCAAGTGCTACTGCCCATGACCAGGCATTGCAGTTGTTTATGTTACAAAAACCAGGAATAGTTGTACTCGATCTTCACCTGCCAGAAAATAAATCATATGATTTATTAAAAGAAATAAAAAAGGTTGCGCCAAAAACTGTTTTGATCATACTATCGGTTGAAAATGAAGAATATACACAACAGCAATGCCGCATGCTGGGAGCAGATTTCTATTTTGATAAATACAACGAATTTGAAAAAATAGCGGTAGTTGTTAATGATTATACCATAAAAAAGAGAGGCATTAAACAATGAAAAACGAAAAACCAATTAATATAATCCACAAACAGGTAAAACAAATTACAGACTGGAACAAGCGCAAATTCATTTTACTTTTTGTGCTCCTTTGCTCGGCAGGTGCAATGGCATTATCATTTTATCATTTTGCCCGTGGAAATTACAGGCTGGAGCAGTTTACCAAAGTACGGGCTACAGGCATAAATACCAAAAGCCTTACGAAAGATGTATGGGCTTATTCCGGCACTGCTGCTGCGGTGGTGTCGCTGGCGATTGTTATTATTCTTTTGATGAGGGAAATAAACAGGCGAAAAAAAATTAATGATGCCGTCTGGTTACAGAAAGAGTATTACCGCATTACCATCAACAGTATTGCCGAAGGCCTTATTACCACCGGAAAGAATGGGGAGATACTACATATGAACCCTGCGGCGGAAAAGATAACCGGCTGGCGGAATGAAGAGGTCAAAAACTTTCCGCTGGAAAAAGTCTATAATGTATCCAATGAATCAACGGGCAAACCTTTTGAACACATTGTAAAACGTATTTTAAAAACCGGGCATATAGTCGAATTTGAAAATAACACCCTGCTCCAAACCAAAAACAATGATAAACTGATCATCAGCAACTTTGGCTCACCGCTGATCGACAAGAGAGGGAACATTTCGGGAACGGTATTATTGTTCAACGATATAACAGAAAAAATCCATGCTGAAAATACCTTAAAACAGAGCAAGGAATTTCTTCAAAAAACGCTGGATCTTTCATTAGACATCATATGTACTATAAATGCTGCTGGTCAGTTCGTCACTGTAAGTACAGCTTCAAAACGCATATTGGGATACGAGCCAGATGAACTGATCGGTAATCTATTTATAAACTATGTAACTCATGCCGACATTGAAAAAACCCTGCAGGTGAGCACTGACATTATGGGAGGGCTTCAAATAGTTGATTTTGAGAACCGTTATCACCATAAAAACGGGAACCTTGTGCCCGTGCAATGGTCAGCTTTCTGGGATGCCGAATCACAATTGATGTACGCTGTTGCCAGGGATATTACCGAACGTAAAAAAGCGGAGGAACAAATGCTTACTGCGATTGAACGCTACGAGATACTGTCACAGGCAACCAGTGATACTATCTGGGACTGGGATTTTGTAGAAAATAAAATACTGTACAATTCCGGTGTCACCAAAATGTTTGGGTACTTATCACCTGCCATCGTTGATGTATTTAACTGGTGGAAACAGAAGGTACATCCAGACGATCTGCATTATGTAACGGATGCGTATTTCGGGATCATTAAAAATAACCAACAAACGATTCAACTGGAATATCGTTTTCTTTGTGCGGATGGAACTTATAAATATATATACGACAGGGCATTTGTGATGTATGATGCTGATAAAAAGCCGGTGAGGATGATAGGCGCTATGCAGGATGTGAGTTACGAAAAAGAAGAAGAAAAAAGAATTGCGAAAGCAATTATTGATACCCAGGAACACGAGCGAAACCAGATAGGGCTTGAACTGCATGATAACGTTAACCAGATATTGGTAGGCGCTTTACTTCACCTGGGGATGGCCGGCAATGTGCCTGCACAAGAAGCTTCAGGGCTGGTGGAAAAAAGTAAGGAATATATCAATGAAGCAATCACAGAGATCAGGATATTATCTCATCGGTTGGCGCCCGCCACTTTTGATGATATTTCTTTAAAGGAGATCTTTGAAGGGGTAATTAAAAGCTTAAATGTAAATAACCAGTTCAAATATAAACTTAGTTTCGAAGGCTTTGAGGGCTCGCAGGTAAACGACGATATCCAGGTAAACCTGCTCAGGGTGCTGCAGGAACAGTTAAATAATATCGTAAAGTATGCCCGTGCAGGATCTATAGACATAAGTGTGGTGCAAACCGATCATTTTGTTACCATGCGCATAGCCGATGATGGCATCGGTTTTCATGTAAATAAAGTAAAGCGTGGTATTGGCTTGTCCAATATTAAAAAACGGGCCGAAACGCTCAAAGGGAAATTTTCGCTGAATAGCAGCCCCGGAAACGGTTGCGAAATAAAACTGGAAATACCGTTAGGCGTAGAGTTGTCTTCTTTAAACTAATCTATGATATGCGGTTTACTGTTGTTTTGTGGAAAAAGGGGATTCCTGTATAAGCAACAGGCGCACATTCAGGAGCCCGGTAGGTGTGCGGAAGTACCTATCGATACGCAGTAAAATATTTCAATTGAGCTTGAACCTTCGAACATTTCAACATTCAGTATTTACCATTACCAGCTTCCACTTGAACCCCCACCTCCAAAGCTACCGCCGCCGAAGCCGCCGCTGAAGCCGCCACCACCGGAACTACTTCCACCTCCGCCACTCCATCCTCCTCCGCCTCCGCCACCACCCAGCATATTTCCTATGATAAAGGGTATGGCTCCCCTGCTGCTCATGAAAGAGCCCCCACGGCCACCACCACGGGAAGAAAGTAGTATGATGATGACTATGATAATTATAATAATCGGAATGGCACTGCCGCTGCGGCTTTTACCTTGTGGTGCAGCCGTATTATAGGTGCCTTGCACAGCCTGGATGATTGCATCAACTCCCTCATCTACACCCCGGTAATAATCATCTCCCTTGAATCTTGGAACGATAACACCGTTGATGATATCATCCGATTCAACATCCGTTAATGCCCCTTCCAATCCATATCCGGGAGAAATACTTAGTTTTCTGTCCTCTTTTGCAATGAGCAAAACAACACCGCTATTTTCTTTTTTATTCCCTACACCCCATTTTCTCCCCAACTCAATTCCGGCATCGGATACATCCATACCACCCAGCTTTGGTACAATCACCACCTCAATCTGTATAGAAGAGGATTGATACAATTGCTGTATCTTGGCTTCAAGGGTATGTTGCTGATCAGGTGTAAGTGTAGTGGTGTAATCTACCACTGCTATTGCCGGCGAAGGTGGATTGGCGATTACATCCTCCATACTTTTAAACGGCCTTTGTGCAAATGACAGCAAAGCGCTAAAGAGGAAAACGAATATGTAAAAGAGTTTTTTCATTGATCGTTCAAAAATTCATCATTTGCCAAAAACGATATCGTCTGGCAATTCATTCTTATCGGTAGTAGATTCGTAAGGAAATTTTTCTTTCAGTGTTTGCCCAATCTGGAGTATACATTGTTCAATTCCATTGCTCACATTATCTCTGGTGAATTGTGAGATCATGTTTTTCACTGCATCATCCCAGTATTCTTTTCCTACGGCATTATAAATCCCTTCATCACCAAACAAAGCCAGTTGATGATCTTCCATGGCGATATACAACAGCACTGCATTGCGGTGCTGTGTTTTTTCCATTTTCAATTTGAAGAAAACTTCGGCCGCACGGTCGATGGCATCTACAAAAGCATTATGGCTTTCTACAAATACCCGTATCTCTCCACTGGTGGTTCTTTCGGAGGAACGGATAGCTTCTACTATCTGCGCCTTATCCTCCGCGGAAAAGAATTCCTTTTTTTTGTTGAAGAAAGAAAATATACCCACCGTTGATAAATATTTAAAATTTGATTTCCACCGATTTCTCTGCGCCGGCATCTGCGGCAAATCCTTCTTTTGGTTTAAAGCCGAGCATTCCCGCTACTATTTTTGTTGGAAAACTTTTTACCGAACTGTTATACAAAGCAATGGCCGCGTTAAAATCTTTACGTGCTACTTTTATCCTGCGCTCTGTACCTACCAACTGCACCTGCAGATCAGAAAATGCTTTCGTTCCTTTCAGGGTTGGATATTTTTCTACCGCAATGATCAATCTGTTGGTAGCAGTTGCCAGTTGATCCTGTAATGCCGTCTGTTGTTGAAATTGATCCGCAGTTACATCTCCCGAAATGGTAATGCTGCCTGCTTTCGCCCTGGCTTCTGTTACCTGCTGCAAAGTTGTTTGCTCGTATTCTGCCCCGGCTTTTACTACATTCACCAGATTAGGCACAAGGTCATTGCGGCGCTGGTACGAGTTCTGTACTTCGTTCCATTGCAGCTTCACTTTTTCATCTTTAGATACCAGGCCATTGTAAGTTACGATGACGCAAATCCCCAACAGGACGATGATGCCGCCGATGATGTAACCGGAATAACGTTTGTTCTTCATTCGCTGATGGCTTAGAATTTAACTTCAGGCGCTTTTTCCGCACCTGCATCTGCGGTGAAACCGGCTTTTGCCTTAAATCCAAACATGCCGCCTAATATGTTCATCGGGAATGAACGTACTTTAGTATTATACACGTTGATCTCATCGTTAAACAGCTTGCGGGAATTTTTGATGTTGTTTTCAATACCTTCCAACTGTCCCTGAAGTTTGGTGAAATTTTCGGTTGCTTTCAGTTCAGGATAAGCTTCTACGGTAGCCAATAACCTGCTAAGCGATCCGCTTAACTGGCCTTGTGCAGCCTGGTATTGAGCTATATTTTCTGGTGTAAGACTGTCTGCACTGATATTTACGCTGGTAGCCTTTGCCCTTGCATTCACCACATCAGTCAAAGTTTTCTGTTCAAAATTTGCGGCACCTTTCACGGTATTTACAAGATTTCCAACAAGATCGTTACGGTTTTGGTACTCGGCCTGAACATTATTCCAGGCTTTTTTTACGCTTTCATCTTGTTTTACAAGGCCATTGTAGCCACTGCAACCCATGAAGCCTACAATTACGAGTACTGCTAAAACGATTATGACACCAATTTTCATATTATTTGTTTTAAAGTTTAAGGATATAAATGTATACAATTAATAATTGATAATTGACAATTGATAGTGGATAATTGATTTGGTTTGAACAACATTACGAAATAGAAAGGCATGCTGGTTGAAAGAATTATCCATTGTCCATTATTAAATTATCCATTATTGCTTAAATCACATTGAACGAATAAAGTATCGTCGTAATGAACAAGACGATCAATCCCGATAAAAAGATCCCGTCGGCGATGTTTTCGTAAAGTGCACTTTTGCTTGATTTTGAACGGATAGAAAGAAAAGAAAGGATACAACTTGCCATGAACAGCACTAAAGCCAGTACTGATAGTTCGTCAAAAAAAGTTGTATTTGATAAATGCAGTACGCGAAAGGAGGTGATCAGGATGAAACAAATGCCTAAAAGATTGGAAGATGCGTTTAATATATGGGAGGATTTTTCATTTCCGTCTTTCATAAAAAAATTAAGAATTAAAAATTAAGGATTAAAACTGAAAACGCTCTCCAAAAATTGAAGAGCGTTTTGTTAATTCTTGATCTTTAATTTATAGAGCCGGAGCTTCAGCGTACAGCGGCTATGCCCGGCAATTCTTTCCCTTCGAAATATTCCAGCAAAGCGCCGCCGCCAGTGCTCACATAACTTACTTTATCTGCCAGGTCAAATTTGTTCACCGCAGCCACGCTATCGCCGCCGCCTACCAGGCTGAAAGCCCCATTGGCCGTACTTTCAGCTACTGCTAATGCAATAGACTTAGTTCCGTTCTGAAATTTTTCCATTTCAAAAACACCCATTGGCCCGTTCCATAAGATGGTCTTCGATTTTTTAATGATCTCACTGAAGATGCCGATCGCTTTTCCGCCGATATCCAGCCCCATCCAACCCTCGGGGATCTGGTCGCTCGGACAATCCTTCGTATCGGCATCCGCCGCAAACTTATCCGCAATGATCGATGTTTCGGGTAAATGGATGCTTACACCTTTCTGCTTTGCCTTTTCAAGAATGTCCAGCGCCGTTTCCATGCGGTCATCTTCGCAAAGCGAGTTCCCGATCTTGCCCCCACGTGCTTTCAGGAAAGTATACGCCATACCACCACCGATAATGATATCGGTAGCACGCTCCAGCAGGTTTTCGATGATGAGTATTTTATCTGAAACCTTTGCCCCGCCAATGATAGCGCAGAATGGTTTTTCTGATTGGTGCAACACTTTTTCGGCACTCTTCACTTCTGCTTCCATCAGCAGGCCAAACATTTTTTTATCCTTCGGAAAAAAATCAGCGATAACGGCAGTGGAAGCATGAGCCCTGTGGGCAGTACCGAATGCGTCATTCACATACACATCTCCAAGCTTGCTTAACTTTTCCGCAAATGCCTTATCGCCTTTTTCTTCTTCTTTGTAAAAACGAAGGTTTTCCAGCAGCAACACTTCACCTCCACGCAACATCTGTGAGGTCATGGCCGCCTGTTCGCCGATGCAATCATCTGCAAAGAAGACCTTGGTATCTCCTCCAAGCAGTTCGTGCAAATGCTTTACAAGGTGTTTCAAAGAATATTTATCGGTCGGCCCGTCTTTTGGCCTTCCAAGATGGCTCATCAGGATAGCGCTTCCGCCATCTGCCAATATTTTTTTAATGGTGGGAATGGTGGCGGTCATCCTGGTATCGTCAGTGATGTTGAACTGATCATCTAACGGAACGTTGAAATCGACACGTACCAGGGCTTTGTGGTTGTTGAAGTTGAAAGAAGAGAACATAGTTATGAGTTATGAGTGATAAGTTTTAAGTGATAAGTCATGAATGATCGATAAAAATAGCTGGATCACAAACTCAAATATACGCCAATAAAAAAAGGAATAAAAAGTAAAGTCCCTCAAACCGAGTGAACCCCACTTTCTTATTCCTTATTCTATATTTCTTATTTCTTATTTTATAAGACCAGCGAAATGTTTCACCGTACGCACCAGCTGGCTTACATAGCTGTTTTCGTTATCGTACCAGCTCACAGTTTTTACCAGTTGTTTGTCGCCCACGATCTGAACTTTTGTTTGAGTGGCATCAAACAATGAACCGTAAGTAATGCCGATCACATCGCTGCTCACGATCTCATCTTCAGTATAACCGAAACTTTCGTTGCTGGCAGCTTTCATAGCGGCGTTCACTTCTTCAGCAGAAACGGTTTTTTCGAGGATGCTGTACAATTCAGTAACAGATCCTGTGATCACCGGTACACGTTGTGCGCCACCGTCCAGTTTGCCTTTCAATTCCGGCAATACCAAACCGATCGCTTTTGCAGCGCCGGTGCTGTTTGGAACAATGTTAGCTGCAGCGGCCCTTGCCCTGCGAAGATCGCCTTTCGGGTGCGGCGCATCCAATGTGTTCTGATCGTTGGTATAAGCATGAATAGTGCTCATGATACCTGTAATGATACCGAATTTATCATTCAGCACTTTCGCCATCGGCGCCAGGCAATTGGTGGTACAGCTTGCGCAGCTGATGATGGTTTCGCTGCCATCCAATATTTCATGATTCACATTGTATACTACTGTTTTAAGGTCACCTGTAGCCGGGGCCGAGATGATCACTTTTTTTGCGCCAGCGGTCAAATGCGCTGCCGCTTTATCTTTATCGGTAAAGAAACCGGTACTTTCTATTACTACATCCACATCATTTGATCCCCATGGAATTTGTGCCGGATCTTTTTGGGCATAAATTTTTACTGCATCACCATTTACCACGATAGAATCTTCCGTGTGGGTAACGTCCTGGCCAAAACGGCCCTGGGCGCTATCATATTTCAGCAGGTGAGCCAGCACTGCCGGGCTTGTAAGGTCATTGATTGCTACTACATCAATCCCTTCCATATTGTATATCTGGCGGAAAACCAGGCGACCGATACGACCAAAACCATTGATGGCAACTTTTACTGTACTCATAACTGACAAAATTTATTAATTGTTATTTGCATTTTGCGTGGCAAATTTACGAAAGGGATATGGAAAAATGAAGGAATTTTTATTGTAACCACAAAGACACAAAGTACACGAAGCAACACTAAGATAAATAAGGTTACCCACGCTTAGTGCAGCTTTGTGCACTTCATGTCTTTATGATTACCAAATCTAAACAGCTATCATTCAACGTAATTAACCGCAGTTTTCATAGGGTACGGATTAAAAAGGGCTATGGTTTCTACCATTGGCCCGCATTTTTTAAGGCAAATCGCTCAAAAGCCCTCACCGGAAATGCTTATATTTAAGTTATATACCGACAATCATGAGCGAGATCAAAAAAGAAGACATCCAACAGGAAGTTTTTGACCTGTATGATGATTATGCGCACAACCGCATCGACCGCCGTATTTTTATGCAAAAGCTGGGAATATATGCCGTTGGTGGGATCACACTTCCATCGTTACTGAGTTTCCTGATGCCAGATTATAAAAATGCCATCCAGGTAACAGCCGACGACCCCCGTTTAAGATCAGTTTATGTAAATTATCCTTCGCCCAAAGGTGGCGGAACGATCAAGGCATTGTTGTCGATGCCTGTGGACATGAAAGCTCCGCTGGGCGGCATTATTGTGGTACACGAAAATCGTGGCCTGAACCCGCATATCGAAGATGTGGCGAGAAGGGCTGCCCTGGCGGGATTCATTTCGCTTGCCCCGGATGCGTTGACGCCTTTAGGTGGTTACCCCGGCAATGATGATGCGGGAAGGGAGTTGCAAAACAAACGGGACAAAAAAGAAATGCAGGAAGATTTTATAGCGGCTTATGAATACCTGAAAACAAATAAGGATTGCAATGGTAAGATCGGCGTAGTGGGTTTTTGTTTTGGCGGTGGCATCGCCAACATGATGGCCGTGCGTATACCCGGACTCGCTGCTGCCGTTCCGTTTTATGGCGGACAACCTGCTACCGAAGATGTGCCTAAAATAAAAGCTCCATTACTCATCCATTACGCAGAGCTGGATACCCGTGTAAACGAAGGCTGGCCGGCCTATGAAAAGGCTTTGAAGGAAAACAACAAGGAATATACGGCCTATATTTATCCCGGTGTGAACCATGGATTTCACAATGACACTACTCCGCGTTATGATAAAGCTGCTGCGGAACTGGCGTGGAAAAGGACGATCGATTTATTTAAGGAGAAATTGAACTAATCCGAATATTGATCTGAAAAATGGATCACGGATTTTAAATTGATGAAGGCGATTACACAGATTGTTTTGCTTCGCAAAATGAAAATGCACTCTGAAAAACTTTGAGTCTTCGTGACTTGGTGGTAAAAAATAAAAAGCCTTTCAACAATTTGAAAGGCTTTTAGCTTGTACCACGTACGGGATTCCCTGCCTGACTGCGTCAAGCAGACAGGGAACCCGTGTTTCCTCCTAAAATTTTTTTTAGAAACTTTTTCCCGGCAGTTGACTTTAAATATTTTTCGCGTTTCCTGGCCGCAGAATAATCCACCGCTTCTTCCATGTAAATTACTTTCCATGGCAAAAATGCTGACGTATACTGGGATTTCCCCGCATTATGCTCTTTCAGCCTCCTTTCAATATTATCTGTTATACCAACATATAATTTCTGTGTGGGAAGGCTTTCTATTACATAAATAGTTATCATAAAAAAACCTCTCAGAAAGAGAGGCTGTATTTTGTACCACGTACGGGATTCCCTGCCTGACTGCGTCAAGCAGACAGGGAACCCGTGTTTCCTCCTTCTAAAATTTTTTTTAGAAACTTTTTCCCGGCAGTTGACTTTAAATATTTTTCGCGTTTCCTGGCCGCAGAATAATCCACCGCTTCTTCCATGTAAATTACTTTCCATGGCAAAAATGCTGACGTATA
>Ga0247813_10000063_pt1 | contig 159567 bp, 135 predicted proteins | sample UWRJL169409C1_FD_180719 | JGI IMG/M metagenome (GOLD analysis project Ga0247813, IMG submission 180719) | Plant litter microbial communities from Arlington Agricultural Research Station in Wisconsin, United States - UWRJ-L169-409C-1 | ecosystem: Environmental > Terrestrial > Plant litter >...
CGCCGGACATACGGGGCCCCATCAAAGTAACACTTTGATGGGTTCTTGGCGCGGGGTGGAGCAGCCCGGTAGCTCGTCAGGCTCATAACCTGAAGGTCACAGGTTCAAATCCTGTCCCCGCAACCATTCCCCAATATACCACAACCGCCCAGGTCATCCTGTGGCGGCTTTTTCGTGCCTTTTTTCCGCGACTTATGATGTCTCAGAGCCGTCACGAGCGTGCCAGCGAGTGTCCCTGAATGCCACTACGTCGATTTGCATTTGGGGGTATTCCTGGGGGTATGATGCCGGCATCGGCAGGAGATACCCCCATGGCTCTGAAGGAACTCGAAGCGCGCTACGCCGCCAAACGTAGCAAGGACTACAAGCTCACCGACGGCGAAGGGCTCTACCTTCTCATCCGGCCTAACGGCTCCAAGCTCTGGCGCTTCAAATACCGCTTTGCCGGCAAGGAGAAGCTGCTGTCGTTTGGGCAGTACCCCGGCGTCGGACTTGCTTCGGCGCGGCTGCGCCGCGCCGAAGCCAAGGTTGCATTGGGGCTGGGGATGGACCCTGGTGCCAGGGACAAGCCGCCGGCCATCACAACCTTCGAGCAGGCCGCCCGAGCCTGGCACGCGAACAGGCTCGCCTCGCTGGACGTCGGTCATGCCGCGCGGCTTCTGACCCGGCTGGAGCGGGATGCGTTTCCCGCCTTTGGCAAGCTCGACCTTCACAGCGTCACCAGCGCCGATGTGCTGGCGATGGTGCGTCAGGTCGAGGCGCGGGGCGCGCTCGACGTCAGCAGGCGCCTCAAGCAGCATGTCAGCCAGATCTATCGCTTTGCGATCCCGCAAGGCTGGGCCGACAAGGATCCGGCCGAGCATCTGAGCGATCTGCTCAAGCCCAAACCTCGCACCCGGCATATGGCCAGGGTCGGCATGGACGAGCTGCCGCAGCTCGTTCGCGCCATTGACCAGTATGATGGCGACGAGACGCCGAAGCGGCGCGCGGTCACCCGCGCCGCGCTGTTGTTCACGTTGCTGACGTGGGCGCGGACGAACGAGACGCGGCTAGCAACCTGGGATGAGTTCGATGGGCTTGAGGGAGCCGAGCCGATCTGGCGGGTGCCTGCTGGGCGCATGAAGATGGAGCGAGAGCATATCGTGCCGCTTGCACCGGCGGTCGTCGCGCTGCTGGTCGAGCTGCGGAAGCTCAACGCTGGGGCGTATGTCTTTGCCGGCGACAAGCTTGGCAAGCCTATCTCGCAGAACACCATGATCTATGGCTGCTACCGGATGGGCTATCGCGGGCGTCAGACCGTTCACGGGTTTCGTGGGATAGCATCGACATGGGCCAACGAGGCTGAATGCTACCGACCCGACTGGGTCGAGATGGCGCTTGCGCACGCGGAGCGCGACGAGGTGAGGGGCGCCTACAACAGTGCTCTCTACCTTACCCCCCGTCGGCGGATGCTTCAGGCGTGGGCCGATACGGTTATGGGGATGATCGACGCCGTGCCGGACCAAGACGTTGCTCCGATCCCGGCGAAGATTGGTGCTGAAAGCGTGCTCGTGGCGTGAGTGTCTTTGAATGCGGAACGTCCGCATTCTTGGTGGATTGCGGACTGGCCGCTTTCCGCCGACTACACCCGGTAAGCGGACGTTCGTTCACACAGACTACCACCGTTAACCTCGCCCGGCTCGATGTCGACGCCTCCAAGAGCCGGAGCATGCCCGATGATGTCGACGAAAGCGCCCGCTACCCGGGTTTGACAACGGTCAAGGTGCGCTGGCGAGGACTCCACGGATGCTTGAGAGGGCCGCCGACGGGATCGACAGTGATCGAGCCCGGTGCGAGAACCCGCTCATGTCCTATGCGATCGTCCGTGCCGAGATCGAGCGTTTTCTGAGATCACCGTCTCCTGAGGTGCTCTGCATCTCTGGTCGGTGGGGGGTGGGTAAGACCTACTCCTGGCAGACCTTGTTGCGCGAGGAGGAGACCGCGGGTCGGCTCGGCGTGGACCGCCACGCCTACGTGTCCCTTTTCGGCTTGAACAGCCTCGGCGAGCTCCGCAGCGCCATAGTGGAGAACACGGTGGTGGCGGGGAGGTCGTCACTGCCCGACGCGTCGAGCCTCCACGGCATGCTGCGCGAGGGTGAGCGGTTCGCGCGGAGGAGCCGGCCCGCGCTGGAGGTGGCCGCCGGGTTCTTCCGGATGAAGGATGCCGGCGACGCATTGTATCGCGCCGCCTTCCTGACGGTGCGAGGGCAGCTCGTATGCTTCGACGACCTCGAACGCGCCGGCAAGTCGCTCGAAATGCGCGACGTGCTGGGGCTTGCATCGTTGCTGCGGGAGCAGAAGGTCTGCAAGGTCGTGCTCCTCCTCAACAAACAGCAGGCGGAGGCGAAGCAGGCGGAGGAGCTCGACCGCCAGCTCGAGAAGGTGGTGGACACCTTCCTGATCTTCGAGCCGACGAGCGCGGAGGCTGCGGCGATCGCGATCGGGGGCGACGATCCAGTTGCGGTGGCGTTGCGCGATCGCTTGGTCGCGCTGGACGTCACCAACATGCGGGTGATGAAGAAGGTCGAGCGGTGGGCAAGGCTGGTCGAAACGGAGCTCCGGGGGGTCGACGCCGCGACGCTTGCACAGGCGACGGCCACGGTGGTGCTGGGAGGCTGGTGCTTCCTCCAGCGCGATTTAGCGCCCAGCCTCGACTTCGTCAGGCGGTTCAATCCGATGAGCGGTCTGTTCGGACGCAAGGAGGAGCCGGCGGACGAGAAGGGCTGGCGCGAGCTCCTGGGGCGATACGGATATGGCTCGACGGACGAGCTGGACGAGCCGATCCTCGATGGAGTGGCGCTGGGTTACTTCCGGGGCAACGTCCTGCGTGAGGCGGCGCGTTCTGTCGAGGAGCGTCGGAGGCGGGAAGGCCGCGACGACAGCTTCTCCCGGGCATGGCGGCTCTATCACGACAGCCTGACGACGGACGATGACGTGATCTTGGATGCGATGCAGGCCGGCGCCCTAGAGAATCTGGCTGAGATCACGCCGACCAACATGAACGGCACCCTGAGCTTCCTGCGGCGCTATGGCCGCGACGCGCAGGCTTCGGACATCCTTGCGAGGTGGATCGAGGCGAACCGCGGCAAGGAGGGGTTCTTCGATCGCTGGAACCGGTTCTTCGCGAACGATCCGGTCGATGCCGAGCTGCTGGCCGCGATGGAGGCGGGGCGCGCCGAGATCGTCGATGCGCGGGACCCCGCCGACATGCTTAAGCAGATGGCGAAGTCGGGGGGATACAATCCCGCGGAGGATGCCGCGCGGCTCTCCCGTCTGAGCGCCGACGAGATCGTCCGGCTGTTCGACGACCACGCAGCGGACGACGTCAAGGGCATGATGGAGTGGGCCGACCGCCTTGCCGCGCAGCCGGGTGCCGAGAACCTGAGGGCGTCCCTCGACGAGGCTCTCGGGCGGATCGCTTCGCGCTCGCGGATGCGCGAGGACAGGCTCCGCAGCTGGGGCGTGCTTCCCGAATTCCCGGGAGACGGGCAGGCTCGGCCACCTGAAGGGGTGGAAACGCAAAACCCGGCATCAGCCGGAGCCGACGACGCGGCGGCGGGGAGCGCTAGCGCCACCGGCTACGAGCATGGGGGTTCGGGGTAGCGTTACGCAGGGGAATGTGATCTTCGAACGGATGTTTTCATCCACAGCCCGACTCCGCTGCGGGCAACAACCATCGGGTGGAGCCGATGGGGCGAGCGGTCAGGCTGGAGCGATTGTCGAACCGAGGATGTCGAACAGCCGCTGCCAGCGGTCGCCGTATTCCTGTTTCACCACGGCCATTCCCTTGGTGAGGAGGTGCTGCTTGACCCTCTTCGAGAGCTCGACCTTCCAGCCTGCCTCAAGGTCGACCTTCTGCGCCGCCGCCCACGCCTCGATCTGGCCGAGGATCGGCTTTCCGGCCACAAGCACGTCGGCGAACTCGGTGTCGGCGTTGCGGTACATGCGGTCGATGACGGCGGCCATCACGTCGGGCGGGATCAGGTCCTCGATCTCCGAGCCTTCAATTCCCGTGTGGTCGTCGACGCCGATGAGGCGGTCGGCATGATCCTGGTAGAGGCTGGTGCCAAGCTCCTTGGCGAGCTTCCTGCCCATCATGTCCCCGTCGAGGATCATGAAGGGCAGCGCTTCGTCGCGGCCAGTCAGGATGCTTGCTACCATGCGGGTGTTCTTGGTCCCGCCGGCTGGCGGGAATACAAACTCCCGCACCGGCTTCAGGCGGCCGGAAGCGACGAGCAGGGTCTTGACCGCGGTGAGGTAATGCTGGTCCGAGCTTCCCTCGACGATCACGGGCTGGCAGCCTAGCATCAGGCTGTCGGCGACGCTCAGTCCCAGTGCGGAGTGCACGGCGTAGGCGGCGCCGGGCTGCAGTTCCGCGCCCTTGCGCAGGTCAGACGTAGCCTTGGTTGTGCCCTTCTCGTCGACGTAGACCTTGCGTGCGCGGTCCAGCCGGTCGGCATGAACCAGGAAGGGGGAGTGGGTGGTGAAGATGAGCTGGTTCGTCGCCGCCAGGTTGTCGAAGAACTTCGACAAGTCGTATTGCGCCAGCGGGTGGAGCGATAGGCCGGGCTCGTCGAGCAGCAGGATCGCGTTCTCGTGCTCGCCCTCTCCGGCGCTCTCGACGAGGAAGACGAGATAGAAGCTCAGGAACCACTGAAGACCGGTGCTGCGGCCCTCGAGTTCGACCTCGGCTGGCCGTCGGTCGTCGGCGACCCAGATGCGGAAGTGGTTGCCGTCCGCCTCGAAGCGGAAGCGGTAGTCTCCCTGCTTCCACCAGTCCTTGAAGCGGGAGGTGAGCGTTGTGCCCGCCGACTGGAGCAGGATGGAGCGCTCGCGCTTGCGTTCGGCCACCTCTGCGATCTCGGCCTCGGTCGGTCGGCGCGAGTTGACGGGCGTCTCGTCCTTGCCGAGTTCCAGGATCTCGCTCGGCTCGAGCCGCACGAAGCTGAACAGCACGCGCAGCGTGCGCGCCTTGGCCGCCTCCTTCTCGCCGAGATCCTCCCGTTCGAGGTTGTCCACGACGTGCGGCAGGTAGATCTCGGAGTCGAGGTTGCCGTAGTTCGAATAGTAGACGAAGCGCGGCACGCGCTTCAGGATGGCGGTCCGGACCGCCTCGACCGCGCCCGGGTCTGGGGCCGACACGCGCGTCTGGAGCTCGTCTACGCTTGCTGCGAGTGCCTCGAGGCGGGGGAAGATGCTGCTGGTCTTCGCGGGCGCTGTCGGGGCGAGGGTGCGGAGGTCCTCGGCTAGCGCCGCCAGCGCGTCCGCCGACATCGGGGCGTCGGAGAGTTCGAGCGCGGCCGACTGGAGTCCCGAGATGAGCTCGGCCTTCTGCGCCTCCTCCTTGGCGAGCGCGGGCATCCCGCCGATCTCGGACGTCGCCGCGTGGAGGATGGCCGCGACGTCCTCCGGTGACGCGGTCGTTGCGTGCTCGTGATCGGGGAAGCTGAAGACGTAGCCGCCGTCGAAGTAGCGGTCGACGCGGACGACCTCCGCCTCTTCCGGTCCGATGCCGGCCAGCGTGGCAATGCGCGGGCCGAGCGGGCCGGTGGCGAATTCGGCCGAGATGAAGCGGAACCGGGCGGGGTTCTCGCGGATCTCGGCGAACATCGTCTTCGGATAGTCCGACGTCGGCCGGATTTCGCCTTCGCGGGCAGGCTTCAGCTTCCACAGCGGGAGGAGGAGGTTGGACTTGCCGGACTCGTTGACACCGATCAGCGCCGTCACATCGTCGGCGTCTATCCAGCCGCTGTCCTCAACCGACCGGAAGTTCGTCACCCTATATCGCAGCAGCCGCATCGCCCGTTCGCCCCAATAGCCATCTCATTTGGAGGATGGTCCGATAGCCATAATGTTGGACGTTCTAGATTTGTTCAAGAGGTGCTGAAGGCGTAGGCCGTCACCAGACATACGGCAGGTCGTCGCGGTGATCCTCGTCAAGCTTCATTTGCATCAGCGTGTCCATGCGCTGCCCATGTTATGCGGCTGCTTCCGAGGAACGGAAAACACCTCTTGAGCCGCCATTCGTGGGTTCTGCCTTCGGAAGGTATCGACCATTTCAAGCCGTTCTCCGTTGAGCGCGCGAATGACCGCTATTCACAGAACCTGCCATTCCTTTGCTGACGAGCGGTTCGGCAAGAATGCGCGCGAATAGATGTCGAACGATTTTTCGCTTCGGCCATGCTACCTTCTCCTGCGATACCGGACCGACGGTGAATCTAGGCTGGGGGGAGGAGGCAATGGAATGGCGTGAACCGGAGCTTCGGGATTTGGTTGCCGACATCGAAGAGGTGGCCGCAGATTCTGCGAGGCGATTGCCACCCGATGGGCTTGCCCAGGTTCTCGCCTTTCTGACGAAGGTGTCGCATGTTCTCGAACAGGCCTACCGCGATGTGCTGCCGGTACTTCTTGAAATCAAATATGCTCCGCCGGGACAGCTCGACCGCTCAAGCTTGGACCGCATGCGGCAGCAGTTGGAATTGCTTGCAGCCCAGAGCAGATATCGTGACGCAGAAGAGATTTGCAGTCGGCTTTCTGCGCTTCGGACGATGTACGAGCAAAACCTCCGCCAGCTGATTGCTCCTTCCCGAACCGACGAATGGTCAGGATTGTTTGGGCTCATCGAGGAGCGAGAGGGCCGCATTATTATGTTGGTGCGCCGCCAGATGCACGATCTTCTTGAGGAGCTGGACCGGGTCGAGCGGCAGGGCGGTGCCCATGACCTCCGTGCGCTAGTTGCGCCGAAAATCGAAGAAATTACCTCGCAGATGGCAGAACTCAGCAACTTTACTAATCGCATTCTGGGGCTCAGCGGCGAGCGGGGCATGCTGGAGATGCTGCGCGACCCGTCCACGGCAAGTGTGGTCGTTCATAAGCTAGCAGTTTTCGACAGGAGGCAATACGTGGAGCATAAGTACAGCACGAGCGGCGCCAACTCACCTATCATTGGCGCAGGCGCTCTTGTCACTGGCGGGGTTGGCAACACACAGCTTGCCCGGGCCGATCTTCCAGACCTCGCGCGCGAACTAGCGACACTCAGGGCAGAGATGGAGCGGACGGAGACCGGAGATGCGATCCAGTCCATTGAAATCGGCGAGGTCGCCAAGGCGGAGATGGCCGCCGCTGCCGGCGATACGGACGGCGTCCACGCGGCGCTCAAAGGTGCCGGAAAGTGGACGCTTGGGATCGCCGAGAAAATCGGGGTCGGTTTGGCGGTTGCGGCATTGAAGCCGTTGATACCGGGGGTTTGAGGGTCGCGAAGCCATGGCGCGCTATATGCTGCCCTGTGGAGGTTTACAGTCGGCGCGGGGGCGAGGAATTAGGTGTGTTGGGGGAATCCACCCAAGAGCCTCGATCCATCAATATAATCCGGAAGACCTGACATATAGCGCCCAAGGGTCGCCATCCTGCTATGGTACGGCAAGAGCCTGAAGGTCCGGTGCTTCGGGAAGCTGTCGTTCCCGCCCGCGGCTCGTATGGCGGGTAACTCCCACGAGCTTCTGGCAGCAGACGACCACCTAAAGTCGTTCGCTAATTCGGTATTGAACGGCTGTTTCTCCCGGAACCTGCCACTCTCGTTTCAGCGACCAGCCAAACTGCTAGGCGCCCTCATTGTCGCCGTTGCGTTTGGGTCTGCGCCTCCTCGAAACCTGCCGCTCATTCACCCTGTCCGCCGCGCGATCGCAGGAGTCGAATTGGAATATTTCCGAAGCTTTCGCCAATTCTTCAGTGATCCTTGTCGGCCTTCTTGGCTGCGTCCTCGCGCTGCTTGAGTTGCTGCTTCCGGACCTGACCGGCCTCGTCGAAGAACTCGTAAGGCAGTGCGTCAAAGACGTCCCCGAGGCTCGAAGGGTCGTGTCGTGACCAGAGAAAGAATGGATCCACTAGCTCGATGATCGCCAATAGCCTGGCCCATTGAAGCGGCTTTGGCGATGTCATTAGGAGTGCCCTATGCTCCATCGCTGACGCTTCATGCGCGCGCCGCCGGAGGGCATCGCGAGCAGCTTCCTGAACGCCGGGCGAAATATCCCCGGCAAGCATATCGAGCCATGCCAGCGGGACAGCGGGAGGAATCACCGCGGCAAGCCGGGCGGCTATGGTCCGGTCCTTGGCGCGTGAGGCTGTAGCTAGCGGGGAGGCCAAGGCCGCCAGTCCCTCGCCGCCGAGGTGGATGCGCAGCCGCCGCTCAAGCTCCAAGCGGAGTGAGGGCTTGGCGCCGCGGTACCGCTCGATCAGTTCTTGGCCGGCACGTTTAGGATCGATCTCGAGCATGAGGTCGGCCGCAACGGCTAGATCATGGCGAAGCAGGAGGCGGCGCGCAGCGAAAAAGGCTTCGTCGGGCTCCTCCTGGCGCAGATAATCGATGGCGGTGACAGCGTTACCGCGGTCGAAGCCCGAATATCGGTAGCTTGCCCGCACCAACTCGTCCTGTGCCCATGCGTCGCCGGCCTCGGCAACTAGCTGCAACTGTCTTCCGTCGATGACCAGATGCCCATTCTCGCGCGAGCGCCGAAGAAACTGGATGACGGCTGTCTTGCCCGCGGGATCCTTCACCAGGACGTCCAGATAGCCCCGCCGGGAGGCGGAGTTGGTGCCGAGGTCTTGCCCAGACAGCCAGTCGATCACGGCCTGCTTGGCATCCTTGTCGCCCCGTTCGGCGAGATAGGTCGCGACAAACTGAGCCTCATCATCGAACTGGCCTTCCAGCAGCGCGCGGGTGAGCGGAAGGATTTCGGGCGTGTAGAACTGCAATGCCCTGAACGAACCGAGGATCCTGCGGCGAAGCGCAATTGCGGTCTCCGGCGCGAGGTAAATGGCGACCAGCGGCTTCGCGTCGTCAGCATCCAAAAGGAACCCGGTGAGTGCGGCAGCGATGTCCAGCGATTCCGGATCGCCGAGCGCCAGGAGCTCGGCGATCCGTATGCGCAGCCCGGACAAGTCCCTCCCGGCGGAGCTCCGCATCTCGGAGGCGTTTATGTAGACACCGGCGCCAGCACGGACCATCGCTTCGAGCTGCGCGTCGCAACCATGGACTGCGAGCGCGCCCATGCGCTCGCTTTCGCCGTGGGGCTGGGCGCCTGCGTCGGACGGCACCTGCTGTAGCGCGGACGAGACGGTGCTCGAGCTTGACCAGAGCGACGAAATGTAGCCGTCTTGGCGCCCGAACACATTTGGCCTGCCGAGTTCGGCAAGGACCAACTGGTCGTAACCCTCCCCGGCGATCATCGCGAGGATGCGCTCGCATTCGTTTCCGGTGGTGTCGCGTGTCATCGACATGCGTCCGCGCCGCGCCGAGGCGAAGCGTACAAGCTGGGTCTCGAGCTCAGTTCCGGCGCGGGCTCGCAGCGCCTCGAACTGCCAGGGCTCGCTCAGGCGCGGCAGGAACCGCAAGGGATGGCCGGGGCCGTCTTCGCGCCTGTCGGGATCGTCATTGATCGTATTGAAGGTGCGAAGGTTCTCGGCGAGCGTGCCGAGCAGAAGGTCGAGGGTCTGCGGGTCCATCGCTTCGGGGTTGAAGCGATAGTAGAAGACCGCGTCGGTATCGGGCTTGTCCCCAGCCAGGACACGCGTGCGGATGGCAGCGCCCAGCGCGGTCGGGTCCGCTGCATGGAGATCGTCGAACCACCAGTTCGCGGCGCGCCAGCCATAGACGTCGCTGCCTTCCGCAATTTGGCGGATGGCTTCCTGAGGGTTGAGCCGCGAGAGGCTGCGCAGAACCCGATCGCGAGTCCACTCGTCGTCGTCGGCGGCTGCCGTATCGAGGGCCGGCAAAAGCGACGTCTCGCGAAAATGGCCGATCGCTGCGATCAGGGCGGGACTCGGCGTCGACATCAGAGTGGCGATCCGCTCGCGATGACGGGCCCAGATTTCCGCGGCGGTCTCGCTGTCGATCGATCTGATATCCTTGAGCACCCAAAGCAGCTGGTCGATCGCCACGGCTTGGCTTTCGGTGGCGAGCTTCGCGTCGACCCAGCTAGGGTTAGCGCGAACCGAATTGTGAAACGCCTCCGAGCTCAGCTGATACGCATGGAAGGCGCGCGATCGGTTATCGACATCGGCGTCGCCCTTGGCGGCTTCGAAGGTGATCGACCGGGCCAGATGCACATTCCAGATCGCGTCCAGCGCTGCTCCAGCGGGAACCAGGCGAGCAGCCCTGAGGCCCATCACCACTTCACGCTCCTCGGCAGAGGCAACCTGCCGCGCGATCAGCTCCCCCACGGCCGCCGGGTCTGCCTCCGCGACAGCTGCGAGCGCGAAGGGGATGTTGCGCGGAACATCCCAGTCGCGCTCCTCATCGAACGCGCGTTTGCTCAGCAACTCAAGGGCGGGGACGATGTTCGCCCCAATGCTGCCGAAACCGCTGCGCCATTTGTCCTCGGACCGCACTTCCTGAGGCAGGCGAACGACATGCTCCCAGGTGAGGTCAGCAACGACCTGGGGCTCGCATTGCTCGGCCAACAGCCAGAGCGCATCGAAATAGACATAGCCCAGGCGGTTGCCGATCTGCTCCTTCTTCTTGGTCATCAGGCCATCGATCGAGGCAAAGAGCGCCTCGGCCTGGGGCGCGGTCAGACCATCCTCTTGAATCTTCTCGGCGACCGCTTCGGCGATCGCCCAATTGAGCATCCGGTCGGTAGCGAACTGGATGCGGTCCGACGTCGGCCGGCGGAGCAAGCCGACCTGCTCCAGCCTCAGGATCGCCTCGTCGTTGAGATCGACGGCCTTAAGGTCGGGAATTCGCCATGGATAGTTGCTCTTACCGCTCAGCAGCTGAGCGGCGAGCGCCCGCAGCGCATATTTATCGCTGGGATGGTCCACCTGCGCGCGCGCTTCGCTGCTGGCATATTCCCAATAGGCGCTGAAGAGCTCGTACTCGGAGACGCCGGCCCATGACTCGCGCTTCGGCAGCTTGACGAAAATGCTCGCGTGAACGGGCTTCAGGAGAAGCTCGAACACATCGTCCGGCATCGTATCCAGCGCCTCAGCGCGTTCGTGATGTGCGAGGAAGCGATGTAGATCGGCGCTACGGAAATTACCGATCTCGATGACCTCCGCGTCCTTCCGGATTTCACCAAAAACCTTGGTGATCCGCGGCTGGGCAGAGACGATGACCCGGATCCCGTACTCGTGCCACTTGAGCCGAGCGAGCCGCTCCGCAAACACGCGATCCTGCACGTCGTCGATATAGACGGTCAGCCAGAAGCCATTGTCCTCTGCGAATGCATCTTTCAGGCTCTTCGCCACGATCGCGGGCGTCCCCTTCACCCCATAGGCGGGCTCCCAGATCCGTTCGCTGATGCAGGCGACGACATCCTCGATCTTCGCGGGGGACCGCATCACGATGGCGAGCTCGCTGCGCGCGATCTGATCAAAGGCGAGTTGGGCCAGCGTGTAGGTCTTGCCTTGGCCAGATTCGCCGGAGAGGATCGCGAAGCTGGTCACGATGTTTGGCAATCCCCGACGGGCCTGTTGCTCCGATACATAGCCGAGGAGGTGCGTGTCCTCGTCGACATGGCGCGCCAGCAGCTTGGGCAGAGATTGAATATGGGCGAGGCGGCGGTGCGCATCCTGGCTGATGAGCGCGAGCAGGTCCTGTGGCGTCAGCTTCGCGCCGTCAGTGGCAAGCTGTATCAGCTGGCCGAGGAGCTGGTGGCGCTTGTCGCTTGCGAACTCGCCCGGCTTCAGGAGCGGGGTCAGCCGCTTGTCGATATTGTCCTGCGTGGCATCGACATCGATGATTTCGATGCGGAAACGGTCGAGTAGATGGCGCAGCTTGGGGGTAACCGAAGCAAGGCCCGCCGACTTTGCAAGCCGTAGCTCGAAGGCGTCGCGCGTAAGGCTCGAATTGCCCCATTTGTGCCGGCGCTCCGACCCCTCGGCGCGAGCCGCGACATAGTCCTGCAGACGGCCAAGGCCCTTGTCGTTGTTGGTGACGAAGCGGAACTCCTGCTCCTTGCCTAGGGAGACTGCCTTCAGGAGGTCGGGGAAGACCTCGGAAGCGATCTCGCCGCTGTCCCATGTCCTGGCATCTTTGCGCATCTTTATCTGCTCGACGATATCGCGAGGACCGCCAACGACCTGAGCGTCACCGCCTTCCGCAGGTTCAAGATGCAAGATCAGCTGCGATCCTTCGCCAAGCGGGATGAAGGAGAGGCTCATGTCGAGACCCAGCTTGATGCTGCGCAGGATCTGCAAAAGGAAGCCAGCAATCGCACGCCGGCCGGCCGTCTCAGCATCCATGTTAATTGCTATGGCTGGAGGCGCGGCCGTCACGAGATAATCTGTCATTCCGGCAATTGTCCAGAACGCACCTTCAACCTCGTCCTATCGGGATCCGGGGCGGTGCGATTCATGCCGACAAAAGACAGCTCATGCCGCGATCGCGCGATCGGCGACATAGAGCTTCGGATCCCACCGGCTCGTCGTCTGCCCGATGGCGCTCCTGCCAAGCTCGATGAGGTTGAGCCGGTCGCCATCGAAGGCAGGGCTGAGTTCCAGAGCGAGATAGTCGAACAGCGATCGCTCATGGACGGCGATGATGACCTGCCGCTGCATCTGCTTCGATAGCGTGCGCAGGAGCGCCGCGAACTGAGCAATGTGGACCTCATCCATGCTCTGGACCGGGTCGTCAATCACGAGCCAAGGCAGCTTCGGCTTCATCGAGAGGTGCAGCGCGAGGAAGAGCGTGAGTGCGGCCGTGTTGAGATTACCCGCGCTCAGCATCGCGCGCGGATTTCCGCCTTTGCCGCCGCGACGGTGATGGGTCTCGAGTACCGCTTCGATGTCGGCGCCCGCGCTTTCGGGGATCGCAAAGGCCGGAATGAAGGGCTCCTCGGGCGCAAGACGAACGAACAGGTCGCGCCAGACGGAATTGAGCTCGTCGTTGAAGACCCGCCTCACCACGCGGCCCCGCGCCTCCCGGGTCTTGCGGGCAATATCCTTGCCAACCTCGATGATCGCGTCGGCTGAGGATTTCTGACGCTTGATGACCTCCAACGCATCGCGCGCGGCGCTTATGCTTCCGGTCAGCGCGCCATGCTCCTTGCGGATTGTTGCAAGAGCATTGGCTGCTTCCAGCGCGTTCCTGCGCGCCTCCTGCCGACCCGTAAGGGCCGCCTCGCGTTGCTCCGCTGTTTCGCGCAAGAGGGTCAATAGTGCGTCGGTCGGCAGACTATCCGCGATGGCGACGCCCAGCGTGCGGGCCTGTGTGTCTAGGCTGTTGCGCAGCACGATTGCCGACTGGTCTGCATTCTGAAGCGACAGCAACGCTTGGGCCGCGCGGTTCGCCTCGGCGCGCAGCCGATCGCCTTCGGCCATGACGGCACCAGCGTCCGCAAGTTGCCGCTGCAATTCATCAAGATCGGCGTCGCGCGTCTTGAGCTGAGTGAGTTCCGCTTCGTCGATCAGCTGGCTCGCCGCTGCTTGCAAATCGCGATCGAGACGCGTCACTTCAGCCTGGTTCGATGCGCGCGATTGGGTCAACGCCTGAAGCCTGCCTGCCTGCTCGACCATCGCGGCAATCTTGGCGGCGAGATGAGCCGCAAGCGGCATAGAGGAGACTTCCGAATAATCTCGGTCGCAGACCGGGCAAATTTCGCCGTCGAGATGAGAGCTGAGATTGGATAGCGTCTGTGCGATGGCTTCATTGGCGTCGGCTGCCGAGCTGATCTTGCCGTCGACCCTCGCCAGTCTGGCCTGCGACTCCTGGAGCCGGCGCGCAAGATCGTCTCTGTCTTGCAGGGCGAGTTCATGCGCGCCGAGCACACGTTGCACGCGCTCGAGGTCCCCGCTGATTCTACTGGCGAGACTGCGCGCGCGTTCGCCAAAGCTTCCCTCCGCCGTGACCGTGAGATCGGCGAAGAAGGTGACGCCGCGCGCGAGCAGCGCGTCGATCGCAGGACCATGCTCGGCCGTCCAGCGGTCCAGATCGTCGCGGGCGGTCTTGTTGGCGTTCTCGAATGCGCTGCGATCGCCGACATCACTGACGATCGCGCCTCGCCAGCTTTCTTCGGAAACCTCAAGCTCGCGCCGGGCGCGCACGAGCGCCACCAAGTCTGTCTCCTCAGGATCCTCGGTCAGACGCGAGAGGAGAGCCGTGTGATCGAGATCGAGGAGCGCAGGATCGATCCCGGCAAGCGATTCCCGAAATCCCGACTCCTTGAGGCGGATGCTTTCGGCCGTTTCACGCTCGCGCGTCTCGAGGTCGCCGATCTCCTTTTCCTTGGCCGGTATCGCGTCGCGAACCTCTCCATAATCGGGCACCGGCGCCTTCAAGCGGGAAATATTTCCGGCGCTGTGCAAACCGTTGATCAACGCTTCCATTCGATCGAGGCCAAGTAGTTCCTTCACGAACCTCGTCAGGGGCGAATCGGCCTTCTTGTCAGCATGCTGGTAGATTTCGAGAAGCCGTCCGAGAGTGGACTGGGCGAGATAGCTTCTTTCGCTGAAGAAACGGGCTTCTTCCGCTCCAAGGATCGGTACGCCGCTGACCTGGTTCGTGGTGACGCGGACCGCCGCGCTTCTCAGCTGCGCATCCGGACCGCTGACTTCGAGGCGCACCTCGCCGAACGGCCGGTCCTTGTGCGGCAAGAAGCTCAGATAGTCGGGCTCGGCCCGGGACAGCGATGGGACACCGCCCGTCAGTGCCAGTTCGATGGCCGAGAGAAGGCTCGTCTTGCCCGATCCGTTCGGTCCGTGAATGAGCACGATCGGTGCATCCAGCGAGACGTTGATCTCGCCGTCGATACTGCGGAAGTCTTTCACATAAAGGGATTTCAGCCGGATCATTCCTCTGCCTCCCCGTCATCATCCCCTTCGGCCTCGGTCTCGGCGAAAACGGCGCTCAGCGCTTCATGAAACTCATCGCGGACAGCCACCTCGCCGCGCTTCGACGTCTCGAGCAACTGGATGGCGAGCGGATGGTTCGACAAGTCGAGTGCCTCGCCTGCGCCGAGATCGCGGTCGGTGGACAAAGTGGCGGGAAGCTTGAGCGGTAGCAACACCGCCAGCTGATCTCGCAGCTCCGCAGGATCGGTGGCTTCTTCGACAGAAAGGATCCGTCCCACCTGCGCTAGTGCCTCCAGCGTCTTGCCCACTGGCCTTGGCCCCACGGCGATGGTCGTGAGCGGTCGCCGCGAGCGCATGACATCGAGCGCTCGGGCAATGCCCTCCACCTGTTGCAGAACCTTCCGTTCGCCCTGCGCCGCCATGTCGCCGATCACGACGAGATCCGCAAAATGTCCGACGGCCACGAAAGCGCCGGCGACGTCGAAATCGAGACCAGCCACCTGCAGGGGGAGTGGCATGCGCTTGTATTTCGCTGCGAGAAGCAGGTCAGCGACGCGCTCGGTGGGACCTGCGGCCATCACAGCGCCACCTTGCTGCGGAATCGGCCGAGCAGGTCTTCGACCTCGGTACCGGCCGATAACAGCTCCTCCATGCTCGCCTCCCGAACAGACGCCAGTCCGACCCGGCCGGGCGCGCGCCTGGGATAGCGCTGCATTGCCGGCGGAGTCTCATGGCTATGGATGATGACCACGTCGTCATTGTCGGCGACGAGCCCGTTGGTGCCGAGCCGGATTGCGGCCTGCGCGGTGGCGGCAAAATACACCTTCGCCGGCCCGCTACGCCCGGTCAGGACAAGTGCACCCGAGGCCGGATCGGTCGTATCCGCAGGCGTTGCCGTCCAATGCCCGCGATCGATACCGAGGCCGATCAACGCGGCGGCCGCTGCAAACTGGCAGACGCCGCTATCGGCCAAGGAAGGATCCGCGGGCATGCGGTGGAGCGGCTCGGTCGTGACCGGCGCATAGATGCCGCTGGCGGCGTCGGGCAGGCGGCCACCGCGCAGCATAGACATAGTGCGGCCGCACTGGACTATGAGATCGCCGACCTCGGCGGCGTTCGGATTCAGCCCATCGGCGACGAGATTGCGAGCGTGCTCGAGGCCGTCATGGAGCTTGTCCCGGTCGGCCGGAGCAAGACCTGGGCTACCGATCTCTACCAGCCGCTTGAGCTTCGCGGTGACGACGAAAAGCAGCAGAGCGAGGAGAAGCGGCTTGGCATAGGCCTGAACGAGCGCTTCGGACTCCATGGCTGAGCGATTCGCCGGGCCATAATGGAGATGATAGACATTCTGCAGCAGACCGCGCTGGTCGATGCCCAGTGCATTCTCCGAGAAAGCATAGGCGGGCGGGTGGGATGGCCATGGCCAGGCCATCGCCGCCTGGGCTTCAGCGAACAGATTCTGAATATTGGAATCCTGGGCTGATAGGCCCAGCATAAGCGTCGGCCGCCGTGTGATCAGCCCGGTCAAAAACGGCGCCATGACGGGGTTTCGGGCGCTCCAGCCATTGATCTGATTCTGGCGCGCGACCATCAATCCGCGAAACTGCGCCGCGTCGATTTGCGCCGCCCTGGCGCAGCCATGGAATTTGTAGAGGTTCGCGCGCAGCCGGTTCCACCGAATCTCGTTGGGCGCGACCACGACGCGCAGGACCGGCTGAGCGCCCGCCAGCCGCTCTACGGCCCGCTCTATCAGATTGTCCCAGTTGGCGGTTGGCAATTCCGAGGCCACGCCCTCGATTGCTAGCGCCGCGAGACAGAGATGCTCGGCATCGGGCTCGATCGTTGGGTTCGCGTAGATATTGGCGGCGTCGAGCACATCCCACAGCAGATAGTCCGCTTCCTCCCCATCGACCGGCACGTCCAGCATGCGAGCATAATTGCCGACTAAGCGAGCAGCCAGCGCCTCATAGTCAGGCCAATTGTCAGCTGGTTGATCGAATGCAATCCGCCCCCATTCATCAGGGCTCGGGTTGGCGAGGGTCACGACATCTTCAAGGGCTTGCTTGAATCGGCAGGAGGGATCGGATTGGTCAATCCGTGCCTGGAGCGTTACCAGAACGCGCTTCGCGACATCGCGCAAGTCCGGCATGCGTTCGCGCGAGATGCCCGAGCCTAGCCAGAAAACATATTCGTCATTGGCGACGCCCTCAGCAATTTCTCGCTTGGGGCCGTCGAGCATGGCGAGCGTGGCGCGGACGGTTATAGTAGCGGCGGCTGGTGGCGGCATTTGAAGATTACTTCCGACGCTCGGAGTGACACGCACGATGCCGCCTATTCGAAATATTTCGGCTCGGCCTTGTCAGAATCGCGTCGGTCAAGATCGCAACATTGACGAAAGCGCTTTTCTTGATCTGAGCAACAGCCACTTGGTTCCCCCCGGCCACGGAACTACAAAATAAGCCCCTCCGCGCCAAACTGATAATGAACCGCGTTGGTGGCCATCTGCATTTTCATACCCAAAGCCGGTTGTTCGGATCGTCCGACGACCTGGCATAGGGATTAGGGCTTACGCGACGTTCCGAATGACCGGATTTGGCCTAACAAGACGCTCCCTCTCATTGCGGCGACCGGCGGCAATGTCCCAAACCCTGCCGCTCCGACCGTTGCTGCCGTAATATGAACGAGCGGCCGAAGTTGGGGAGCACTAAACGCGCTGTGAATGTCCGGATGTGGATCTTCCAGCACGCTCTCAATAGAGATTCCTAGCACAGCCTTTGACCTTGTGGGGCGTGCCACCAAAGCCACGGCGAACAGCTTCAATGAACCTCGGATAGTGGCATTGTCAAACCTACGCGGCATGAGCAAGGTGTAGGGGCTGTCAGTGCTCGCGAACCGGTTCGGCTTGTTTCCGAACGCGCTCGCCCTTGACCTCCAAACCGAAGGTCAAGTGGGGCAGAGCTTGGCAGCAGCGCACAAAATCCCGTTGCTCTGACGCCACTATGGACCGAGTTGATCGGGTGCCACTCTCTCATCGAGGAGAGCGAACACGCCGCATGCCCGCGCGGCGAGATCACCGCGATTGTCCGGGGGCATTGCGGCGTGCATGATTGTTAGCTCGCTTAAAAGCGCTGGCGTGACCTTCACCTAGTGCATTCGCCTCGGATATCCCGGCACGCCTAGCTTCTCCGAAGCTCCACACCCGGATCAATGACGGACGCAAGGCCCGTTCGCGCCTTGGTATGGGCGCCGGATGGCGTGCATGTGATCGGCTAGGTGCAACTCCTCCGCATCCGGATCGACGAAGCCACGGTGGACCAGCGCGCGCACTGTTCAAGGGTGAGATCAATAAGGCACGAGGATAGATTTTTCTTATAGCACCGTCTTGCGTCAGCGGAATAGGATGTCGTGATAACGCAGCGCGCTCGTCCGGAGCGTTGGCGTGGCGATAACATGCCTCGTGGCAAGATCAGCATACTGTTCAAGGTGCGGATGGCCGTAGCTGTTATCTACGCCGTAGGACAATACGACATCGCAAGGGGCGCCAGGCGTTACCGCCCATTCCTTCAACATCCTCCGAGTGCCATGCCTCAAAGGATATTTTGATCCGTGATGGTAGGCGACGAGCCCCGTAAGCGTCATTCCCGCACGGAAAAGCGACGAATATAGCGGTATCTCGTCGAGCGGCGCGTCACCGGGCAGGAGGATCACCTGACCACCGCCCCCCGATCGTCGCAGGAGGGCGACCGCCACCCCGGTCCTGTTGCAATTCTCATGGATTAACGGTGATGGCGACGATGGTGCTATCTTCTGCCACAGTATTTCATCGCCATTCTGTGCGCGAAAATCAAAGGTCTTGCCGACCACCGTTTCGGGGATGCAGCGCATCTTCGGTAACTCGGTCGAGAAGCGCACCGCACGAGGCGATGTGACTTGGCGTGGAACAAGCCATTCGCTGGTCCGGACAGCTCCGCCCTTGGGCCCGGTCGACCAATGATCCTCGTCCCAGTGAGTCATCATGATCAGCCCGTCTTTCGTCACGGGGAGCAAGCGATCGACGTCGGCGCTGCTCTTGCCCTCGAAGGGGTTGTTCTGCCTGCCACCATAATCGAGCTGCAGGATGGTTCGCCCGGCGTCGTCGATTATCCCGGTCGCGTCGCCCTGACCAACGTCGTAGACGCGGGCGCCGCTGATCGCTTTGGCTCGCGCGACGGCAGCGGGTGCCTTGATCGCAGCGACATCGGTTCCGCCGATGCGCTCACGTTCGATCGTCGCGCTCATCGGCCAATCGTCACATATTGCTGGTCATCGCGGTCCGTCTTGGCTCGACCGTGATGGACGGCACGGAGCCGCTCATGCACCGCCTCGACCTGCTCTTCCTGCGCTGAACTGGTCGTCGCTGAGGCGGTATCGGGGCCCCCGCCGTCATCATCGTCGGGAGGTGACCGACCAGATGGACCGTCCGGATCCTCATCCAAATCGGCGTCGGGGATATGCGCCAGCGAGAAGATATCTCGAAGAGGCTCCTCTTCGCGCGGCGTCAGTGCCCTCAGCCCGACAAGCTGGCCGGCTTCGAACGCTGGTTCCGCCGGACGGGTAGGATCCGGCTCGCCCATGAAGACAGGTTCACCTGCCGTTTCGGCATTCCCCCGCGTTAGATCAAGTTCGAACCAGTGATGCAGACGCATCGTCTTGTAACGCCGGCGGCGCGCTTGGGGGTCATAAGCTGACCAAAACAGATCGATCACCGGTATGGAGAAGCGTTTGAATGCCTCCCGCAGCTCGGCCCGCCGCCGATCGCGTTGGTCGGGTGACAGGACTCCGTCACGAGCGGGGCCGACGATCTCCCTCATGTCGTTAAATAGCGCGGCACGGATGCCGCTGAAGCGTGCCCGAACGAACTTCCTCTTAAGGATCGCCGGGCGTGGTCTAAGCTCGCCAAGCCCGGGCGCCTCGACCAAGGTGTAAGGGTACATCGTCACCATCTCCTCGAGATAGGCGAGGTAAGTGATGCTTTCGGCTTTGGTAGGACCCGGCATAGCGGAGGTGTTACCAAGATCGAGCGGTCATATGCCAGCGGGTCGAACTAGAATCGCGTGCTGAAGGTGAATTTGCCACGAGCGCAGCTCGCGGGGTGACTAGGAGGGGCGGAAAGGGTTAAGCGCTGCATGCTCCGCTTCGCCACGCAGGACGATGTCCTGCTCGCCGTTAGGAAGTCGAACGCGAGTTGGTCCACCCGCCGGGCGTCCAACGTGCTTCGCGTCGTCTCCAGGACGAGGAACTGGACGTCGACTAGCGCCCTATCTTCACGATGGAGCCGTCTTCGATTTCTTCGTGTTCGACGGCGCTGTATTGGTTGCCAACAAGGCGGTTCGTGTCCGTACTCGCGTATCGGGCCGGACACATGGAAGCCTTTCAGGAGCTCGTTGGCAAGCCGGGCTTCAGTGGCATCTTCTTCGACCATGCCGCGAGCACCGCCTTCGTCGGAGAGAATAAGATCCAGCTCAGGAGCGCGGTGACGATCCGGGAAAAGGGCCACTTTTGGGACCCCGCCTCCATGCAGATCCTGCGTACGGAATGTGAAGTGATAACCGACTGGCCCGGGCCGATGCTGGATATCGAAGGATCGTCCCAGAGGATCTGTTGAAATCTCGGGTGCGACCACGTGTTCTCGTCAGCCTCTTGCACGTTGCGTACCTGCTGGAGGTAGGCGTCCCGCCAGGACGACCAGTCCGTGTCCAGCATGTTCCAGAACCGCCCCTCGAAGAGCTTGATGAGTTCCGATGGGGAGGTTTCGATCATGGGGCGCTCTAAGCTGTTCTGCCGTCCATCCACAGACTACGAGCTACTGAGGAGCGGGAAAGCGGTTCGTTCCAGACAGGAGTATAGAGCGTTCTCATCGAGTGTGGTGTAAGTGCACCAGCAGCGAGCTATGCTCAGCCACGGATTGGAGGCCGAATTGGTTTACCCGAAGGACGTGAGGGTCAGCGACCTCGAGTCGTCCGCGCGAGATATTTACGACTTGACGCACGGCTTGCGCGGCATCCGCGACACAGCCGACCGCAGCGGCGACGGAAGATTGAAGTCCGATGCGGCGCGTTGGATCGCAGCGGCCGAAGCTCTTCGTGACGACATTCTTACCTCGCTCGAACGCGAGCAAGGACCCGACGCCTGACTCGGCGCTAGTCGAGGCTGCAAGGGTTAATGCCGAGCACGTTGTCGCCCCGTCTTCGCAAATGCGCGGACCGGAGTTCTCCCTGAACAAAGAAGAGCGGTCTGTCAGAAGGCCGTCGGTCGGATGGCGGCACTAGCGAACACCTGATCCACGAATTGCCATGCCGGTCTCCGTCCATTTCTAGACATTGGGCTTCAGTTGAACGAACGACCGTTTTCGAAACGCTCGAGAGCGGCCTGAAGCGGGCGGACTTGGGTCCTCGCGGCATGCCATTCTGGCGGCGAAAGCCGACGAATCTAGGCCGATCAAGAGCAGGCGTCTAATTGCCCTCTCACTCAGTAAACCGCCGTGGCGGTAGTGGGTATTTGGATAGCGCTTGACCGGGCGTCAGCCGATGCCGCAGCGTCTGGCATGACCGAAAAGATTACGCCCACTTTTCTCATTGGCTACGTCGTCAAGAGCGTGATCGCGCCGACTTGGTTCGCAGCTGATCAGTTGAAGCGCTGGCGGCCCACCATGGCCGGGAAGCGCCGGGTAATCGTGTTTCTCAACACCTTTTATCTCGTGGTCGCCATCGCCTCCGCGCTTGCCGTATTCGCTTTCGCCGACAAACTGACCAAGCTCCAACCCGCTGATTGGCATATTTTTCCTCTGCTCGGACCAACGTGCTGGCACCTTGCTAGCCTGGTCTGGGCCTTTTTCTTGTGGTCGAGATGCACCGAAGTCTTCTACGCCTTTTACCGTGATGCAATCGCCAAGCTTTCTTGCGACGACAAGTCGCAGAGCGATCTCACCTGGCCGCTACGCCTTCAACTCGCACTGCGCAGCTATGTCGAGCTCATCCTCGATTTCGCGCTCCTTTATGCGCTGCTCCCGGCCGAGTTTTGGAAGCAGAACGCTGGCCCGGCACGTTTTACTGAGCTCCTCTCGTATAGCGCTACCACTATCACAACGAGCGGCGCCGGTACCTTGGTCGCGGTCCATCCTGCGCTCCAGCTTCTGTCGGCCTACGAGATCTTCTGCGGGGTGATCCTGCTCGTCGTTAGCTTCGCCATCTACACGAGCCGCGGTTTGGGCGGCGTGCCCGTCCATCCGCGGCTGCCGCCGGCGCCGGCGCCGGCGCCGACGCCGACGCAGGACGAGGCAGCGGCCTAGGCACGCAGTTACGGCTTTACGTCCCTAGCTTGCTAGGCCGGGCTCTGTGCCGAGGCACATGCAAGCATGAACGGGCGTCCGCTTTAGGGTGATGGCTTATCGGCGCTGAGCGTCCACAATTGGGTCTCGGGGCATGCGAATGGGCGGGGGCAGCTCTCGACCAACTCACGCCGTTCCGGTGCACCACGGTGAACGTCCGCTCGCGCCGGAACCGGTCATTCGCTGGCGGGACAACTGCACTGCAGCAACGCGCGCGTGTTAGTTCTTCCGCAGCCACAGGCCAAAGCCTGGCAACAGCGTCAGCCTGAACAGCGGCATATGGATCCCAAGTCCGACGATCGCTGCGACCAACGCGGGCTGGTAACTTCAACAACGCAGCGCACGACGAGGCGGTCGGCATAAGCTTTCTCTGAACGGCGTGATCGAGTTTTGTAACCTGCGCCAGGCGGCCATCGAATACCCTCCGTAAGCTAGCCATCAGGCGAGGTGCGGGGGGAACCGTCATCATGAATCCTTTTAGCTTTGACCACAGCTGTGAGTGGGCGCCGAATTCGATTGGACTAGTTCGCATCGGCGCGATTTTTCAAGGGTGGCGGGTTCGTCAGGTGCTAGGAGTTGCAGCTCTTTGCATGTCGATGCTCGGTGCCACTAGGTCTGCGAGCGCACAAACAACCGTGGGAGAGCCTGTCGTCGAAGACCGCGCGGGGCGCTCTACGGCACCCATGTTGATGCGCAGAGAAATCGTCGAGCCAATGGTGCCCGGGGGCCTGCAAGGCGAAGCAGAGCGTAGGGCGGCGGAAGGGTCGATCATGGTCGCAATTCAAGCAGAGGCCGGGATTTATCTAAATCCTGCGAACCCACGGAGCGGAAATTTTGGTCAGCTCTTTCACGATCGTGCGAATGCCCCCCAGCTGAACCAGGTTCTTCTGACCGTCTCCCGCACGCCAATAGCGCCGGAAGGGGGCTACGGTGTGGGTTTCAATTTTCAGGCGATGTACGGCAGCGACGCGCGGTACGATGGGATCCTCGGCATCAACGACGACTGGATCAGCGCTCATAACCAGATCGCTATCAGTCAAGCCAACGTCGCAGCCCATCTGCCGTGGCTAACAAATCGCGGGGTCGACCTGAAGATCGGGATCCTGCCAGGAGCTATGGGTATCGAGACCCTCGACCCGCACCTTCGGCCGTTTTACTCGCTGAGCTACACGGCCAATTTCCTGGTGCCGTTTCAGCATGTCGGTGCGATCGCCACTGTCCATGTTGGCCCCCATCTCGACGTTTTTTCCCAGTTGGACAGCGGCAATCAGGTCTCATTTGGAGGAGGGGATCACAACGGCGCGCCCGCAGGATATCTGGGGATGGTTCTCCACGATCTGGATGACGGTCGCCTCTCGATTTTTGCCACGACGCGGATCGGCCCGGAGCTTCCGCGCAGACTGTACCCTCATGCCGATAGCCAAATGAGGTACTGGAACGACATTAGCGTGTTCTACAATCCAACAAAGACGGTGTCGCTGGGGCTTGAAGCAAATTATCTCTACGACGAAGGTCTGCGAGCATCCGCCTACGCAATGATGGGCTTCGCTACGTACATTGCCAATCCGCGACTATCGCTGAGCGTTCGAGCCGAAGTCTATCGCGACGAAACCGGGCAATTCACAGCGCTTTTCCTGGGAAATCAGAGCTTTATCAAATCTGTTGCAGGTGATCCCGCCCAAGTCGTCACGGCACCCGGCGCAACATATGGCTCTTGGACGGCCGGCGCGAGTATCCGGCCAGCCGTGCTTCAGAAGTTTGCACAGGTAATTATTCGACCGGAAATAAGATACGACCGATCGCTCAGCAATACGCGACCATTCAACGACCTCAAGGATCGGGGCGCTTTCATGGCCGGCGCAGACCTGATCATCGGCTTCTAAGATTTTATCATGGGAGAACGTCAATGAATAGAACACTCCTCATCGCTTGCGCACTGTTCGCTCCGGGCAACGGAAGAAAAACCTAGCACACCATTAGCTTGTCACAAGATAATACGCAGTTACTTCCAGTCATTCCGTGATCTCGCGAGGCTCAAAATGCGCCACATCCTCCATATTATTGGCTCGCCCCGGACCGCCGTTTCCGCTTCCAGAGACGTATCAGAAGCCTTCATCTCGGCTGTCGTCGATCGCCATCCGCAAGCCGAGATTGACGTCATCGATGTTTGGTCAGCCGACATTCCGGAATTCAATGAAGAGGTTATGAACGCCAAATACGCGCATCTTTCGGGAACGGCGCTGACGGCACGACAGGAGTCCGCCTGGGCCGAGATCGCCCCGCTGGCGCAGCGGTTCAGGGACGCAGACCTCATCGTCATCGGCGTGCCGATGTGGAATTTTGGTATTCCTTACCGTTTGAAGATGCTCATCGATGTGGTGTCGCAGAAGGATTATCTCTTCCGCTTCGACGATGAGGGGTTTCGCGGCATGGCCAGAGGGAAGGCATTGCTCGTCTGCTCGCGCGGCGTAAACTACGCCACCGGCTCGGACACGCCCGAAGCAGAATTTGACTATCAGAAGTCCTACATGACGACGTGGTTGAAGTTCATCGGCATTCGAGAGGTACACTCGATCGTCCTCGAGCAACTTTTGTTCGGATCGGAAATCGATGCGGCCGCCCGCGCGGAGGCCAAGCAGGCAGCAGCCAATTTAGCAGTGTCGATCTGAACAAGGTGCGCGCTATCGTGGATTAGCGGCCAGCGCGAGCATCGGGCCAGCTACGCTTCAGCAGCTTGCGCAGGTAATCATTCGACCGGAAGTAAGATACGATCGATCGCTCAGCAACAGGCGATCATTCAACGACCTCAAGGATCGGGGCGCTTTCATGGCGGGAGCAGGCCTGATCACCGGCTTCTAAGCTTTCATCATGGGAGAACGTCAATGACTGGAACATTCCGCATCGCTTGCGCACTGCTCGCTTCCGCCACGGCAGTTCCCGCCACCGCTACGACCGCAGGCGCGGTCAAGAACGTCGTGCTTGTCCACGGCGCCTTCGCCGACGGGTCGGGTTGGGCTGCCGTTTCGGACATCCTTACTAAGGACGGCTACAAAGTCACCATCGTCCAACAACCGGAGACCTCGCTCGAGGACGACATTTCGGCGACCAACCGCGTGCTCGATCTTCAGGATGGTCCGACCGTCCTCGTCGGCCATAGCTACGGCGGAATGATCATCACCGGTGCCGGCAACAACGCGCACGTGAAGAGCCTTATGTACGTCGCGGCCTTCCAGCCCGAGGTCGGGGAGAGCCTTGGGTCTCTTGGTGCAACCAAGCCCCCGGCCGGCACATCCGTCAAAACGACTGCCGACGGCTTCCTTTACCTCGACCCGGCGCATTACAATGCCGACTTTTGCGCCGATCTCCCGGCTGCGCAGGCAGACTTCATGGCCCGCTCCCAGGTCTTTCTCTCGGTGAAGGCCGCATCGGCAACCGCGACCGAACCGGCGTGGAAGTCGAAGCCCAGTTTCGCAATCGTTGCGACCAACGACCGCGCGATCAACCCCGAGCTCGAGCGCTCCATGTATAAGCGCTCCCATGCCGACACCATCGAGATCGCGGCGAGCCACGCGGTATACGTCTCGCAGCCGGCCGCAGTTGCCGCGCTGATCGAGAAGGCTGCCCGCTAACTCCCCGCCTGGCAGCCTTAGGCGGCGGACGACGCCCCCCGTCCGCCGCCTCTTATTGCTACGAGCCCGTCGATCACCGCAACCTTGTCAGCATGCGTGTTGGTCGCGCTGCGTTCGAAAGCGGCCGCGTTGAGGACATCCATCTGCAACGCCAAATCCGGATCCGGGGTGAATACCCGTGCATAGGTTACGCGAACCGCATTCTCGGGGCCACAACCTAGTAGTTCGGCTGTGGTGCGACGCCCGGGAAACGAACCAGATTGTCTGGTGCGACGAAATTGATTCCGGTGCCGCGGCTCCGATCCCCCAACGCCACGAGACGCTCGAAAATCGTGACTTTGTCAGCATGCATGGCGATTCCGCCCCACACCGCGTCCTGGACGTAGCGCGCGATAAATCCGGCAAGGACGTCAGCGATCTGAATGCCGATCGAGTCATGCGAGCGAAGAAATTGCAGCTCGGCCGCTTGCGAAAAATCAAAGTCGGCTGTCTTCATGGGCAGGTCCAGGTCGAACTCGGCAAACTTTTCGGTCTGGGTCTTGGCGTATTGGAGAATGTCGCCAAACTGCAATTGCTCGTCATGAAACAGGGTCAAGCCAGAAACCTGCTTCTGCGTGTACCGGTTGATCCGGGCGTAGAGGTGCGTGAAGGAGGTCATGTTTGGGAGCACCCAAAGGAGCTTTCCGGCGGGATTTGCATCGGGAACCGGGAGTGCCTGCTCAACCGCCTTCGCCTTCGGCAGCTTGCGGAAATCTTTGAGGCTGTCCCGCGCGAAACGAGAGATCCCTTCGGCAATCTCCGGTGATGCCCGATCTCCCTCTGCCCAGGTGATGATGCGCTTGTAGACGTCGCGTACTTCGGTGTGGTCCCTGCTTTGGCAACAAGCCGCGAAGGCGTGTGTGAGCTCGGGTGGCGCGTAGAGCGCCATATGATCGGCCATTACGCCCTTCATCCACAGGGCGTCCGGACGAGTGTCGCATTTTCCCACGTACGGGACCACGATCCGCTCGATGATGTTCATGACCACAAAATAGTGCTTGTCGACGATCTCAATGAAGATCGGGCAGCTGTGCGTTTCCAGCAGGTCCATCAGGTCGAGGATGAACCGCGGCCTTTCATAGTCCTGCTTGGATTTCACTTCCGGCCCCTGTAGCCGATGAGCTGATTTGAGGTTGCCGAACTGTCCGATAAACGTCTCGTCTAGCGAGCCACCGAACGCGGCGAGAGCGAACATGCGCTATTCGCTGAAGTAAGCGTCAATTTTGACCGTGCTCAAGTCGCACGTATTGCCACTCTCGTCGATGTAAAATTCCGAAGGGACTTGGTCGACCATCTCCGTTCGAATCCTCCGTCAATGGTCACGGTTCGTACGCGGCGCGAGCGAGCGGCGGCGATGACCCGCGCGGCATTCGTTCATGTTGATGGCGATAACACACGCATTCGATCAGGACAGGAGATATCGATTGCTGCCTCGAATGAGCACGTCAGTGAAGTTCGCGCTCGCGGGCGCAGCTATGGTGGCGGTCGGCGCCTGCGCTGCTGTCGCGCCGGGAGGGGCACCTTCAACAAGCGTTAGCGTGCCGGCATCGATTGCGATCTCGGTTGGCCCGTGTTTTGGTTTCTGCCCGGTCTACGACGCGAAGATCGCGGCGGATGGCACGGTATCCTTCACTGGTACCCGCCACACTGCGGTGCTCGGCGCACGCGAGCGTAAAGCCACGTCCCAGGCCTATCGCGATATCGAAGCCGGTCTTGCGCCATTCCGGCCGACGAGCGGAGGCACGGCTAAAGTTCTGTGTGCGAGCGAGATATCGGACATGGCAAGCTATACGATTACTTGGATCGATTCGGCTGGCCGAAAGGCGGTCGCAACCCACCGCGGCGGTTGCCGCGAGGGTAAAGGTCACGATCTCGACGTGGTCCTGCGCGGATTGCCGCAACGGCTTGGGATCGAGGCATGGATGAAACAGACGACACGCCCGGGAGTATCGCGCGGATGAAATTGGTTATTTTCACGCTGGCGACGATCTCGGGACTGCTCGGCGCGTGCACGACGACGGCGCAGGTCGCCTCAGCGCCGCAAGGTGCCCCGGTCTATCGTACATGTCGCCCCGAGGGCGCGGCAAAACTCGTTGGTCAAGCTGCGCCGGATAATGCTCATATCCAGGCGCGTACCGGCGCTGAATTGATCCGCCGCATTGCCCCTGGCGATGCGGTCACGCACGATTTCCGGGAAAATCGGATCACGCTGGCGATCGATCCCGCTGGAAAGGTTGTGCAAGCTTCCTGCGGGTAGGCCCGATGGCGCCGCACAGCCCTAAGGAACGGGCCGAGCAGGCGCGGTTCGCCTGCGCCTTGGGCTACAGGACTGCCTGCAGCTCTACGCTGAATGCGCTACACCGCTCCGCAAGATTTCGTCGACCAAAGCTTCGACGCCGACCCCGGGAGATAACTCCCTGGCCACGGCGCTGAGCCGTCCATCAATTAGCAAGGTCGACAGACCATGCACCATGGACCAATGCGCCATGGCACGGCCGAGCAAAGGTAAGGAAATTGGCTTCCTGTCTGCTTCGTCCACGCTGGCTTCGGGAAGCAGCATTGCAAACGCGGCGCCGCCGGCGGCGGACAGCGCCTGGTTGGACCAATCAAGCTGTTCCGACCGGAACATCAGTCGGAAAAGCCCAGGCGCGGACCGGGCAAAAGCAACATAGCCGCGGTTCAGTCCCGCCGTATGCTGGCTGGGTTCTGCGTCTTCGACAGCATCGAGAAGATGCTGTCGAAGACGGAGGAAGCCGGATGCTGCCAATTCGCTGAGCAGCCCTGAAAGGTTTCCAAAGTGGTGCGCTGGGGCGCCATGCGATACCCCCGCCTCACGCGCTGCGGCACGCAGGGTGAGAGCAGCAATTCCGTCGCGCTCGAGGATTGTCTCGGCGGCGGCGATCATCGCCCCGCGCAACGCGCCATGATGATAGGTCTGGCTCATCGCGCTTTGCTTGCGTGCGAAATCGCGCGACCGGCGTGAAACAGGGACAACGGTACATAGCGCAACTTGCGGACCCGAAAACGAGTGACACCAACGACGGTCATGCGAGCCTCCATTTAGGCGGTCGGAACGGGTTTCATAGCCGCGATCTTGGCGATGCTGGTAGGCGGTAACGTGCCGGTTGCAGAGGCTGCCATGGTATCGACCAAGGCGTTGCATTCAGCCTTCCCGGTCGCCAGCACTTCCCGGAATGAGCGGACACGCGACAGGGTCCACAATATCGCGGCCAATGCCGCCGACGGGCTACGCGCCATGACCTTTTTCGACGTCGGATAAACGGTATGTCCCAAGCTCTCGATCAAATGAAAGCTCGCATGAACCCCTCGTGCCAGCACCATCGCCTCATGCCAGGATGCCCCGCCACCGCGCCGCATGCCGGCGATCGATACGCTTTCAAATGCTACGCAGAGTGGCGCATGGCAGCGAAGCCATAGGGGCATGTTGCTCTCCAACGCCGCGGGCAATCCCGCCGCATTGAACACATCGACCCAGCGTTGCTGCGCCATCAGCGTCTTCTGGCCTCCCGCGCCGATCGTGCTTGAGAGCCGGCCGTCGTCACTCAGCAGGGCTTGTACGAAGGGCATGCCGAACGTGCAGCGGTCTTCTCCGATCACCTGCTGCAACCGCTCGGGGTCAAATGTATTGAACATAAACTGGACGGATTTGGCCGCGCTGCGGTGCAAGGCCGGCAGGAGAGGCTCGACCTGATGGGCGAGCAACGTGACGATCACGAGATCATAAGGCACTTGCTCATCCAGCGTTTCGGCAACGGTGACGTTTGCCCGTGCGCCCTGGGCTTCGACGATCGCCCCATCACGCTGGAGCTGGTGCAGACGCTCTGATCCCGGCCGCGCTATCACGGTGACATCGTGCCCACCGATTGCGGACAGTTGGAAGGCAAAGGTACTGCCGATCCTGCCGACACCAAGGATGGCAATGCGCAGTGCTGTAGCTGACGAGACCATGAGCGATTCCCAATGTTGACGGTGTCTAGATCGCCGGTATAGCTCTTCTCAGGCTGGAGTCAACGAAAATCTATCCAGTGTCTAGATAATGCCTCGGGTCCTTTTTTCGTCGTGGCGATGGACGAGCGACATGTTTCTCGACATGCCGCGGAATGCGTGTCGCGTGGCATGACCTTGATCCGGTAATTTCTCCGAGATCCTCGATCCGGAACGCGACTTGGCACGCGCAAGCCACTACAGGTGATCGCATCGCTCGAAGCTGGCGTCGACGCTCACCAGCTGACGTTCAAAAGGAGACGCAGATGGTTCGCGTGTTGGTCATTGGGTATGCCCCTGACGCAGTCGATTTTACCGATCCTGCAATTCCGCCAGGCTTGACCGAGGCCGTTGTCGCCGAGGGTATCAAAAGGGACGTGCAGTTGATGCTGGATCGGGGCTGGGAAGCAGAGCATCTTCCGATCCGAGCAGATGGAAATTTTCGTCATGACATTTCGGACCGGCTCGCAGGCAAGGCTTACGATTGTATCGTGATCGGCGCTGGTGTTCGCATGACCACCAAGCACGTTCCTGAGTTTGAGCAGGTTGTCGATGCTGTTCGGAACGGGGCGCCCCAAACTCCCATCGCGTTCAACTCAAGCCCGGATAGTAGCGGTGAAGCAGCTGCGCGGTGGCTTACCAAACCCTAAGCGAATCCTCGCGAAATATCAAAGCCATTCGCGTGGGTCTGGGGCACACCGTCGTTTCATCGCTAATCCGACATGGGTTCAGATCCACTGGGGATCAGCGGTGAAATCGATCGTCAGCCAATAGCCAGGGCGCAAGCCTCCCATGGCGTCCGCCACCTCCTGGCGGATAGAATCGAGTGCGCCCAAGGTCATGGCGGTGGACGCGGACGCACCGACGAAGCCAATTTCGACAAATTGGACCCGACCCACGCGCGAGACGTAGGATCGATGCTCGATGAAGCCATGCCGTGCAGCAACTTCGCTCGCGATCTTGCTCACGTGCGCATCGAGATCGGGGGGTGCGATCTGAAGGATTTCGCGGCCGGAGGCCAGCAGAGAGCGTATGGGTAGAGGAGCCATACCAAGCGCAAGCAGGATCAGGATCGCAGGATCGAAGTACATCGCCAGATGCTCGGCCGACGTCCCATCCAGAAGAAGGGCGATAATGAAGGCGATGCCGAGCCCGGTGTTCAGGAGGCCGCTGAACAGCCAGGCTCGGGCGTCCAGCTTGAGGAGCGAGGATCCAAGCCCGCGGCCTTTACGCCGGACATAGAGGTAGATCCCCAAACAAATAGCGGCGCTCGCAACGGCATAGGCGATGCCCGGACCAAAGGTCACCTGGCGGCCACCCATCAGCATCGCATCGGCGCCATCAACCAGCGCGTAGACGCAGGCCAGCATGAGCACGCTGCCGTTCACGAAGCCGAGCATCGGCTCGATGTGCCAGTATCCATACTGAAAGCGGCGATCGGCGCCACGCGCGATCAGACGGGCAGCGAAGAAGGCAATCATCGTCAATCCCGCGTCCGCGAGACTATAGACGCCGTCAAACACGATGGCTTTTGCACCACTCAGCAAGCCGACAGCTATGCCGACGAGAGCCAGCGCGAGCGTGCCGGTCGCAGACAACAAAAGGAGGTGCTGCTCTTGACGCTCGGCTGGCGGTCCCATGTCCTTCTCCGGTTTGGAAGAGCGAGCAGCGCCGACATGACACTGCACTCGCTCATCTGTCGATGTCACCGGGTCAAGATATCGTTCCGAGCCAAGGCTTCTCCGAGCACGACCAGGCCGATCCCGAGAAGCGCCACATCCTTGAGCAGGAACGTGCCCACGAAGCTGAGATAAGGGAAGCCACCAGCCGACGGCTCCCAGATTGGTATCGCCAGCATTGTCGAGCAGGTGACAGCGAAGGTGCCCGACGCCAGTACGCCAGCGGCGAGAGCCGCACGCTTCGACCATGGTGACGCTATGAGGAGTACCGCCGTGGACACCTCGACGACTCCGAGAACGCGGGCCGTTCCAGCGTCACCGAACGCCCCGAGCATCCACGCAAGCCAGGGCGTGCCGCCGATTAACGGTTTGAGAAGCTCGACCTCGAAGGGCTGGAACTTGTTCAAGCCAATCAGCAGGAGCGGCAGAATGATGCCGAGAAGCGCGATCACGCGGCCAAGGCGGCGAACGTGGCTTGCGATCGACGTCGGGGCTGGCGGTAAGGATTGTGAAACGGACATAGCGTGCTCCCTTGGTGAGGAGAGGCGGACCTTCGAAACCTAGCGCGACCCACCGCCTGGCGGGTCTGCGATCGATGTCGGAATATCACGCTCTCGAACTGCTAGTTCGTATGCAAAAGACGAAACGATACAGGTGACGGTCAAACGTCGTCAGATCCGGCGGTCAGGCGCTCCAGCAATGACCATACGCCGCGTGCATGGACTCCATACATTCATCCCGGCGCGACGGACCGCTAGGTACGGACGATCGATCTGCAAATCGACGCAGACAGACGTGAAGGATCAAAGCCATGATGATTGAGAAACTGCAGCCTTACTTGGAACGGGTCGGTGCCGGCGTCCTGCGTTACAGTCTCGTCGTGATCTTCCTGGGCTATGGTCTATTCAAATTCACGGCGCCTGAGGCCGCCGCGATTGCTCCGCTTACCGAGAACAGCCCGTTCTTCTTCTGGCTCAATCCTCTTCTCGGCCAACAGGGCGGGTCGAACCTGATTGGAGTCGTTGAAATCGTCACCGCGCTCGCAATCGCCGTTCGTAAGCCGCTGCCACTGGTGTCGGCCTTCGGAAGCTTGGCGGCTGCAGGGGCTCTCTTCGTGACGCTGAGCTTCCTGTTCTCGACCCCGGGATTAGACCCGACCTCGACCGATGCGGGGTTTCTCATAAAGGACGCAACCTTGCTGGGCGCTGCCCTTTGGACCGCCAGCGAGGCGATCCGCGCCCATCTGACCAGCTCCGCCGGCACCTCGCCAGTTCGGTCCAGCAATCTGGCGCGGGCGGCCTTGGAATAGTCCGCGGTTGGTAAAGGCCGACGCGCATGATCACCGCGCGGCCTCTACCGGCTGTTCAAGCGCGCGGCGGTTCCTAGAGCCACCCTGCGCGCCTGAACCGGAGCCAAAGCAGACTGCAAAGTAGGGCCATGATGCCCACCACGCCGAAGTAGCCGTATTGCCACTCCAGTTCCGGCATATGGCGAAAGTTCATGCCGTAGATGCCTGCCAAGGCGGTGGGGACGGCAAGAATGGCTGCCCAGGCCGCGAGCTGCCGTGTGATCGCGCCCGTCCTTTGCTGTTCGAGCAGGCTGCTCAATTCGAAGACCGAGACCAGGACCTGGAGCAAGCCATCCACCATCGTCTGCACCCGCATCACGTGGTCCATCACGTCGTCGAAATACGGCAGCGTTTCTGCGCTGATGCACGGATAGTGGCCGCGGACGAGTTTGCGGATCACCTCTCCCATCGGTCCGAGCGTTCGCTGAAATCGGGTAAGCTCGCACCGAAGATGAAAGATTCGCACCACCTCCGCACGCCCGAGGAAGGTGTCGAGCGACCGCCGCTCCATTTCCAGGACATCGTCCTCCACCATCTCAAAGATGGGCAGGTAATCGTCTACGACTTCGTTGAGCACCGCGTGCAACACATAGTCGACGCCCTGCGCTAGGAGTTTAGGGGCGGTTTCCAGTTGCGCGCGCAGATCCGCCCCGTGCGACGCCGCATTGTGACGTACGATGATAATGTGATGATGGCTGACGAAGACTGCGACGGCGCCGTACAGGATCCGATCGTCATCGAGCCGAGCGGTGCGGGCGATCACGAACAGTTGATCGCCGTAAACGTCGAGCTTGGGAGGCTGGTCGGCATCTAACGAAGCCTGCACCATAAGCGGATGCAGTCCATAGCGATCCTGAAGAGTGCTGAGCTCCTCCATGGTCGGATCACAAAGATCGATCCATGCGAACTCCGACCGGTCCATTTGCTCTGGAACGTCGTCATCGAGCGCGATGTCACGGGTACGCTTCCCGTCCTGGTAACGGCAGGCGCCGAGAACGGTCACGGGCGCTCCGGGACTTGGAGTCCGCGTTGCACCGCGGTCCGCGCCAAGCATCGCTGCAGCCATGCTGCCACGTGCGGATAGTTTTGGAGGCCAATGAGATCTCCTGCCTCATAGCTGGTGTTCAGCGCCCTGACCCAACCGAGCGTGGCAATGTCGGCGATGGAATATTCGCCGGCGTCGCCGCCAGCCAACCACGGTCGCCCCGTCAGACGGGCGTCCAGCACACTCAGGAGGCGTCGCGTTTCGCCAAGATACCGCTCGAGCGGCCGTTTGTCGTCGATCTCGCGGCCTGCATGCTTGTGGAAGTATCCGAACTGGCCGAACATCGGCCCGATGCCGGCCATCTGAAAGAAGACCCACTGCAGGGTTTCGTAGCGGTCGACGGGGTTCGCAGCGAGAAACCTGCCGGTCTTCTCTGCCAGGTAGACGAGGATTGCGCCGGACTCCCAAAGCGCCAATGGCTGCCCCCCAGGTCCGTCCGGGTCTAGTATCGCCGGGATGCGGCCGTTCGGGTTCAGCGAGACAAAGGCGGGATCCTTGGATTCGGTCTGCCCGATGTCGACGAAGTGGGCCTCGTACGGCAGCCCGATTTCCTCGAGCATGATGGAAACCTTGACCCCGTTCGGGGTGGGGTAGGCGTAGAGCTGCAGCCGCTCGGCATGCAAAGGTGCCCAGCGCCGGGTGATTGGAAACGCACTCAGGTCTGTCATTCGATTGTCCACCGCGGATGGAGGCACGGAGACTGGCTCGGGTGAGCCCCGCCCCGTGCGTCGTGAGCTGTTGCTGCTACATTCGTCCGCATTCGGCGCTAGGTTACGCCTCGGGTGAAACTACACGTGCACCGTCGCCGGAGTCGTATCCGGTATCAACTCCAAAGAGCTTCCTCGCCCCAACTGATGATGGGAGACCGTCTATGGTATTAGCGGGAAGCCGAGAGCTTGCGGACAGCGGCTCCGGCGGTCGGGTGAATAAGCAAGCGAGGAGCCCGTCGGTTGTGGTAACTGTTTCGCGTCAGGAGAGGTTTGATGGTTGAAGCACGGTGGAATGGCACTCTGATTGCCAGCAGCGACGATACTGTCGTCATCGAGGGCAACCACTATTTTCCCGCTGACGCCGTAGACCGGTCGTTTCTTCGACCGAGCTCCATCACGACAGTTTGTCCGTGGAAGGGAACTGCGCGCTACTACAGTCTTCATGTTGACGGTGCCGAAAACCGCGATGCCGCCTGGTACTATCCAGAGCCGAAGGCCAAAGCCGAAAGCATCCGTGATCGAATCGCGTTTTGGAAGGGCGTCGAGATCAGATGATTATCGTTGCGCGGTATGGGAAGCTATCTTCGGCCGCGCGGTGCAACACGATCAAATAGACGAGCGGTGGGCAGATACTGACTACGTGGCAACGACGGTACGACTGCCAGCGCTGTTTAGGTTACCCGAGCGGAGGGAACCGGATCTCACCGGATGTGACAGGCGATCGTGTCGATCGGTCACGCGATGCTGTCATCAGCGTGACGGCGGAAATCCTCGGCGTATAGATCCGGAGCTTCCCAGGCCGGAAAGTGCCCTCCCTTGGGCATCAGGGTGTAGCGGCGGACGTTATAGAGACGCTCGGCGAGCTCGCGTGGGGCAAGCGCCAAGTCGTGCGGCCACATCGCCACGGCGGTCGGCGCGTGAACATAGGCATCGGCCGCGAGCGGAGGACGGATCCGGGTGCCCTCGTGATAGTATCTCACCGACGAGCCAATAGTGTTGGTCGTCCAATAGACCATCAAATTGTCGATCAGTGTCTCGAAGGGCCAAACAGAGAGCAGATCGCCATCACAATCCGTCCACCCATGGAATTTCTCTATTATCCAGCTCGCTAGGCCAACGGGAGAGTCCGCGAGGCCGAAGGCGAGCGTCTGCGGCTTGGAACTCTGGAGCGCCTGATACCCGCCCTCATCCTTGTTCCAAATTGCGGCGCGTCGAGCGTAGGCGGCTTCTGCCTCGCTCGGAGGTGGGTCGCCCGGGCGATCGGGCTTTGGCGCAACCGCTGAGACATGCAGAGCATGAACACGGTCCGGATGCTGAAGCGCGATCCGTGTGGCCACCCCGGACCCGATATCCGTGCCAGCCACCATGAAGCGCTCGTAGCCGAGCGCGGCCATCAGCTTGGGATAAAGATCAGCCGGCTCGACTTGATACGGGCGGCTGGGCTTGTCCGAAAAACCAAAGCCGGGAAGGGATGGAATCACGACGTCAAAGGATGGATCGCCGTCCACGAGAAGCGGTACGAGATGCCGGTATTCGATGAAGCTCGATGGCCAGCCGTTCATCAGGAGCAAAGGCTGGGGCGTTCGACCCCGGCCTCGGAAATGCAGGAAGTGCACGCCATAGCCGTCGATCGTCGCGCGGAAGTGTGGCAGCCGGTTGATGTCAGCGAGGCGTTCACGCCAGTCGTAGCGATCGCGCCAGTGATCGACGAGCGCGGCAAGAAAGCCGCTCTCTGTGCCCTGGCTCCAGTCTGTCGTCACGGCGTCGTTCCACCGCACTTCGGCGAGACGTCGGTGTAGATCTGTCACCATCTTCCGGTCGAACGGTATTTCGAATGGCACGGCCATCATCGGCTCTCCCGACCTGTAACGCATTGGCTGAACGCGGCGAATAGGGCTTATATGGGAGGACTGTAACAATGCGGTCGGAAAAGATTTCGTTCAAGAATGCAGAAGGGGTCGACCTTGCCGGTGCGATCGACCTGCCGCCGGGTAAGCCCCGTGCGTTCGCGCTTTTCGCGCATTGCTTCAGCTGCTCGTCTCAGAGCCACGCGGCAAAGCGGATCGCGCAGGCCCTGACGCTTCATGGCATCGCGACGCTGCGTTTCGACTTCACAGGGCTCGGCGCGAGTGGCGGCGCATTTGCGGACAGCCATTTCGCCGCCAACGTCGACGATCTGAAACACGCGGCGACGTACCTTGCCGAAAAGTATCAAGCGCCCACCATATTGGTCGGCCATTCACTCGGCGGCGCTGCTGTGATTGCCGCCGCCGCTGATGTTCCGAGCGTGAAGGCGGTCGTGACAATCGGCGCTCCGTTCGACCCTGCGCATGTCCTTCACCATTTCGGTTCGCAGATCGACGAGATCGAGCGTGCCGGCGAGGCCGCGATAACGATCGCTGGCCGCACGTTCACCGTCCGGAAGGACTTTCTCGACGCGGCGCGGGGCCAGGATCAGGGGCGGCGGCTGGCCGAGCTGAAGCGAGCGTTATTGGTCATGCACTCCCCCATCGACGAGATCGTCGGCGTTGAGAATGCGCGAGAGATCTTCGACGCTGCCAAGCATCCCAAGTCGTTCATGTCGCTCGATGGTGCCGACCACCTGCTCACGAACAAGCGGGATGGCGAGCAGGTCGCCGCGATGATCGCATCCTGGGTCGAGCGCTACCTCGAGCCATTGTCGGAGACTGCGATCGATCTCGAGGGCACCGTCCAGGTGCGCTCGACCGATGGCAAGTTCCTGCAGGACGTGGTCGCGGGCGAACATCGCTTTGTGGCGGACGAGCCGTTGCGACTGGGTGGATGGGACGCGGGACCCACACCCTACGACCTGCTGCTGGCGGCTCTCGGGACGTGTACCGCCATGACGATCAAGCTGTTCGCCGCGCGCGAGAAAATTCCGCTGGAGAATGTCAGCATCGGGCTACGTCACGACCGAGTTCACGGCCAGGATTGCCAGGCGGGGCAGGGGAAGATCGAGCGCATAACCAGGCATGTGGACCTGACCGGCCCCCTGTCGGACGAGCACCGCGCGCTGCTCCTCAAGGTCGCGGACCGCTGTCCCGTGCACCGGACTTTGGAAAGCGACTTGCGGATCGAGACCGTCGCTGCGGCAACCGCCGCTGCGGCCTCATAGCTGCCGCACCTCGCTGGAAAAGCCGGACGAGTGTCGAGAGGGAACGACGTGACCAAAAGCCCATCCTTAATTCACTATCCCGCGACGATCATGCCGGACCCCTCGCGAACGATCGCTCGGCCGTTCGTCCCTGGATACCCTGAAGGTCACGGACCGGCAGACCGATCTCGTGTCGACGTCATCGTCGCTCGGATCCTGGCACTGGGTGAGCGCGAACTCGACGCCGAGCTGGCGGATATCTCCCATTCGCTCGACGAGCGCCATAATGAGGTCGAGGGGATGCTGATGCGGCGCTACGAGGCGCTGGCAGCCGAGCTTGGCATTGGGGGCGAGATAAACGACCGCCAGCGGCTGCTGATCGGCTCCTACTTCACGCAGGAATATTCTTTCGAGGCGGCCGCGCTGTTCAATCCCAGCGCCGTCCTGCATCCGGATCAATTGGACGTGCCCGAAGGCGGGGTGCGGTTCGTCATGTCGCTTCGAGCGATCGGGGAGGGTCACGTGTCCTCCCTCAGCTTCCGGACCGCTGTCTGGACGCCGGGCGGTCCGCTCGAGATCGATCCCGTCGGCCCAACGACTCAGCCGCCGGTCGTTGAGCAGGGCCGGGATTGCGATACGACCTTCGTCGAACTGCACTGCGGCGGCAGTCGGGTGATCTCCGAGACGGTTTTGTTTCCGGTCACGCCGAGCCAGCGTCAGGGAATCGAGGACGTGCGGATGGTCCGCTTCGTCGATGATGACGGCGCTGTCACCTACTACGGCACCTATACCGCATTCGACGGGCGGGAAGCTCGCTCAGAGATGTTGGTGGGCAACGACTTCCACGGCTTCGACATGCGGTTGCTGCGAGGCGATGCCGTAAAGAACAAGGGCATGGCGCTCTTCCCTCGGCGCGTAGGCGGCCGCTACGCGATGCTTGGTCGGCAGGACAACGAGAACATCTGGTTGCTGACGTCCGACGATGTCTTCGAGTGGTCGGGCGGTGTGAAGGTCGTGGAGCCCCGCTATCCGTGGGAGTTCGTGCAGATGGGAAACTGCGGCTCGCCGATCGAGACGGCGGAAGGCTGGCTGGTGCTCACCCACGGTGTCGGCAAGGTCAGGAACTACGCCATTGGCGCCTGCCTTCTCGACAAGGACGACCCAACCCGGCTGCTCGCACGAACGCCCAAGCCGATCCTCGCGCCAACCAAGGATCAGCGCGACGGTTACGTCCCCAACGTCGTCTACAGCTGCGGCGCGCTGGCGGTCGGGCGCGACATCTTGATTCCTTACGCGGTAGCCGACAGCTTCACTGCGTTCGCCGCGACCACTGTCGACGCCTTGTTGGCCGCAATGGAATGACGGCTCGTCCTGTCCGTTTAGGTCAGCCGTTCGATGTTCGGCGGGCATGAAACCCATAGCTGCCAATCTCTACTGGGATGGCGCCGGCAGGCGCATATCCGGGTCATGATACATGCAGCTACATTGGACCTCCTCGCGGACTGCGAACAGACGTCCCCCAAATGGGCTAATCTGTTCCAGGACGTGGTCGACCGCCTCCGGCACCATGGCGCCGGCGCTAAGGCACCACGTGTCGGTGAACGTTTCCCGGACTTCGCCCTTCCAAACGAAGAAGGCCGCTACCGGACGCTTTACGAGATACTCGGCGATGGTCCGGTTGTGCTCAGCTTCAACCGCGGGGGCTGGTGCCCGTATTGCCGCCGGGAACTCGCCGACTGGGCATTGCACAGCTCGAAATTGGCCAGCCTTCACGCGCGCTTCGTCGCAGTGGTTCCGGAAGTCGATGGCCGACTTGCCATACTCCGCGATCTGCTGGGAGGCGGTGCAGAGGTTTTATGCGACGTCGATCACGGCGTCGCGCTTCGCTCAGGGCTCGCGTTCCGCAGCGATCCGGAACTCAGGCGCCGCTACCTGGAATGCGGCTTGGACCTTGGGGAGATCTACGGTTCCGACAGCTGGTTCCTGACGGTCCCCGCGACCTTCGCCATCGATCGAACCGGCATAGTCCGCTTCGCTTTCGTCGAGCCGGACTTTCGGCTGCGGGCAGATCCAGGGGAGGTGATCGCAGCCTTGTCCTAGCGCCGATGCGGCACCGGATGAGGCCGTCTGCGAACGGCCGCCCCGGTGGGTCTCATCTCCGACCACCCCTTCCATCGGCAAATCTGCCGATGTCACATTTTCAACGAACAGGAGTAACGACATGATCAGACTGAAAGCACTGGCTCTTTTTGCGTTAGCCGCCGTCTCGCCCCTGGCGATTGCCGCCGCCGCCGCGCCAGACACCGTTCCCGGGAACGTCCGGCAGACCAGGCCTGCAACATACAGTTTTACCGTTGGCGATGCCAAGGTGACGGCATTGTCGGATGGGACGGTTCCGTTGGACCTGCACCAGATACTCCGCGGTGCCCCAACGCAAACGATCGATGACCTCCTCGCTCGCAGTTTTCTGTCGTACCAGACCGAAGCTTCGATCAACGCCTACCTGATCGACTTCAACGGGCGGCGCATCCTTGTCGATGTCGGTGCCGGTGAACTTTTCGGCCCTGGGAACGGGGGGCGGCTGCTCGACGCGCTCGCGGCCGTCGGCGCCGCGCCGGAGACGATCACGGACATCCTCATCACGCACGTTCACACCGACCATAGCGGCGGGCTGACCAAGGCCGGCAAGATCGTCTTCCCGCGGGCCACGGTATATGCCGGTGGTGCGGATGTGCGATTCTTCTCGGATGTTACCAACGCTGCCAAGAGCGGCCTGGAAAAGCATTTCTGGACGGAAACCGAGAAGACGCTAACGCCATATGTTACCGCCGGTCGCGTCAAGTCGATCGATGCGGATGGCGAAATCCTGCCCGGTATTCGCGCCGAATTGCACCCCGGGCATACGCCTGGCACTGCGTTCTACACCCTGACGAGCAAGGGTCAGAGCATCGTCTTCGTCGGCGATCTCATTCATTCCGCCGCGGTCCAGTTTCCGCGGCCCGACGTGACGATCACGTTCGATGTTCGCCAGGATGAAGCGCGTGCCGTCCGGCAAGCTGCGTTCAAGCGCTTTGCGCAAAACCGCGCCTTGATCGCCGCGCCCCACCTGCCGTTTCCGGGCGTGGGCCACATCGCCGCCGACAGTTCTGGCTACCGCTGGTACCCGATCGAACAGACCGACCGAGAGGAGAAGGGGGACAAGCTCAAGCTGTAAGACGGCGTAGTCGGTATTGAGATCGTCCCAATTCCTCGGACGATTTCGATAACTGAAGTCGGCCGGGCTTTAACTGATCGGAGCAGCACGATGATCCTCAAGACATATGCTCGAGTGTTCACGAACGATTATGAGGGAACGCTCTCCACGCTGGAACGCCTGCATGGCCGAGAGGCGCACTTACGTATGGAATACGGTGACTGGAGTTTGGCGGGGATCGGCGACGTATTTGTCGTAGCAGGAACCGACGAAGCCTTAGCACCGATCCGCGATAGTCATGGCCCCCTCATTGTGCGCGACATCATGGCCTTGCAAGCCAGCCTTCTGGATGAGGGCGCAATCATCACCCAGCCGGTCATCAACGTACCAACCGGCCGCATGCTCTACGCGCGACACCAGGACGGTCTGCATATCGAATATGTTGAGTGGACCGATGAGTTGGTGGAGCAGTTCATCCGTGCGCCTCAGCGCGAAGGAAAGTTATCGTCCGAGCTGTGAGTGCTGTTGGCTCAAAGTCGCCGGGTCTTAAATCTTGCAGTAATATAACGAGAGGTAGTCAGGATGGGTTGGAAGATCCGGATCGAGATGGCTGATACTCGTTATGGCCGGCTAGTCGGCCTGGACTTTTCGCATAGCCAAGCCGGCCACGCCTATTGGCTGTTTGTTTGCGATTGCGGAAAGAGGATAATCGCAAACGGTGCCGCCGTTCGGGCGGGAAAGACGGCAAGCTGCGGCTGCCTGCACCGCGAAATCTGCGCCGAGCGGTTGACCGTCCATGGGCGGCGTGCGCGCAAGCGCCACGACGCGACCTATCGCGCGTGGCAGGAGATCAACACCTACTGCCAGAACCCCGCTTCGCCGCGCTACCGCTATTTCGGGGGACTCGGTGTCGCGGTGTGCGCCGACTGGGTAAGCGATTTCGAGCGGTTTGCCGAGGATATGGGGGAGCGCCCGGCGGGAACGGTGCTGTCGCGAGTTGATGGCGACGGAGATTTCACGCCGGACAATTGCCGATGGACCACACTGCGGCCACGCTCGTTGCGCGCAAGCGAGAGCCGGCATGCGGAAAGGCACGCAAAACCGTCGGTTCGATCATGACCCGGATGTCCGCCTGTAATGCCATTGAAGGCATAAAAATTATAGCGACAGGGTATTGGAAAATCGGACGAGGCTGACGCTATATTTCAAGTGCAATTCCTTCGGTTTGTAATGATCTAGATCAAAGCTAATCAATAGCGCATCCAGTGTTTTAAGTTTCAGTCAAGCGGTCCCGTTCGGCGGCTCCTGCGAAGAACTTGCACGAAATCCTGTACTGACACCGCCGCTGGTCTGCCGTCATAAGCAAGGAGGTTTGCCATGGTCACCAGAGGATTCACCGGCCGCGGCTCGGGCGGCGACGAGTCAAAGCGGATCCCACCAGATCAGCATCTCGTGCAGGATTTCCCCGTCCTGACAGCCGGGGTCACGCCGAACGTTGAGACCGCCGATTGGAAATTTACCGTCAAGGTCGGTCCGAAGCCCGTTAAAGTTTGGAATTGGGCCGAGTTTAACGCGCTGCCGAAAACGAAAGTGACCCGGGACATTCACTGCGTCACCTCCTGGTCCAAGCTGGATACCGCCTGGGAGGGCGTACTCATCGAGGACATCCTTGCAGATGCAGTGCTCGATCGGCCCACCGATTTCGTCTTGGCGCACAGCTACGATGGATATTCGACAAACGTCCCGCTGGCAGATCTGCTGTCAGGCAAGGCGATGGTGGCCCTCAACTATGCGGGCAAGCCGCTTCCCCGTGATCATGGTGGGCCGGCGCGTCTTCTGGTCCCGCACCTCTATTTCTGGAAGTCCGCCAAATGGGTGAATGGGCTGCAATTCACCACGCGTGACGAGGCCGGTTTTTGGGAGCTGCGTGGCTATCACATCTACGGCGATCCGTGGCGCGAGCAGCGATACACCAATGACTGAAAACGGCGCGCAGATCGTGTCGTGGCAGTCATGTACGATCGAGGACATCGTCCAGCAGACACCGAGCATCAAAAGCTTCTTCCTGCGGTTGAGCAAACCCTTCACGCACATCGCTGGTCAGCACGTGGATGTCCGGCTGACCGCACCGAACGGCTACAGTGCAATGCGCAGCTACTCGATCGCGTCGTCGGCAGCCTCGTCCCCGATCATCGAGCTCGCGATCGAGCGACTGCCGGATGGAGAGGTATCGTCGTTCTTTCACGAGATCGCGGCGATCGGCGACGAAATCGAGCTTCGCGGTCCGCTCGGCGGTCATTTCCTGTGGCCGGAACCTGCCGTGGACGCAGTGTTGCTGATCGGGGCTGGCTCCGGCCTCGCGCCGTTGATGGCAATGATCCGGCATCGCCGCTCATTGAAGCCGGCCGTGCCGACAGCGCTGCTCTTGTCCGCACGGACCGCTGAGGATGTTCTTTTTTCAAAAGAGCTTCATTCCATCGAAATCGGCGACGCGGCATTCGTCCTTGCGCTAGCGATTACGCGAGAGAGACCGACCCGCGCATCGGACTTCGGTCGGCGCATCGACGGCGGGATGGTCCAAGAAATTGTCGCCCGGCTTCACCGAAAGCCCACACAGGTATTCGTTTGCGGGTCCAACGGTTTCGTCAATATCGTCACCGAGGGCGCCCTGCTGGCTGGCCTCGACCCCGAAATCATCAAAACCGAGCGCTACGGTGGCTAGCGGCGACGGCCAATTCGCGTTCTGCCGATCGCGGGCGCGTAACACAGAATAGTCCGGAGGAAGGATGAGCCGCGCTGCCGAACCCGTCTCCGTCGCTGCCGGCCTTCGGTCCTCGGTGGGCCGCGGTGTGGGAGCGCTGGCCGAATACGATGCCGTCCCCCTGTCCGTTCCCGTCAGCCTCATCCGCGTGACGACGCGCCGGACGCGTCTGGCAAAGCGGTCCGAGCGACAGTGAATTGCTGATAGAAGGAGTAGAATAGTGCGTCTTGCAATGATCGGCCTCGGCCGCATGGGTGGGAATATCTCGCGTCGGCTGATGCGCGGCGGCCATACTGTCGTGGCCTTCGACCGCGACGGCGCCGCGCTCGCTACGCTCGTCAGCGAAGGCGCCATCGGAGCGATTTCGCTCGACGACCTCTTCGCCAGTCTGAGCGCACCGCGGATCTTCTGGGTGATGCTTCCGATGGGGGCTCCGACTCAAAGCACCATCGACGAACTGCTGAAATTGGCCGAGCCTGGCGACATCATCATCGATGGCGGCAACAGCTTCTACAAGGACGACATCAAACGGGGTGCTGCGGCAAAGGAGAAGCAGATCCACTATGTCGACGTCGGTACGTCAGGCGGCGTCTGGGGGCTGGAACGCGGCTATTGCATGATGATCGGAGGTGACAAGGAACCCGTCGACCTGCTGGATCCGATCTTCGAGACGCTTTCGCCGGGCTATGGCTCGATCCCGTGCACGCCGGGGCGCAACACTCCAGACGACCGTGCCGAGCGTGGCTATATCCATGCTGGTCCGACCGGCGCAGGCCACTTCGTCAAGATGGTCCATAACGGCATCGAATACGGCCTGATGCAGGCATATGCTGAGGGCTTCGACATTCTCAAGAGCAAGTCGTTTGAACGGCTCGCGCCTGAGGAACGCTTCGACATCAACATGACCGACGTCGCCGAGGTCTGGCGTCGCGGCAGCGTCATCTCGTCATGGCTGCTCGACCTGTGCGCGATCGGCCTCGTCAAGGATCCGATCCTCGAGCAATTCACCGGTCAGGTATCGGATTCAGGCGAAGGTCAGTGGACGATCGACGCGGCGATGGAAGAAGCCGTTCCGGCCTATGTCCTCTCTGCGGCTTTGTTCGCGCGCTATCGTAGCCGCGTCGACTGTACCTTTGGCGACAAGCTTCTCTCGGCGATGCGCTTCGGCTTTGGTGGGCATGTCGAGATGCCTCAATGACATTGGTCCCGTGTCTCAGCTGCGGCGCCGGCCCGCTTATCGGACGCAACGCCGCGAGTGGGAGCATTCAGGTAAGCGGTAAGCGTTCACATGCGAGACGCTAGCGATGGGGGAACTTTCGTCGTTGATTAGTAGCAGTGTAGTTCCCGGTTTTGCCGATGGTAGCGCAAAAAGACGGTGCAAGCTCTTTGACGATTGATGACCCCAATCGCCAGGCAGGTGAATGATGCACCGGCTGTGATGTCTCGACGATAAGGACAGGCGTCAAAGGACGGTCCACCGAACCTCCGACTCACGTGGCTGTAACCGGTTGGGGACTCACGACGAACATCAGATTGGCGCGAGCCGCACCACGATGCTTCGGGAGAGACGATATGGATAAGCCCACGATTAGCAAAGCGACCGGGTATGGGGCGGCGATAGCCGCTGCGCTGTTCGCCATCGGAGCCGGAACGCACGCCCTTGCGCAGAACGCCAGCACTGACATCAAGGGCATCGTCTGGAAAGAGCTCCAGAAGCTCCCGCTGGCGTCCGACCCGTCGAAGGAAGAAAGCATCGGCATCGCGGTTATTCAGCCGAGCGCGCCAGCCGAGCGGCACAGCCACGCTGAAAACGAAATTGGCTACGTTCTCGCAGGTTCGTCACTCCTTGAGGTCGAGGGACAGCCAACGCGGACGATCCGATCCGGCGACAGCTTCGCGATCCCGGCGGGCAGGATCCATCGCGCCAAGCCAACCGGCACTGTCCCGTTCAAGGTCGTCGTCACTTACATCGTGACGAAGGGCCAGCCGTTGGCACGACCTGCTAACTGAAATCCCCCCAGTACAAGTCGCCGCTACGACCGCGACACCAATATTGGTCGCCAGGGTCGTAGCGGCGCAAGGGTGTCTAATTTCACGTCGTTCCTCTGACGGCTTGAGTGCTCGTGCCCTGAACGGTCGCGCGCGATGGCTCAGATCCGCGCCATCTGCGCGGGCTCGCTTGCCGCGAAGCCAAGCTCGGCATGGGACGGTCCCGGATGGCGGAGCGGTATGGGACGCCCGTCGCGGCGCATCCGCCCGATCGCCTCGGGCCAGGACGGAAGGTCGGCGGTATCCTTAACCCACCGAACGGTGCTGGCCTCGTCGCCCCACTCGCTCATCTTGGGCATCGCGGTGCGGTGGGCGCCGTTGGTGACGTAGGCAAGCAGGGCAGCCTCATCGCGCCACACGCTTGTCGTCCAATAGGCATGATCGCGATCGTGGCGAAGCGCGCCGGTGAGGTAGCCGTCACTTCTCCTGATCTGCGCCAGGCAGCGTTGCGCATGGATCAGAAAGAAGGGCAGGAACCGCAGGCTGCGAACGCGGAAGCGGGTGACGCTGACGACGCAGCCGCTCACAACGTCACCACCAGCTTGGTCGCCGAGACGCCGCGGCGCTGCCGCTCGAGCGCCTCTGGGATCGCCGCCAGTCCGTGTCCCACAACTTCCACTGCAGGGGCTGCGACGTAGCGGCCGTCGGCCAGGGCGTCGGGCAGAAATTGGTCGAAGATCATCGGCCCCACCTCGTTGCTGATCAGCGTGCTGCCCCAGATCATTTTCAGGGTCACCTTCTTGCGGCGGGCGCTCAGCGCGAGCGCAATGTTGCCTGTAACCGTGCCGGCCATAGCGCCGATCAACTTGCGCCAATGACCGCGCCCAGCCGGGACGGCGTCAAAGGAAGCGGGCGGCGTCGCTGTCGCGATGAAGCGATTGCCTTTGCACGTTCCCAGAATGTCGATGCACGGCTGCACCGAACCCGGGCCGATCGCGACGGCGCCAGCGAGCACTTTCCCGCACAGTGCTGCGCTTATGTCGGCAACGACAGCGGGGTGGTGATAGTCGAAGACAGCGGTTGCGCCCAGCCGCTTGAGCAGGTCGAAGTTGCGCGGCGAGGCCGTGGCGATCACCTCGTAGCCAGCGGCAACGGCCAGTTGAACCGTGTTGACGCCGACTCTGGTCGACCCTCCCCAGACTAGAACGGTCTGACCGGTCGCTGGTGCTCCCTTGGCGGGCGCGTTCAGGGCGAGGAAATCGCGCTGGAAGAGCGCGCAGGCCGCTGTCGAAATACCGAGCGGCAGTGCGGCCGCATCTTCGAATGCGAGCGCATCGGGCATCGCCGCCGTCATATGCTCGAGCAGGACGACATAGGTTTGGAAGGCGCCCTCTGCGGCGCGGTTGCGCGTCTTATCGGTGCTGGCAGCAAAGCCGACGACGCGGTCGCCCACCTTGAACCGTGTTACGTCGGCTCCGACGGCAACGACTTCACCGGCGACATCGGAACCGACGATGGCCGGGTAGTGCAGGTATGGGGTCATCAGGTCGCCCGAGGTCTGCACTAGACGGTCCATCGGGTTCACGGCGATCGCGCGAGTGCGGATGACGATTTCGCCCGACTGCGCGCTCGGAAATGGCGCTGCTCCCAGGGTGAAGTCGGCGCGTTTGGAGGAGAGCCAGAGGGCGGTGTTGTCGGTCATGATCGATCTCCCGGGATGCCATGTGAAGGTGCATCGCTGGGACATCAGATAGGCCGGTGACATTGGACGGCCCATGCTGCAAAGTCCGTCAGTTCATCGCCAGCGTCCAGGAGCTACCAATGGATCCCTTGTCGGACGTGCTAGGCCTGCTGAAGCCAAGCAGCTACGGATTTAGAGGCCTCGATGCCGGCGGGGACTGGGCGCTTGCCTACCCGCCGGCCGAGGGTGTCAAATGTTTCGCCATCCATACCGGGCACTGCTGGATCGCGCTCGAGGGCGGGGACGCGCCCATGGCGCTGCAAGCGGGCGACTTCATCCTGCTGCCGGGCCGCGCCGCGTTCAGCCTCTACAGCGCGACCGGCGCGCCGGTCACCGACGCCTTTGCATTCTTTCCATCCTTCCCCGCCGGCGAGACTGGCGTCCTGGGCGGCGGCGGTTGTTGCTCAGGCGTGGGCGGCTTTTTCGACTTTACCGGGCTCCACACCGAGCTGCTGCTCGGCATCCTGCCACCGATCGTTTACATTCGGGCAGAGGCGACGAAGGCAGCGCTCGGCTGGCTGATCGAGCGAATGATGCGCGAGCTGCGAGACCCGCAACCGGGCGGCACGCTGATGGCAGGGCATTTGGCGCAGACGTTGCTGATCGAGGCGCTGCGGCTACACCTGGCCGAGCCCTCGCCGCACAGCGCAGGCTGGCTGTTCGCATTGGCCGACAAGCAAATGCGGGCCGTGATTTCCGCGATGCACGCCGATCCCGCCCGGCGCTGGACTCTCGCCGACCTCGCCCGAATAGGCGGCATGTCGCGCTCGAGCTTTGCCGTGCGGTTCAAGCAAACGGTAGGCGAGCCGGCGATGGATTACCTGACTCGATGGCGGATGATGCTCGCGGCCGATCGACTCGCTAGCGGGCGTGTCTCTCTCGCGACCGTGGCACCGGCGGTCGGATATGAGTCCGAAAGCGCGTTTAGTGCTGCGTTTAAACGTACGTTTGGGCACTCGCCGAGGGAGTTCGCCAAGGCAGTAGCTGCGTAGGCGAACTTCTGGACGCTGGCGACGATCTCCCGGACGTCTCAGCATGGGGCGTCCCAGCTTGTGAGCCTATCCAGGGTTATCACCAGCCAGGAGATGACCGATGGCCTACATGCAACACGACTGCTTCGGGAATGTTGGCACCCTGGCACCGACCGTGCGCCGGAGCTTCGACACCCTCTCCCGTCTGGAGCGCGAGGTCGTGGCATTGGCCGACCGGGAACCGTTGTCGAGCCTAAAGACGGTCAAACGCTCGATAGCGCGCGCCCTTTTCGGCATTGAGCCGGCGACGGCGCTCGCCGACCCGCGGCTTGAGGCGCTGCGGCGGTTCGTCGTCTTGCATTGCCATGGGCGGCGTGAAGCCCAGGCCAGCGGCGAAGCCTTGGTCGACCTCGGGTTCTCGGCGCGTGTGCTGGACGACGTTCGCGCGCTGGTCACGGCAAGACATCGGACACGGTTCCCCGCTGCCGTCGGCAAGCGGTTTAAGGGCGCTTTGACGAAGCTACCGGCGGTGCTGGGCTAAGCGGCCCTTCAACCGATAGCTACCAAGCGCATCTTATATGCGTGACGCATATAGACAATCCCCTATGCACCTATTATATGCGTCGCGCATACACTCGCATCCGCTCTCCCACGGCGGTCTTGCGGAAGGAACATTCGTTAGGGTGATGGGTGGAGGGTAATGGAACTCAATCAAGTCATCTATTTCCTTAATTGGACCGAGACGCTGAGTTTCACGGCAGCCGCTCGTCGGAGCGGTGTGTCACAACCAAGTCTGACTCGCGCAATCCGCCGTCTGGAACAGGAGCTTGGCGGGCCATTGATCCATCGGGATGGCAAGAACAGCCGCCTGACCGGTCTTGGTCACGACGTTGAGGCAGAGTTTCAACGGATGATGGTTGCGATAAGGAGCGTCCGCAATCACTCCGAGCACTGGGCGAAGGGGAAGCGTCGGGTGCTGGATGTGGCCGTGGCGCCCTCCGTCGGACCCAAGGAATTTACGGCGTTCTTCGAAAGTGCGTTAGCTGACGCGCCATCCATAGAGATCAGGCTGCACTCGCTCTTGGCGACCGAGGACACGTCGGAGGTGCTGTCAGGACGGTTCCACGCGTGCATTCTGCCGCGCGAAGTCAGACCGGAACGCAAGCTGGAGGTTCATTCTCTATTCCGGGAGCGCTTTGTGCTCGGCTGCTCGGCCAACCATCCCTTGGCAGCCAGTCCAAGCGTGCGGGGTGAAGATCTGGCCGAGTTTCCTTTCATCGATCGTATGAGTTGCAAATTCCGCGACGAAATCTTCGACCACTTCGCGCAGCGAGGAGTGCTCATGCATCCTCGCTTACGATCGGACCGCGAGGACTGGGTCCAAAGGGTCGTCGCGGATAGTCATGCGACGTGCATCCTTCCGGAACGATCAGCCACGGCATACGGCCTCGTCACGCGACCGATCGACGGTTTCACCTTGGAGCGCGAAGTCGTGATTGCAACGATCTCCGGGTCTATGGCACCGGTTGAGATGCGGAAGATCGCGCAACTGGCGGCTGGATATGAGTGGTCCTGACTGTGACCCAAAGGCGCTGGCGCCATCGGAACTGTTCGTAGTCCCTATTGGCTAATTCCGGCGTCACTACGTAGTCTGGGCGACGACTCACAAAAGGATGCGGCGCAAGTATTTGCCTCCGTGTGTCCCACAAGTCAGTACGTCGTCATTAAGTACGTGCCTTTGGTGCCATAGAGACCGGCCATGTAGGTTGTGTGACGGTGACTGCAGCTGAAGCATCCTTTGTCCCCCTCGATTTAACAAACGGTGACAATTATGAAATTCGAGAAATCACAGGCAGCAGTTGAGCGTCTTACCGCTGAGCAACGCCGGATTACCCAGGAGTCAGGCACAGAAAGGCCCTTCACGGGAGAATATAACGAAAACAAGGAGCCGGGCATCTACGTTGACGTCGTCTCGGGAGAGCCGCTCTTCGCGTCGACGGACAAGTTCGACTCAGGTTCTGGCTGGCCGAGCTTCACCAACCCGATCGTTCCGGCAAACGTGAACGAGCTGCGCGACACCGCGCACGGCATGGTCCGCACGGAGGTGAGGTCGGTGCACGCAGACAGCCATCTCGGCCACGTGTTCCCGGACGGTCCAACCGACCGTGGCGGTCTGCGCTACTGCATCAACTCAGCGTCCCTTCGCTTCATCCCGCGCGACGAGATGGAGAGCGAGGGATATGGTGTATATCTCGATCAGATAGAGGAGGCTTAACATGCATCAGCGCGCCATTCTCGCAGGCGGATGCTTCTGGGGCATGCAGGATTTGATCCGCAAGCGGCCCGGCATCGTTTCAACCCGTGTCGGTTACACCGGCGGCGATGTTCCGAACGCCACCTATCGCAATCACGGCACGCATGCCGAGGGGATCGAGATTGTCTTTGACCCGGCGGTGACGAGCTACCGGAACATCCTGGAATTCTTTTTCCAGATCCACGATCCGACGACGCTAAATCGCCAGGGCGGTTATCGTGGCCTCTCTTATCGGTCAGGCATCTATTATGTCGACGAGGAGCAGAAGCGCGTCGCCGAGGACACGATCGCCGATGTGGATGCCTCGGGGCTTTGGGATGGCAAGGTGGTCACCGAAGTCGAGCCGGTCGGCGAGTTCTGGGAGGCCGAGCCGGACCACCAGGATTATCTGGAGAAGCGGCCGGGCGGCTACACCTGCCACTTTGCCCGGCCCGGCTGGGTGCTTCCGAAGCGGCCTGGGGCTGGTGACATCCGTCCCTCAGCCGGGGCTGCAGCCGAATAAGAGGCACTGGCGCCACGGATGCGCCCTTACGCGCGCTTCACTCTGCTGCATCGCTCGACGGACTGCCTCGGTCCTCGTCGCGATGCAGCGCGAGTGGCCAGTGGTTACGAATTCGTTTTCGGGATACGGGCGATGACCTTGATCTCGAAATCGAAGCCGGCGAGCCAGTTCACGCCTACGGTCGTGAAATTTGGATAGGGCCGATCGCCCAGATGCTTGTCGCGCACCTTCAGGAATGTCTCGAACTGCGCTTCCGGATCGGTGTGGAAAGTCGTGAGGTCAACGATATCGTCGAAAGTGCACCCCGCAGCCGCCAGCACGGCAGTAAGGTTGGCGAAGGCGAGTTCGACCTGACGCTCATAATCTGGCTCGGGGCTGCCGTCCTCGCGCGCGCCTACCTGCCCGGACACGAACAGCAGGTCGCCAGAGCGAATGGCAGCCGAATATTTGTACGTCTCGTACAGCGTCAGACTACCTGCGGGAGAGATTGCGTCTCGCTTTGCCATCATCAAATCCTTCCGTTGTTATATTTCAGGTTTTTTGGGCCACGCGGCACCAGTTATTTGCCCGTGAGCTGCTGCAACAAGCCGATGGTGTTGTAGAGCGTGTGGACGTGCACCAACTTGCCTTCATCATCGAAAGTCGAGAATTCGGTCACTTCGAGATGAACCCTGCGACCGGTCGGCTCGATTATGCCGTCCGGACCGGGCACCGGACCAAGGTGCGTCCCTTCCATGTAGAAGCGAATTGCGGCCATGTTGCCCGACACCAGGAGATCCTCGTGAACGAGCTTACCGTCCGGAAACATGATCTTGTCGTGCTGCAGCCACGCGATAAATTCGTCGCGACCGCGGAAGGTAAGGCCATTGACCCCGTTGCCGGCCCCGCCGTTGATGTCGGCGACAACGTCGTCGGTGACGAGAGGGGCGCTCTTCTCCACCTCCTGATTGGAATAGTTGGTGTGGAACTGGCGGACGATGGCGGCGATATCTGGCATCGGAGTTCTCCTTGGCTATCGAGGGCGGCTTCGATCGCGCCGGCCGGAAACGAGGTTTTCAGATTGTCTTTGGCTTCGTCTCCCAGCGGCCAAGGCCACACTCGCTCACCAAAGACGAACCGCTGCGCGACGCCCGCACGATCGATGTAGGCTGTACGCAGCGGTATCGCGGTCTTGTGACCGTTGCCTTGGCTATTCCCCCAAGGCGGCTTCGAGACTGAGTTTCACGTTGTCGCCGTCCCGGCGGAAACCCGGTTGGTTGAGCTTCACGGACCAGACATAGTCGTCCTTGGGGCCGACATTGTCGATGTGGCACTGGGCACACTGAGCGTGACTGCGCGCCGGGGAAAAGGCCTGATAGGGGGGCGCCTGATGGCCAAAGCCGTAATATGTCCAGCCCCCCGGCTCCTTCGGAAAGCGCTTGCTGTCTTTCAACATCATCGTAAGCCCCGTGTGGTTTTGGGGGAAGATGATCGTGCTGGTACCGAGCTTGCAGGTGAAAGCAGGAGGGCCGCTGCAGACCTTCGGATCGGTGTTGGTGGTGCTGAACTCCTTGACGATTAGCGACCCCTCCGGCCACTTTCCGGTTTTCATGAAAATGCGATAGGTGTTTGGCTCGACATAGACGCTGTGCAACTCAGGCGTTTTCGTCAACTTTTCGTCGAGGAAGCTAACCGAGTTGGTCTCCCACGCAGTATATGTGTGCACCCAGTGACGGTAACCCTTCGGAAGGGCGGCCTGGCCCTGGTCGTTGAAGGCCAGCTTCACCGCCGGCGCCGGCAACTCAGAGCTGACGGACTTTTTCTCTTCGCCGTTCGTGGATGTGCAACCCGCCACCAGTGCGGTTGCCGCTATCAGGAATGCGTAGGACGTTAAGCGAGCCATAAATCCTCCCAAGTTCGCCGCCGGACGGCGTCTGTTCGGTTGTTCGACAAGCAGTTTCGAAAGGTTACAGAGGGGCTCATGCAAAATATCGTATGCACGCCGCGATCATCCCCGAAGTGGATCGCAAGGCGCTTGTTGACGACGGTGCCCCGGCAATCCGCATCAAATCGCGGTAACCGTTCGTTGCAAGATTCTCGTATCACCAGCGGAGCAGCCTGGATGCGATCAGCATTCCCAATAAAGTTGTCACAAGGATGCCGAAAGAGAACCACGCGAGACCGAGAGGCGTCGAGGCTTCGCTGCAGCCAAATGCATAGATCGCCGCTCCGACGCCTCCCGACGTCAATCCAAGCGCCGCACCGGTCACGTTGAGATGTGTTGGCGCCTCGAACCGGACGCCAAAGACAAGTGATACAAACGAAGGGCTCGCGAGCACGATGATCATCCAAGGCGAATGACCCATGCTCGCACCGAGACAGAGAACTGACCAACTCGGTCCGTCAGATGAGAGTTGAGCTGCGGCGACTGCAAAGAGGAGCGTCATAGCGGTCGCCAGGATCCGCTTTGGCAATACTGAGCTGAGATCCGGTCGCAGCGACGGCGCCAAGGCGGCAAGGCCGGCAAACGCGCAAGCCAGTCCAAGTCCGGCCCTCAATTGAATCTGCGCCAGCATGCCGGAATCGCGAATGCCTGGGTTCAGCCCGATCGTCACCAGCATGACGACAAGCCCGCACAGCGCGCCGATCGCCAGGGACGGCCATATTATCTTCCGAAAAAGCGAGCGGCGCGGAACGGGCTTGGTGTCTGATGCAAGGCGCTCGATCAGATCTTTAAGGGACATATGCAAACTCCCGTGCCGCAGGATAGAACTGACGACAGCATCTGGTTCGCCGTTGATGGTCGTGCGGTTACAAGGCCGCGGGGGCATCGGTCAGGCGATGTCCTGATTGCTGTCGATCGCCGACGCAAGGCGCGCGATGCCGCGATGGATGTTGACCTTGACGAGCGCGATCGACTGGCCGGTGGCATCAGATGCTTCCTGAATGCTGTAGCCTTCCACCTTTACCAGGCGGATCACTTCGGCCTGCGCAGGCTTCAGCTGGGTGAGGAGCTTCTGAACGTCCATCCTGCCCGACACCTCTGAGGCGTGGTCTTCGACGGGCACTTCGAGGCCTTCGATGGGGTCACAGCGGTCGCGGTTGTTGCTACGCAACCGGTCGATCCACTTGTACCGGGCGATACCCGTCATCCACGCGCGAAAGGGCCGTTCGGGCTCGTAGGTATGCCGCTTCAGATGAATGGCGACGAGCGCTTCCTGCACGACATCGTCCACGTGCGAGGCCGGTAAGCGACGTGCATAGTAGCGTTGGAGCCAGGGTGCGACTTCGGTCAACAGTCGGTTATATGCGCCGCCGTTGCCTGACTGGGCAGCAGTCATCAGTTTATCCCAACGATCGTCCGGGACACTGCGGCCCGTCCCGTGCGCTTCCATAAAGCTGATCGGCAGTGCAAAAGCCTGCGCCATGACGGTCTCCTCGAGCGTCCGCGGACTCTCGATCCGCAGTTCTCTTGTCCCGCCAAACGACCGACAGAGGAACGTATCGGGTAAGTATAAAGTTGATGCTCAACGGCTATAGTTTCGGGGAAACCGCCTTGGATAACGATTTGGCGAGGATCACTGAAGTTTGAGAACACGCTTCGGTTGAGACGGCGCGTGTCGATATTTTTGAGCGAATTTCATTGATCCTAAACGATTGCAGCATCTGGCGAGCAGGCTGTCCGATGTGCTGCGGGGTACGGTACGCGCTGGCGGTTGAGAATTTGGCCGCAAAGCGAAGTCGCCATGATGTCGAAGACTTGCTAATCTGCATGGATGGAGATGCATCAAGTTCGATATTTTTTGTCGATGGCCAGGCTATTGAATTTCACGCGGGCGGCGGACGAGTGCAATGTCACCCAGCCTTCGCTCACGCGTGCCGTCCAGAAGCTGGAGGATGAGCTAGGCGGTGCGCTATTCCGCCGTGAGCGCAGCCGTACCCACCTGACCGACCTTGGTCGTCTGATGCTGCCGCATCTCGAGCGGACGTTCGAGGCGGCGGAAGCTGCGAAGCAGCTCGCTAAGAACGTGGGCAAAGCGGTGGTTGCCCCTCTGGCCCTTGGGATCGATGCGAGCCTCGATACCGACACCTTTGACGCAATCTTGGGTGAGCTCGGCAAGGGACTGCCCGGGTTTGAGCTCACATTGACGTCAGGGACGTCAGCAGCGCTTCTCGAAGCGGCCATGAATGGCGACCTTGATTTGTTGATCGTCGAGTTGCCGGATGCTGCTCCCGATCGTCTTGAGCGATGGTCGTTATATAAGCACGTCTACCACATGGTTGTCCGGGCAGATCACCCGCTTGCGATGAGGCCGCCGACATCTCTTGCTGCGGCGCGAGATGAAGTCTGGATCGATCATGACGGCGGTAATTGCGCCCGCCTGCGGGCGGCTGCCGCCGATCTCGGCTTCGAACCGGTTGTCCGTCATCGGGCTAGCGACTTGGCACATGCGAAGCGACTGGTCGTAGCCGGCCTTGGCAGTGCGTTCATGCCCAGGCCTCGCGACGACGAACGTCTGCGCTCGATTCGCTTTCACGACGCGGAGATCACCCGAGAAGTCGTTCTAGGGGCAGTGGGAGGGCGGAAGCGAAGCATAGCGGCCGATGCCTTCGTGCGGGCGTCGAGAGCACGAAGCTGGGCCGCTGGTTCCGCGTAGTAGCTGGCCACCGGGGTCGGCGCCGGAAATTCGGCTGCCTGATCCAGTTCCATGAGGAACCCGAAAAGGGACGCGTAAGCCTCGCACGGGTGGGTAAGGTCCAGGTTAATCCATGCTGGCCTCGTCGGCTTCAGGTTGGTCCGCGTGATTGGGCCTACCCCGCCACGCGCGCGTTACAGCAATTGCGCTCATGATGGTGGCGAGCATAAGGAGATAGGCGACCGCGCCGCCGATGGAGAGCGCCGGCAGAGCGGCGAGGATGAGCCCGTCGTTCCCGCCGGGGATAACCGCCGCCCCGAGCCCCATTAGAAAGCCGCCACTGATCGTTTTCGCGACGTCGGAGATCGCCATGCTCCGCGGACGCCATTTCCTACGGCGGTGGGCGGCAGCTACCGCGCCCGCGATCGTGGCCATCACCGTCAACGCAGCCACATCGTTGTTCAGGTTCATGGCAAGCGGCAGGCTGCGGTGGACCAGATCCGCGTACGTCCACGAGGGCGCGGTCGCATAGAGAGTGCCTCCGGTAGCACCAAGCACCAACATGGACACGCCGAGTGGCCATCGTCCTGGCTGGTGAACAAGACGGCCGCGAGAGACCGATGCAAGCGCCAAAACGAGGATTGCCGCGAAGGCGGCGAGAGCCACGTATCCGGCTGTGCTTGGCGCGGATAAGATACTCTCGTTGATTTGAGCGGTCCCGCCGATGCCGGAACTGTCAGCCACGAAGAAGCCGGCAGCCAGGCCGGCCGGAAGGACGACAAGCCGAAATTCCCCTTCTCCCAGACGGCCGAGCGACCCAAGCAGGCAAGCGTCGTTGATGGTGGCGCCGATCCCGAAAACCACGGCTCCGACCAGCAATGGTTCGCTCACATCCACGGTTCCAGCGAGCATAGCCGACCCAGCGGCGAACCACGCTAACGGCACGGCGACGAGGCCGGCGGTGGCCGAGGCTGCCAACAGGCCGATAAAAAGACGGGGCCGATGGTGATGGAGGATCTCGTAGGCAGTCGCGACGGCACAGGTCCCGCCTTGATTGACCGAGTAGCCCATCCAGAAAGCGAGCATGCAGACGATTAGCGTCGTCACGTCACAAAACCATGAGGATGCGATGCGCTTGCGTGAACGACACAAAAGCAGGTCGCCACGACGCAGCTGGTCACTAGGATAAATTTGGTTTCGACGGTATTAGGAGCGGCATGAGTCATGTCCGCATCCTGCCTAATCCCGTCGCAAACGCCAACGATGATGCAGACGGCTGGACCGAGCTTTACGATCGCGTCATTGAGAAGTTGAAGCGGCATGGCGTGGCTGGCGGCTCACCGAAGGTCGGAGAGACTTTCCCGGACTTTTCCCTTCCAGATACGGCAGGTCGCTTTCTGTCGTTGCGTGCCTTGTGTTCAGATGGACCGGTCGTCGTGAGTTTTCAGCGAGGGCTATGGTGCCCGTACTGCTCGCACGAGCTGGCGACTTGGGCTGAGGTGCTTCCCTCTTTGAGTGACGCCGGCGTCAAGCTAGTTATTGTGGCGGGAGAAGTGGGCGATCGCGCAGTCTCTCTTCATCAGCTGGCCGGCGAGGACGCAGTTATGCTTTGCGATGTCGATCATGGTGCCGCGCTCGGAACCGGGTTGGCATTCCATGTCGAAGACGAGATGAAGGAACGCTACCGCGCATATGGCCTGGACCTGGGCGCGATCTATGGCTCGGATGGATGGTTCCTGCCTGTCCCTGCGACGTACGTGATCGATGCGGGCGGCACTGTGCGTTACGCGCACGCCGACGCCGATTTCCGTGTCCGTGCCGATCCTCGTGATGTAGCAGCTCTCGCGGTGTGTCTCCGGTAGCGCCTGACGCCCTCAGTGACCATTCCGAGGGTCGGAGACATGGGCGAGAAGCGCATCGGAGTAGTGCGTTCCCGCGCCTCGAACGTTGACTTGATCGAACACGTCGTACCAGCCTGATGCCTGGATTTGCTTCTCGAAGGCCTGCTGGGTCGCCAAGTCGGGGACCCGGTAAACCGCGAAGAAATCGTGATGCGCACGCTTGCTCGTGTCTCGGTCATTCGTCCCATAGCCGAGGACGGTCACTCCAACGGCATCCAGACCTTTGATGCTCTCGATGACCATCTCGGCGACCTCAGTCCGCTGTGATGCGCTGAGCTGCCACCACGCGGGCTTGTAGCTGTAAAGTTCGATGAAAAGGAGCGGTGCGGAAGTCTTTTCGCTGTCCATGGTTATGTTCTCCGGTAATCGTGACGTGCCGCGGTAGTTGCGCTCATTCGTTGAAGTCCGCGTAGACCACGATGTCGCAGAAGGACGGGATTGAGAGCGCTTCCCGCTCGCGGCCGATATCCGCCATGAGGTTGATCACGCCGGACAATGGTTTGCGCCGCACGACCGCGCCCATCGCTTCGAGCATCGCTTGCTTGAAGCCAAGCCGAGGGAACTCCGCGAGGATGATCTCCACCGCCTCGGGGGTCACGAGCGAGCGGGGAATTGCACCGATATCGATGCCAGCGCCTATCTGCAGCAAAGCGATTTCGGGCTGTTTGCGTTGCGGGATGCTGAGTGTGGTATGCAGCGCGATGGCATCCCAGATGATCGCGATCTTTCGGTCTGGATAGCCCTGCCTCGACAGGAAATCGGCGGCCGCGTCGGCGCCGTCGATCTCAAAGCGGTCCTCGCGAATAAACGCTTCAATTAGCCCGAGGTCATGCAGCATCGATCCGAGGAAGAGCATTTCCTCGTCATACGCGGCGGACTGTGTCGCTCCGGCTTCTCGTCCAAACGCGAAGGTGCGCATGACGTGATTGAACAGAAACGGTTGGGAGTGATCCCGCGCCAGCTGCTTCGCGGCCAGGCAAAGTTCTGTATCGGGATGACGCATATCATCGAGCTCCTGCCGGCCCGGCAAGGGTCACGACCTAAGTAACTTCGCCGCGGGAGCGATAAAGGTTACGAGGGCAAGCCCGACCAGCAAGGCGGCGATCAGGGCGTCGCCAGTATGGTCTAGGAGAACTCGCCACAAAAGGATGGCTGCGGCAGTAAGGCCGAGAACAACCAACGCCACCACGATGCGTTGGTTAGAGCCGTTGGGCGTGCAATCCACGCAGTGGGCACTGGAAGAAGCCGAGAATAGCGGGCGCATGATTGTCTCCGAAAGTTGGGCTGGTTGATGAGCGTGTGCCTCAGCCGCAGTGAGCGAATGTCGATCTGATCCAGGTCTCTTGGAGCGGCTCGAAACCCACCGAGCGAAGCGCCGCCGCGGTGGCCTCGACCCGAGAGCGGCTGCAGCGATGCAGCGCATTCACGAAGCTCCTCAGCGCCTCCAGGCGCGGATCGGCGAGCGGCCGAATGCGCTGGCGACCGAACAGTCGGAATGAGACACGTTCAAGAAACAACCCAAAACGGGAGGTCGGGAGCAGTCCCGTGCCGCGCTCGCCACGGGCGAGTTCAAGCACGGTTCGCTCAAGCGGCGTGAACATGGCGGTCGCGAAGGGAACGGCTTCGGCGTGATCGGTATCGATATGGGCCTGGTGCATGGGGCAGCTCCGTTGATCTGCCCCGAAACTACGAGAGACCTTCAGCCAGCTGAAATGCCTTTGGCGTATCGTTTCGATAGCTGCCGATCGGAACTACTGAACCTCTGATTGGCCGTGCTGACGATCGCGTTACAGGTGCCACTGCGCCGTTGAAGATCCTCTACGCGTTCTCTGCCTGAAGAAACGAGATCAGCGCGCGGAGCGCTGGCGGGGTGCGATGCCGGCTGGGATGGTAGAGGTAGAAGCCCGGGAAGGGCTTGCACCAATCCTCCAACACACGGACGAGTGCTCCGCTCGCGATGTGCGTTTCGACCGCTTCTTCGGGCAGACAGGTGACTCCCATACCCGTGACCGCTGCATCGCGAAGGAGGCCGGTGTCGTTGATGACGAGAGGTCCCTCGATATCGACGTTCACCAATCCGTCTGGCCCGGTAAAAGGCCAGCGGGCGAGCTGCCCTGTCGTATCCCAGCGATAGTTGAGGCAGCGATGTTTGGAGAGATCGTGAGGCGTGATCGGAGGCGCGTTTTTCGCAAAATAGGCGGGCGAGCCGACCACGGCGACCCGGAAGGGTGGGGTAAGCCGAACGGCGATCATGTCCTGCGCCAGCCGCTCGCCGTTCCTGATCCCCGCGTCAAAGCCCTTTGCCACGACATCGCTGAGGCCATCGTCAATGACCATCTCCAGCTGTACCTTGGGATAAAGCGCACAGAAGAGCGGCAAACGCGGCATCACGATCAGTTCCGCTGCCAGTCTTGGCAGGTTGAGGCGAATGGTGCCGACCGGTTCGTCGCCAAGCGCGAGAGCATCTCCGAGCGCCTGGTGCAGACCGGCGACTGCCGGAACGAGCTTCGCGTAAAGGAGCGCTCCAGCCTCGGTCGGGCCTACGCTGCGTGTTGTGCGATTGATCAAACGCACCGCGAGGCGGTCTTCGAGTCGACGCAGCGTTCGGCTCAATGCTGACGGAGTGACGCCGAGGCGCAGAGAGGCGCCGCGAAAGCTGCGCGCCTCATGGATCGCCATGAAGGCCATCAACTCAGCGTAGTGGCCGCCCTCCATCCATTCGTTCCCTCAGGTCAACAGATCATGCCACTTTATGGTCTTTGTCGCATCGAAACGAGTGGGTAACTTCAGAATCGAAAAAGGAGGGGTCGATGACCGACGCCATGAGCGACCAGGTTGCTTGGCAGCACGCGACGGGACACCCGCTGCAGATCGGTGCCACCGATAGGCCACAACTGGCAGCGAACGAGATCCGAATCCGCAACGCAGCCATCGCGATCAACCCGCTAGACTGGATCCTGCAGGAAATCGCCCTTCTACCGTGGCTCGAGTATCCGGCGATCCTTGGCAGCGATGTTGCTGGTGAGGTTGTGGCGATCGGCGGAGAAGTCGAGCGATTCAAGGTCGGTGATCGTGTCATTGGGCAGGCGGTAGGGACAACCGTCAATCAGCCATCGCAGGGTGCCTTTCAGCTACACACGATCGTGCTCGACCACATGGCGGCACCGATCCCCGACCATATGGCATTCACCGACGCCGCGGTCCTGCCGCTTGGCCTCGGCACCGCTGCCAGCGGTCTGTACGGACGGACACAGTTGGCGCTCGCGCCGCCGTCGCACTCGCCTACTGCTCGCGCTGAGGTCGTTCTGGTCTGGGGCGGATCGTCCAGCGTCGGCTGCAACGCTATCCAGCTCGCGGTGGCGTCGGGTTACAAATGCGTCGCCACCGCTTCCGCGCGTAACGCTGGCCTGTTGAAGTCGTTGGGCGCAAGCGAGGTTTTCGACCGTGCAAGTCCGACCATCGTGGAGGACGTCGTCAAGGCAATGGGCGGCCGCGGCCTCGCCGGCACGCTCCACGCCACCGGGAGTATGGATGATGCTTTTGCCGTTGTCGCGGGATGCGAGGGCTCGCGCCGGGTGGCGACGACGCTATCGCCACCCGTAGAGCGTCCGGCTGGTGTCGATGCCACGCAAATCTTCGGGACGGGCCTCAAGGATGATGAGGTTGGTCCGATGATCTATCGCGATTTTCTGCCGCAAGCTCTCGCGGCGGGAACGTTTGTTCCCTCGCCGCCGGCAAAGGTCGTCGGCCACGGTCTCGACGCGCTTCAGGCTGCTCTGGAGACACTGAAGGCGGGCGTATCCGCAGCCAAGGTCGTCGTTGCGCTACCTTGAACGTCGTTCGGCTCGGTTGTCGCGATCGTAGGCCGAAGTCGCCCGCTTGTCCCCGGTTGGAAAAGCCTCAATGAGAAGGCGCTTGGAACTTCCGCGCCACCAAACCGCCTAAGCGTTGTGTTTGGCGTCTGGGTCAAGACCGCGCGCGAGCAACTCGGCATCGATCGGGCAGTTCGTGCAGCCCTCGTAGCAGCACAGCCGGCAGATTCGGTATGCCTGCTCGAGACTTTCCAAGCGGTTGCGTAGGACGCGTTCGGCGATGCGGCACAAGAGCTCCAATTCGTCTGGAGCGAGGATTGAGAGCCCTTCTGCAATCACCTGATCACGCGAGGCCAGGATCTGGTCGCTCGCGACCTTTCCCTTCGGCGTAAGGTAAAGGGAACGCGTCCGCCCATCTGTCGAATGGTCCCGGCGCTCGATCAGTCCCTCGGCCTCCAAACGATCCACCAAGCGAACCGTCCCTGCGTGGGAAAGGCCAACCCCGACCGCTAGCACGCGGATTGAGAGACCGGGCTCGTGTGCAAGGAGCGCCAGCGCCGAAGCGGCCGGTCCAGCTTCCGGCGCTCGCGATGACGTAGCGCGAACGATCTCGTCGCTGATCATGAGGGCGAACGCCCCAAAAATATTCCGATCTCGAGATCCAGTCATCGCTACATCTATATGTGCGCGGAGCATAGATCGCAAGCATTGAACTGTTCCGGCCCCTTAACACCGGATTGGGCCAAACCACTGACGTATAACGAAAATGTCGGCTCAGGGAGACAAAAAGGCGGGTTCTGCACAACAATCCAGCGGATCGACACGATACATTACAGCTATGGGGAAACCCTCCAAGCTCGGTATTGCGGCGGGTTCGTTCGTGAGCCGCTGCGCATCAGCACCGCCAATTTAGTCGGGCTGGTCCCGGGATCAGCGGGCGTTCGGGTTTGGGCCGGTGTCACTTTCACCGTTGCAGAGCATGCTATCCACATCCCAGCGGCAGCCGAGGGCGCGTTGGCGTAAGTCCGTTGTCAGGGATTTAGGGCTTGGATGGCGTGCCGCGCGCATCGGCTCGGGTCGGGAGCGCGACCTCGGCGAAGTTCTTCCTTATAATGTCGAGCTTCGGATCGATGTAGCGCTTGCAGAACGGCCGTTCCGGGTCCGTCGCATAGTAGTTTTGATACCGTGCGTCTGAAGGCCTGAACTCACGAAATGGCAGGACTGCCGTCGACAAAGGATTATCGAAAGAGCTTCTCAACTCGGCGAGCACCTGTGTCAGTTTGGGTGCCTGCATATTGTCGAAGGTGTAGACGGCACTGCGGTACTTTCCGCGTGGCTCGAAGGTTTTCGTGGCGGAGTGGGTCCTCAGGTGGATCTCCAGCAAAGTTGCGAGCTCGATTGCCGCCGGATCGAAATGCACCACGACCGCTTCGGCCCAGCTGTCCGATGGGGCATCCGACCGGATGAAACCTTGATCGACCTGCTGCACGCCCACCACGGCTTGAAAAACGCCCTCTGTGCACCAGTGACACCCTCCGCCGAACCCGATCCGCTCCATGGCGCTACCTCACTAATTGGTGATCATGCGTATCGATATAGAGCGGCCGAGGATCTCCCTTCGCCGGCTGGCAAAGCGCGACTGTAAGAACCGCCTGATTGCAACCCGTCGTCGGTCATCTGCACTGATCTCAGCAGAACCAGCGTGTCAGAGTTCCCCGAAAGTTTATGCGCGACGCACATAGCACACGCCATCTTTTAAGTATATGCTCGACGCATACACTAGGAAGCATGTGGACGATGCGCCAAAAGAATGTATTCGGAGCGCTGGCGTTGTTGGTGGCCGACGAGATTGTGCGGGCTGCGAGTGCGCAAGCGCCCGAGGTCGGGCCTGCGTCGGCCGCGTTGGCGCTCCTTCATCACGAACCCGGCTTGTCGATCCGCAAACTCGCGGAGAGAGTTGCCCTTTCACACGCGGGCGCTGTGCGGCTCGTAGACCGTATGGTTGCCGATGGATTGGTAAAGCGCCGTGGGCAAAAGAGTGATGGGCGAGCCAGATTGCTGCACCTGACCGCAATCGGTGAAGCCGCTGGCAAAGCAGTACTTCAAGCTCGCAACGATTCGCTGATCCGCGCCTTCAGTGTCCTTAACGAAGACGAGATTGCGATGCTCGGATCGATTTCGGATCGTATGCTGCGCGCCCTTTTGGACGGCGAAGCACATGCCAATCGCGTGTGCCGCCTGTGCGACCGGTCGAGTTGCCTTAATTGCCCGGTAGATGACGAGCTTCGGAGCCGCGAGGCTGCACGCGCCTAAGTTGAGGCAGCGAGACTTCTTGGGCGCTGCGCATGCAGCTTGATCAAGAAAAACGCGCTTCCTTCTGAAACTGGATCGCGTTTGGAAAAAAAAAGGGGAGGCGGCCTCAACGCCGATCCACAATTATATGGAGGCGAGACGTGACAATCGTCGTCTCAGAAGGGACGTTCAGAAACCCTTTCGCGAGAGTTGAGCAGCTGGGCGGACAAGATCCGCCCACGGCAAGCGGCCGAACCGCGGATGGAGTGCCTCCAGTCCTGCGACAGTACCAAGCACCAGAACCTTCTTGACTTCCCGGGGTCCACTGGCCGGACGGGCTCTGCACAGTCTTGAGGGGCGCAAGCAGCCTAGTGACATGCTTGGCGCGAGCGTCGTTGGTCACGGTGCGCCCATTGGGCCGCCGATGCTGCTTGCGCTAGGCGACTGAACATCGTCGGCAAATGTGGCCGCGATGAATGCGTCCGCTGCGCTGCCGCCTCGACTGAGGATAGCGGTCCGGCACCGAGCCGTCCGCCGCCGTGGCACAGAAGTTGCACTTATTTTCCTCGCTTTCGTTTGCCTTTGGGAAGCTGTTGGGGACGCCTGAACGGCAGGATCGCCGCGCCTGTGCCTAACACTAGCCTGCGGTCTCGCGGCCGGGCTTATTCGTTCCCGAGCGGAATCCCCAGCCCCGGAACGTCCGCTTCTGCCGAAAGCCGACCACAGAGCATCAAGGGTGGACGACGGCTACGTCCCAGGACGTGCCGACCGGTGTCAACCCACGTCTGGTCGTTCAACTCGCGTTCGGCGAGCGTCCGATCCTGTCGGAAGCGGACGATCGGCAACACTCCCACGATGTAGCGTTCAAGCGGTTGTGCGATCCCTACGTGGAGTGGAGCGACCACTCATGCTTGCGCTGTCGGGCGGATGATCATGCTCCCGACATCCACTTCGGGCGGCTGCTCGATCGCGTAGAGGACGCCACGTGCGATCGCATCGGGCGGGATCGCCATGGCGTCGAGTTGCCGCTCGATAATCCTCTTCGTCGGCTGGTCAGTTATGCTGTCGCGGAAGTTGGTGGCGATCATTCCTGGAGAAATCTCGGTCACGCGCAGGTGCGGCCCCGCTTCCTGCCTCAGTATCTCTGTCACCGTGCGGACGGCGTTCTTGGTGGCGGCATAGACTCCCATGGTCGGCACCATCTTAATGCCGGCGGTGGAGATGATGTTGATCACGTGCCCGCTCGCTTGGCGCGCGAATATCGGTAGAGCGGCGGCGATGCCGTACAGCGTGCCGCGCAAATTAACGTCGATCATTGCGTCCCAGCCCTCGACGTCCAGCGCGTCGAAGCGTGAAATCGGCCCGATGCCGGCACAGTTGATGATGACGTCGAGCCGATCGCCTAACTCGATCGCAAGGGCGACGAGCTCCGAGAGATCCTCCCGCCGCCGAACATCGGTGACCCTGCAGACGGCTTTTCCGCCTTTAGTCGTGATCTCCTCGACGACAGCCTTCAGCGCGCCTTCATTGCGTGCACCAAGCACGACAAACGCGCCGTGCGCGGCCAGGAGCGTCGCGGTCGCCCGGCCGATCCCGCTGCTCGCGCCCGCAATGGCAACAACCTTGCCCGCAATACCCATCGCCTATCTCCTCTAAGACAGAGATAGGCGTCGTAGCTGAGATGAACTATGAGACTTTATCTATGAAATTGTCGCAATCGTCCAAGACAGACCTGCTTTCTGATGTTCTCGAGGTTCTTGCGGCCAGAGTAGTAAGGCGCACCCGAATGGAAGCTGCAGGGCGATGGGCGCTGGCGTTTCCTGTCTTCGACCGGCTCAAGTTCGTGGCCATAGTGCGTGGCAGCGGCTGGATGATACGCCCTGAAAGCGAGCCCCAACCTTTGGGCGAGGGGGACGTGTGCTTGATCGGGCGCACCGCCTATGTCGTGGCAAGCCACCCCGAGGAGACGCCAATCGATGGCCAAGTCCTTTATCCAGAAGGTTGCGATGTCGCGCGCTTGGGAGGGGACGAAACGGTCTGGATCGGGGGGACAGTCACATTCGCGGCGGGCGGAGCAGACTTCCTGCTCGATATGCTGCCGGAGTTCATGGTCGTCCCTTGCTCGTCGCCGGCGTCAGGTGCGGTGGCGATGATCCTCGAGCTGATGAACAGCGAGATCGAACGGCACCCGATCGGTAGCGACATCGTAAGCGCGCGTCTTGCCGACGTGCTGCTGGTGGAAGCGATACGGGCATATGCCGACGGTCCCGTTGCGGGCGAGATTGGCTGGCTGGGTGCCCTATGCGACCCTCGGATTGGTCGAGCGCTTCGTGCCGTCCATAACAATATCGCGCAGCCATGGACGGTGGCGCAGCTTGCCGGCGTGGCCGGCATGTCACGCGCAGCTTTTTCCGCTGAGTTCACACGTCGCGTCGGCCAACCGCCGCATGCCTATCTGCGAGCGTGGCGCCTGACGCTCGCCCGTGCGGCGCTGGCACGTGGAGGTACAAACGTCGCGGATGTAGCGAGCAGCGTAGGCTATACGTCGCAGAGTGCTTTCAGCCATGCTTTCCGACAGGAGTTCGGGACTTCGCCAAAAGCCGATGCCCGATCAGAAGAGGGGCAGCTATCGAGCTAAGAGTCCTCGAAATGCTGTCCTAGTGTCTCCACAGGCCTTCTGCGTGCGCGCGTAAATTGGTGAGCGGGCGTCCGCTTCTAACAGAAGCCGGCGTTCGGCGGAGCAAACTTGAACGACTGAAATGTCCCAATCGTCGCCGTTCCAGCAGCGCCGCGGGGCGATGGCGAGCAGATGAATGAACGTCGGAAGTTAGGGAGGCGAATAGGCGCCCGGAATGAAGGAGATTGGGTCACCGCTGCCGCAATCGTTGTGAGGTCGACCACGACAGAGGTCTCGGCTACCTTCATCAGCATGCTTGCGAGATTCGATCAGGCTGCCGATCTCAGGCTCGACCAGGACGGGGCCGAATTCTTCGCGCAGGCGCTGGATGAAGCCGCGCTTATTCGCCTTGAGGCTGCGTTGGCCGCGCTTCCCACGAACGTGCCGGGCGTTCGGATAGGGGAGGGCCGCAAGCTTAAACCTTTTCTAGACGTCGCTGGGTCGATCGGTGGGATAGCAGCTACCGCACTCGGGCCAAACGCTCGTCCGGTTCGTGCGATCCTGTTCGACAAGACATCCGAGCGCAACTGGGCGCTCGGCTGGCATCAGGACCGCACGATCGTGGTAAGGGAGCGGGTTGGCGCAGATGGGTTTGGACCGTGGACGGTGAAGTCCGGACTGATTCAAGTCGAACCGCCGTTTGATATCCTCGAGCGCATGGTGACCCTGCGCGTGCACCTGGATCAAGTGGATGCGAACAACGCTCCGTTGCGCATCGTGCCTGGATCGCACCGGCTCGGTCGATTGCATGAAGCCGAAGTGCAGCGCGTGGTGGCGACCTCCGGCGAGCGGCTCTGTCTAGCCGAACGCGGCGACGTTTGGCTCTACGCTACCCCTATCGTACACGCCTCGCTGGCTGCTGATCCCCCGCGACGCCGTCGCGTGCTCCAGGTCGATTATTCAGCTGATGCCGCGCCATACCCTCTCGCCTGGCATGGCATATAGGTGGCAGATTGAGCGCACGCGTTCGAACGGTCCTGTTCGTTTGTAGTCAGAACAAACTGCGAAGCCCTACCGCCGAGCAGGTGTTTTCGTGTCGGGAAGATCTCGAGGTAGACTCCGCTGGGACTAACCATGATGCCGAGAACCCGCTCACAGCTGAACTGGTTAGTTGGGCCGACCTGAACTTCGTTATGGAGAAGGCGCATCGAAGCAAGCTGCGGCGTCGTTTCCGGGCGGCTCTGGCAGGCAAGCGCGTGATTTGCCTCGATGTGCCGGACAATTTTGCATTTATGCAGCCGGAGTTGGTCCGGCTGCTTGAGACAAAGGTAAGCAGACACCTACCATCGCGCTTCGTGGCGGCCGAGAACTGATCGAAAACTGAACATGATGAGCGGCGGTTTTCGGGAAGCGGGTAGGCCGGTCTGAATATCGCCCATTGGCTCGTCAGCGACGCGTCGTTTCTTTTGCGGCCTGCAGCATCGCCGCCATCAATGCGGCGATGGCGGACCATCGACCGAATAGAAGACCGGGTTCTTGAGCCAGGCGCTGACCGCCGACGATCGCCAGCCGGCACAGCGCTGGCTGATCTTGATCTGTCGAGGAAAGGTGCCGTCGCCGATCTTGCGGTACAGCGTCGAGCGACTGAGTCCGGTCTTTTGCAGAACGGTCGGGAGTCTGAGAATACTGTCGTCCTGATCGGTCATCGAAGGTCTCCATCTGTGGGCTTCGATGAGCTTTTTATGCACCTCATGAGCGCAGCGGGACGGTCGCAATTGGCTGTGGTCAAATGCGCCCCCCGTGTGCGGTACGTGGGGAAGGGGCGTCTCGTGCGTACCGCACGACCATTCTCTATTCCGCTGACGCTGCACCGAGCCGCATGTCTGCGTCTCGTCGGCTGACGCCGTGACGATCATCTGACGCTTGGTCGGGCTATGCCCGACATGCGGTCGACCGCGCTGCGCGCGGCGGCGTGGCGCTGTGCAACCGGTCACGTGGGTGACGTTTCAGACCGGCCAGCTGGGTGACAGTTTTCGGGGGAGTGGCGGCGCCGTTTGCCCGGGCGCACACGGATCAGCTTCTGTTTTCCCTTGATGTAGCCGAGCAGGATTGGCCCGAAGCGCACCTCGTATTCGTCGTCCGCGATCTCGAAGATGCCAATGCGTTCGCCGTTTAGGACCTCCGAGACGAACAGCTCCCGCCCACGCCATCTGATCGATCCGCTGATCCGCACGGTGCGAACGTGCGTAGCACCCCAATAGGCCGGCGAGCGCAGCTTGCCGTCCCATAGTCTTGGGCTGGGCGTGAAGACCCTGGCCGGCGGGATCTGACCCAGCGCTTCGTGCGGGCGTTCTTCGTTGAAGATTTGCCGGAAGCGCTCGAGCCGAGCCAGTTGAGCTTTGTGGGTCAATGAAGGCGGCGACGCCGCTTCGCGCTTCAGCGTCTGATGCATCCGCTCGTGGCGGCCGTTTTCCTGCGGCCTGCCCGGCGTGATCCGCTCCGGGGTGATGCCCATCCGCACGAAGTTCACTGCCAGCCTGGACAGCCCGCCCGCCGCAACCGCGCCGAACGGTGGCCCATTATCCGAACGGATTGCCCGTGGCAGACCATATTCCTTGAACGCCTTCGTCATGATCGACCACACTGTCTCGAAGTCGGGATGCTCGACTGCCTGGCAGACGAGAAGGTAGCGGCTCATCGCGTCGGTCACCGTGAACGGCAGCACTCGAACACCATCGCCGGTTTTCCAGAAGCCCTTGAAGTCGATGCACCACACATCATTGGGAGCATCGGCACCACGAAACGGATGCTGCGCTGGGGGCACGCGCCGACGCAGCTTGCGCGGACGAACGAGCCCAGCTCGCTTAAGGATGTCGCCGATCGTCGATGCTGCGGGCCACGATGTCGTCGGATCATCGAGCTGCAGGCGAGCGCGGAGCTTGCGCGGCCCCCAAGCCGGATGCTTGCGCCGCAGCTTCAGGACTGCGGCAACGATCTTAGGCGGAGTCCGGGCCGCCTGCGTCACCGGCGCGCTTGTCCGTTCCGCCAGCCCAGCAGGCCCTTCGGCCGCGTAGCGGCCTATCCATTTATACGCCGTTTTGCGCGAGACGCCGAACCTGATCGCCAGCGCGCTGACGCTCTCCTCGTGGCTCAACCACGCCGATATGAAGCGCACGCGTTCGCTCACAGGGTTCGTTTCCATCCACGACATGGCCATCTCCTCAATGGCCATATTGCCGGACCGTCACCCAGGTGACCGGTCCGAAGTGTAACCGATCTGATCGGTCCAATCCGTCACCAAGGTAGCCGGATTGGACCGGCGCTACCGCGCGTCGGACAGGCGAGGTGGGCGTCGCTACCTCTAGTCCCGCCGCGGCGGGTCGCAAGCCGGCGTTGCCGGCTCCTTCATTGCATTACGGCCTTTTAGGTGCAGCCCGCCGCTCCAGCGGGACTGCCGGTTCGCTCCTGCCGCCCACCCCGCCATTCCGGCGCCGGTTGCGGTTCTGAAGGAGTGAGGAAATGGCAAAGGACGCCCTGACCAAGACCACCGGCACGCTGTACGCCGAGGTCACCGACCGGATCATCGCGCAGCTGGAAGCGGGGCGGGTGCCGTGGGTACAACCATGGGACGGGTCGACACTGGAAAGCGGGCTGCCGCGCAACGCCGGGACCGGGCGGCGCTATTCGGGGATCAACGTCCTGATCCTGTGGGCAACCGTGTTCGAGCGTGGGTTCGGGGCGCAGGGGTGGCTGACGTACAAACAGGCGCTGGCACTTGGCGGCAATGTGCGCAAAGGCGAGACCGGCACGACCATCTCTTACGCCGATCGCTTCACGCCAAGGGACGAACGCGACAAACCCATCACCGAAGCCAGCGACGAGCATCGCCGGCAGGTGGCGTTTCTGAAACGCTTTACCGTGTTCAATGTCGACCAGTGCGAGGGCCTGCCGGAGGCGCTGTCTGTCGGCGGCGGGGCGTTTCTTGGCGAGCGCGAGACCGTCGCATGCGCGGAGGCGCTGATGACGGCGACCGGTGCGCAGATCGGTATCGGCGGCGACAAGGCGTTCTACATGCCGACCGCGGATCGCATTCAGCTGCCCCCGCAGCAGACCTTCCATGATCAGGTCAATTACTACCGCACCGCACTGCATGAGCTGGGCCACTGGACCGGGCATCCGAGCCGGCTCGATCGTGACCAGGCGGGCGCGCCGCGTAGCGCATCCTATGCTCGCGAGGAGCTGGTCGCCGAGATGTGCAGCGCGTTCACCTGTGCCGAACTGGGTATCGTGCCGACCGTGCGCCATGCCGACTATATCGGTGCATGGCTGGAGGTGCTGCGCGAGGACGCCCGCGCGATCTTCCGCGCCGCCAGTCAGGCGAGCAAGGCCGCCGACTATCTGCTCGCGTTTCGGACCGACGCGGCGGATGACGCAGGGCAGGAGATGGCGGCATGACCGACCATCCCGAAGAGCTGAAGGCGCGCGCGCAGAGCGTCTTCGAACGGGTGTCGGCCGGTGTTCCCGGCGGCAATGACGAACCCGCTGATCTTGCCAGACTGGCGCGGCTGGAACGCGGCCTGCGGATGCTTCCACGAGCGACGCAGCAGATATTCCGCGCGAAGATGATCGATCGCCTCAGCTACGCGCATATCGCCAGCGCGACCGGCCTCAGCCAGCGTCAGGTGCGACAGCGCATGACGGATGCGCTCTATCATCTGCGGTGCTTCATGGACGGTGACGAGCGTACGCCCCGGCGACGCTGGTGGCACCACCGTTGGCTGCGGTGGCATCGGTAGAACGGCCAACCTCGCCCGGCGACGCCGGGCGAGGTTGGCGCATGTCTGCGAGCCGGTTAGGTAATGCACATGAAGTCCGACGCCGATCATCTGCCCGAGCGCAACCAGACGGAGCTGGATCACATCCAGCGTATCCTGCTGGACGAGTTCGCCGCCGCGATCGCGACGGCGACCAAGCCGCACAAGCGCAACGGCAAGGTGTACAAGATCATCCTGTTCGGCAGCTATGCCCGCGACGACTGGGTCGACGAGCCGGAGAACGGCTACCAGTCCGACTATGATCTGCTCGTCGTCGTCAGCCACGGCGACCTCACCGAGATCGCCGATTACTGGTACGTCGCCGAGGACAGGATCCTGCGCGATCCTACCATCGCGCGACCGGTCAACATCATCGTCCATTCGCTCGAAGAGGTGAACCAGGCACTGTCACGCGGCGAATACTTCTGGGTCGACATCGCGCGTGACGGGATCGCGCTTTACGATCTGCCGTGCCACACGCTGGTGACGCCCAAGCCGCTGACGCCGGCCGATGCCTACGCGATGGCGCAGGGGTATTTTGAGGAGTGGGCGAAGACCGCCGCCAATTTTCGTTCTCTTTCTGAAACGGCCCTTCGGCAGGGTATGTTGAAAGAGGCCGCGTTTCTGCTGCACCAGGCGACCGAACGTCTCTACATTTGTTTTTTGCTCGTCCAGACGCTTTACTTTCCGCGGTCTCACAACATCAAATTCTTGCGGTCGCTCGCTGAGGATAAAGAACCGCGGCTGGTCGAGGCGTGGTCGCGTTTAGACAAGATCGACAGACGCCGGTTCGAGTTGCTGAAGCGGGCTTACGTTGAGGCGCGGTACTCACCGAGCTACGCAATTACTGTCGATGATCTCGAAGCGTTGGCCGGCTCCGTCGAACGCTTGCGCGCGACCGTCGAGACGCTGTGCCGCGAACGCCTTAAGACGCTGCGTGAGGCCGCAACGGCGGCGTAAACGTTCATCGATCCGGTCAATCCGCCGCGTCGTCGAACGCGCGTTTACCGCGGCGGCGCCACAGCATCAGCATCTGCTCGCGATCGTCACCACGCAACCGCGCCGCGACCTCGACCAGCGCGCCGAAGATCACGGCGCGATCATCATTGGTCAGCGCGATCAGACCGGCTTTTGCGACCAGTCCGCCGAGCTCGATCAGGTGCCGGGTTTGCTGGCGCCGCTTCACGATCCAGTCGCGCGTATCATTGCAGCTTGGCGTCGACAGCAGCCGATGTACCGCCGCCATCGCGCGCCGCTCCGCCGCTCGAGATGCGGCCAGCTTTTCGAGCAGATCCGCGTGCCTGGTTTCGAAAGAACGCGGCACCATGATCGCGCCATCTCTCGCGGATCGCGGCGTCCTTCGTTTCGACCGCGGACAGCAACGCGCCGGTCAGTTCCTCGATCGGCAACGCGTCGGCGCCGGTCGAGATGATCAGCGTGCCGAGTTGCGTAAGTCGGGCGCCGCGTAACTGCTTGGCCTTGTCGTCGAGCGCCTTCAGTTCCGAATCATAGTCGCGGGGTTTGCGCATGCTGTCGTCCTCAATTGAATGTTGAGGGTGCATCAGTTAGTGGCGCAGTCGATCAGCGTAAATGCATTGAAACAGCGTGGGACGAAGGCGTCCCGAGATAGATGAAATCTTCGAAGGGCGCGCTTATACGTCGTGCCGACGTCGCTTCTGAAGTGTAAGTGGATTGCCATCATGGCGATCTACCATTTCTCGGCAAAGATGATCTCACGCGCAAACGGCTCCAGCGCGCTCGCCGCAGCGGCGTATCGTTCGGCCTCGCGCCTGCACGACGAGCGGCTGGATCGCGCCCACGACTTTTCGAACAAGGCTGGTGTCGTCCATTCCGAAGTCATGCTGCCGGACGGTGCGCCTGAGCATCTCCGCGACCGCGAGCGGCTGTGGAATGACGTCGAAGCGGTGGAGGTGCGGAAGGACGCGCAGCTCGCGCGCGAGATCGAGTTCGCGCTGCCGCGCGAGCTGGATCAGGCGGAAGGCATTCGGCTGGCGCGCGAGTTTCTGAAAGCCGAGTTCGTCGATCGCGGTATGATCGCCGACCTCAATGTGCATTGGGATATCGGCGCAGACGGACTTCCTAAGCCGCACGCGCATGTGATGCTCACCACCCGAAGCATCGGCGAAGACGGCTTCGGTCCGAAGGTGCGCGACTGGAACCGCACCGATCTGCTCGAGCGCTGGCGCGAGTCCTGGGGCGAACACATCAACCGTCGGCTCGCCGAACTCGATATCGATGCGCGCGTCGACCACCGCTCGTTCGACCGACAGGGGATTGATCTCGAACCGCAGAACAAGATCGGTCCGGCAGCATCGCGCCGACCAGGGCAGGGGCTGGAGAGTGAACGGCTCGACGAGCATGTCGAGATCGCGCGTTCGAACGGGGACCGGATCATCGCGCAGCCGGGGATCGCACTTGATGCGATCACACGATGCCAAGCGACCTTCACGCGCCGTGACCTGGCGATGTTTGTCCACCGGCATAGCGACGGCAAAGAGCAGTTCGACGCTGTGCTTGCGGCGGTTCACGCCAGTCCGGATATCGTCGCACTCGGCAAGGATGGGCGCGGCGACGAGCGCTTCACCAGCCGCGATATGATCGAGACTGAGCAGCGGCTGGAGAATGCGACCGTCCGGCTCGACGCAAGCCGCCGCCACGGTGTCGACGAGCAGCATCGCAAGCTCGCGCTAGTCCGCGCCGAAATGCGCGGGATGGTCCTGTCGAGCGAACAGCGCAGCGCGTTCGATCATGTGACGAAAGGGCAGGGGATCAGTGTCGTCGTCGGCTATGCCGGTACCGGCAAGTCGGCAATGCTCGGCGTTGCGCGCGAGGCCTGGGAGAGTGCCGGCTATACCGTTCGCGGCGCGGCGCTGTCGGGCATCGCCGCCGAGAACCTCGAAGGCGGATCGGGCATCGCCTCGCGCACGATCGCCAGCCTCGAACATCAGTGGAAGCAGGACCGCGAACTCCTCACCTCGCGCGATGTACTCGTCATCGACGAGGCCGGGATGGTCGGTACGCGACAGCTGGAACGCGTCATCGCCGAAGCCGAGAAGCGCGGTGCCAAAATCGTGCTGGTTGGTGATCCCGAACAGCTCCAGGCGATCGAAGCTGGGGCGGCATTCCGGTCGGTCGCCGAGCGTCACGGTAGCGTCGAGATCACCGACATTCGCCGCCAGCGCGAGGATTGGCAGCGGACAGCGACACGGCAGCTAGCAACCGAGCGAACGGGTGAGGCGGTGCGCGCCTATGAGGAGCATGGCCATGTCCATGTCGCCGAGACGCGCGACCACGCGCGCGCCGATCTGATCGAGCGCTGGGACCGCGACCGCACCGCCGCGCCAAGCGCATCGCGCATGATCCTCACCCACACCAATGATGAGGTCCAGGCGCTGAACGAAGCCGCGCGGCAGCGGCTTCGCCTCGCCGGTCAGCTTGGCGAGGACGTCGCGATCCAGACCGGGCGTGGTGCCCGGACATTTGCTGCCGGCGACCGCGTCATGTTCCTACAGAACGAACGCGGTCTCGGCGTGAAGAATGGGTCGCTCGGTACCGTGCAGAGCGTCACAACCGCCCGTATGGCGGTGATGCTCGATGATGGTCGCCATGTCGCCTTCGACATCAAGGACTATGCCCAGCTCGATCACGGCTACGCCGCCACCGTGCACAAGTCGCAGGGGGTGACGGTCGACCGTGTGCATGTGCTCGCAACGCCGGGTCTTGACCGGCACGCGGCCTATGTCGCGCTGTCGCGGCATCGCGACAGCGTCAACCTCCATTACGGCCGCGACGACTTCGCCGATCAAAGCCGGCTCGTGCGTACGCTATCGCGCGAACGGGCGAAGGACATGGCGTCGGATTACACGCGCGACTTCGGCGGTCGACGGCAAATCCAGTTGCCAAATCGGACGATCGAGAAGGCGCGCTCGGCGCCGGCCCGTGATCCGTTTGCCGGTATCGACCTGCGACCCACCACGCCTAAACCGGTTCCACCTCAGCCAGCGCCGGACCCTGCTGCAAATCTGCCTGAGGCTGTCATGCGCCATGGTCGTATCGTCAGGACGATGCGCTTTACCCATGAGGTAGGAGATCCCTACACCACCGAGCAACGGGCCGAGCTTGCCGCCAGCCGAGCGTCGCTGGACACAATCGTGCCGCATGGTGCTCACGATCTGGAAACGGCGATGACGGTCGACACGCGGCTTGTCCGCGAAGCGGCAGAAGGCAGGACGGGCGCGGTGATCCGCGCCATGCAGCTGGAAACCGAAATTCGAGAAGATCCGACGCGCCGCGCGGACGTTTTCGTCCAGCGCTGGCAGGCGCTTGAGCGGCAGCGTCGTGCGTTGAAAGTCTACCATGAAGACACGAAGGTTCGGGCCACTGAGAGCACTATGCTCGGCATGGCGAAAAGTCTGGAGCGCGATCCGCAGGTGGAATCGATCCTGCGCAATCGGAAGGTCGAGCTGGGTATAGGAGTGACCAGCGGCGTGAGTGTCGGCCGGGAACTGGCGGATATGATTGGGCGCGGGCGCAGTCGAGACTTGGGTATCGGTATCTGAAACGTCACGACCAGAATGCGCAGTCGTGCTTCATTAGTTTTTTAAAGAGCGCAGCGGCCATTGGCGGCGGTACGTCGGTAGCCCGCCGGCCGCTATCGAGGCGATCCTCGTGGAACGTCCGCATCTGATGTTTTGCACTGACCGCTTTCGGGCTTGCAAATGGTATGAGCTGCCGTTCGTTGCAGCGTGCCATACGGCCAGATTCTGGTGAAAGCGGATCGACCACTTTCGGTAAAGCGTGTGACTCCGGTTATATCGTTCGACGAGTATATGTTTGCAATCGTACCAAATTTCGCCCCGACAAACGAAAATTAACCAATTTCGGCGCAAAGATCGAAAGCGAGTTAATTTATACCCAAAATTGTTGGGAGGGTTGCGATAGTGATTGGCGAGTTGGGGAGGGCGTGGTCTGCAAACCTACGATGTGGCATCAGCAAGCTTTTAGCGGATCGTCGAGGATCGGCCGTCGCAATGATGGCCGCTGGCCTCATTCCCGCGATAGCCGCGCTTGGCTCGGCAATCGATGCGGGCCGCATTTACATGGTCAAATCCCAACTGCAGACCGGCGTCGATGCGGCCGCACTCGCGGGTGCCCGCTCCTTCTCTATCACTGGTACCGCGCCCAATTCTCGCGAAAGCCAAGCGCGGGCGTACTTCAGCGGCAACTTTCCCAACGCCTACCTGGGTGTGACGAATCTCGATCTGAAACCCAGCTTCGACGTCGTCAAGGACGTTAATACCACCACCGTCGTTGCGACCGCCAACCTGCCCATGTCCTTCATGCGCCTGTTCGGGTTCGAGCAACAACCGATCAAGGCAACCGCGAAGGCTGCCATTCAGCCCCACCCACTTGAGGTTATGATGGTGCTCGACAATACCGGTTCGCTGAAGGCCAATTTGCCGAAAGATGCCAACGGCGTGGTGAAGACGCGTATTACGGCGCTCAAGGACGCGGCAAAAAGCTTCAACGACATCCTGTATCAGGGGAGCGACACCCGCAAGGATCTGGCGATGGGCTACATCATGTACGACATCACGGTGAACGTGGGGAAGCTCCTGACCGATTGGCGTCCGAGTTCGGTTCGTCAGATGTTCGGCTTCAACGACGCGATCGCGACCACGTACGGTGGAACCTGGCCCAGCAACAAACTAGGCTGGAAGGGGTGCGTGTTCGATGACGATACGGTCAAGGACTTAAACTCGACGCTTACGTTTAAAGAAGCGGGTGCTTGGGATATTGATCGGACATTGCCTGGCGAAGGGGCTCATCCACCTGTCAGCCCGTATTTCATTCCGCCGATGTACGTTCCGGCGTTATCCGGCAGTGCTGTCGCTAACGGTGCAAAGGCTAATCCGCTAAGCTCCTATTATGATGTCGCCAACGTCGAGCCGAACAACAACCTGTACAAACTACACCCAACCTATGCCGACTCGATGCTGAATTTGGACTTCTACGGCAACCAGTTTGCTAACAATCCTTATCGGAAGGCGTTCTACAACGCTTATATCGATCTCAACGACAGCGCTGCCAAGATGGACGACGACGTCATCGTCCGCGCCGATAATAATGGATACTATGATCCATCAAGCAACCCGTGGAATTTTGCAACGCGCACGGGCACGGCGTTCAAGGTCCGATACGATAAGGTTCCAAAGTTTGGGACCTGGTGGAAGGATCCCACCGAGTATTCAATTAATCCGCTCGGAGGCAGTGAAGATAACTCCAATAAGTACAAGACCGAGTTTCCGTCACCGAACTGGCAATGCCCCGATGCCGCGACGAAGGTCGACTACGGGCGGTCCAAACAATTTTACAACGATATCATCGATACACACAACGCCGCGATCTACCCGGCGAACGGTACCTTGCATCACGCAGGACTGCTATGGGGGTATCGCCTGCTCGTGCGTGACGACGTCTTCAAGCGCACCCCGCCGCGGGGGCAGGATACTCCTAAGCGCGCACTGGTGTTCATGACGGACGGCGAAACCGCGCTTGGTGCGAACCAGAACGGCTACGAAGATCGAACCTGGACCTTCTACGGCAACTACGCCGACTCGCCCATTTCGAGCAGCCGCGGCGGCCTGACGGGCCAGTCCGAGCGCCGTTTTGCCAAGACATGTGCGTCACTTCAGGCAGAAGAAAACCCGCCGACCGTTTATATCGTAGCCCTTACGACCACGGATTCGTCGACGCTCAGCCTGTTTGAGCGATGTGCGCCCGGGCACGTCTACCGAACATCCGACACAGCCTCCCTGAAGGCTGCCTTCGACGATATTGCGTCGGAGCTGGTCGATTTGCATCTGGTCCAGTGACGATGACTAACCTGGCTCGAAAATTTCGTAGCAATATTCGAGGTGTGACGATCGCGGAGTTCGCCATCGTCTTACCTGCGATGCTCACGCTGATCTGCGGCGCCATCGAGCTCGGCCATATGCTGTTCGCCCGAGTCGTGCTGGAAGGCGCGGTTACCGAGGCCGCACGTGTCTCGACTGCGTCGCTGGAAGCCGGGGAGGCCAAGCGAACCAATGTCATGCGCGCCAGTATAGCCTCGTCGATGAATGAATTCGCTATGGCGCCCAACCAGTCAATTGCCATTACGACAACCGTCTATCGAGACTTCAGTACAGCATTTCCTGAAACCTATACCGATACGAACGGCAATGGTCGCTATGATCTCGGGGAGCCTTATGTCGATCGCAATAAAAGTGGCACATGGGATAGTGCCAAACCAGTAAGCGGCAGCACGTTGGGTGGGCCTGGCGACGTCGTCAGCTATTCGGTCCGGTTTCCTAAACGCGTGCTGTTTGGTTTCGTAGGCAACGTTATCGGCTTTGGCTCCGGCGTTATTCCGCTGACGGCTTCTACGGTTGTTCGTAACGAAGCCGTCGTGCAGGCCAGCTCATGATCCGTCGCACATTTCGCCGGATGCTTGACGATCGTCGGGCCGTGGCCATGCTCGAATTTGGCCTTATGCTGCCGTTGTTGCTCGGCTTCGTGCTAACCGCGATCGAGTTTGCCAATTACGTCATGGCGAACAACCGGGTCCAGCGAATGGCGGCCATGAGTGCCGATCTCGTCGCGCAGAGCGGAACCGGCGACATTGGTATCGGCGAGGGTCAGATTTACGATCTCTTTAGTGCGCTTGATCTCACAGCACGGCCATTTGACCTGCGTAATGATGGACGGATCGTCATCACCGGCGTCCGAGGTACAGATATCGACAATAACGGCACGGTAGAAAACAGGATATTGTGGCAGCGTTTCGATGGTGGTTACGTAGTTGCCCCTCGATTGGGTTGCAATCAGACTACCGCTCTCGCGACTCTGCCGCCCAGTAAGCAGATGCTTTTGGACGAGATACTGTTTCACGTTCAGGTTACCTACCGATACCGTCCGATATTCACTGACATACCGTTCAGGATGCTTTCGTTGCCCGTCGATTTCACACGTGTCGCTATGTACCGAGCTCGAAGCAAGGACTTCCAGACGCCGACCCCGGACTCGCGATTTCCTCCAAAGAACAAATGCACGACACAAAGCGGTTTATAGGCATGTCATCTAACTAATCAAAGCATATCGTTAATCCCCATTTGTTGGAAAGGGGAAGATGAAGACAGTTCGGTCGAACAAGCAGTTTCTGTCGATGCTTCGGGATTCCGACCTTAAAGTCGGTGTTTGAGCTTGGCGGCCATTCGCCGCGCTCGGCTGCCGAACGCCCGGAAATAGTGGTGAGTGGAAGGTCCGCTTTCGGGAATGAAACGCGCGAATCGTACCCTTAAGACTTACGAGCTGGATTTATCCCGTCCAGTAAAATACAAGACATGTCCTGCAGATCGAGAGCATTTTGCCGATGTTTTGCAAGTATCCCCGGTTTGGTATTTGTCACCGCTCGCCGGAGACGCTTGTCGATGTAGCTCAGGCAAATGCCGGCCGCCAAGCTTCCGTCGACACACCCGCCGAGGGCCCCCAGCACTGGACGGGGAAGCAATGAAAGAGACGCCATCTCGGCCGCCTCAATATCAAGGTTGTCAGCACCGTTGCGAAACACGTGAATCGATTTCAAGATCGCGTTAAATGGCCGGTCTCTGAATCGATTTGAAGCGATATGCCAAATGTCGTGATAGCAGTTGCGCCCATCACGGCTCAAGAATGGCGTCTCTGGGAATATATCGACATCAGTCGCGATATTGGGAAGCATATCGATAAAGTGATATTTTACGACCTCGTCTGGACCGGCACGATCAACCATAACGTCCGGCCATGTGACGGATCGAAGAGCCCCCCATAGCGGCCACGCAAAAACGAGACTGAAGATTGTCGCTATCGACGTTATCGCCCAAACGGGAACTCGACGACGCTGGATCATTCGGCCTCCATTAGGACCGCGATAGAGCGGTAATGTCGACAGGCTGAACGAACAGCCGGTTTCAGGCAAGTTGCCGAGCTCTTCGAATGTCCACACGTGGGCGCTTTCGGCCACTGCGGATTTGCGCCGCGACGACAGCGAATAACGCGGCTGCGGCAGCTCAGCGGCGCGCTCCGAACCAATTGGTCGCATCCTCTCCGTAAAGCAACAGGATCGCCAAAGCCTCCAGCGCGAGTTGCAGTACCGAGGTTGCGATGATCAGCGTGTCATGCAGCGCAAGCGGTTGGATTATCCCTGATCCGCGCAGAAACGCGACGCTGGTCACGACGCCGAGAAGCCAGCGCAAAGCCAGCGCGCTGCGCGCGGCGCGCGACGCCGAAAACACCACCAGCAACATAAGGAACATGGCCAGGCCGAGGCCGACTGCCCGGACCGCCTGAATCCGCATGACCAACGTCGTCATTGCCTCGGGTGCAATCGGAAAGGCGAAGCTCATCGTGCGCGTGGCGTAGTAGGCGAGTGCGGCTGACAACATCAGACTGACCGCGAACAGGGCAGCGAACAGCCGGATCGAGAGGGATGTCGCCAAGTTGCCTGCTCCGTACGCGTGGCACTCTGCCACGTTGTAGCTCGGTCTAGTCCTGAAGGCATTCCCAGCCTTTAACGGCGACTCCCCGCACACGCGCCTCAGCGCCGCCATCGGGCATTATCGCCGGTCGGGACGACGGACACAATTGAGGTCGTCGCCGGCCGATTGAATTTGGACGTGAATGGACATTCGCTGGATCGCCATGCCGAACGTCCGGGGTTGGTGGTTAGCTGCCGTTCGATGGTGGCTCAAGCGCGCCAGCATCAGCACGGACGTCAACCTTTACCGTCTTGAACCCTGCTCGAATTGCTAAGCGCTGCGCAAGCTTAATGCACCTGCGCGGAGTGTCGGCAGCATGAGAAATGAAAATTCCACGACTTTTATCAAACCTTTCCTTTAGGTCGCTTTCAAACTGTCGGGCAGTTAATCCAACATCACCCGTCCAAAACCAGCACTCGCCTTCTCTATAGGTAACGGAAGATCCATAAAAGCCCGCGTCATCTCGCTCTTCTTCGTGAGGCAGCACGCTCCAACTTAACGCCATAACAACTGGCAGGATGGCGAATATGACCATACCTTCAGATTGCGCCTCGTCGGAGATGTCTGCAAGTGGGCGTTTCCAGTCCGTTCGCTCATAGCGTCAGCTTCGCCTATCGAGAATGTCGCGACCTGGTGGGCAGCGGTCGTTCAAGCGCCCGCTGGTTCCGTGGTCAGAAGCCGAGGGAGCGAAGGTGCTTCCGCCGTGCGTCTTCACTCATTGGCACGAGAGAGACAGCGTGAATTTCTTGAACCAAGAGCCTTCTACCGGCAATCTTACCGGACACTCCCACCCTGACCAAACCGGGCTCGCGCCATTCCCGGCGCAGCGTTTCTTCTAGCAAATCGCCGGAAGGAGTTGATGGCCAGTCGCCAAGTTGAATACCTCGACGCAGGCAGTTCTCTGAAATGAGAACAAATCCATGTTCGAAGGTGCCGATCACGATACCCCGCCAATGCACATCAACACCGCTCCATCCCGCAAGGGTCTTCGGCAGCTTGCATATATCATCTGCTATTGGTGGAGGCGCATTGCACGAAGTCATCATTACAGTGACGACGAGGGCGATGTAGCGGATCATGCGTCGAGTATAGCAGGTCGGCTGGTGTCCGCTATTGGGCGTTTGCGGTCGCTCGGTCGATCGCTGGTCCTAATGTCGCATTGTGGATGGTTAGCGGAAGGTCCGCTTTTGGCGCTCGCGGTGCTCCCGCAATGCGGCCCACATCAGCAACACGGCGAAGATGACGATAGCTCTCGTCGGAAGGTGGCCGAGCGCAGATTGTAAGTCTTTCGAGAACCAATCGAACACGAACTGTCCGAGAAGCACCGGTAAGCCGACCATGACGATGAGTTTTGTGATGCGACGCTGCATACCATCATCGTATAGCGAAGCCCAATGTCCGCAAGTGGGCGATAGCGGGCATTCGTCGCCATTGTCGCATCAACGTCTATAATCGCGGAATGCTGAACGGCAGCTTGCGGCGCCCAGACCGGAGCGTTGGCTTTCCGACGAAGTTGGCTGAACGGAGTGACGGTGACCGCGAGATAATCTTATTCTTTCTGTTATCGTGTTAGCGCAAAATCGGTGCGGTTCATCGCATCTCGAGCGAGGTGGGGGTATCCGCTGGGGTACTTTCGCGAGTTGCGTAAAAATATCCACCACATATCAGCGTTTTGAGCGTCGGCAGAGTTGCTGAGTGATCCTGTCCCCGCAACCATTCCCGATTATACACACAACCGCCCAGATAATCCTGTGGCGGCTTTTTTTTGCCTTTTTTCCTCGAATTGGCGGCTTCCAAGGCTGCCGCGAGTATCCGGCCAAGCTCCGCTGAATGCCGCAACGTCGATTTCATTCGGGGGTAATCCTGAGGGTATGACGTCGGCCTCAGCACCATACCCCAATGGCTCTTGTGCACCTCAAAGCGCGATGCGGCACAAAACGTAAGCGCAGCGCATGGTCATGCTGCTGCCGGACGGGCTGCGGTTCGGCGCACGCACGCCACGAGATGATTCCGCTAGTCCATGCAGGCAAGAAGATCGTCGATCGACAGCGACCCGAATGCGGAGAAACTGTCGGCAACCGCATAGGGCAGCAGCAGGGTCCGCCCGCTGAGAAGCGCGCCGCAGGTGTAGACGACGTTCGGGACATAGCCGTCTCGTTCATGCGGGCTGGGCGAGAGCACGGGCCGGGGCGTCCGCGCCAGCAGCTTCGAGGGATCATGCTTGTCGAGCAGGCAAGCGCCGATGCAGTAGTTGCGTACCGTTCCGACGCCGTGGGTGAGGACGAGCCAGCCTTCGTCGATCTCGAAGGGCGAGCCGCAATTGCCCATCTGCACGAACTCCCACGGATAGCGCGGCTCGATCAGCTTCGCGCCGCTGTCCCAGTGGTGAAGGTTGTCCGATGCGTTCAGCCAGATGGTCCTGTTGTCCTGCCGGCCGAGCGTCACGTAGCGGCCGTCGATCCGGCGTGGGAAGAGCGCCATGCCCTTTGCGCTAGCGACCTCCCCGGTCATCGTGCGCATCTCGAACGCCTTGAAGTCCGTGGTGGTGATCAGTTCGGACCGCGCCTCGGCACCGCTGAACGCCGTGTAGGTGCCATGGTACGCGACCTGCCCGTCATCCTCGACGAAGCGTACAAGGCGCATGTCCTCGATCCCCTGGCGCTGGCTGGGCAGCGTCGGGAAGAGTACGGTTTCGGATATGCTTCGAGATCCGCCGCAGTCGAGATGGACGGCACCGTCTTCGTCGTCGCGCGGAACGATGATCGGTGGCACGGACGTCACGCCCGGATCGTCGATCTCGAGGCCGCATCCCGGCGTCCATACGCCCGTCCGGAAGGTGACCGATGAGACATGACCTTCGCCGACACCGCGCAAGGAGAGCACGAAGCGTACCGCATCGTCCGCGATGCCCGACTGATCGGGATGCGGCACGGCGCTGGGATTGAAGAGCGCCGCGGCCTCATAGGCGTATTCCTGGCTGAAATACGCGCCGATCAGGCGCTGCTGTTCGGGGGATAGGTTTGCTGCACCGGGAATGCGGTCGGCCAGTTCGCCAAATCGGCGCAGCAGCGTCGCATCGACATCGCGGTGGTTCTCGTCGAGCGATGCGGTGACGCCGTCGAGTTGGCGCTGAAGCTCGTGCTGGTCGAGGCTCAGGATCAGTTCGACGGTCTCGTCGGTGCGCGTCCGGCCGCCGTCGAAGCCCTTCGGGTAGCCCGGCTCGAACGGGCGCACGACGGTGCGCGAGGGGTCGGGCTTCAACACGACGTCGTAGAAGTCGATAGTAACGCGCTCGGTCATTCGTCGTCCTCTCGGTGCCGCTGGCGACGCGAGACCTACCCGCGCATCGTCCGCGGAGCTAGCGGGGAACGTATCGAGCTCAAGGTGAGCGGGCTTACCGGCCCAATCGGTGCCGAAGCGGCAGCGTCTTACGCCTTGGCGGACTCCGCGCCGAGTTCTTCGAGATCGAGGTCGAGTTCCAGGCTGCGGAGGGTCTCGCTGTCGATGCGGTTGGCGCGGTGCAGGCGGACGAGTTCCGCGCGGCCCGCATCGACGGCGCCGATGATGACGTCGAAGTGCGACTGGATGGCGTGCGTGCGCTCATCATCGGTACCGACGAAGTTTTCGTCGACGGTTGCGCGCGCGGTGTAGCGTCGCAGCAACTGCGGATGGACGATGTTCCCCGCATCGTCCCGCACCAGCGTCTCCACGGCGGCGAGTTGCGCCCGCATCATCGCAAGCTCGGCCTGGAACAGGTTCATGGGCGGCTCGTCGTCGTCCGAGCGACGCACGCCGGTCAGCCGGATCACAAGGCCGAGCGTCGAGCCCTGTACCACGACGGTGACTAGGATGACGCCGAACGCCGCCAGCAGGATGAAGTCGCGCCCCGGGAACGCCGCCGGCAGCGTCAGTGCGGCCGCCAGCGTCACTACGCCGCGCATGCCCGCCCAGCCCATCACCACGGCGCAGGCTGCGCCGATCGGGCGGTCGTGGCCGATCCCGAGGCGACGCAATCCCGCGACCACCGCGTCCGAGGCGAAGATCCAGACGAACCGCGCCAACGTCAGCGCCAGCAGGATCGCGAGCAGCGGCGTCGCCACACCGCCGAGCAGTGTTTCGATCCCCCCGGCACGGACGAGTACGTCGCGCAACGAGAAGCCGATCAGGATGAATACCGAGGCTTCCAGCAGGAAGATCATCACTTGCCAGAAGGACGAACCACGCAGGCGCGTCGCGGCCGAGAAGACGACGTGCTGCTGCCAGCCGAGCACCAGTCCGCCCGTGACGACGGCGATCACACCCGAGACGCCGAGCGCCTCCGCGACGAGGTATCCGGCCCAGCTCAACAGAACGGTCACGACGACGATCAGCACCTCCTCGGTGAGCCGCCTGACGACGAAGCTCCAGAGCGCACCGCTTGCAAGCCCGACGGCGATCCCGCCGATCACGAGCAGCGCGAAACGGCCGATTGCCGCTCCGGCCTCGAACTGCGCGCCCATCGTCGCGGCGACGGCGAAGCGGAAGATGACCACGCCAGTTGCGTCGTTGAGCAGGCTTTCGCCTTCGAGCAGCGCGGACAGCCGCCGCGGCAGCCGGACCCGCTGGAGGATCGCACGTGCCGAGATGGCATCGGGCGGCGACACGATCGCGCCCAGAGCGGCGCAAGCCGCCCAGGGGAGCGATGGCATCATCCAATGGGCAACCCACGCGACCACGATGGTCGAGAACACCACGGCGCCGATCGCAAGCGACAGGATGCCCGCCAGGTGTCGCTTGAAGCGCGCGAGTTCGGCGTTCCACGCGCCATCGGCGAGCAGCGGCGGCAGGAACAGTACCAGCACCAGTTCCGGATCGAGCCTGACGGCAGGGACGCCCGGGATGAACGCCAACGCGCCTCCACCGATGAGCAGCGCGATGGACGGCGGCCAGCGCAACCGTTCCGCAACCCAGTGCAGCACCAGCACTGCACCCAGCATGCCGAGAACGAGCTCGAAGGTCTCGGCAGGATGCATGGCATGTCTTTCGGCAGGAATGGTGTGTGCATCCTACAGATGCGAAACTCCCCCGACCACAGTTGGTCGTACGGGGGCGCGTTCTAGTTCAGATCAACGATAACCCGCCGGCACATGAAGCACGACAGACTCGTCCGAGAGCACTGGCACGAGCGGCGCCATGAAGCGCGCATGTGTTCCGCTCGGTTCGAAACCCCGCTCGTGAGCTGCGAGGTCGCACCGTGTTACTTCAAGCAGGTAGCCGCGAAACCATTCCCATTCGAGGCATCCGATCGGAACGAGCAGCATCCACCGCGCGGTGTTTAGAGGACGATAGCTACCCACCGGACCTCGATCTCGGTCCGCACGCGAAACGGCGCGGACGAGACCGATACCGAAACTTCGGAAAACCCTCAGATCGATCGAGATCTGACTGGCTTCTGCGCATCGCCGTTCTTTTCATCGACAACGGCCTGTTTGATCCGGCAATACTCGGATCGGTCGAATAGGCCGGGGGGAAGCAACGCGTGATCGATTCGGAAGTGACGCCGAAGCCGGAAATCTTGGATCCGGCCCTCGCAAGTTTTGTTTTATTGGCGAAGTTTCTGGGCGTGCCCGCCGATCCCGAGCAGATTCTTCACGAGCGGGGGCGTGGCGACAGCGCGTTCGGCTTCGACGATCTTGCGCGGGTCGCGAAACGGCTCGGCATCGTCGCGAAGATCCGCCGTGTCGCCAACGCCGATCTCGGCAAGCTGCCCGCACCGATGCTGATCGCGCTGGCCGACGGCGATACCGCGATCCTGCTGCGCGTCGAGGAGACCGAGGACACGCCGCGCTACCTCGTCCAGCGCGCCGACGCTGCGCGGCCCGAGATCTGGCAGGCCGACGACATGACCGCGCGCTATGCCGGCACCGTCCTGTTGATGACCACGCGCGAGCGGATCGCAGGCGAGAAGCGTCGGTTCGACGTCAGCTGGTTCATCCCGGCGCTGGTCAAGTATCGCCGGCCGCTGCGCGACGTGCTGATCGGCAGCTTCTTCCTGCAACTCGCCGGGCTCGTCTCGCCGGTGTTCTTCCAACTCGTCATCGACAAGGTGCTGGTCCATCATTCGATGACCACGCTCGACGTGCTGGCGTTCGGGCTGGCGGTCGTGTTCATCTTCGAAACGGTGTTGTCGGGTCTGCGCACCTGGCTGTTCGCGCACACCACCAACCGCGTCGACGCAGAGCTGTCGGCCGCGCTGTTCCGCCATCTGGTCGCGCTTCCGCTCGGTTATTTCGAGGCGCGCCGCGTCGGCGACAGCGTCGCGCGCGTCCGCGAACTCGAGAATATCCGCCAGTTCCTGACCTCGAACGCCGTCACGGTGGTGATCGACCTGTTCTTCACGATCGTGTTCTTCGTCGTGATGTATCTTTATTCCCCGCTGCTGACCCTGGTCGTCGCCGCGACGATCCCGATCTACGCCGTGATCTCGCTGATCATCACGCCGCCCTTGCGCGCCAGGCTCGACGAGAAGTTCCGGCGGGGCGCCGAGAACCAGTCGTTCCTGGTCGAGACGGTGTCGGGGATCGGCATGCTCAAATCGATGGCGGTCGAACCGCGTATGCGCGACCGCTGGGAGAAGCAGTTCGCAGGCTATGTGAAGACCGGGTTTGACGTCACCGTACTGGCCAACTGGGGCGGCAACGCGATCCAGCTGGTGTCGAAGCTGGCGACCGTCGTGATCCTGTTCCTGGGTGCGAAGCAGGTCATCGCCGGAGACCTGTCGGTCGGGTCGCTGGTCGCGTTCAACATGCTGTCGGGCCGCGTCGCGCAGCCGATCCTGCGGCTGTCGCAATTGTGGCAGGATTTCCAGCAGGTGCGGATTTCGGTCGACCGGCTCGGCGACATCCTCAACACGCCCGCGGAACCCGAGCACAACCCCAACCGCGCAAGCCTGCCGCCGATCAAGGGCCGGATCGAGTTCGACAAGGTGCGGTTCCGCTATCGCCCGGATGCGCCCGAGGCCTTGCGCGGGGTGAGCCTGACCATCGCGCCTGCCGAGATGATCGGCATCGTCGGGCCGTCGGGGTCGGGCAAGTCGACGCTGACCAAGCTCGTCCAGCGGCTCTACGTGCCCGAACAGGGCCGCGTGCTGGTCGACGGCGTCGATCTTGCGCTCGTCGACCCGGCTTGGCTCAGGCGGCAGGTCGGCGTCGTGCTGCAGGAGAACATCCTGTTCAACCGCTCCGTGCGCGAGAACATCGCGCTCGCCGATCCCACCTTGCCGATGGAGCGCGTGATCCGCGTGGCGGAAATGGCCGGCGCGCACGAATTCATCCTGTCGCTGTCGCACGGCTACGACACGATGATCGAGGAGCGCGGCGCGAACCTGTCCGGCGGTCAGCGACAGCGCATCGCGATCGCGCGCGCACTGATCGGCGACCCGAAGATCCTGATCCTCGACGAGGCGACCAGCGCACTAGACGCCGAGAGCGAAGAGATCATCCAGAGGAACCTCAACGTGATCGCGCATGGCCGTACCGTCATCGTCATCGCCCACCGGCTGTCCGCGGTGCGCGCGTGCCACCGGATCGTGACGGTCGAGGGCGGCGAGGTGACCGAGATGGGCGATCACGCGTCGCTGCTCGCGGCGGGGGGGCGCTATGCGATGCTCTACGCCAAGCAGATGGGCACCGAACCGGTCCGTGCGCCTGCGGAGGCGGCGGCGTGAGCGCGATCGCAGACCGCTTGCCGGGGCTGGCGCGGCACTGGCAGGTGCTGCGCGAGAGCTGGCGGATCCAGAACGGCGTCGACGACACGCGGCGGCCGCGATCGGACCACGACTTCCTGCCTGCCGCGCTGGAGATCATGGAGACGCCGCCCAGCCCGGGGTTGCGCTGGCTGTTGCTGACCCTGTGCGCGCTGTTCGTGCTCGCGCTCGGCTGGGCGTTCGTCGGCCGGATGGACGTCGTCGCGGTGGCGACCGGCAAGACCGTCGCGTCGGGCAATGCGAAGATCATCCAGCCGATCGAGATCGGCGCGGTGCGCGCAATCCATGTCCGCGACGGCCAATATGTCCATCGCGGCGACCTGCTGGTCGAGCTCGACCCGACGCTCGCCAGCGCGGACGAGGCGCAGTCGACCCAGGCGTTGCGCACCGCGCAGCTCGTCCAGGCGCGCAATGATGCGCTGCTGGCGCATCTGTCCGGCCGCCAGGCACATTTCGTCGCGCCGCCGGGAACGCCGACCGAAGTGGCGCGGACCGAGGCCACCTACGTCCGCGCCGCGATCGCCGAATACGAAGCCCAGGCGTCGAGCCTGCGCCAGCAACGCGCGGAAAAGCTCGCGCAGTTGCAGGGCTCGGAGGCGCAGATCACCAAGCTGCAGGAGGCGATGCCGTTCATCGAGAAGCAGATGACCGCGCGCAACGAGCTGACCGACAAGGGCTATTTCTCGAAGCTGAAGCTGCTCGAATATCAACAGGCACGCGGCGAGCATATACGCGACATCGACGTCCAGCGCGCGGCGGCGGCTGGCGCGCGCGCTGCCATCGCGACGCTCGATGCCGAAGTCCGGCGCCTACGCGAGACGTTCGGAAAGGGCGCCGCCACGGACCTCGCCACCGCCAACGACAAGGCGGGGCAGGCCGGCGAGGAACTGCGCAAGAGCGAGCGCCGTCGCCGCTATCAGGAGATGCGCAGCCCGGTCGACGGCGTCGTCCAGCAGCTTGCGCTGGCGACGATCGGCGGCGTGGTACAGCCCGCACAGCCCTTGATGGTGATCGTGCCGTGCGCGGAACGGGCCGGGCGCGATTGCACGAGCGCGATCGAGGTGGAGGCGCAGGTGCTCAACAAGGATATCGGCTTCGTCCATCAGGGCCAGCGTGTCGCGGTCAAGCTCGAAGCGTTCAACTTCACCGACTGGGGCATGATCGAGGGCGAGGTCGAGACGCTCAGCCGCGACTCGCTGGATCCCGGCCGCGACTCCGCTGCGAACCGGCAGGAAGGCGCTTCGAAAGGCGGGCAGAGCCCGATCTACGCCGCGCGCATCCGGCTGCGCTGCGCGGTCGGCGATCCGCTGCGTCGCCCGCTATGCGACCGCGTTCAGCCGGGTATGTCCGTGCAGGCCGAGATCAAGACAGGCCGGCGCCGGATCATCGACTATCTGCTCTCCCCGATCGTCCGGACCGTTTCGGAAGCCGGGCGCGAGCAGTAGCGTACGCCCGGCTTCCGAAGCTCAGACGACCGGTTCGGTTTCGGGCGTCTCGACAGCGGCCGTATCGGTAGCGCCCGTATCGGTAGCGCCCGTATCGGTAGCCGGCGTGCGCGTCGCGCCCATCTTCGCAAGCGTCTCCGCGTCGACCAGGCGCGTGACGAGCGGGTGAAGCTTCAGCCCACCGGTCTTCCGATCTGGCGGAAGTTGGCGATCACGGCAGCGGTGGTCTTCTTGTCCGGCGCGATGACGTCGAACAGCCAGTTATTGTCGCCAGACGTCCAGTCGTCCGGCTTCAGCCGCACCGGGAAGACGCCGGCGGCAATCTGTTCGCGGATGGTGGCATCGACCGCGTCCGATACGCTTGCCCAGATCGCAACGCCGGCGACGTCGCCGGCGGCGCGGTCCTCCGCCTTGCCGGGATAGGCGATCGCCACCCGGTCGCGGATAAGCGGGTCGAGCACGATGTGGTGAAGGTCGGCCAGAGTCTGGTGGCGATAGCGCGGCAGCATCATCATCGTCATGACGACGTTGCCGAAGCTTTCGCGGACATGGCTGCGTACCGCCGCCAGCTTGCGCGCGATGTCGGAGCCGCCGGACGGGATCGTATCGCCAGCCGCGGCCGTGCCGTTGACGGCGTCGTGTCCATTGGCGGTTTGGGGGTGCGTCGTCGTTTCAATCGTCACGGCACGTATCTCCTGACTGTCCGAGGCCAAGCCGTCCGATGGGTCGGCTCAGTTCGCCCGAGCATAGGTGAAGTGTTCCACGTCGCAAGGCCAGCTGGATCACGGGGTAATGTTCCGGTTTCGTAGATTCTAGGGAATTATGACGTCGTCAAAACGAAATGGTTCATTTTGATCCAAACACATACCAGCGCAATCACAGGTCGATACTTCTGGCAGGTTCATAAAATATCCGTCCGGAAGACATATGCGTAGAAATCAACACGAATAATCGCTGGAACGAGAGATATATAGTCTTCCGCGAGATCGGCGTCACCTCCATAACCCACGGGTCGGGGGACGTGGGGTGGAACTAGCCGATCAGATTCGTGCAGTGCGATGGCCCCAAGCAATTGGGCTGCAGATGAACCTTGGCGGTAGCGTGGGGGTGCAGGCCGTAGCATGCCGCAGAGCGGCGTTGGCTTTGCGCAAAGCCCCGATCGGACAGGCGGCATGACGCGTCGCGGGCTGATGGGGGCGCTCGTCTCGGGTGTCGGCCTTGCCCTGGGCGGGTGCGCGGGCCTGTTCGGCAAGACGGTACGGCTGCGATACGCGATCACGATCACCATCGGCACGCCGGACGGCATCCGCAGCGGTTCGGCGGTTCAGGAGATCGTACGGTTCCAGCCGTTCGCGTCGATCCAGCCGATCAACAACGGATCGACCGAGATGCACGGCGACGCAATCGCGATCGCAGTGGGCGATACGCACTATTTCGTCGGGCTGATCGGGTGCAGCAATCTGCTGTCGGACGCGATCGGGATCGGTACGGTATCCCCTCCATCGGTACGGAACGCAGCGGGCAACGCCGCCCAGCTGCAGGCTCTCAAGGACGCGAACGGCCGCGCGGACCTGGATGGCCACTATTACATGAGCCGGCCTAGCCGTCACTTTGGGCTGCTGAGCTTTGCGGACGAACGCGACTTCTCGACCATGAGCTGGTTGCGGTTCGGCCCTGACCTAGCGGGCTGGACGCTGGAGCGCGTCGAGGTGGCGGTCACGACCGCGCCGATCACGCGACAGGCCGTCGCGATACTGCCCTGGTTGCCGACGCTGTCGCGCCAAACCGTAAAGGACAGTCCACAGAACGACGGGCATCTGCTGACGGACTTCAAAACCTTATCCGACAGGTTCGGAGAAAACCAGTGATAGCGATCCATCCGATCGCAAGGCCGTGGTTTCGGTATGGCTTCGCGCGTGTCGGATCGCCGATCGGACCGCGGCAGTACCCCGGCGGAGAGCGCCAGATCATCAACCGAACCTACTCGGGTCGGGGTGGCGGCATGATTCTACGCAAATTGGGGGGGTGGTTGGCTGCCGGCACCGGCTTGACATTGGCGGTAACGTCCACGGGCTGTAGCGACCCGCAATCCACCATTTCTATTCGCGAACGGCGGATTGCATTGGCGACCGGCTCGACCGCGATGTGGTATCGGTTCAGGCTCGCCGCAAGGTATCGCGGTGAGCCGTTTCGCTTCGATCAATATGTGCATTGCGGGCTCCGCACGATACCGGGCGGCCCGTTCGGTTCGGCGCCCGCGACGACCAACCGGGCGATGTATCCGCGCACGATCGGGCAGCGGATGGCGGATGGCAGCTATGTCATCGTTCGTGTGCCGGACATGTGCCAGATCCACCGGGCCCATGATGCCGCCGGCGTACGGCAGATCGGCTGGACGTCCCCTGGACCATTCGAGGTGCTGCCGATGGTCGTGTGGAACGACCGGCGTCCCCAGGCCAGCGTGGTCGAATCCTATGTCGGACGGGGGTATTACACGCAGCCCGGTGCCAGGATCACGGACCCGCACGGGACGGTCGAACTGATGCCCGTCGGTTTCCATCCTGCGACCGTCGCCGTGATCCTAGACCAGCCCGAATTTCCCGCGACCGATCCCGACGAGACGATCGATCCCGCGACGGGCAGGCGGTATCTCAACGCCTTTGCCAGCAACAACAACGGGCTGGTAGCCTTCTACACCGTACCCACGGTGGACATGGCGGCTGCACTGGCACGCTTTAACGAGCCACCCGACGCGATAGCGCGCGAACTCGACATCGCCCGGATCGAGAATGTTCGGGATGCGACGGATCAGGTCGCGCTGTGGCTAAAGCGGGGTCGTGAGCTGATCGGCGTCGGCCCTCAGAGGACCGTTGCGCTGCAACGCGCCGAGGGGCCTGCCGACGGCACGATCGCGTCGTATCACGACAATGAGCGGTACGACGCGCCGCCGTTCGACCACGATCCCGACTATCTCCCGCCGGCCACGATCTGGCGGTGTATCCACGGGCTGGCAGCCGGGCGGCCGCTCCTGTCCAACCTGCCGTCGGAACCGGACGTCGCCGGGGTGCTATCGCCACCGCTGGCGGCACGCACTGTGCCGCGGGCCGCGATCGAGCGTCGCCGGACGGCGGCGGCGTGCGCGTTGCTCGATCACCTGGTCAGCTACGACGTGCGCGACGGTCGGCTCGACGCGACCGGCGCAATCCCCGGTGTGATCGTCCGCCGGCAGTGGAATTTCACCAACGCGCCGCAAAAGCCGTCGCGGCTCGAGCGCGATGGCGTGGCCTATCGGTTTGGCGGCGAACGGCTGCCGCTCAGCTATCGTTTCCGGTTCGGTGCAACGGACGCCGACGTTCGGATCGTCGAACCGCATCAGATCATCGAAGATCGCAAGGCAGGTCGGTGGCTGGCGCTTGCACGAGACACGAGCAGGATCGTCGGCGACGACACTGCCGAAGGAGGATGGTGAGCCATGGTAAGTGTTTCTGACTATGTTCGGATGGCGGCCCAGGCGTATTACTACTACCGGGAACGCGGATCGGACGGCACGATCAATTCGGGCATCACGCCGTTTACCGTGCCGGATTGGACCGTTGCCGCCGGCGTAAACTGGTCGACCGCTTCGGGATATAGTTCGCAATTCACCGACCGCGATAGCGGGTTTGCGGCGACGACATTCCAGAATGGCGACGAGTATGTCGTCGCCTTCCGCGGCACCGATGATTGGCGATCGGGGGAAGGGGACCGCGAGCAGAATCTTAGTTTTGGGCCGTTTGGCCTTGGCAGGCAGACGCAGGAGGCCATCGACTATGTCCAGCATCTGATCGATGCCGGCGTGCCGCTCGCGCAGATATCGTTCACCGGGCATAGCCTGGGCGGCGGGCTGGCCGGGATCGTAGCGGGCTATTTCGGCCGACCGGCGGCGGTCTTCGATCCCGCCCCGTACGAAAACGAGCTCATGCATCTTGCCGGGGGCGCCTCGGGCTACGAAGACCTCTACAACGCCAATACGCGGCAATATGTCGATATCTACCGCGTGCAGGGCGAAGTGCTTGGCGTTCTCTTCGACCGCGACGACTACAAGTCGAAATCCTATGTCGAGATCGATCTCGGCGATTCCGATTATCAGGACACGACGGGATATCTGGCGCCGGCGTTGCTGTCGTCGCTGTCTGGACTCGGCGCCGCTGCCGCCAACGCCTTGGTGGGGTATGCGATCGCGTTCGGTGAGCCGCGGCAACTTCATCACATATCGACGATGGTGCTTGCGGTGCTCGGCTACGAGGCGCAGCCCGGCGTCGTCGAGGCGTATCAGGCGCTGAAAGAGCAGCGTGATCTGTTGCGCCGCCTGATCGACGACGACCTGACGGGCGTTACGTCGTATCAGGCGGATAGCGAAGAGCAGGAAGACGTTCACGGCCCGAGCCACGGCAACTTCGAGCGGGTACTTGATCTCAATGTCGCATTCGCGACAGATTTTGGGCTGTCGTTCAAGAAGACGGACGACGGTGCCCAGGACGGTGGTGGCAACCGGGTCGCGATGTCGCTGCTCAAGAACGACGATATTCGCGATGCGGTGATCGACCTTGGGTTCATCACGGCACGCAAGATCTCGGAGGCGATCCTCGTCGCCGACAAGACGGATCCATCGACTGTTGCGTACACCAGGGAAGCGCTAGGTTTGGATCCGACAATCTTCGGGACGGACTATAACAGCATTGCCTTAAACTTGTCGGTACTGACCTCAGGACAGTTCGCCATCTCCAACGATGAGACGGTGAAGGCGAAACAGCAGGACATGCTCGACGGCGCGCTTGGCGATTTGCGGCGTGCAATCCTGCTAATTCTGCCGATCGTCGCGCGACCGGCGTTCGCTCGAGTTTTCAATACGGCAACGCAAGCCAATGCCGATGCCAAGTTCGTATTCGGCAGCGTCGGCGGGGCGGGGGCCGACTACAAATTGCAATCGGGTATGGGCATCCTCATCGGCGGCGAACTTACCGACACGATGACGGGGGCCTCGGAAGCGGACTTCCTGCTTAGTCCATCGGGTGATGACGACCGGCTCGACGGGGCGGGCGGCAACGACGTGGTCATCGCGCTCGATGGAAAGAACGCGGTAACACTGGGCGGTGCCGGCCGCGACATGATCATTAACCGCACGCGCAACGGCACGCTATACGGCGACACGATCGACGGGCTCTACGATGCCGTCACCGGCCATGACGCCGACGGCAATCCCATCACGAACAAGCGCAAGGTAGAAGACAGCGTCGAGAACGCCGACGCGTTCGAATATTTTTCCGACACGACGATCATGGATGCGCAGCACCACGACGTCCTGAACTTCTTCGGCATCCCGCTCACCGGCGGCGATCAGTCCGCGTCGTCGATCGCATTCGCAGCCAGCCTGCGCACCGGCAATGCGATGGTTATCGGCGGGGTGCTGGGGGCGACCGCGCTCGCATCGGCGGGACTTGCGCGCGCGATCGGTACGACGGTGTGGTTCGATACCTTCGTACCGGTGATCGCCTATACGCAGGCGAAGAACGCCGACGGCAGTTACGACCTCGTGATCCATAACGTTCTCGGCGATCTGTGGGCCCGCCTGACCGGCGTTTCGAGCCCGGGCGACACCGGCGTGATGCGCGTCAAGGACTTCGAGATGGCGAACGCCAGCCGCGCGGCGTTGCTGCCGGAGGGGGCGAGCACCCTGCTGTCCGGGTTCAATTCGGTGTTCCTGACCGGCAAGGGCGATCTCGGGATGGTGTTCCGGGACAACAGCCCGCTCCAGGTCTTTGCGCTGCTTCAGCCCCTCGTCGCGGGCATCCCGATCGTCCAGAGCCTGTTCGCGGTCTTCAACGCGCTCGCGATCGCCGATGCGGCGATGTGGATCGGCGCGGCGGCGGGGCGGCTGGCGAAGCAGCTCGCCTGGGCCGATGGCGCGGATCCGCTGGTGATCGACCTCGACGGCGACGGCATCGAGACGATCGCGCAGGGCGATTCCTCGGTCTATTTCGACGTCGACGGCGATCTGTTCGCCGAGAAGACCGGCTGGCTGAAGGGCGACGACGGGTTCCTCGCGCTCGACGCCAACGGCAATGGCCGGATCGACGATATCGCCGAACTGTTCGGCAACCGCGCGCAGGGCGGCTATGCCGAACTCACTGGCTATGACGACAATCACGACGGCCGGATCAGCGCCGCCGACACGGTCTGGGCGAACCTCACCGTCTGGCAGGACCGCGACCGCGACGGCGTGACCGATGCAGGCGAACTGAAGAGCCTGGATGCGCTTGGTATCGTCGAACTGTCGCTGGCCGCGCAGCCGCTCGGCGTGACGACGCCGCAGGGTGCGCAGTTGCTCGCGAGCGGTAGCGTCACCTTTGCCGGTGGCCGCGTGTCGACGATGTTCGAGGCGATCTTCAATTCGAGCGATATCGAGACGCGCTATGGTGGCGAAGGCGGCCACGCGGCGTGGCAGGCCGGGCTGACGATAGACCAGAAGGGGTTCGGGACGCTCACCGACCTGTCGGTGGCGATGGCGAACGACGTTGCGCTTGGCGAACTGACAATGGCCACCGCGGCAGCGATGCGCCCGCCGGCCGGGGTCGCGCCGACGATGAAGCTGCTCCTCGCGCAGGCCGCGCCGGTGATCGGCGCCTGGGGCGAGAGCCTGGAGACGACACGCGAACTGGTCGCGGTAAAGCTCGGCACCGATGTTGGCGGCAAGACGGTGCTCACGGACCGCGCGATCTATGTCGAGGATGCGGGCGGCGGCTATTGGACGCTCGAATCCGGCGCAGCGGTGCTGGTGCAGGGCCAGCCCGCGGCGCGGGCGACGCTGGAACAGGTGCTGGCGCAGGGGGCGGACTGGCGGCTCGAACAGGCCTGGTCGCCCGCGACGCGCGCGACCGATCCCGAGCATCGCGAAGAGGCGCCGTATCTGGTGCGCGTCGAGAATGGCCGTGCGGTCGTGCTGGACCACGGCATCGCCAACGCCGACGGCAGCTGGAGCCTCGCCTCGGATCCCGCCACGACCTACGCGACACGCGACGTGATCCTCGCGCTGAACCACGCCGGGGGTACCGAATGGCGCGTCGAGGCGATCGGCAGCAACCCGCTCGCCGCGCTGCCGGTCGAGGCGATCGGCGTACGCTTCACGGACGGCATCGCGGTCGATTACACCGTGCAGGTCACCGACCGCGACGGCAGCTTCTACGTCTGGGCACGCAACCTCGACCGTGCCCTCGAACTCGAGGCGAAGACCGGCGACTACCGCGAATTCAATCTGCGCAACTACGAGGTCGATTTCGACCATCTCGACGAGGTCGGGTCGACCGACGACAGCAGCTACCGCGTCGAGTTGCTGACGCCTGCGCAGTTCCATTTCGCGACGAGCCTCGCCGGGTTCGACTTCCACCCCGAAATGCTGACCGCGGTGGCGAACGACGCGACCGGGCACCTCGCTTACTCGGTCAACGCCAGCGGGCAGGCGAGCCTCTCGTCCGACGCCTATGTCTCGTCGATCAAGCCGATGATCGAGCTGCTCGGCGTGGCGATGACGCAATATGTCGTCGTGTCGCGGCGCTTCGCAGTCCGGCTCGCGGTGCAGGGCGGTCTTGCCGATTTCTTCCCGGGGGTCGAATATGACGCGGAAACCGATCGCTACCGCGCCACCACCGACCGCGAACTCGCGCCGATGTTCGAAGCGATCTTCGCCGGTGCGCCGACCGCGAACACCGACGACGCGGTGCTTGATTACCTGACCGACTGGAACGAGGTCCTCCAGCAGGTCTATCCCGATTACGTCGTCGAGGGCGAGGGTGGCGATCTCGCCGGCTCGGTCGCGGCACCGCGCTGTCGGTCACCACCCGGCTCGCGAGCGGTGGCGCGTTGCCCAGCTGGATCGTCTTCGACGGCACGCGCTTCACGGGCACGCCGCCCGTCGATTACAACGGCGCGGTCGATATCGAAGTGATCGCGAGCGATGGCCAGCTGTCGGTGTCGGACATCTTCCGGTTGTCGGTGACCGCGGTCAACGACGCGCCGCTGGTGGTATCGTCCTCGCGGCCGTCGCCATCGAGGTCGAAGAGGGCGGCGCTGTCGATGGCGCTGACGGTGTGGACGCCCTTGCCGTCGAGGCACCACCGAAGCCTTCCTGTTCCTCGATCGCGACGGCAACGGCACGGTCAGCGATGCGAACGAGATGGGCTTCGTCGGCGACTTGCCCGATGCACGATCCGATCTCGACGGTCTCGCCGCGTTCGATTCCAACCGGGACGGCCGGATCGGCGCAGGTGACGATCGCATCGCGGATTTCAAACTGTGGCGCGACGGCGATGGCGACGGCAAGGTCGACGACGGTGAGATCCTCACCTTCGCCGCGGCCGGCGTCGCATCGATCGGCCTGACCGGCACCGCGACCGACGCCGCGCTGCAATTCGGCCAGGTCGCCGTGCTGCAAACCGGCAGTTACGCGCGCACCGACGGCACGTCGATGAGCCTCATCGATGCTGCGCTCACCTATTATAGCCAGGGCATCGCCAAGGGCGCGCCGGTGAAGGTCGACGGCCAAGACCTTGACGGCAAGCGCAAGAAGCACCGGCTGGTGTCGCGCGACGGCCAGGTCGTCGTGCAACGCAAGTCGACGGGCAAATGGCGCGATGTCATCACGACACCTGCGACTGCGTTGTTCGACTTCACCGACCGCAGTTACGGCATGATCGAGATCGTCGTGCTCGACCTCGACGGCGGCGGCGTGCGCCAATCCAATGGCAACAAGACCGGCGTACGCTTCGACATGGACGGCAACGGCGCGGCGGACAAGACCGGCTGGGTCGGGCGAGGCGAGGGCCTGCTGGTACTCGATCTGGACGGCGACGGCCGGATCGACAGCAATGCCGAACTGAGCCTGCGCTCGGTCGATCCCACCGCAAAGACGGTGTTCGATGCCTTGGCGACGCTCGATTCGAACGGCGACGGCCTCCTCGATGCCAAGGACTTGCGGTTCGGCGACCTGAAGATCTGGGTGGACCGCAACGGCAATGGCGTCACTGATGCCGGCGAACTGCTGACGCTCGACCAGGCGAAGGTCGGCGCGATCGGGCTCAACGCGAAGGCGCAGGTCGACGCAGCCACGCCGGGCGACAACCTCATCCTGGCGCAGGCGGCGTTCAAGCGGACCGATGGATCGACGGCGGCCGCTGCCGCGGTCGGGCTCGGCTATCTCGCCGAAGCCGCGCCCGCGGCGGTAACCTCGGTCGCTGCCAACCGGCTCACGTTGCTGCATGAGGCGATGCGCAACGACATCGACGTGTTCGATCGGTTTGCGGACTCCCGGACAGTTCCGGAACCGGCCATCCGGGCTGTTACGGAGCCGCTACTGGACACCGGTGATGGTGGAGCAACCGGAATTGCCTCGCCGTTACTGGCGGAGCGCGACATCGCTTTAAGCGCGGACAGCGAAGCGGCGTCGCTCGATCGGATTATGCGGATGACCAACGACCTTGGCATGTTTGCCGCCGGTCCGAGTGCCTATCTGCGCGACCCATTCACCCACGGCTTTCTTCTATAAAATGCGTGAACGGACGCCGACGATCCTGATCGACCACTTCACGCTTTTCGCCTTCTGGGCGATGCGGACTGGGCTTCGCTCTCCTCCTGGTTTGCCGACCGGCGCGTGGCAGGCGGGTTCGCACCCGCCGGGCGGGGCAGGTACCGGCTCGGTAGCCGGTGGGCTGCGTGCGACGACTGCGCCGGCAGCCACCTCCGGCAACCGTAGGTGAACTACATGCCATTTGTCGCCAAGGAAGAACCGTCCATTAGAATGAGGGTCGCTGCCAAAGACGCTCTCATCTCGCTTAATTCAGCCATCGCAAAGATGGTGCTGCGAAGCCAAGATACTGAAGCGGCTTGAGAGCTACGAGCGATTAATCGTAATTGCCTTGGCGATTTGCTGAGCATTGGGTTTGTTGCGTGAAATAGACCACATTTAACGGGATTGCATATTCTCATGCGTGTGGGATCGGCTGGCTCTGGTCGGGGGTCGCCATCCCGGTAGGCAACGACCAACGGCAGCTATTGCCTTGGGCTGTCCCAACGCGATTTGGAGGAAAAAGCCGACCCGACCTTTCGCACGTCGAAGGGGGCTCCTGGAACGCGGCCGGGGTTAAGATGAAAGAGGGACAGAAGTTGGTAGGCGGTAGTGCGCTGAACGTCCGCAACTGGATCAAGAGCGTCAGCCAATCCCGGATGTCGGGGCTTAGCCAGCACCAGCATGCGACGACAAATGCGCTATGTCGCGCTTACTGTGGCGAGCATCAAACACTCATATGTTTCAGGGCAAACGCCAACGCATCCATGTCCGCCATCGTATTGAACAGTGCTGGCGTCACGCGGACGCAGGAGCCCGCCGCCGGCCCGTCGCGGTGGACCGTGAAGATGCCGAACCGGTCCAGCAGCGTCTTCGCGACCGCGACATTGTCGGCCGTGCTGGTCTTGCCGGCGATGCGGAACGCGGTGATGCCGGCGTGGAGCGCAGGGTCGTCGGGCGTCAGGATCTCGATGCCGGGGATCCGGCGGGCGGGTGCGACCCATCGATCGCGGAGCGCCGCCAGACGGTCGGCGCGGCGCTTGCTGCCGATCGTCCCCTGGAACGCCAGCGCGGCGGGCACCGTCAGCGGCGCGGCGAAATCGACCGTTCCCGTATGGATGCGCGCCTCGATGGTATCGCGGTCGGACGCCGGGTTGGCGGGATCGCGATCGATCGCTGCTAGCGCGCTGCGCCGGACATGGATCGCACCGACGCCCAGCGGCGCGCCCAGCCATTTGTGGCAATTGATCCCGACATAGTCGCAGTCGAGATCGGCTAGCGTCATGTCGATCTGGCACCAGCTGTGCGCGGCGTCGACGATGGTGGCGATGCCGCGCGCGCGGGCCATCGCGGCGATCTCGCGTACGGGCAGGACCAGGCCGGTACGGTGGCTGAGATGGGTCAGCAGGATCAGCTTCAACCGCGGGTTCGCCGCCATCGCGGCGGCATAGGCGTCGATCAGCGACTGGCGCGTCGCCGGCTGCGGCAGCGTGATCTTGACGACGGCAACGCCGCGCCGCGCCTTCAGGCTTTCCATGCACGCCTGCATGCTGTCGTAATCGAGGTCCGCGTAGAGCACCGTGTCGCCCGGCGTCAGCGCGTTGTAGCCGAGGATCAGCGCCTTCAACGCCTCGGTCGCGTTGCGGGTGAAGGCGATCTCATCCGCCGGCACCCGCGCCGTGGCGGCCAGCGCATCGCGCGCCGCCATCCAGTCCTTCATCATGCTGCGCCGCGTGTAATAGCTGGTGTCGCGATTCACGCGTTCGAGATTGCGTTCATAAGCCTCGAGCACGGGCCGGGCCATCATGCCCCAATTGCCGTTCTCCAGCTGGATCACGGCGCGCGTGACGTCGTACTGCGACGCGACGTCCTTCCAGAACGCCGCGTCATCGATCGCCGCCGTGGACAGCGCGGCGCCCGCAGGAGCCCCCGCCATGGCGGCGGCCCCGGTCAGGAACAGGCGGCGATCGATCGTGGCGTTCATCAGAAGCGCATCCCCACCCGGACATAATATTGGCCGCCATCGGTATCGTACGGCGCGTTGCGCGAATAGATCAGACCGCGCACCGCCTGGTTGGTGGCCTCGGCGGGGTAGGTGCTGGCTACGTTCTCCGCGCCGACCCGCAGCGTGAAATGCTCGTCGAACTTGTACGCGGCCGACACGTCGAACAGTGCGATCGAGCCGAAGCGCTGGAACAGTTCGCCGGTCGCGTTGCCGGTGACATCGGTCCAGGCCCCGTAATAGCGCGCCCGTGCAACGAGCGAGAGCGCGCCGATATCATAGCCGAGCATCGCGGTGCCGTTATTCTTGGGTAGCCGCTCCTCGAAGATCCGCCGCTGCGTCTCGTTGGGGATTGCCGCGCTGGTGCCGCTGCGCACCTTGGTCTGGTTGTAGTTGTAGGCGAGGCTCAGGTTCGCGCGACCCGGCCCGACACGGTGGCCATAACCGAGCACCGCATCGATGCCGCGCGTGCGGGTGTCGAAGTCGTTGGTGAAATAGCTGACCGCGGTGAAGCGCTGCGGATTGGGGAAGCTCGCCGGCACCGTGAAGGTGCGCGACTGGCTGAACCGGTTGTCGACGTCGATCTGGTAGAGATCGACGCTGGCGGTCAGGCCGAAGCCGCTCTGGAACGTCAGGCCGGCAGTCGCGGTCTTTGATTTCTCGGGCGTTAACGGCGTTGCGCCCAGTGCGACCGCTAGCGGATCGCTTGGCGACAGCCGACCCTGGTTGAACACCTGCAGCGTGGTGGTATCGAGCCCCTGCGTCGTCTGCGACGTGTTGAGCTGGGCAGGGGTGGGGGCGCGGAAGCCGGTGGAATAGGTGCCGCGCGCGGCGATGCCCTTCACCGGCTCGATCCGTGCCGACAGCTTATAGTTGAAGGTGTCGCCGAACGCCGAGAAGTCCTCGTAGCGGCCCGCGGCCCCCAGCGTCAGCATGTCCACCGGCTGCCATTCGAGATCGACATAGCCGGCATAGCTGGTCTGGTCGAACGTCCCCGCCAGGCTGGGACTGAAACCGGGAAAGCCGTTCGAATTGGGGGCGAGGCCGGTCGCCGCCCCTGCGCCGATCGCATAGGAGGCGGGGTCGCCCGCCGACACCTGATAGGTTTCGCGGCGGCGTTCGGCCCCGAACGCGACGTTGACCGGCTCCGCGGTGCCGACCGGCAGGCGATAGACGAAGTCGGCGTTGAGGTTGAATTCGCGCTGCTCGAGGCGACCGAGATAGAAGCTGGTCGGGCTCGCCGGCCCCAGCGAGGCGTTGAGGCTCTCGTTCAGCGTATACTCGATCCGGCTGCGCCCTACCGCGGCGCTTAGATCATAGCTGAACCGGTCGCTGACGTCGCCGCGCAGACCGGCGTCGCCCTGATAGTCGCTATAGGTCGTCCCGAAGCGCGGCGTGAAACCAACCGGATAGATGCTGTTGAACGAAAAGCCTGGAAAGGCCCTGCTGGCGCCATAGACGCTGCTGGTGCCGGCGGGATTGCGCCAGTTGAAGTCGGTGACGCCTTCGCCGCTCTGCGCGGTGCCGAAGACATACAGCTTGGCGGCATCGCTGAACGCATAGTTCGCGTCGAGCGCGCCGCGGATGCGTTCCTCGTCGGGCTGGCCCCAGCGCTGTACCGGGTTGGGCACGGCCAGCGTCGGGTTCGCCGCCTGGAATGCGATCGCGTCGGGGCGCTGGCGCGTGCGCGATGTCGCTTCGCTATGGTCGTACTCGCCGGTGAAGACGATCGTGCCGCGCTCGTCCAGCGCGATGCCGCCCCGCGCGCCGCTTTGGTATTCCTTGCCGTCGCCGCGGTAATATTGCGAGAACTGGCCGAACGCTTCCATGCCCACGGTGTCGTCGAGGATGATGTTGACGACGCCGGCGATCGCATCCGACCCATATTGCGCCGATGCGCCGTCGCGCAGGACTTCGATGCGCTTGATCGCGAGCGACGGGATGCCGGCCAGGTCGGGCGCCTGCGCGCCACGCGTGCCGAGCAGCGCGGAGCGGTGATAGCGCTTGCCGTTGACCAGCACGAGCGTCTGATCCGCCGACAGCCCGCGCAGCGTGGCGGGACGCACGAACGCCTGGCCGTCCGCGGCGGGCAGGCGCTGGACATTGAACGACGGCAGCAGCTGCGCCAGCGTATCCGACAGGTCGCCGGAGACGCTCGATCGCACCGCGTCGCCGGACAGCACGTCCACGGGGGCGAGTGTGTCGAACTGGGTCCGCGACCGGTCGCGCGTGCCGGTGACGACGATCTGGTTATCGTCGTTCGCCTGGGCGGCGTCCGACGGCAGCTCCTGTACGCTCTGGGCGAGTGCGGGCGTGGCGGCGAGCAGCGCGACGAGCGCACTGCTGGTGATGATTTTCATGATGCCCCTGAATGTTGCCGGCTTGGTTCCGCCGGTTCCAGGGGGCAGCTAGGCTATCCATTTTTCGTCGTGATGACGGAACAGCGGCAGTTAAATGACATCACCGCTACCAAGCCGAACAGCGATTCCGCGGCGCCTACCATCACCACGGGGGGATAGGTTGCAGGAAGCGAGGCTGCGGTGGAGCGTGCGATCCGGCTTCATGCCGCGGGAGTTGCCAAGTCGCTCGGAACGCGTGAAAACATGCAGACGCCCTTTCCAACTTGTCGAGGAACACGCCTTGGTATCGAAGCTGCTGATCTCCTTCCTGCTTTCCACCGTCATGGCCGCGCCCTCCCTCGCGCAAGAGACGAAGCCGGATGCCAAGGCGCCGAGCGGCAAGACGCATTCCGAGATTGCCAAGCAGGATGCCGAGGCTGCTTGGGCGACCGCGCCGATCGATGAGCAGGAGGTAAAGCACCGCGACGCGGTGACGGTGGCTGGTCGTCGTCTGCCCTATACCGCCAGCGCCGGTACGCTGACGATCCGCGATATCGAAGGCAAGCCGACCGCGAGCGTCTTCTATACCGCCTACACGCTTGATGGCGCGAAGCCGGGCAGCAAGCGGCCGGTGACGTTCTTCTATAATGGCGGGCCGGGCAGTCCCAGTTTCTGGCTGCGCATGGGATCGTTCGCGCCGATCCGCATCCGCACCACCAACCCGGAGTTCATCCGGCCGGCACCCTATGACGTCGGGCCGAACCCGGACACGCTGCTCGACAAGACCGACATGGTGTTCATCGACGCTGTCGGCACCGGCTACTCCCGGCCACTGGGGGATATGAAGCCATCGGATTTCTATGGCACGGACGAAGACGCGGACGCCTTTGCCAAGGCTATCCTGCGATACTCCACCAAGTTCAGCCGCTGGACCAGTCCCAAATTCCTGTTCGGCGAAAGCTATGGGACGCTGCGCTCGGGCGCTCTGGCGTACCAGTTGCAGGAACGCGGCATGGCGTTGAACGGCGTCGTGCTCCTCTCGTCGATCATGAATTACGGGTACCGCCAGCCAGGGCTGGACCAGGTCTATCTCAACTACTTGCCGAGCTACGCGGCGACCGCATGGTATCACAACCGGATGCCGAACCGGCCGGCGGACGTAGCAACGGCGGTGGCGCAGGCGCGGGCGTTTGCGACCGGGCCGTACATGGTCGCCCTGGCCAAGGGGCAAAGCATTTCCGATGCAGAGCGCGATGCCGTGGCAAACCAGATGAGCCAGTTGATCGGGCTCAGTCCCGATTTCATCAAGCGCGCGAACCTGCGCATCGACCTGCCGCGCTTTCAGAAGGAATTGCTGCGCGGACAGGCGCGCACGATCGGCCGCTTTGATTCCCGCTACATCGGCATCGACACCGATGCCGCCGGCGAACGGCCGGAAACGGACGCATCGTCGGATGCGATCTCGGGCGCGTACATCGCCTCGTTCACCGATTATCTGACGGGGACGTTGGGATACAAGACCGAGCTGCCGTACCGCCTTTCAGCGCGCGATGCCGCGGGATGGTCGTGGAACTGGAAGCATGACGCACCGGGGCGCTCGGGCGGGGGCAGCCAGAACAGTCCGAACACCGCCATCGACCTCGCGGCGGCGATGCGGGCCAACCCGTATCTGAAGGTGCTGTCGATGAACGGCTATTACGACATGGCGACGCCGTTTTTCGGCACGGAGAACGATCTGGGTCACATGATGCTGGAGCGGCCGCAACAGGCGAACCTTCGTTTCACCTATTATCCTGCCGGACACATGACGTATCTGAACCCGGATGCGCTGCACCGGATGAAGGCCGATCTCGCCGGCTGGTATGACGAGGCGGTAAGCGATGCCCGGTCGGCGACGCCGCCGGTGGTACCCGCCACGACCAGTACGGGTGGCGATACGCCAACGCCCTGATTTCGCCTTCTCCGCCGCCGTTCGTCGGAAATAGCGGCGGGTAGACGGACGTCGAGGATCGGTACAGCCATTGTCGCTCAGCATCTTCCTCCGGTGTTGCTGCGCCAGGCTGCCAAGGTCCATGCAGACGAGACCGACGTCAGCGCGTTTTCTCGGCCGCGATCCACTTCAGCATCTCGGCCTCCATCGCCGGGAGGGGCACAGAGCCCATGTTGAGCAGGGCGTCGTGGAAACGGCGCTGGTCGAAGCGGTCACCCAATTCCGCTTCCGCCTTCGCGCGCAGCTCGCGCATCTTCATCTCGCCGAGCTTGTAGGCGAGTGCTTGCCCGGGCCAGCTGATGTAACGGTCGACCTCGATCTCGACGTCTAGCTTGGCGAGTGCGGTGTGCCCGGCGAGATAATCGATCGCCTGCTGCCGGCTCCATCCCATCGAATGGATGCCGGTGTCGATGACGAGGCGCGCGGCGCGCCACATCTCGAAGGTCTCTCGGCCGAATTCCTCATAGGGGGTGCGGTACATGCCGAGCTTGGTGCCGAGCCATTCCGAATAGAGCCCCCAGCCTTCGCCATAGCCCGAGAAGTACGTTTCGCGGCGGAAGGCGGGCCGGCTGGGGGCTTCCAAGGCCATTGCGGCCTGATGGCTGTGGCCAGGAACGCATTCGTGCAGCGTCAGCGCGACGATGTTGTAGAGCGGGCGCGACTTCAGGTCGTAGGTGTTCATGAGGCACGCGCTCAGCCCGCCGCGACCCGAGGTGTAGACCGGCGCGATCGCGTCCGGCACCGGCTGGATGGTGAAGCGGTAGCGGGGCAGGGTGGTGAAGACGTCCTTCAGCCGTCCGTCCATCCGCTTCGCCACATAGGCCGAGAAGCCGAGCAGCTCATCGGGGGTGCGGGCGTAGAATTGCGGGTCGCTGCGCAGGAAGGCGAGGAAGTCGGCGAAGCTGCCCTTGAATCCGGTGGTGGCGATGGTCGCCTTCATGTCGGCGTCGATGCGCGCCACTTCTTTTAGGCCGATCTGATGGATCGCCTCGGGCGTGAGCGCGAGGGTCGTGTATTCGCGGATCTGGCTTTCGTAGAACGCTTTGCCGTCGGGCAGTGCGGCGGCGGTGATCGTCGTGCGCGTGCCGGGCAGGTAGGTATCGCGGTAGAAGACGAGGAGCTTCACATAGGCGGGGACCGCAGCGGCATCGATGGCGGCCAGTCCCTCGGCCCGCAGCGCAGCCTGCTGGCTTGCCGGTATCGAGGCCGGCATCGCCTTGAACGGTTCGGCGAGCGGGTTGTCGGCGCCCGGCTTGGTAAAGGCGGCGATGGTCGCATCGCGCCCGGCGAGCGACACGCGTGGAGGCGTGAACCCGCGCGTCAGTCCGGCGCGCATGTTGGCGATGTTCTCGTCGAACCAGCGCGGCACGTCCTTCAGGCGGCCGATGTAGCGGCGATAGTCGTCGGCGGTCTCGAGCGGCGCATAGGGTTTCACCCCACCCCAGAAGTAGGAATCGCTGTTGAGCGGCGCCTCATAGGTGCGGAAGTCGATGTTCGCCACTTCAGCGCGGAGTGATTCGGTGAGGACCTCGGCGTTGAGCCGCTCTTCGGGCGAGAGTTGCGCCGCAGGGATGCGCGCGATGCGCGCGAGGACACTGTTCCAGTAGGTGCGTCGGCGCGCCCAGTCGGCTGGAGCGACGGCGGGGAAATGATCATCGGACTTGCTGCGCAGGCCGTCCGCGATCTGCGCGAACTCCTTCTGGCGCCACGCCCATTCGGCGTCGTAGATCGCCTTCAGCTGCGCGTCCGCGAGGCGCGGCTGCGCCCATGCCGTCGCCGGGGCAAGTGCGAGCAGCGCCACCGCCGCCATGTTTTCGAACCGCATCATGTCCCCTTTTCGCGCCTGTTGAAGCAATCTTATCCGCGCCGTCCGATCTTTGTCACGGGGCTTGAAGTGGCTGTTGTAGCGGCATCGTCTTTACGGCCTTTCAGCGACCCGCAAGATACTGTGCAAGCGGGTCGATCATGTCCTCCGGAATACGACGGGCGATGACCGGCATCGTGGCCTGCGACTTCCGCGCATCGACTACGGTCTCGTCGCCGCGCCAGTGCCGGAGGCGTTGCGCGATGTAGCTGGCGCGCTGGCCTGCCAGAACCGGGTAAGGCTTGCCGAGGGCGTGGCAACTCGAGCAGGCAGGGAGCTGGACTTTCGGCAGTCCCTCACGGTCGATCTTCGCGGCCTCGGTCGAGCCCGACGGCGTTGCGCGGCCGATGCCCGGCATCGCGGCGAAGTGATCCGCCAACCGCGTCATGTCCTCGGGCGTCAGTGTCGCGGCGGCGTTTGCCATCACCGCGCTCTGACGTTTGCCGGTAGCATAGGCCTCCAGTGCCGCGCGGAGATACGCGGGGCTCTGGCCGCCGAGAACGGGCATGTCGGGCTGGCCGCGGCCACGTCCGTCGGCACCGTGACAGCCTGCGCAGGTCGCGATCCTGGCATCGGTGACACCCGCCACTTCGGTCAGCGAGCGATAGGTCGCGGGCGACATCTCCGGCAGTAGGCGGACGAAGGCGACCATGCGGCGGACTTCGTCGTCGCGGTCCCTGGCGGCCCAGCCGGGCATGCCGGTGTATTTGACGCCGTGCTTGAGGATCCAGAAGATCTGCTTGTCGGTCCATTCGCGGGTGTTGATCGACAGGTCGGGGGCAGGGGGCGTCGCCGCCTGCATCACCGGCAGCGGGCGGACGCCGGGCGCACCGTGGCAGGAGGCACAACTCGCCTTGAACAGGCCGGCGGCGCTGACCAGCCCGTCGTTCGCCTTGGGATCATCGGGGGCTGTGACCGCGGCATAGGTCCGGACCGAGTTGCGCATTGTCCAATGGAGGAACCAGTCGGTGATCTTCCAATGGCCCGACGACGCGGCAATGTTGAACACGCCCGACCAGGCGAACAGCAACCCGGCGAGCGCCAGCGCGACGATGGCGACGGCGGCGCGCGCCCAGGTAATCCGGATCGTCATGCCGTCGCGCTCCGCGTCTTCAATAATCCGCCGAGCATGGCTAGCCCGCCGATGAAATAGCTTGCTGCGCCGACCATCAGCATGACGACGCCGCCGAGCTGCTGGTCTTCGAGGGCGTCGAGGCCGTGGATGGCCGGGTGCATGGCCATCATTGTGTAGAGCGGTCGTGGGGCGAGACCGATCAATGCGCCGAGCAGGGTCATGTGCATCGAGGTCAGCAGCAAGGCTGCCACGCCTGATGCGCGACGGTCGGTCGCACCGCCAATGCGCGTGCCGAGCACCGCGCTCCAAAGGAGAACGCCGGCGATGAGGAAGCTGGCTTGCTCAAGGAGCAACGCCAGCGGCTGCATGTCGACGCGGAGCCTCAGCGCCGGGAGGTGCCAGACCCAAACCACGACCAGTTCGACCAACGACATCGCCAGCGGGGTGACGACCGCAGGCCAGCGCTCAGCCGGGTCCCACCGCGAACCGGCGATCCCGTATGCCAGGAACGGCGCGGCGACCGCGACCGCGATCATGTGTCCGGTCATATGCCCGACCATCCCGAGCGATGCGGCCGCGAACGCCCAGCCTAGCGGAACGAGCACGACGCCCAGTGCGAGGCTCGCGCGCCTCATCGGCAGTCGCCGAAGATGATGACCGGCAAGGCCGTGAAGATCACCGCGACGAAGCTCAGTCCCGCCAGCAACCGGGTCGACAGCGCGAGGAAGCGCAGCCGGTCGATCGCCGTGCCCTGTTCGTGCGGGGCCGGATCGCCGGGTGTCTCCGACTGGACACGCGCGATATAGCCCGCCGCGACGATCCCCAGCAGCGCAACGATCGTCGCGATCAGCGTCGCCAGCGGGAAGCCGTTCAACGCCGTCCCCGGCGCCGACGATTTCGCGCACGTCACCGCGACCCACAGATAGCAGAACAGGAAATGCGCCGCCCAGATCGTCGGCGGGACAATCAGCGTCCACAACGTCACCTTCAAGTCGCGCGCCCAATGCTTCTTCATGCCACCCCCGGGAACAGGCCGATCGTGCAGAACGTCACGATGCCGGTCAGCGCGAGGAAGTGGTGGTACACGGTGATGTTACGCAGATCCGCGTCATAGACCGGCGTCATCTTCCCCGCGAGGCTGCGCGCGAGGGTGTACGCCTGCATGATGACCCCGATCGCGGCGTGGACCGCGGTCCAGATCGCCAGTGTCCAGACGATCGCGGGATAGACGTGGAGTTCGGGATCGAGGCCGGAAACCCAAGGCCCTGCGAGCCCGGCAAACAGGCTCGACAGCGTCGCGACGATCCCGACGATCAGTAGCGCGCGACCCTCACCGACGTTGCCGCGGCGGTGCACTTCGCGCGCGCCGACGGTTGCGGCCCAGCCGATGAGGGTCAGCGCCAACGCGACCATCGGCCAGAACACGCCCGGCCCGTTCAACCCGACCCCGCTCGGCGGGAAGTCGTTGTGGATCGTCCAGAAGAAGAAATAGCCGAACACCAGCCCCGAGAACGCGGTCGCGTCCGCCATCATCGTGATGAACATCGCCCACCAGCCCGGCGCGGATGGCCCCGACGTGTAGAGCGGCACCTCGATGCCGTGGCCGATATGCTTGGTCGGCTTTTCGGGGATCTCGGCGGTCCCGGTCCACAGCCACCACAGCACGCAGGCGAGCGTCGCGACGCCGCTGACCGCCGACCAGATGTAGAGATGGTAGGTTGTCAGGATGAACACGCCGGCCAACGCGACCGCGGTCATCATCGGCTTCACGCTCGGCGTGCCAAGGCGGATCACCTGCAGGGGGCGCGCGTCGAGCACGGTCGTGATGATCGACTCGCGCCGCATCTCCTCCGCATCGGGCAGGAAGAAGCGCCCCTCGTCGACCTTCTGGACGAAGTTCTTCTGGTCCCATATCGGATAGCGGCTCTCGATCAGCGGCACCGAGCGGATACCCCAATCCTCGTCGTCGGGCAGCGCGAGCCATTCGAGCGTGCCCGCGTTCCACGGATTGCGCGGCGCCTTCGGACGGCGCGGCGATAGCGCGAGGTCGATGCAGACGATCAGCACGCCGAGCGCGAACATGTACGACCCTGCGGTCGAGGCGAGGTTGAGACCGCCGATGCCGAGTTCCTCCGGATACGTGAACACGCGCCGCGGCATCCCGAGCAGGCCCGACAGATGCATCGGGAAGAACGTCAGGTTCATGCCGACGAACATGATCCAGAACGCGATCCGCCCGAGCCGGTCCGACAGCTTCTTCCCCGTCACCAGCGGCCAGTAATAATACAGCCCGGCGAACAGCGGCAGCAGCGTGCCGCCGATCAGCACGTAATGAAGATGCGCGACGATGAAATACGTATCGTGCGCCTGCCAGTCGAACGGGGCCACCGCCACCATCACGCCGGTCAGCCCGCCGATCACGAACACGGCCAGGCTTCCGCTCGCGTACAGAAGCGGTGTCGATTTCTTGACGTTGCCCGCCCACAAAGTCGCGATGAACACGAAGATCTGGACGCCGGTCGGGATCGCCACCGCCTCCGATGCGGCTGCGAAGAAGGCGAGGCTGATCTTCGGCAGACCGGTCGTGAACATGTGGTGGACCCAAAGCCCGAAGCTCAGGAACGCCGTCCCGACCGCGGCCAGCACGATCCACGGATAGCCGAGCAGATGCCGCTGCGCGAACGTCGGGATCAGCATCGCGAACAGCGCGATCGACGGCAGGAAGACGATGTAGACTTCCGGGTGGCCGAAGATCCAGAACAGGTGCTGCCACAACAGCGGATCGCCGCCCTTCTCCGCGTTGAAGAACGGCCAGTTGAGCAGCCGCTCCATCTCGAACAGCACGTCGCCGGCGATTAGTGGCGGGAACGCGAACAGGATCATCACCGCGACAACCAGAATGTACCAGGCATAGAGCGGCATGAGATTGAGCCGCATGCCCGGTGGGCGGCATTTCAGCACGCCGACGATCAGCTCGACCGCGGCGGCGACCGACGACACCTCGATGAAGCTCAGCCCCAGCATCCAGATGTCCGCGCCGAGCCCGCTGAGGTCGGTGCGCGTCGTCAGCGGCGGATACATGAACCAGCCGCCATCGGGTGCCGCGTCGAAGAAGATCGAGCCCGACACGAACACGCCGCCGATCAGGAAGCTCCAGTATCCGAACCCCGACAACCGCGGGAACGGCAAGTCGCGCGCGCCGAGCAGCTGCGGCAACAGGATGATCGACACCGCCTCGAACATCGGCACCGCGAACAGGAACATCATCATCGAGCCGTGCAGCGTGAACAGCTGGTTGAACGTGTTCGCCGTGACGAGATCGTTGTTCGGCACCGCCAGCTGCGTCCGCATGATCAGCGCGAGCACGCCCGCGAACAGCATGAAGCCGAACGCGGTCAGCGTGTACCACACGCCGATCCGGTTGTTGTTGACATCGGTCCAGTGAAAGAACCAGCCCGAAGGCGGCTTCCACACCGCGCGCAGGCGATCCTCCTGCGCCCTGCGAACCGCGGGATCGTTCTGGTCGGGGGCGACGTACTGGGCGCTCTCGGTGGTCATTTCAGCCCCTGGAGATAGCTGGCGATCTGGTCTGCCTCAGCGGCCGAAATCTGCGGGAAGGCGGGCATCCGCACGCCGGGCTTGGTCTTGCCCGGATCGCGCACGAAGCCGGCGATGTTGGCGTGCGTCATCGGCAGCACGCCCGCGGCGAGCGTCGGGCGCGACCCGAAGTGGGTGAGGTCGGGGCCGATCTTCGCGACCGGGCCGACGCCGCGGACGCTGTGGCAGCCGCTACAGCCGTAACTCGCGAAGACGTGCGCGCCCGGCGATGCGGTGACGACCGCCGGCTTGCGTTGTTCCGCGAGCCAGCGCTCGAACGCGGCGGGCTCCATCGCGATCACGTCGAACGCCATCAGCGCGTGGCCGAGCCCGCAGAACTCCGCGCAGACGCCGCGATACGTCCCCGCCTTGGTCGCGCGAACTACGAGGCGGTTGGTGCGGCCGGGGATCATGTCCATCTTGCCCGCCAAGCCCGGCACCCAGAAGCTGTGGATGACGTCGGGGCTGCGGAGCGACAGCTCGACGGTGCGGCCGACGGGGAGGCGAAGTTCGTTGGCCGCCTCGACCACCGATCCGCCGGGCGGCGCATAGCGGACGCGCCACCAGAACTGCTCGCCCTCGACGCCGATGCGCAGGTCGCTGTTCGCCACCTCGCGCGGCCGCATCGCGGGCAGGGCGTAGAGTAGCAGGCCCAGTAACAGGATCGAGGGCCCGATGCCGCCGAGCCACAGCACGAGCTTCATGCCGCCCTTATGCGTCAGGCGGCCCTCGGGCGCGCGCATCGCATGCCGCATCAGCAGCGCGAGGCCGCCCGCGAGGATGACGGCGCCAATGACCAGGACAATGGTGATCGAGCGGACCTTGTCCGCTTCCTCGCCGAACGGCGCGAGCGTTGACTGGTGCCGGTTGCACGCCGCCAACAGCGGCAGGCACGCGCCCACGGAAAGAAAAATAGCCTTCCGCATCATCACCTTGCCACCCTCGTGAAGCGCACCCCTAGTCGGGCTGGCGGGGGCGCGTAAACCAAAATGACAGAAATGTCATGTGGGCCTGGCGACTTCACAGCAAGTCGCTGCACCGGATCGAGCCCGCCTCGATCCGCGACGAAGTGGGAGCGACCGGCTTCGTCCTGGACGCGGAAAGCACCATGCTCGCGAACGATAACGATCCGCACTCGGCCATGGTGTTCGATCGCTCGATCAAGGGCAACACCAATCGCTTCGTCTATAGGTTCGTGAAGCCCTGACCGGTTCCAAGACAGGCGGCCGCTCGGCCACCGTATGACGTCAGCGTTCAGTTTCCGGTGAGGACTTTCAGATCGACCGCGTTTGCCATGGCCTGGTAGCCGGCATCGTTTGGGTGGAGCTTGTCACCGTCGTTGAAGCTGGAATCGATCCTCAGCGGATCGGCTTTGTCGGCGACGGAAGACGCAAAGTCGATGACCCCGTCAAAGGCGCCCGAACTCTTGATCCAGTCATTGAGCGCCTGCCGGACCGCCTCGCCCTGCTCGCTTGCATAGCCCGCGTCCTTGTAGGGGGTAAGCGTGGCGCCGATCACGCGAATGCCGCGCTCGTGCGCGCGCTCGATGATCTGCTTCTGCGCTGCGATCAAAGCGTCGGCCGTGATCGGATCACTTGGCCCGCGAGGGCTGAAGCTGCGGCCGATGTCGTTGATGCCCTCGAGCAAGATGACGGCCTTTACACCCGGTACGCTGAGCACGTCACGGTCGAACCGCGCCAGTGCATTCGGCCCGGCGCCATAACCGAGCAGACGATTGCCGCCGATCCCTGCATTCAGCACCGCCCAGCGTTGTTTGCCAGGTCGCGCCGCCAGTCGCTCGGCGAGCCGATCGGTCCAGCCGCGAAACGCGTTGTTGGTCGAGCCATAGCCTTCGGTAATGGAGTCACCGAGCGCGACGATAACGTTCGTGGGCTGGACGGGCGCGACTTCCACTTCGGTGAGGATCACCGGCGCGCTCGCCAAGCGAACGTTGGGCAGGACCTGCATCGCGCTGCTGTCGCCGCTCGGTCCGGCGACATACTGCCATAGCGCGCGTACGTTGCGGACCGGCAGCCGACCCGGCGCGTAGAGCGAGATCGCAAGTCGATCGAGTGCTTTAACCAGCAGCGTGACGGGATCGCTCAGCAACGGTGCTCCGGCCGGGATGTTGGTGCCGGGCAGGCCGGCGAAGGTGACAACGCGGTCTGTGCCGGGCAGAACCGATCCGTCCGGCCCGGCAAGGCCGACGTGCATCGCTCCGATCGCGAGCGGGTCTACGCCGCCCTCGTTCGACAGGCGCAGACGTATGGCGCTTCCGCCAGCCGAGACGCGTACCACTTGCCGGACGGTCGCGTTGACAAGGTCGGCGGTGCCGGTGTCGACCGGCACATGGCCCGGGTTCTCGATCAGCCTGGGCGGCGTTGGCGGGCTGGACGGCCCCGATACAGGGCCGAGCGGAACGACCGGCCCAGGGAAAGGCGTAAAGGCGGCCGGCTGCTGACCGGGCGGCGGTGGCGACACCACATAGCCCCACGCCGCGACCCATGTGCGATCAGATGCGGTGGGTGCCGCTGGATGGCGGCGTGGCGCGCCAGCGGCGGAGGCCGACATCGTGGCCAGAGCACAAAGCAGGGTCACACCATATCGTACCATTCAGATTTCCCCTCGTTTATTGGTTCGTACCGCAGGAAGGGCCACCCGTCATTGTTTCCCTCCGTCGGCTGCGAGCAGAGCGCGTAGGATATCCTGGGACCGTCGTTGGCCATAGCCATGGCCGTAGGCGCTCGACGTAATCGCAACGACAAGGTGGCGACTTGGAATCACGTAGATCTTGTTGCCACCGTTTCCCGAAGCGAACGAGACCGGAACGGGCTTACCGCCGATCTGCTGATCTTTGGAATACCAGAAATATCCGTAGCCATCGGCGTAGGGATCGCTGGCCGAAATGGTAACTTTCGGCGTCAGCGCCTCGTGTATCCAGCGAGCGCTTACGACCTGGCGGCCGCGATATCGGCCCGCGCCTCGCACCATTTCTCCGATCGTGGCGAACGCGCGTGTAGTCAGCGAGAGGTTGCCCTGTCCCTTTGTGTATCCCGCAGCGTCCGATGTCCAGTTCCAGTCGCGGATGCCGAGCGGCGTGAAGAGCGTCGTTCGCGCGAAATCCGCCATCGTCTGCCCCGTGGCTTTCGCTACCACGATACCGGCCGTGTACGCGGTCGCCGAATTATAGCGGTAGCGCGCGCCCGGCGGATCGGCGCGAGGCACCGCCAGCAGAAACGCGAGCGGATCGGGCGCCGCGTCGAGCTTGTCCTCGTTGCCCGGAGATGCGGGATCCTCATCGAACGCCGCAAGGCCCGACCGCATCGTCAGCACATCCCTGATGGCGACATCGCCGATCGCGCTGCCCCGTGCCTCCGGCCAATGGTCTGCGACGCGGTCGTCGACGCCGCGCAGCCTTTTACGGTCGATCGCGATGCCCATCAGCAAGGCCGTCACGCTCTTCCCCGCAGATCGGACGTCGTGGAGCGCATCCGCACGCTCGCCATTGTAATAGCGTTCGGCAACGATCCGTCCGTCGCGCATGACGACGACACCGCGCAGGTCATGATGCGGATCGCTGTCCCAGCGCGCCAGAACCGCATTCAGCGTGGCATCGGCGCGCGCCAGCGCAGGCGTGCTGCACAGAGCGCCGAGCAGGACAGCGATACGGATGGCATTGAAGGTCATGGCATGTCTCCGGACGACGGTCCGGGTCGCCTACGGCGCTATCGGATCGCCGTCTTGCATCTGTGCAACATTCCGCAGCCGCCGCCACCGCGCGGGTGTCGTATCCAGGCGCGATCGGAAGGCCCGCGTCAGATGCGCCTGGTCGACGAACCCTGCCGATTGCGCGACATCGGCGAGCGATGCCGTGCCGCCGCCCAGCATGGCCGCGGCCCGTTCCAAACGGTGGCCGCGGAGATAGTCGCCCGGCGAACAGCCGAGGAAGCGCCGAAACACGCGGGCAAGATGGACCGGATGGACGCCCGCATCCGCTGCAACCTCGGCCACCGAAAGCTCTGGATCGGAGGAGGTGAAGATCATCTCGACGGCACGCTTCAACCATCGCGGCGGCGATGATGCGCGTCGCGGTTCGTCGGACGTTGGCGGCAATACGGCCGCATGAAGCTGCAACGCGCGCGCTTCCAGGGTGAGCGCCGGCGCGGCATCCAGGTCGAGCGCGATGCTCTGCGCCAACCGGAATGCATAGGGATCGCGGAGACACAACGCCGCCGCTTCGCCGCCTTCACCCCCCGAAATCGCCACGAAGCGTCCCCGCCCGCCGTGGAACCGGTCCTGATGAGTCGTCCCCGGCGGGTTGTAGATCAACACCGGGGTGTTCGACACCAGCGGTGCGTCGATTGCCGACGACATATAGCCGCCGGAGAGCACCAGGACGAAGTGCGCTTCGTCATGGCTGTGTCGCTGCACCTCTTCCTCTGGCGCGTTTGCGTCCAGCGCGTGGAAGCTGAAGCCGGCGGCCTCACGCCACGCCGGACCGCTTCCCCAAAAATCCGTCCGGCCACGCCTCACAACCATCTGGACCGTGTGGACCAGGCACGATCGGCGCACCAGTCCGTGCATGGTGAGCGACTAAATGCCGCGATCCGGCCGGTCGGGCGTAGGCCGATGTCGTGCGGTCGTATCTTCGGCCCGACCTCTACCCACAAATTTGTGGAGCATTACACCGGCGATGCAGATCAGCGCGCCGACCAGCGGCAGCAACCAAGCCATGGTCAGCAGGTCTTGCTGCGCCGCCGTGCCGAACGGGGCGGATGCGTCCCAACCGACGATGGCCAGGCCGCGGCCGAGCAGCGCCCCGCTGATCCCACCGCCGACCTTCAGCGTGAGCAGCAACAGCGCGACGGGCATCCCCTCCAGCCGGACACCGGTCCGCGCTTCGCCGTGGTCGATGGCGCGCGCGAGCAGCACCCAGATCATCATCTGCAATCCCGCATTGCCGATCCCGAACAGCGCGATGCCCGGGATCATCGCTCGGGCGTCCGTCGCGAAAACCATGAGCCCGATCGCGACGATCACCAGCGCCACGCCGAGAACCGCGTGCTGGCGAAGGCGGCGCGCGACCGCCATCCAGGCCGGTAGCGCGACCAACTGCGACAGCGCCAGCATCGTCAGCGCGCGGCCGGTCCAGGCGGCATCGTGGATCACGCCCTTGCCGATATAGGCGAAGGATCGCGCGAAGACCGGAAGGGTCAACGCCTGCGCGAAGCCGAGCACGAGCAGCATCAGCAGCGGCCGGTTGCCGGCGATCCAGGCGAGCGACCCCCGGTGCGTCGGCGCGGCCTGCGGCGTGTGCGTCACCGGTACCGATACCGCCGACAGCCACAGCGTGCCGACATAGGCGAGCGCGGCGAACCCGGTCACCATGAACAGCTCGTGCCCGCCATCCTTTGCCGGATCGACGAACGCCTGCGCGAAATGCGCAACGGCCAGCGCGCCGACGCAACTGAACATGTACCGCAGGCCGGACACCGTCGTCGCCGCGCCTGGCGTCTTGGTGATCCGCATCATCAGCGCATTGTGGGCGACGTCGCAGACCGAATAGGCGGTCCGGAACAGCAGGACGATCGTGATCGCCCAACCGAGGATCGCACCGCCGCGCCAGCCCGGATCGACGAAGAAGATCGCAAAGAAGATGCCGACGAACGGCGCGCCGACGAACAGCAGGCGCCGATACGTCGCGAGCCGGTCGGCGGACCGATCGAGCAGGCGCCCCAGCAGCGGATCGCACAGGCCGTCCCACACCAGCCCGATCATCACCACCAGCCCGGCGACTTCGGGCGCGACGCCCCAGCGTTCGGTCAGCACGAACAGCAGGAAGACGTCCATCGTCGACGCGAGGACGTTCTTGCCGAAATTGCCGCTCGCATAGCCGAGCATGCGCGTCCGACCGGCCGACGGCAGGTGCCCGGTTGCGGACTCTGGTCTATCGGGGGCGGCGCGCTCCATCGTTCGACGCCTTAGCGCCCGTGTCTTGCAGTTGCGGGACATTTCGACCGGTGCGCGGCACGGTCGTGACGGTCAGGGTACCGCCTTGCAGCAGATCGGCGTGGCGTACGCGGAAGTCCGCCAGCGCCCGCCCGTTCAAACTGGCGTGGGTGATCGTGCCGTCCTCCGGGCCGGCACGGCGGATCGTCAGCTTGCGCCCATTGCCCAGGTCGATCTGCGCACGGTCGAACGACGGGGTCGTCACGACATACCATGGCTCGCCCGGCACCAGCGGATACAGGCCGAGCGTCGCGAACACGTACCAGGCGGTCATCCCGCCGGCATCGTCATCCATCCCGTCGGCGAACCCCTGCGGCGACAGCGCGAAGCTGCGGCCGACGAACGGCACCGGCAGCTTGCCGCTGTTGGTATAGGGATGCGCGATCGGCTGGGTCAGGATCGTCCGGACCAGGCCCGCGGTCGCCTGCGGCTTGCCGAGCGCGGCGAACATCCACGGTACCTGGATGTCGGGCTCGTTGGTCATGTTGAACAACCCGGCATCGAAGAAATGGTGCAGTTCGCCGAGCAGCTGATCGCGCCCGACCGTCGCGGTCATCCAAGGCAGGTCGAAGATCGGCGCCCAGCGATATTGCCACAATGTGCCCTGGTACAGCCCGCGCGCCTTAACGACGTCGCCGTCGGCGCCCGGCGTCTGGAACACCGATCGCCACATCGGGCAATAGCTCTGCGCCTTGGCGGTGAAGGTCCGCGCAATCGCCGCCCGGCCAAGGTCGCGCGCCAGTTCGGCGGTCGCCCAGTCGTCATAGGCCGCCTCGATCTGCTCGTCGGGCGTGCCGCGCTTCAGCCGATCGCTGTCCGCGACCATTCCCGCCAGCGCGGTATCCGCGTCGAACGCGATGCCCTTGCGGTGCATGTCGAGCAGCGCGATCCCGGCATGTTCGGTCCGCACCGTCAGGAACGGCTCGTGCGGCGTCGACCATTGCGGCTTCCCCCCCGCATACAGCGCAACCAGCGACTGCGCGATATCGGCGTTGCGTTCGGGCTGGAGCAACGCGAGCAGCGGCATCTGGGTGCGGTAGTTGTCCCACAGCGACCAGCTCGAATAGCGCGTCCGGCCTGCCGCCGACGTCTCCACGGCGCCCGCATTGTCGCGGTGGCGCCCGTCGGGATCGTCGATCGCGACCGGTGTCTCCATCACGCGGTAGAGCGAGGTGTAGAACAGCGCGCGGCGATCGCGCGGACCGCTGACCGCGACGCGCGCGAGTATTCGGTTCCAGGCGGCGCGCGTGTCGCTCGCGACGGTGGCGAGCGGGCGGTCGCCAAGCTCGGTATCGCGCACCGACGCCGCGCCGGTGCCGTCGACGGTCGACAGGCCGGTGCGGATTTCGATCGCGTCGCCGGCTTTCGCGGTCACGCGCAGAGTCGCCAGATCGTTCGCGCCTGCGATCAACGTGGCATGGATCGGCCGCCCATTGACGAGGATCCGGCTCGCGCTGTGCAGGTGATAGGCGCCCTGGTCGCAGACCGTTCCCGCCACCAGCTTCGCGCGCAGATCGTCGCTGGCGAGGCTGGTCCATTCGGCCGCCAGCCGCTTCGAATAGCTGTGGCGCGGGTCGATCCGCAGATCGACGGCGCCGGCGCGGGGCAGGGTGAAGCGCAGCACGCCCGCACCCCGCGTCACCGCCATCTCGGCAAGGATGCCGCGATCGTAGCGGACGCGGTAGACGCCCGGTCGCGCAGTCTCGCTGTGCTTGTCGATCACTGCCGGCCCGGCCTGATCCGCATAGCGCAGCGCGATCATCAGGTCGCCGCCTGCTCCCCCGCAGCCGACTCCGACGCCGCGCGTATGCGAAAAGCCGAGCAGCGTCGTCGCAGCGTGATCATAGCCGGCGTGGTTGGCGGGGCTGGTATCCGGTCCCAGCTGGACCATCCCGAACGGCGCGACCGCGGCGGGGGAGAGCTGCCCGAAATCGGCGAGCGTGCCGACGAACGGATCGACCAGGTCCGCCGGCGTGTCCTGCGCGGCGAGGGCGGCGGGGGTCGCCAAGAGCACGGCGAACAGAAAACCTGGCCTGTGACGTCTCGCTGGCGAAGTAGCCTGGATGCAAATTTTTGGGGGCAAGTGTGTATCGCTCATGGGTCGAGAGGATCGCGCGGATCCTGCCGCAGCGATAGCCGCGAAGGGCGGAATTCCAGGTCGTACATCGACAGTCTCCGCCCGATCGCGCCTGGCAGATACCCGAGCTCGGCACGGTTGCGGTCGGCGAAGGTCTTGCTCTCGATATACTGGCTCTGCTCGGCGTCGGTCACGATCAGCGTCGGCCGATCAATCGGCATGCCGAGCGCCACCATGTGCCGCGTCGCGTTGCGCAGGTTGGTGGTCGTGTGCCGGGCATAGGGTTCCAGGATGATGCGGTCGGCGGGGATGCCATAGCGCTCGATCAACGCACGGCGGATCTCCACGGCCTCGACGAACCGGGTCCCGCGGGGGTGCACGGCGCTGCCCGAAACGAGGATGAACGGCGCCAGCCCCTGTCGATACCGCTGGGCCGCGAGCAGGACGTGGAGCTTGCTCCGCGGGCTCAGCGCGGTCCCGCTATCCTCGGGCCCGACCCCCGGCACGATCAGGATCGTGTAGCGGAATGCGCGCCAGTCCGTGCCCGCGGCAAGCGCCCGCGCACCCGCGTTCTCGCGCTGGTCGAGCGGGTCGAAGCGCGTTGCCGCGACCGCATCGTTCGCATCGAGCAACGTAACCGCCAGCGCGGTGCTCGTCGCGACCGAACCCGACGGCGCATCGGAGGCCACCTGGGCAGTATCGATCGCGACCTTAACGCTGTCGGCAAAGAAAGGCGTCGCCGGCGCAAAGATCGGCCCGTCGATCTTCGGATACCGCGCCGGCAGCCCCAGCCCATAGACGCGCAGCACGCCGTTCACGCCGGCCAGTTCCTGATCGACAGCGACCGTTGCAGCCAGGTCGGCATTCGCCGATAGCCTCGGCAGGTGCGCGTCCTTGCCGAGCCGGCCGATTGCCGAGACGAGCGTCGCCCGGTCCTGGTCGGTCCACAGCATCGCCTCGACCCTGCATGCCGGGCCTGCGTCGCACGCCGCGATGCGCGCGGCCCTCGCGTGTCGCAAGGTCGCCATAGCGCGATCGGTATCAAGGGCCTGCACCCACGCCGGCGACCGGGTCAGTTCGCTAAGTATCGGGAACAGCCGCTGCGACAGCGCCTCCGCGACGATATCCGTCACGACGGCCGGTGCAGGCCTCTGCGCCCGCACCGGATGCGATGCCGCGATCGCCAGCGCCATGCCCGCCACCGCCGCCAGGACCGGCCGCGCGCCTGTCACCAGGACTTGCTGACCACGAGGCGCACGTTCCGGCCGAAGATCGGACGGCCATAGATCGCGTCGGCGGTGCCCTGTCCGCTCAGCTGGTCGGTGCGCGTGTTGCCCTCGGTCAGGCCGTGCGCGTTGAAGATGTTATCGCCAACGACCTGCATCTGCCACGTGTCGTGCGTCAGCGTGATGCCCGCCCCGACGGTCTGATAGGAGGGCAGGGCGGTGTTGTTGAAGAAGTCGACATAGCGCTTGCCGACATATTCGTACCGGCCATAGACCTGCACCGCGTTGCCGGCGACGTCGAAGTCGACCGACGGGCGGATGTTGCCGTAAACCTTCGGCTCGCGGACGATCTGGTTGCCCTCGACCGCGCCGGCGCTGGCGCCGTTGGCGTTTGTCAGGCTCTTGTACTTCGGTTCGCTGATCGTGAGCGCACCGGTGATCGCGAAGCCGTAGGGCAGCGCCAGGTTGCCATCGATCTCGATGCCCTTGATGTCGGCCTTGCCGACGAACGGCACCGACTGGTCGTTGCGGCCGGTCACCGGGTCGAGCGCGACGAACGACGCGTTGAGCGGGTTATAGCGCGTGTAGAAGCCGATCAGGTACAGATACGACCGGCCGAATGCGGCCTTCAGGCCGACCTCGTACTGGTTCGCCTTGGGCGTCAGGATGGTCGGGTTGATCTGATAGGTCACCTGCGTCGAGGGCGGCGTCTCCAGGTGCGACGCGCGCGCATAGGCGCCCAGATGGCGGGTCACGTCATAGTTGATCCCCGCCGTCCAGTTGGTGATGTCCGGGCTCAGCTTCGCGTTGATGATCTGCCCGGTAAAGGCGCGCACGGCGTTGTCGGCCAGCGTGGTCGGATCGCCCAGGTTCACCGCGGCCGTCGCGAACGCATAGCCGTCGAAGCTGTAGCGTTCGTGGCGGATGCCGCCGTCGATCGTCAGCCCCTTCACCACTTCCCACGTGTCGTTGGCATAGAGTGCGTACATCGACGCGTCGGTGTTGCCGCGGTTCAGCGTGGTCGTGTAGCGCAGCACGCCATTGTCGGTCACCGAACCGAGCGCCTGGCCGGCGGCATTGTACGCGATCAGGTCGAGCGTCCGCGGCTTGCCCTTCACCTCGAGCAGATAGTCCTGATACGCGACGTCGTTGGTCTCGCCGTACAGGCTGCCATAGACGCCGACGCGCAGGTCGTGCGTGCCGAACCCGGTCGTGATCGCGCGGGTGACGCTCAGATCGCCCTGCGTCGAATAGAATTTGCTGACGACGTCGCGGAACTGCGCCGGCACGACCAGGCCGGAATCCGCGTTGGGATCATAGACCTGCGCACCCGCTGTGCCCGCAACCGCGTAGCCGAGCCGCGAGACGCCCGCGCCGAACGCCGTGCGTGCCGCAGTCAGGTAGCTGCCGGCGAACGCATTGGCGTCGGAGGGGTTGGTGGTCGAATACAGCGCGTTGAAGCGCAGCTTGCCAATGCTGACGCCACCCTTCGCCGCGACCTGCCAGCCGTCATAGTCCGCGTCGTACTGCACGCCGACATTGCCGAACTGGGTGTGGCGGCCGTTGCCGAGGTCGGCGGCGACGTTGCGCGTGGTGCCGTCGGCTTCGCGGTAGCGGATATTGGCGTTGCGCAGCGCCGGCGAGTTCATCGTGCCGGTGAAGAAATCGATATACTGGTTCAGCGACCGGCTCGGGTTGCGCGGGTCGGCGGTCGGGATCGGCAGATAGAACACGTTGTGGTCGTTCAGGTAATTGCCTGAGACCCGCAGCGATCCGTTGCTGAAGTCATGCTTGATGTTGGCCCGGACCTGGCCGCCGCGATCGTTGGGGAAGCCGTTGTCGCGATAGCCGTCGTGGCGGCGCAGGAAGCCGCCGATCGCATAATAGGTCGACTCGTCGATCGGGCCGGCCTGATAGGCGTCGAGCCGGTACAGGCCGGTGTCGCCGAGCGTGACCTGCGCCTTGCCGCGGGTGGTATCGGTGCCCGACACGGTGATGTTGTTGACGATCGCCGCTGCATAGCTCGCATAGACCGGCGCCGGTCCGCCGCGCACAACTTCGACGCGCTGCGTCATCAGGTCGAAGCGGTTGAGGTCGTCGCCGCGGAAGAAATTGCCGTCATTCTCGTGGAACAGCGTCAGTCCGTCCTGCTGGAACGTCACAAGGCCGCCGTCGCTGGGCAGACCGCGCAGGCGAAAAATGTTCTGGACCTCGCCGCCGGTGTTTTCGACGGCGAAGCCGGGCAGCTTGCCGAGCAGGTCGGCGAAGTTGATCGGCGCCAGCCGCTGGATCTCCGCATTGCTGAGCGAATTGACCGCGTAGGAGACGTCGAAGCGGCGTTGCTGCCGTGCCGAGCCGGTGACGATGATGTCCGTGCCGGCTTCCGGGTCCGCTGCTGCGGCGCTGGCTGCCGGATCGGTCGGTGCGGCGGTCGCGTCGGCAGCCTGCGGTGCCGGCGATACACTCTGTCCCCATGCTGGCGCCTGCGCCGCTATGCTCAGAGCGATCAGAGCAGAGCCCGCGCACAATCCGTATTTCGTCATGATTTTTCCCCACCCGCTGAATGCCGAACGTCGAATGCGCGACGTCGAATGACACGCCGCTGGTCGTGGAATGTGACGATTTTAATTAATTTCACGGAATAAACTAATTCGCGTAGCGGTTGTCGTGAAAGGGGGCTTTGATGTCACACTCGCGTTGGCGGCTCGACGACGACGAACGGCGGATTATGCAGGTCCTGCGCTCAGTCGGCGCCCGATCGCGCAAGCAACTCGCCGCCGACCTCGCGATGAGTGCCTCGAAGCTGACCCGCCTGTCGAGCAACCTGCTGGCGCACGCGTTGATCGAGGAATGCCCGGGCGCAGGACCGGTCACGCCGGGCCGTCCCGCGGTGCCGCTGCGCATCTCGCCGAACGCCGGCTATGCGGTCGGCGCCATGCTCCACCGCGGACTGCTGGAGGTGGCGCTGGTCGACTATGCCGGCGGCGTCATCGCGCATCGCTCGCAACCGTTCGACCATCCCGATCCCCGCATGTTCGCCGCGGCGGTGACGACGGCGATGCACGACATGGCGATCGCCAACCGCCTGCTCGGGCGGCGCCTGCTGGGGGTCGGCATCGGCGTGCCCGGCTCGTCGCTGTCGGCCGAAGGCACGCGGCGATGGACTGTGGACAGCTTGGCAGAGTGGCGCGGGATCGACCTGAAGGCGCTGTTCGAGGAGCATATCGGCCACGCCGTCTGGATCGAGAACGATGCGAACGCAGCGGCGCTGGCGGAATATTATGTCGGCGGGCTGATGCGCCGCTGCTCGACCGCGGTCGTGATCCTGCTCGGCCACGGGATCGGTGCGGGCATCATCGTCGAGGGCCGCATCCTGCGCGGCGCGATGGCCAGTGCGGGCGAGATCGGCTGCCTCTACCCGACCAGCGGACCGCGCCCGTCGACGCTCGACCTGCTCTCGACGCTACGCGACGCAGGGTGTGCGATCCATTCGCTGGTCGACTTCGACGCCGTCACTACGGGTTACGAGCATGTCGTCGACCAATGGGTGCGACGCGCGGCGGCGCAGATCGGACCGATCATCAACTGGGGCATAGCCTGGATCGATCCCGGCGAGTTCGTCATCTCCAGTCCGCTGCCGGTCCGCATCCTCCAGGCGCTGGTCGATCATATCGATTTCGGCGCGATGCACATCGGGGATCATTGCAGTGAGGAACCGCGCGTATCGGTATCGATGCTGCAGGGAAGCGCCGCGACGATCGGCGCCGCGCTGATGCCGATCCACGCCAGCGCGGTGATCTGACTCGGGCCTGCGCTGTCGACTTCAGCTGTCGGTGTCCTTGATCTCGGCGATGTCCTGGTTCGACAGGCCGGGGCTTTCGCCGCGCAGGAAGACGAGCAGTTCCTCGATTTCGGCCGGCCCGTACCGCAGGTCCATGTCGTCGATATCGATCAGGACCGACGCGCGATCCTTGGCGGACCAGCCTTGCAGAACGTCGGCACAGTCGGCCAGCGACCCACGCGTCACGACCTCCCCGGCCCCCGCGTCACTCCCGGTAGCGGTCCGGCGAATGGTGGCGGGTTCGCTCAACGCATATGTCGTCATCGCTCGTGATGTCCTTCTGCAAATCCAGGCGGCGCGGCGTTGAACGATCGATCGAATGCCCGCCGATCACGCGGTCGGCGGGCATTCACGGTCGTGGCCTTCCACGTCCGCAGTCTTCAACCCGCGGATCGCCGCTCGTTTCCACGGGCGTGTGCAAAAGGTTCTGTCTGCCGGGATCGAGCGCGATTTTGCCGCTATTTCGCCGACGCCACGATGCAATAGGCGAGTATCGGAACGCCGACGATCAGGATCATCCAGAAGAGATCGAAGCTCATCAGCCGGTTCAGCCATTTCGGGCTGTTCCCTTGACCCTCCTCAAGCTGGGCTTTCGAATAGTCGTCGATTATTTCCATGTCGAACTTGTTCGAGAAGAAGTGTCGTGGCCTCATCTGCAGAAAAGGTTGCGGGGAGGCGCCATCGCTCTTCGGGGCAAGATCTCGCGGATGCAAATCATCGGAGTTCGGCGTGTCGTTTGCCACTGTGCGGTTTCCAAATATTCGAGAATATGGGCGCGCAGAGCGCATCCCAAAGGTCAGATCGAATAAAGCCCGAACTCAAGCGGCCCGATGCCGCGAGCTCGGGCTAGCCGCGTGCGGCGAGTTGGCCGGCGTGGTCGCGGAAACGCTTATGTGTCGCAGGAGCGTACATGGGGGTTACATCGGGGACCCAAAGTGGAATGTCAACGCTTGCTGCATTGCACCAATTCCACGTCTTGACCGCGGCGGGTAAATGCTTAGTTTGATCGTGCGGGCCGGGCCCCTCTGGCGCTCGTCTTCGGACGAACGTGATGTCGGACCGCATCGGGTCATCTCGATGTCTAGGCCTGGCCTGTTCGCCTCCTCGCATCGCGACCGACCCGATCGTTCAATCTTCGGTTGGAGAGCGGCTTTGACGATATTTCCCCACAGGCTGACACGGCTCGACGCGGTGGTCCGCGTCCGCACCCTGCGACACTGGCAGGACTGAACCCGTCCGCAGTCGCATCGTTATCATATTACATCACCGGTCTGGATGGATCGGGATCGCGTAGGAGAGAGAAATGGCCTATTTTCTGACCACCGGGCTGGCGCTCGCCGCCGCCGGGGCCGCACTCGGTTTGACGGTCGATCACCAGCAGCACGTCGAGCATCATAGTGGGCCGGTCGCCGTGAATTACCGCGGCGATGTCGTCATCACCCACGAACAGGTCGGCGCGGTGGCCCCCGGCGGCAGGCCGTCGACGCTACGCTGCAACTGGGCGGCGACCATGACGGTCGCGCGCCACGCGGTGGCGGCGTCGGGCACGCGGCTCGTCCGCACCATCGACAGCGACCCCGTCGTGTCGGGCACCCGGCCCGGCTGGTGCGGCACCAGCCACCATGCGATCGCGAAGGAGGTCGCGAGCAAGACGGCGGACATGCAGCGCCATCTGGTCGTCCTGGCGCAGGAGGACGAACAGATGCTCCGCGTCGAACTCGACCGGATCCACGGGCCGCAGCGCAACGGATGATCCGGCGCTTGAAACTGGCGGGCGTGCTGGGCGCCGCCTGCGGGGTCGTCACGCCCGCCCTTGCCCAGGACGCCCGGTCCGCCACCGTCGAGGCGGCGAGCGAAGAGGAACGCCGCGGTCTTAGCTGGAGCGAGGGTCGCGCCGTCCTGGCGGGTGACGTGCGCGTGTCGCTGGGGCGGCTGGACGCCTCGGCCCGCGCGGTAACCCTCCGCGACAGCGTCCGGCACGATGGCGCCGATGGCGTTGTCGACCTTGCCCTCGGGACGGGCTGGGATCTCGGTGCGGTCCGGGTTCGCGCCAATGCCACCGGGCATGTCTTCGCCGGGGCGCGGTCGCGGATGGATTATGTCGAGGCCGGCGTATCGGCCAGCTACGGCTATGGCCCGCTCTACGCCACGCTCGGTGTCGTCGGTGCGCCGTCGCAGACCGCGATCGGGGGCAGCAACGTCTATGTCTATGCGAACGCTAATGCGGGTATTCCGGGCACGCCGTTCACTGTCCTCGCCGAACTCGGCCATTCGTCCGGCACCGTCCGCGACCCGGTCCGGGCCGAGCGCCTCCGACCGGGGGGCAGTTACAGCAACTGGCGGCTCGGGCTCGAACATCGTCGCGACCGATTGACGATCGGCGTCGACTATATCGGCACCGACATCGCGCGCGGCGCCAACGCCGGTCGCTTCGCCGACCACCGCAATGCATCCGACCGGCTGATCGGACGCGTGCAGCTGTCGTTCTGACGCCCGGTTTCGCCTCGCCCCCTCCTGTGCACGTCGTCAGCGTGCAGCGTGGACTTACGGAGAAGATCGGCTTGGCGTCAGGATCGCGACCGCTCCACCGGACGGTGCCAGCTTCAGCGACAGGCGACCACCCGTACGGACGCTCGCAGCGGACGTGCGCACGTTATTCATCGTCGCGCCGTCCTGCCAGATCCGTGCCGTCCAACCTTTTTGATCCGCGCTCAGGAAGGACAATGGCAGGCTGATCGTACGCCCGGTTTCGTTGGCCATCGCGCCGACGTACCAGGTGTCGCCTTTGCGCCGCGCCACCGCGACATATTGGCCGATCTCGCCGCCGAGAAAGCGGGTCTCGTCCCAGGTCGCGGGAACCTGGCGTAGGAAATCAGCGCCTTCCGACAGACTGCCGTCACGACCGATATAGGAATCGGGACCGTCGGACAGCATCACCAACGGGCTATCGTAGACGACGTACATCGCCAGTCCGTGACCGCGCGTCGTCTGCACATAGGGACGAAGCAAGCGAACCTGCTGGGCGAACTTAGCGGGCGGCAACGCGTGGAAGCCGCCGGGCGTGTAGTCCATCGGCCCCAGCAGTCCGCGCGTGAACGGCAGCGTGACGTTGTGCGAGGCGGTGATCCGCGCGCCGAACTTGTTGTATTCGGCGCCGAGAACGCCTTCCTGCGTGACGTAATTGGGCCAGGTACGGTTGAGCCCGTCGGGTGGATAGGCGCCGTGGAGATCGACCATCAGATGATGCTGCGCGGCCTTGGCAAGCACGTGGTGGTAGAAGGCGACCATCTCCTGATCGTTGCGATCCATGAAGTCGACTTTGATGCCCTTGATGCCCCAGCTCGCGTAGAGCGCCAGCGCGTCGTCGAGCTGACGTTCGAGCTGCTTCCATTGCAGCCACACCCACACACCGACCTTGCGTTCGCCGGCGTAGCCGACGATCTCCGGGATGTTCACCGCCGGGATCGGCACGGTCACGTCGGCGGGGCGGGGCCCCTCCGAACTGCCCTTGTACCAGCCTTCGTCGATCAGGATGTACTCGAGCTTCATCTTGTCGGCGAAATCGACATAGGCCTTGTAGGTGGCGGTGTTGATGCCCGGATTGGGTACGTCGACTGCCCAGCCGTTCCACCAGTCCCACGCCGACTTGCCCGGCTTGATCCAGCTCGTGTCGGCGATCTTCGACGGTTCGGCGAGCAACTCGATCAGGCTCGACGGGATGAGATCGCCGGCCGTATCGCCCAGCATGACGACCCGCCACGCGGTGGTCAGCGGTCGTTCGAGCAACGACGCGTGGACCGCGGTCTTGAACCCGGCGCCGTCCTGCGCATTGTCCGGCCTCGTGGTCAGGCTGATATTGACGCCGAGCCCGCCGTCGCCGCGGCCGCGCAGATACGCGCCGGCATAATCGCGCTTGTCCGACTCGGCGATCGCGAAGGTCGTGCCTTTGCCCGTCCCGCACAGCAGAGGCGCATCGTACAGGTGGAAGCTGCGCATCTTCGACGCTTGCACCGGATCGAACTCGAACTCGTGGCTGTTGGCCTGGATCCCGGCGTTGGCGCCCCAGCAGCCATAGTCCGCCGGGAAGTAGAAACCCGTGGTCTCCCAATAGACGTCGAGCGACGTAAACCGGTCTTGCGCCGGCACGACGAAGCGGAACGCAACGCCCTCGTCATAGGCACGGGCAAGAAGGTCGAAACGGACGCCGTCTCGCTTGCGCAGCAGATGGATCGTGAGCTGATTGTAGCTGTCGCGCACCTGCGACGCCTTGCCCATCACGGGGTGGTACACGTCGCTTACCGTCGTTCGATCGGTGCCCGTCACCTCCACCCCCTCGCCGCCGAGCGGACCCTGGTCGGTGAACAGGCCGACGGGGGAGGGTGCGAGCACCGCGTTACCGTCGCGCGATACGGTGAAGCGCAGTTTGCCGCTTTCCGCGGTAACGTCGATACGGTTGCGCCGGTCGGGCGAGATCGCATCGGTCGGCGCCTGTGCCAACGCCGCACCGGGCAACGACAAAAGAACGAGACCAGCCAGTATGACAGCGGTCTTGAGTCGATCCGGTTCGCTCACTGCACGTCATCCTTACCTAGCCTTGCGGCAGACTAGCCAACCTCCAACGCGTCGGCCACAGTTTTTCACGGACGAGATCGAGATATCATTTGTAAAAACGCATTCGCTTTGCGCCGCAGCGTCATCCGCCATATCGTGAGCAGCTATGGGTCGGGGTAAGTCGGTGGAACGTAAAGACGTCAAGGGCACCTACGCTGCGCCTGCGCTGGAGAAGGCGTTCGAAATCATCGAGCATCTGGCTGAGTATCCGCAGGGCATGCTGATCAGCGAAATGGCGGTCCGGCTCGGGCGTACCGTCGGCGAGCTGTTCCGCATCGTCATCGTGATGGAGCGGCTCGGCTACCTGCGTAAATCGGCGACGACCGATCGCTACACCGTCGCCTACAAGCTGCTCGACGTCGCGATGCGCGCGACGCCAGCCCAGCATCTGGTCCGCGCGGCAACACCGGTGATGCAGGGACTGGCGCTCGCCGCCGGGCAGTCGTGCCATCTGGTTGTCGCGGACGGCGGCCATGGCCTCGTCGTCGCCTGCGAACAGCAGCCCGGAACGCGCGGCTTCTCGCTACGCGTCGGCGCACGGATCGACATGATCGTCAGCTGTTCGGGGCAGGTGATCCTCGCCTTTTCCGGCGAGCAGCGCGCGCAGCAGATCGTCGCTGCGGTCGAGGAGGAACGGCCAACACCGGTAGACCGGATCGCGCTCGCCGCAAGCCTGCCGGTCATTCGCCAGCAAGGCTATGACAGCCGCCGGAGCCCCATCACCTATGGCGTCACCGACATCAGCTTCCCGGTGCACGGTTTCGACGGCAACGTGATTGCGGCGCTGACCATCCCGTTCCTGGAACTGATCGATGGATCGCAGAAGATCGGACTGGAGGCAGCGCACGAGCTGCTGCGCGAGGCCGTGGCCGCGATTTCCGATACGCTTGGCTATCAAGCCGAATGAGTTGCTTCCTGCGCAGCCTGCCGCGCGTAGATCGCGATCGCGACGAAGCAGACGAGCGGTAGCAGCATCGCGACCGGCACCGCGCCTGCGCGCACTGCGATCAAACCCATCAGCGGGGGAAAGATCGCCCCGCCGATGATCGCCATGATGATGCAGGAGGAGCCGAGCGGCTTGGCCGGGCCGGTCCCTTCGATCCCCAGCGCGAAGATCGTCGGGAACATGATCGACATGAAGAAGCTGGAGACGATCAGCGCGCCGACCGCGATCCACCCGCCCGCGAACGCCGCGACGGCGCACAGCACGACATTGGCGAGCGCATAGCTGCCGAGCAGTCGCGCCGGCCGCACCCGCGCCATAATCGCGGTTCCACTGAACCGGCCGATCATGAACAGCACCAGGCTGGCCGACAGGAGAAACGCCGCGTTCCGCTCCGTCACTGACGGCGTCACGTCCTTTACGAAATCGATGAAATAGCTCCAGATGCCGACTTGGGCGCCGACGTAGAAGAACTGCGCGATCACGGCGCCGACGAGTGGCCGGTGACGGGCGAGGCGGCGGAACTGGTCGCCTAGGCTTGCGCCGTCGTGCGCCTGTGCGGCGGGCAGACGGGTCACCGCCACCGCGCCGGCGACGAGCAACGCCGCCAATGCGAGTAGGGCATAGGGGAGCTGCACCGTGGTCGCCTCGCTCGCGCGATAGGCGGCAAGCGCGGCCGGGCTCATCGCCTCGATGGTGGCGTCGGAATGTTCGACGCCCGAAAAGATCAGCATCGCGCCGATCACTGGCGCCAGGCAGGCGCCGAGACCATTGAAGGCCTGCGCCAGGTTCAGTCGCTGCACCGCCGTACCCGGGTCGCCGAACGAGCTGGTATAGGCGTTTGCCGTCGTCTCCAGGCACGCCGCCCCCGCCGCGATCATGAACAGCGCGAACAAGAACGCGCCGTAACTGAGCATCAACGAAGCGGGAAAGAATAGCAGCGCCCCGCCCGCATACAGCAACAGCCCGGTGAGGATGCCTGCCTTGTATCCAAAGCGCCGCATCAGCAGTCCGGCCGGCAGCGCGACGACGAAATATCCGATGTAGAAGACGAACTGAATGAAGCCGGCTTGCGCGCGGTTGAGACCCAGCGACTTCTGAAACTGACGGATCAGGATGTCGTTGAAATTATTCGCGAGCGCCCACAGGAAAAACAGGCTGATGATCAGCGCGAAGCCGAACCGGTAGCCTGGCGTGATGAAGGACCCTGCGGCTGCGCCTGGCTCCCTAGAGCCCGTATTTCCCATCATCGCCATCCTGCTCCCTTTATGGTTATCGTTGTGGCTGTTCTGTTCAGGCGGACGGTGTCGGACAGCCTTGGCTTACCAATGCCTCAGCGCGCAACGCGTGCCAGAATGCTTCCGGGATCGGCAGCCGGATGAGATCGGCCGTCTGGCCGATCCGGTCGGGACTGCCGGTGCCTAGCACCACCGTCGCGATTGCAGGATGGGCCGCGGCGAACTGCAGCGCTGCTGCTGGTAGCGGTACGTCGAACTGTTCGCAGCAACGCTCGATCGCGGCAACCCGGTCGATCACTTCCTTGGGAGCGAGGCCGTAGTCATAGTGAGGGGTTCCCCCGCGCGTGCCCGTGGCGAGGATCCCCGAGTTGAAGACCCCCGCACCCACCACGCCGATCCCGCGTTCGCGACACTGGGCGAGAAAAGGCTCCGCCTCCTGTTCGAGCAGGGTGTAGCGGCCGGCAATCATCAGCAGGTCGAGATCGGCATGCGCGAGGCTCGCCTCGCAGATCGCGATCTCGTTGACGCCGAGTCCGATTGCAGAAACGACGCCCGCGTCGCGCAGCTCCGTCATCGCACGAAATCCGCCGTCCACGGCGTCGGCGAAGGTACGGTCGTGGTCGGCACCGTGGGTCAGGCGGCCGAGATCGTGCATCAGCAGCACGTCGATCCGCGCCAACCCCAGCCGGTGCAGGCTCGCCTCGACCGATCGCATGACGCCATCGTAGCTGTAATCGTACACCGGATCGAACGGCATCGGCGAGTGGAAGCCGAACCGCTCATCGGCCGCGGCGCCTGGGACCAGAAGCCTCCCGACCTTGGTCGACAGTATGAACGCGTCGCGAGGCCGCTCGCGCAGTGCATCCCCCAGCCGTCGTTCGCTAAGGCCAAAGCCATAAAAGGGCGCGGTGTCGAAATAGCGCACGCCTTCGTCCCAGGCGCGGTCCACCGTGGCGCGCGCCTGGGCGTCGTCGATCCGGCGGTAGAGGTTGCCGAGCGTGGATGCGCCGAAGCCGAACGGGCCGCTCGCCGCCAGGCGTTGGAGGAAGGCTGAGCGGCTCGGTTTCATGGGGTTCGGATCGGTCAAAAGCTGGCGATCGCCTTTACCACATGGTCCGCCTCGGCGATCAGCTCGGGCAGGCGCTGTGGCATGTCGTCTGCGACAAGGCTGTGGGTGTGCAGCGCCGCCGTCGGAATCTCCCCGGAGACGATCGCGTCGCGGACGCGTGCGAAATCCGTCGCGTGTGCATTGCGGCTGGCAAGCAGAGTGGTCTCACGCTTGTGCAGTTCCGGATCGGCGAAGACCAGGTTGCCCGTAGCGACCCCGACCAGCACCAGCTTGCCGCCGTGCGCGACATAGTTCAGGCTTTGCGCCATCGCGGCCAGGGAGCCGGTGGCGTCGAACACCGTGTCGAACATTTCCCCGCCGGTACGCTCCGCCAGCGAGCCAATCAAGTCGGCGGTCGCATCCACCGTGTCTTCGAAGCCCAGCCGTTCTCGCGCATAGGCCAGCCGCGGCAGGCGAGTGTCGGTGAGGGTCACCGCCGCACCGTTGGACCGTGCAAACAGACCGCAGGCGATGCCGATCGGACCTGCGCCCACCACCAGCACGCGCTCTTCAGCTACCACCGCTGCGCGCGCGACCGCGTGCGCACCGATCGCCAGGAATTCGATCATCGCCGCCTGATCCAGCGTCAGCCCGGTTGCGTCGAGCAGCGCGCTCTCAGGCACAGCAAGCAGCTCGGCCATGCCGCCGTCGGTATGGACGCCCAGCACCCGAATGTTGACGCAGGCGTTGGGCTTGTCCTTCCGGCACGCGATGCAGGTTCCGCAGGTCAAATACGGGTTGATCGCGACCTGCTGGCCGATGTGGAAAGCCGACCCGTCGGGGACATGCTCCACCTCGCCAGCGAGCTCGTGTCCCATGACGCGCGGATAGGCCAGGAAAGGGTGCTGTCCGGCGTATATATGGTAATCCGTGCCGCAAAGCCCGACGCGGCGAATGCGGACGATCACCTCCCCCGGCGCCGCCTCGGGCGCGGGCCGCTCCTCGATCGTTAGGTTATACGGCTCCCGACACACGACCGCCTTCATAGCGCTTCTTTCCGTCTAAACTGACCGCCGTGCTAGACGATCGTTCTCATATATGCAACTTTGCTCTCACCCCTGAGACCAAGGACGGCCTTGCGAATGCGGATCGATGCGCACCATCATCTCTGGCGATACGAACCCGCCTCGTTCGGCTGGATCAGGCCCGGCTCGGCGATTGCGCGGGACTTCGCCGTTGAGGATTTGCGATCGACGCTGGACGGTGCGGGGCTTGATGCAGCGATCGCGGTGCAGGCGCGGCAATCGCCGGAGGAAACCCGCTTCCTGCTCGACGCCGCGCGGCGGGAGCCCGCGATCATCGGAGTCGTCGGCTGGATCGACTTGCGGGCGCCCGATATTGCGACGCTGCTGGAAAAGGACGCCGATCCACTGATCGTCGGCTATCGCCACGTCGTGCAGGACGAGCGCGACCCCGACTTCCTTCTTGCCGACCCGTTTATCGATGGCGTTCGCGCGGTAGCGGCGCGGGGTTTGTCGTACGATCTGCTCGTCAACCATGCGCAGCTCGCAACAGTGCCCCACTTCCTAAACCGGGTGGGAGAGGGGCGGTTCGTGCTCGATCATGCCGGCAAGCCCGACATTGCCGGGCGGGGGTGGCAGCCACGGGCCGACCGAATTGCAGCGGTCGCCGAGCGGCCGGACGTCTGGTGCAAGGTGTCGGGACTGGTGACCGAAGCCGATCATGCCACGTGGACACCCGATGACGTCGAGCGTTACCTCGATCATGTGCTGGCGGTGTTCGGGCCGGAGCGGCTGATCTGGGGGTCGGACTGGCCTGTATGTCTTCTCGCCGCGTCTTACGACCGCGTCATCGATATGGTCGCCGACTTCGTGGCGCGCCGCTGTCCGCACGCGGAGGCGGATATCTTCGGCGGCAACGCCCTTCGCGCCTATGCGATCGAGCGTTCGTCGTAATCCGCAGTTGAAAGCCGGAGTGCCGATCGGGCGCACCGCCACCGCGTCGTTCCTGCAATCCTGCTCGTGCGACTCAACCGCCGTTTGCTCAGGCGCGGGTAACTTAAATCGGTGACGCTTTGGCAATGCGTACGTGCTCGCACCGCGTATTCGCACGCTAGCATTATATTTCACTGGAAGAATTCAAGTTGCATAAATGAAAACAAGCGGGCAAATCGGGCTCGCGTTGTGCAGCGGTGCAACGGACCGAGGGTTCCGCGGACGACGCATACGTCATGCGTAGCGGCGCTGATGATAACGTTACCAGCTACAAGCTGGACGGCTGGGAGAAGATCACGATGGCAATCGAGTCGAGGACGTTGCGTACGCACAAGCGGCAACTTGGGGCCACCAGCCTCATCGCAATCGTCGCCTGCATGCATGCCGTGCCGGCGTGGGCCCAAGCGCAGGACGTGCCCGCCGCGCCGTCGCCCGTAGCGCCTGCGGGTGCTGTCACGACGGCGGCTCCACAGCAGGTCGCTCCCGCAGCGTCGGATCCCGCCACCGCCGAACAAACGTCGTCGCCGGACATCATCGTCACCGGATCGCGCATCACGACAAGCGGTTACACCGCGCCGACCCCGACGACGGTGATCGACGCCGACGCCATTGCCGCAAATGCGCAGCCGAACGTCTTCACGACGATCGCCCAGTTGCCGTCGTTGCAGGGATCGACCGGCACGAGCACCGGCACGTTCAGCACATCGAGTGGCGCGCAAGGGCTGAGCTCCTTCTCGCTGCGCGGCGTCGGTGCGATCCGCACGCTGACGCTGATCGATGGCCAGCGCGTCGTCGGTGCCAACGTTACCGGCGTGCCCGACGTAAGCCTGTTCCCGCAGATCCTCATCAAGCGCGTCGATGTCGTCAACGGCGGTGCGTCTGCCTCCTACGGATCGGATGCCGTCGGCGGGGTCGTCAATTTCATCACCGATACCCGGTTCAAGGGCCTGAAGGGCAACGTCCAGGGCGGCATCACCACCTATGGCGACAACGAACAGGTCCTTCTCCAGCTTGCCGGTGGCACGAGTCTGCTCGACGATCGCCTGCATATCGTCGGCAGCACCGAATACGCGCATGAAGATGGTATCAAGGGAGGCGGTCTGGGCACCGACCTTGCCAGCGGGCGGGACTGGTTCCGGCAGACGACGTTGATCAATCGAAACGTCTTCAACGACGGATCACCCCAATACCTCGTCCGGGACTATTCGCAGCAATACGCTTATACGAAATTCGGGCTGATCACCGCCGGTCCGCTGCAGGGCACGGCCTTTGACCAGTCGGGCAACCCGTTCCAGTTCCAATATGGCTCGAACGGCGTACCGTCGCGGAACACATCGGGGTCGGTAATCGGCTGTTTCCCCGGCAGCTGCCTTGGCGGCGATCTGTCCGGAAACGTCGATGTAGGGCGCTCGCTTCAGTCGCGATTGCAGCGGGTGGCCAATTATGGTCGGATCGGGTTCGACTGGGCGCCTGACAATGAAGTCTACGTCACGGCCAACATCGGTCAGGTAAAGACCAACAACCAGCCGATCGGCGGGATGAACCGTCCGAACCTGACGATCCAGTGCGCCAATCCGTTCGTACCCGCCTCGGTTCGGGCGGCCTGCGCCACCGCGGGGATCACGAGCTTCGTATATGGCACGAGCAACGCCGCGTTGGGCAACACCCAGGTCTATACCGATCGCCGCCAGTATCGTTTCGTCGCCGGCGCCAAGGGTCGCCAGTCCGTCGCCGGGTCCGATTGGACCTACGACATGTACTACGAACACGGCACCAACTATTCGAACATCGACGTCAACAACGTCATGCTGTCGAACCGCTTCAACCAGGCCATCAACGCAACGACCCTGAATGGGGCGATCGTCTGCGCCGACCCGGTCGCGCGCGCGAATGGATGTCAGCCGCTCAACATCTTCGGTGGCAATCCGTCGCAGGGGGCGCTCGGCTACATCATGCCCGACAACGGCCCATACCAGCGGACCCGCCAGACGCAGGATGTGATCAGCGTCAACTTCTCCGGCTCGCCGTTCAGCCTGTGGGCGGGGCCCGTCTCGCTCGCCTTCGGCAGCGAGTTCCGGCATGAATTCTATACCGTGCGCGCCGATCCATACGGCGCGGGCACCAGCGCGACGCCGAACACGCCCGACTATCCCGCCGATCCCACGCTGCTGCCCGGCGGCAACAATTGGTACGCGGGCAACTACAAGAACGGCAGCGGCGCCTACAGCGTCAAGGAAGCGTTCGTCGAAACCGACGTGCCGATCCTGAATTCGGAAGGGGCCGGACGCGCGGCGATCAACGGCGCGGTGCGCGTGACCGACTACAGCACGTCGGGCACCGTCTGGGCATGGAAGATCGGTGGCACCTGGGACCTGCCGATCGACGGGTTCCGTTTGCGCGGCGTGACCTCGCGCGATGTCCGCGCGCCGAACCTGTCGGAGCTGTTCGCCGCGCCGACGACGACGACGCTGCCGGGATTTTTCGATCCGTTCCGCAACGTCAACGTGCTCGCGCTCCAGAATACGATCGGCAACACCGCCCTCACGCCAGAGATCGCGCGTAACACCACCGCCGGCATCGCATTTTCGGGATCGTCCTGGCTGCCCGGCTTCAGCCTGTCGGTCGATTATTACCACATCAAGATCAAGGACGTGATCTCCAGCCTGGGCACCGGAGATATCGTCAACCTGTGCTTCCAGAACATCCTTCCGGAAACCTGCAGCGCGTTCAATCTCAACAACCCCGTCGGGCCCAACTTCATCAACGTCCAGGCGTTCAACCTCGCGTCGATCGATACCAACGGCCTGGATATCGAGGCGAGCTATCGCTGGCGGCGTCCGCTTGGCTTGCCGGGCAGCTTCACGCTGCGCACGCTGGCAACCAATATCCGCAAGTTCGCGACCGATACGGGCCTGCCCGGAACGGTCCCGATCGACAGCGCTGGCGTCAACACCGGAAACACGCCCGACTGGAAATGGCTGGCGACGCAGACCTACGCCAATGACGACTTCTCGTTGCTGCTGCAGGAGCGCTGGTTCAGCGACGGGGTGTTCGGTAGCCAATATGTCGAGTGCTCGGCCGGCAATTGTCCCGTATCGACGAACAACCGCCCGACCATCGACAATAACTTCATGCCGGGTGCCTTCTATATGGACGTCGGCGGCACGTACAACGTCACCAAGCAGGTGACCGGCTATTTCAAGGTCGACAACATGTTCAACAAGGAGCCGCCAAAGTCCCCGAATTTCGTCAACCCGGCGCTGTATGACATTGCCGGTCGGACTTTCCGGGTTGGTCTTCGCTTCAGTATGTGACGAAGGGACGCGCCCGACAGCTTGAAACGATACGGCGCCGGAAGGACTTGGCGATGAAAGGCAGGAACATGCAGCGGTTCGCGAAAGCACTCGGATTGGCGATGGTGGCGCTGCCGGCAGCGACGCAGGCGCAGATGCCCGATACCATCCTGTACGGCGTCGCCTATTACGACGAATACACGCCGGTCGACCGCGTCGATGAGGACGCGCGCATGATGAAGGCGGCGGGGATCAGTGTCGTCCGCATCGCGGAGTCGACATGGGGCACGCTGGAACCGCAGCCCGGGGTCTTCGATTTCAGCCATGTCGATCGCATGCTCGCCGCGATGCACAAGCAGGGCATCAAGGTGATCGTCGGAACCCCGACCTATGCGATACCGACATGGCTCGCGCGCCAGCATCCGAACGTGCTCGTCGTCGGTCGGGACGGGGTGCGCGCGCAATATGGCACCCGGCAGAACATGGACATCACCGATCCCGACTACCGGGCCGCGGCCGAGCGGGTGATCGTCGCGTTGGTGGACCACGTGAAGGATCATCCCGCGGTGATCGGCTACCAACTCGACAACGAGACCAAGCCCTATGGCACCAGCGGTCCAGCGGTGCAGGCGGGGTTTGTCCAGTCGTTGAGGGCGAAATGGCCGAGCCTCGATGCCCTGAACAAGGCGTGGGGGCTCAATTACTGGTCGAACCGGATCAACCGGTGGGAGGACTTCCCGTCGACCAACGGCTCGATCAACGCCAGCATGTCCAACGCCTTCGCCGCCTACCAGCGCAGCCTCGTCACCGACTTCCTGTCGTGGCAGGCCAAGCTGGTGCGCGCCCATGCCAAACCCGGCCAGTTCATGACGCAGAATTTCGACCTGGGCTGGCGTGACGGATCCTATGGCATCCAGCCGGAAGTCGACCATTGGAAGGCGGCAAGGTCGCTCGATATCGCCGGCATCGACATCTATCATCCGACCCAGGACAAGCTGACCGGCGCGGAGATCGCCTTTGGTGGCGACGAGGCCCGCTCGATCCGCAACGGACAGAATTATTTGGTGCTGGAGACCGAGGCGCAGGGTTTCCCGCAATGGACGCCCTATCCGGGCCAGCTTCGCCTGCAGGCGTTCAGCCATCTCGCCTCGGGCGCCCAGATGGTCGCATATTGGCACTGGGCGACCACCGCCAACGCGGTCGAGACCTATTGGCGCGGGCTGCTGTCGCAGGACTACAAGCCTAATGCGGAATATGCGGCGGCAAAGGTGATCGGTGCCGAGATCGCTCGACTAGGCCCTAAGCTGGCAGGCATGACGAAGCACAATCAGGTCGCCGTCTATGTCAGCAATGCCGCGCAGACCGCGTTCAATTCGTTCAAGCCGGACGGCGTGGAATACAACCGGGTGCTGCGGCCCTTCTACGACGCACTCTATCGGATGAACGTCGAGGCCGACATCCTGTCGCCCGACAGCACGCAGAAGCTCGATGATTACAAGCTGATCGTCGTGCCGGCGCTGTACGCGGCGAGCGACGCCGAGATTGCGCGGCTGAACGACTATGCCAAGCGTGGCGGGCACCTGCTCTACACGTTCAAGAGCGGCTTTTCGGACGAGAACACGAAGGTCCGCTATGCTTCACAGCCGGGTGCGATCGCCGAAGCGGCGGGCGTCACGTACCAGGAGTTCACGATCCCCGTCGGGGTCACGCTGGCGGGTAACCCGTTCGGGGTTTCGGATGCCGACAACGCGCCGCGCTGGTGGATGGAGATGTTGAAGCCCACCACCGCCGAGGTCGTCGCGCGCTATCAGCATCCGTCATGGCCGGCCGCCGCCGCGATGACCCGCAACCACTGGGGCAAGGGCGAGGTCAGCTATGTCGGCTTCATGCCGAGCGACGCGCTGGCCGAAAAGATCGTCGCCGCCGAAGTCACGCGTGCAGGTGTCGCGCCATCGGTTGCAGGCGTGCAATTCCCGCTGATCGTGCGCGGCGGCACGTTGAAGAACGGTCACAAGGTCCGTTACGTGCTCAACTATTCGGCTGTTCCGCAGCACCTAGCGGCGCCCGCCGCAGGCACCGAACTGTTGCATGGGCGCAAGGTGAAGCGCGGCGAACCGATCGACCTTGCCGCGTGGGACGTCGCCATCATCGAGGACGATGGACGATCAGACTGATGGCCGCGCTTTGCGGAAACGAAGCGAACGGGAGGTTGCATGAACGAGAACAAAGCGCCGCGTAGCATGGCCATCACCCGGCGGGGGTTGCTCGGAAGCGGTGCGGGCGCGGCATTCGTGTCGAGTGGCCTGGTGCAAGCCGCGGCGCGGGTTGCCTCCCCGGATTTCGTGATCCGCTCCGGCGACCTCTCGATTGCCGTCACGGCACTCAGCGACCGCGCGTTCCGCGTCCGCGTTGCGCCTGTTGGAGCGCCTCCAGCAACGCCAGGCGAAATGCTGGCGCCCATCGCGAAGCCGCCCGTCCCCGGGCGGATACGAGAGGGCAGCCGAACGCGCCTGACGCTCCCGCAGGCGCAGTGCGTATGGGATGAAGCGAGCGGATGCCTGTCATTCCATGACGGTGCTGGCAACCTGCTGCTCAGTGAAGCCCCCGGATCGCGTCACGTCGCCCAATCGACGATCGGGAACGAGCCGACCCTGGCGGTGACGCAAGGCTTCGCCAGCCCGGTTGACGAACGCCTTTACGGCACGGGCTGCTTTCAGGACGGCCATCTCGATATTCGGGGCCTGCCACGCCGGCTGACGCAGGTGAATACGCAGATCAGCCAGCCGTTCGTGCTGTCGAGCAAGGGCTATGGTCTGCTGTGGCATAATCCCGGCATGGCGGAACTCAACCGGCCGGACCGGCCGATCGCGTTGACCCGGCAGGCGGCAACGGGCGACGCACGGATGGCCGATGTCACCACGTCCACCGGCAATGCCCGCGTCGAACGCCGCGATGCCGTGTTCACGGGCAAGTTCACGGTTCCGCAGAATGGACGCCATGCGTTCCTGCTCGATCTCGGTCGCAAGATGTCTTCGCGTCATTATGTCGAGATCGACGGCAAGCCGATGACGGATCACACCAACCTCTGGCTGCCGCCGACCGCCAGCTTCATCGGCGAACTCGCCGCCGGAGAGCACACCGTGCTGGTGCGGGCGGGTGACGAGGACGTGCCGGTGCTCAACTTTGCGCCGGTCGAAGATCGCACGACCTGGTGGTCGCCCGTATCCGAAGGGATCGATTATGTCGTGATCGCCGGACCCAGGGCGGCGGAAGTCATGGCGGGCTATCACGCCTTGCTCGGGCCACAGCCGATGATGCCGCTCTGGGCGCTCGGCTACATCCATTGCCGCGAGCGGTTTCACTCGTCGGACGAGATCATGGCAACGGCACGCGAATTCCGCGCGCGCAAGCTCCCTTGCGACATGATGGTGCAGGACTGGCAATATTGGGGAAAATACGGCTGGAACGCCATGCGTTTCGACGAGGAACATTATCCCGACCCCGCGGGCCTCGTGCGCGATCTGCATGCGACGGACATGCGCCTTATGCTGTCGGTCTGGTCCAAGGTCGGCAAAGAAACCGAACTGGGCAAGGAAGTGGCCGCGAAGGGCTTCTACATCCCGGGCACAGAATGGATCGATTTCTTCAATCCCGTCGCCGCGCGCTTCTATGCCCGACAGCAGAGCCAGAAGCTCGCCTCGCTCGGCATCGACGCCTGGTGGCAGGACGCGACCGAACCAGAGAATGACGATCTTGTCGGACGGCCGATCTATGCGGCACCGGGCCGAACCCAGCCGGGCGAGAAGCGCCGCAACCTCTATCCGTTGCAAGTCAGCCGGACGGTGTACGAGGAACAGCGGCGCGCCTATCCGGACAAGCGTGTGATGATCCTCACTCGATCGGCGGCACCGGGCCAGCAACGCTATGGTGCGGGGACATGGTCAGGCGACATCGGCCACGATTGGGAAACGCTGAAACGGCAGATCCCGGCCGGGCTCAACATGGCTGCGGCAGGTCAGGCCTGGTGGACGGTCGACGCGGGAGGCTTCTTCCGGCCGGGCAAGGGGCAATATACCGATCCTGCCTATCAGGAGCGGTTCCTCCGCTGGTTCCAGTTCGCGACATTCCTGCCGATGACGCGCGTCCACGGCTACATGACCGATACCGAGTTCTGGCGATATGGTGAGACGGTCGAGCGCATTGCCCGTTCCTACCTCGAGCTCCGCTATCGCTTGCTGCCCTACACCTATGCTCTGGCGGCAGAGGCTTCGGCGGCCGGAATGCCGCTCATCCGTCCGCTGGTGTTCGACTTCCCGAACGATCCGAAAGCCCTGGATCAGGTTCATGCGTACATGTTCGGCAGCGCCATTCATGTCGCGCCGGTACTGGCGGCAGGCGTAAAGACCTGGGACGTATATTTGCCGGTTTCGCAGGGCTGCTGGTACGATTTCTGGACAGGCGAGCATCGTGAGGGCGGGCAGACGCATACCGTTCCGGTGGCACTGGATCGCATGCCGCTGCACGTGCGGGCGGGGAGTATCCTGCCGCTGGGGCCGGTCGGCCAATCGACGGCGAAGCTGCTTGGCGGGGCGCTCGATCTTCTGGTGTATCCGGGTCGGGACGGCACCGCCTCGCTGTACGAAGATGACGGACTCACCTATCGCTACGAGCAAGGCGCCGCGGCGCGGACGACGCTCGAGTGGGAGCAGGCAAAAGGCGTACTCACGCTAGGTCCGCGGCGGGGCACCTATCCTGGCATGACGAATAGCCGGGTGATCCGAACTCATCTGATGCGACCGGGGAGTGCCGCGTTGTCGGTAAGCTCGGGTACTGCGGTGGACTATGTCGGGCGGGCCAAGCGAGTAATCCTTGGCACTTAGCTTTCCCGAATTCCTGGCCCGTCGACCACGACGCGATCAATGTGACAGGGGAAGCGGCCCCCGCATTGACTGTTAAAGCGGTCAAACCCACACGATCAAATGACGGAAGTTGAGGAACGGAAACGCCCTGCAATGTCCGGGTATGGGGCGCAGCCGACGATATTATTTGCTGTCCAAGGTCACTGTCCCGCGTCGTTCGCAAACCGCCGGTTTGCAACCGTGGCAATCATGGACACCATAGTCACGACCAGCAGCGCGATCATGTAGATGTTCGGTACTGCCGCCGTACTCTGCGAGAACTGGCCGGCAAGATCGAGTGTCGCAGTGTTGCGCGTGCTCCGCTCGATCAGCCGCGTGCCGACCGCCTGTTCGAGCATCTGGATGCGCCGGCTGAGCGCAGGTTGCGACAGGCCGAGCTGTTCCGCCGCACGATTGAAGCTGCGTCCGTCTGCGACCGCGATAAGCGCGCGTAGGTCGAGCAACTCGCAGTTCATCGTCAGCACGCATGCCCCATCGCTCCTCCCCCGGGGTCGGTCCGTTGCCGATGGCCGATAATGTGCGGTGAGCAGGCATGGTGCACGCTCGCGAAAGCGGGGCGGCGGCGGGGCGGATATTCGCGCCGTAGCGTGTCGTTGGCAGCGGCAATCTGCGCCGCACCGTATTTCAGGCGAACCGGGCATTCCCGTCGTCATTCTCGGCATGCCGATTCCGCCCGGGTCGTCGTGCGCCGGCGGGTGTGTCGCGAAATGCCGTACGATAGTCTATCGCTGGCCGTCGCAATGACGGAGACGACCACATCCATCTGGACCCTGCAAAATTCGCCACGCGGCCCGCGGCATGGCTGGCCAAGGCGACCGAGGGCGTCGATCACGACCGCGTCCTGCGCCAGATCGCCGAAGAATCGGGCTGGTCGGGGCGCTACGCCTTCCTGATCGTCATCTCGGCGGCGATCTCGTTGCTCGGCCTGCTGATGCCCTCGGTCGCGGTACTGATCGGCGCGATGCTGCTGTCGCCGCTGATGATGCCGATCATCGGGCTGGGCTTCGGTGTCGCCACGCTCGACTTCCACGAAATACGCCGGGCCGCGACGGCCTTGGTCCTGGGCGCGACCATCGCGGTGGCACTGTCCGTCGCGCTGATCCTGCTCTCACCGGTACAGACCATCACCAGCGAGATCGCCGCGCGGACGCAGCCGACGCTGTTCGACCTGCTCGTCGCGCTGCTTTCGGCGATCGCGGGCGGCTATGCGTTGATCCGTGGACGCGGCGGCACGGTCGTCGGCGTAGCGATCGCTATCGCCCTGATGCCGCCTCTGGTGGTCGTCGGGTTCGGCATTGCGACCTGGAACTGGGTGGTCTTTTCCGGCGCATTGCTGCTGTTCCTGACCAACGCGATCACGATCGCGCTGACCGCAGCACTCGTCGCGCGTTGCTATGGCTTCGGGGGGCATCTTTCACCGCGTCACACCGGCTGGCAACTCGTCCTGTTCGCCGTAGCGATCGGCGTCCTGTCGATCCCGCTTGGCGCCGGGCTGCGCCGGATCGCCTTCGAAGCGGTCGCACAGCGGCAGGTCCGCGATGCGCTTGGCGAGGATTTTCCACCTGGCGCGCGGCTCAGCCAGGTCGAGATCGACCATGGCGTCAATCCGGTACGCGTCCGCGCGGTCATGCTGACGCCGCGGATCGAACCGGGCGCGGATCGCAAGCTGGCGGCGGACCTCCGGCGACGGCTTGCGCGGCCGGTCGACGTGCATGTCGATCAGGTGCGTATCTCGCCAGAGACCGGCGCGGTCGAGGCGGCGCAGATCGCTCGGGCCAGCAACGGCGATGCCGCCCGAGCCGCGCGCGCGCGCGATCGGGCTATGGCGGATGTCGCGTTGATCGCGGGGGCTCCCGTGGCATCGGTGCGGATGGATGCGTCCGCGCAGACGATCCTAGCCGCTGCAGCGCCGCTCTCTGGCCTCGGCATTGCCGGGTACCGCGACCTGGAACGGCGCGCTCAGGCGGCAAGCGGTGGCTGGCAGGTCATCCTGACTCCACCGAACGATGTCGAACTGCCCGACCTGGCGATCACGTCCGGAGTCATCGACGACGCGGCGATGACCGAAGCGGCCTGGGCGTCGGCGCGGCTGGCCCGTACGCTCGAAGTCTGCGGTGGTAACCTGCGGCAGCGCACGGCGGTCGCAGAAGGCATCGTCGCGCGCGGCGGCAGGGCGGAGCCCGGCCCGGCGGCGGGCCGCCTCCGCCTTATATGGTCGGTCGATACGGGACAGGCTGAAGCGACCACCGGTCGCGCGCGCTAAAGTCCCGGCCGATAGCGGCGTTCGACATGGGCCTTGAGTTCGTCGGGATAGAAGTAGACCGGTCGCAGTTCACCGCGCGCATAGCGGGCGATCTGGTCGGCGAAATGCGGAGAGCGCACGTCGCCGGCTTGCCCACCCGCCATGACCGCGCTCGCTTTCACGCGCGGTCCGAACTCGACCACCGCGACGAAGCTGTTGCCGCTGGTCCCGTAATAGCGCTTCGTGCCGGGCCAGGGCTTCGCGCCGAACGACGCCAGGCTGCCCCATTGCGCCGACGTGAACGGGACCGGGATCGAAGGCTTCGCATCGTCGAAATGTGGGGCGATGGCGTCATCGAGCCGCTGGAGGCGGTTGATCTCCCGCCACGGCGTCTGCCAGTTGCCGAAGTCGCGGGTAAGCCGGTCGACGGCGGCGCTCAACGCGGCCAGCTTCGCATCAGCGCCGACGCGGGTGGCGATATAATCGGGGACGTTCAGTCGTTCCGCCTGCGCGAAGCTGCCGACCTCGCGCCACAGCTGATCGCCCCAGAACACCGCCAAGCTCGTCGCGGTGGACTCGTAACCCCAGCGATGATCCCACGCTTTCAGAAGCGCGATCGGCGCAGCGAGCGCTTTGCGTCGCGGATCGTCGACCGGCAGCGCGCTCCACGCGTCCACCAGCCCGGGCAGCAGCTGCGCGAAGGCGGGCAAATACGGATCGAACGCCGCATCTCGCAACGTGTCGCGCGTCCATCCGGTCTTGCCGATCAGCAGCATGTCGGCATGCACGCCGCGGGCATTGCCGCCGACCTGATCCATGTAGCGGGGATAGTCCGCCGCCTTGGGGCTGTCGGGTCCCGCCGCGCTCCACGGCCAGTCGTTGGTGTTGTGCGCCCACCCGGTCCGGGGGGCGAGGACGCTCGGCAGGCTTGGCAGTGTATGGAGCCCGTGCCAGTCCGTCGCCGGATCGCTGCCGTCGACCGGCCGGGTATAGTCGAAGCGGTCGTCGCGGACCGGCATGAACTGCGGCATCAGGAACGCGATCTCGCCCTTGTCGTCGGCGAACAGCGTGTCGTTGGATGAATTCGCCTTTCGCTCGGCGACGGCGATGTAGCTCTTCAGGTCGGTTGCCTTGGTGCGCAGGTAGCTTTGCTCAAGCGCAGGCACCGGCTTCCACATCAGCGCGGTCGCGATCCAGCGCCCGGCCTTCATCGCGACGACCGGTCCATGATGCGTGCGATAGGTGGTGAAGCTGCGCGCGGCGATCGTGCCGTCGGGGCGACGATAGCGCAGCGTGACGGCGCGCGTCGTCACCGGGCGGACTTCGCTGCCGTATCGATAGCCATAGCGATCGCCGTTCCGTGTGATCCGCTCGGCGAACTCATCGACGTTGTCGACCGTCGAGGATGTATGCATCCAGCCGGCCTTCGCGTTGAAGCCCTGGTAGATGAAGAACTGGCCCCAAGTGCTCGCGCCATAGGCGTTCAGTCCCTCGGCACTCGTCATCTGCGCCTCGGAGCGGAAATAGAAGCTGGTGTGCGGGTTGATCAGCAGCAGCGCGTGGCCGTCCCTGGTCAGTCGCGGTGCGATCGCGATGCCGTTGGAGCCGGACGGTTCGCGCGGGATCATTCCCAGTTCCTGCGGCGTCGGCGGCGTCGGTTTGCCGTAGAAGGTCTTCAGGTCGCTCAGCGAGATCCGCTCGATATCGCCACCGATGCTCCCCTCGGTGAAGCTCAGCGCCATCCACGGCTCGAACCGGGTCAGCACCTTCGGTCGGGTCTGCGGGTGGGTCGCGAGGTAATAGTTCAGCCCGTCCGCCCACGCCTGCATCAGCGTGCGCAGCCAGGCGGGACTGGCCGCATAGTCCGCCTGCAACGCGGCGGGATCGACGAACAGCCGTTGGCGCAGATCCGCCCAGACCGCATCCTCGCCGTCGGCTTCGGCGGTACGGCCGAGCGCGGTCAGGTAATTGGCCTCGATCCGCGGGAAATCGTCTTCCGCCTGCGCGTAGAGTAGCCCGAACACGGCGTCGGCATCCGATCGCCCCTGGATATGCGGGATCCCCCAATCGTCGCGGGTGATCGTGACGCGCGCAGCCTGCGCTTGCCACCGAGACATCTCGGCTGCCGGCGGATTTGGCGCGGCGGCGAGCGGCGTTCCCATCAGGGCCAACAGCATCACCGGATTGCGCGCGCGCCGAAGGACCGTATTCATGGCGCGCAGCGTAGGGCGGCAAAAAGGGAAACACCATGCGGTGGCTGACGATTATGGCGGCGGTGGCGCTCGCGTCGGCGAGTACGGCGCCGGCGTCCGAACCCGGATCGATCGTGCTGAAACCCGCCGGCGTGTTCGACGGTGTCGACGGCCGGGTCCACCCTGGCTGGCAGGTGCTCGTCACCGGCGACAGGATCGTCGCGGTCGGGCCCGACCTGCCATTACCCGCTGGCACGCAGGTGATCGAACTTGCCGGCGACACGCTGATGCCCGGCATGATCGAGGGGCATGGCCATCTGTTCCTGCACCCGTACAACGAGACGAGCTGGGACGATCAGGTGCTCCACGAACCGCTGGCGTTGCGCACCGCGCGTGCCGTCGCCAGCGCGAAGGCGACTTTGCTCGCGGGGTTCACCAGCGAACGCGATCTCGGCACCGAAGGCGCGGGCTATGCCGATGTCGGGCTGAAGGCGGCGATCGACCAGGGCATCGTGCCCGGACCCCGCCTGTCTGTCGCGACGCGCGCGATCGTCGCGCTCGGCGCCTATGGGCCAAAGGGGTTCGAACCGGGTGTCGCCGTCCCGCAGGGTGCGGAGGAGGTGTCGGGCGTCGATCAGATGGTCGCGGCCGTCCGGCGACAGATCGCGGCGGGAGCCGACTGGATCAAGCTCTACGCCGATTATCGCTGGCGTCCGGGCGAGGACAGCCGCGCAACCCTGAGCATCGACGAGCTGCGCGCGGCAGTCGCGGCGGCACACGATGCGGGGCGGCCGGTGGCGGTTCACGCTGCGACCGCGGAGGGCATGCGGCGTGCGGTCGCCGCCGGAGTCGACACGATCGAGCACGGCTATGGCGGCACGCCCGAGATCTTCGCGGCGATGGCAGCGAAGCGGATCGCGCTGTGCCCGACGCTCGCCGCCTCGGACGCGACCTCGCGCTATCGCGGCTGGGACGGTCGCGAGCCCGCACCGCCGGCGGTCGACCTCAACCGCAAGAGCGTCCGGATGGCGATCAAGGCCGGCGTGCCGATCTGCATGGGCGGCGACGTCGGCGTGTTCGCGCACGGCCAGAACGCGCGCGAGATGGAATTGCTGGTCGCCGTGGGCATGAAACCCGCCGACGTTCTGATCGCCGCCACGTCGGGCAATGCGCGCTGGATGGGAGTCTCGAACAAGCTCGGCGCCGTACGGCCAGGACTGCTCGCCGATCTCATCGCAGTGCGCGGCGATCCGACCAGCGATATCGGCGCCGTACGGAACGTACCCTTCGTCATGAAGGGCGGCGCGATCGCCTCACCCTGACGTCGCGCCGCACCTGATCAATGCGCGGCGAAATACGTCACGAGATCATAGATATAGTCGCGGCCGCGATAGAGTGCGTCGCTCGAGATGCGCTCGTTCAGCCCATGCGTGCCCGCCGTTGCGGGATCGTTCCACAGCCCGGGAATACCGTACGTCGGAATGCCGATCTTGCTGAGATACGTCGCATCGGTCGCGCCCGCCGACTGGGTCGGGATTACCGGGATGCCGGGGAAGTGCTTCGCGCCGATCGCCGCGATCGGCTTCAGGATCGCCTGGTCGAGCGGCGGCGTCACCGCTACCGGGCGTTCCTGGATCTTGCTGCGCGACACCGTCACCTGCGGATCGGCGATCACCCGCTCGATCGCCGCCCTGGTCTGGTCCGCCGTCTCGCCGGGCGCGATCCGGCAATTGACGCCGGCGGTTGCGCGCTGCGGCAGGGCGTTGGCGGCGTGGCCCCCCTCGATCAGCGTCGCGACGCAGGTCGTCCGCAGCAGCGGGTTGAGGCTCAGGTCGCTCGAGACGAGCGCCGCGGCCTTGGCGTCGTCCGGCTGCCGGGAAAGCTGCACCATGGCCGCACCGATGGCGTCCTTCCGCAGCGCACCCGCCTGCGCCAGATACGCCTGCGACACGGGGTTCAGGTTGACCGGGAACTGCAGCGTGCTGAGCTTCGTCAGCGCCGCGGCCAGCCGGTAGATCGCGTTGTCGGGCATCGGTTGCGAACTATGGCCGCCGCGATTGGTCACCTCGAGCACGAAGTTGCGCGGCGACTTCTGCGAGATCTGCACGCCGAGCGTCTCGGGCCCACCGCCGGGCGCGGTCCGTCCGCCGCCGCCTTCGTTGAAGGCGAATCCCGCTTTCACAAGTTCGGGCCGGTTGTCGACCAGCCAGCCCGCCCCGTTCAGCACGCGCTCGTTGCTGCCTTCCTCACCGCAGGTCAGCGCGAGCTTGATCGTGCGGCGCGGCTTGAACCCGGACTGCTTCCACCGGATCAGGATGTCCGAAAAGATCGCCGCCTGTGCCTTGTCGTCGCTGCTGCCGCGCGCGTAGAAATAGCCGTCTTCCTCGATCAGCGTGAACGGATCGCGCACCCAGTCCTCGCGCTTGGCCTCGACCACGTCGATATGCGCGAGCAGCAGCAAGGCGGGCTCCTTCGCGTCGGAGCCTGCCCATGTCGCCACCAGCCCGCCGTCGCGCGGCCGGCCCTCCGGCACGTAAAGCGTTAGATCGCGATCGGCGAAACCGGCGGTGCGCAGGCGGGTCTGGATCTGCTGCGCCGCCTTGGTGCAATCGCCCACCGACGAGGTCGTGTTGGTCTCCACCAGCTCCTTGTACAGGCTGCGAAAGGCCGTCCGGTCGGCGCGCTGCGGTGCTTGTTGCGCCATCGCCGCGACGGGCAGCATCAGCGTGGCGGTGGCCATCAGGGCAGGGGTGATATGCTTCATGCTGGGTCTTCCTGATCAACGAGATTTGGGCGACGGGCTCGTCAGAAACTCTTGCGGACGTTGACGCCGATCGTGCGCGGCCGCGAACTGACATAGTAATCCGGCACGCCGGTCGCCGATGCAACGCGGTTGAGGCCGTATTTGTTGAACAGGTTGTTCGCGAACAGCGACACGGCGAGCCCGTTCAGGCTGTCGACCCCGACGCGCGCGTTGAAGATGCTGAAATTGCCGATCTCGCGGTAGAACGCGTTCGTTGCCCTCAGCTCGGTGTTCATCCGTCCGGTATACGTCCAGTCGAACCGGACGAGCCCCGTCAGCGTGTCCGTCAGCGGCGGCGAGTATTCGACCCCTGCCGATGCCGTCGCCTTCGGGATGTACGCCAGCGTATCGCCGCTGCGACCCGGCGCGTTGATGAACCCGGTGGAATCGACCTGATCCGACGTCAGCCGCGCGTCGTTGTAGTTAACGCTCCCGTTGACGCTCAGGTGCCTGATAGGCCGGACACTGGCTTCGACCTCGACGCCCTCGACCCGCACACCGGCGAGATTGTAGATGAAATTGAAGTTGCCGCCGCCCTGTTGCAGCGTCGAGACCGACGTCTGCACCTCGTCCCAGTCGGTCCGGTAGACGGCTACGTTGACGGTAGCCCTGCGATCAAACCACGACGTCTTGGCACCGAGTTCGTAGTTCCACAGTGAGTCCGGACGATAGACAAGATACTGCGCCGGCAGATTGGGAATGTTGTTGGCACCACCCGGGCGGAAGCCCTGTGCGGCGTTTGCGTAAAGCAGGACGTCGCGGGTCGCGCGGAGCTCGGCGTTGAACTTCTTCACCCAGCCCTTCGCGTTCGCTTTGGTCTCCTCATAGGCGCGGGGCTCTTGGCCGTTGGTGAAGTTGTAGCCGAGATACTCGCCGCCGACGGTCTTGGTATAATCGAAATGGCGCAGGCCGACCGTCAAGGTCAGCGGCGAGAGCAGCCGGTAGCCGACTTCACCGAAGAACGCGGTCTGCTTGACGCTGGTCAGGATGTTGCGACCGCCCAGATTGTCGACCGGGTCGCGCTGGCCGCCGGTGATCGGGTCGCCGGCGAAGGGCAAGGTGTCGACCCGGTCGAAACGATCCTCGTGAAATACACCTACGGTGTAGTTCAGCGGACCGTCGCCGTTGGAGCCGAGCCGCGCTTCCTGGATGAAGTTCCTGACATAGCGCGGCTGATAGGCGCCGAACGGTGCCTTCGACCGGGCATAGGCCTGGTACGCGGTACGCTGCGCTGGCGTGCAGGTCGTCGTCGGGATGCCCAGCGCGACGCGCGTGTAGAGCGGACACCAGCGTGCGCCGGAAACGACGCTGGCGAACGCGGCATTGTTGTCGTTCGTGCTCTCGACGTCCCAGCGGTACCAGGATGCGCTGGTCGTGAGCGTGGCAAAGCCCAGGTTGAACCGGCCGACGCCGTTGTAGAGCTGCAGCTTGTCGTGCCACGGCTGGAAAATCTGGAAGTCCGCGCGGAACGGGCCGAGCGCCGAATTATACTGCGCCGTGCCGTCGATGTCCTGCGTCTGCAGCAACGCGGTAGCGGTAATCGAGATATCGTCGGTCGGCGTGAAGCCGAGCATGACGCGGCCGCCTTCCAGCGTTGCGCGGTTGGTGTTCTTGCGATTGAGTAGCGTATAGTCGACGTAGCCGCCCTGGCGCTCGCTGTAGCCGACCGCGCGGAGTGCCAGTTTGTCGGCGATGATCGGGATGTTCAGCGCGCCCTTGGCGAAATAGCCGATCCCGCCATTCTTCGTGGTGGTGGCCTGCAACTCGGCAGTGCCTTCGTACTTGCCGGCGTTCGGCTGGTTGAACAGCACGCGCAACGTGCCGCCCATCGATCCCGAGCCATACAGGGTACCCTGCGGCCCGCGCAGAACCTCGACGCGTTCGACGTCGAACAGGTTGAGGTTCGGCGTGTTGCCGGCAGGATCCGAATTGGTGCCGGATGGTCCGGTCAGCGGGGTCTCGCCGTAATACAACCCGACCGTGCTTTCGCCGGCAGCCTGGACGCCGCGGATCGAGACGCGCGTGCGGCCGGAGTCGCTTTCGGTCAGCTGCAAGCCCGGAACCTGCCGGATAATGTCGGCGATGGTCGTCGCGCCGAGCTTGGCCAACTGGCCTTCGCCCAACGCCGAGATCGCGATCGGCGTCGTCTGCACGGTGGACTGGCGCCGCAGCGCGGTGACGACGATATCGGCGGAGTTTTCTGTGCTCTCGGCGGCGGTATCGGACGGTGCAGCGATGGGGGCGGTTTGGGCCATCAGGGGATACGGCGCCACCAGTGCCGTGAACATCAACAGGCCGGATCGTAAAGATACGCGCATTCTACCCCCATTCGCCAGTCCCGCGCGGCCCTTCGGACTCGCGATACCGGCAGAATGACGTTAAATCCTATTGATCCAATGGGGTATTGATTTGCGCCGTGTGAAGATAAAGCATGTTGCCCGGAAATGGACGGCGTTCGCGACCGCGATGCGAACGCCGTCTCGATCGATCAGGCCGCCATCCCGTCGCGCCGGACCACGCGTTCCAGGATGGCGAGCGGCATGGCACCCTTCAGCAGCACTGCGTGGAACTGCTTCAGGTCGAAACCGGGGCGCTTCTGCGCCTCCGCGCGCAGGCGGTTCCAGACGGTGTGGCCGATCTTGTAACTGCACGCTTGGCCCGGCCAGACGGTGTAGCGATCGATCTCGCCCTGGCTGCGGCCACGCGCGATCCCGGTGGTGGCGATCAGGTAATCGGTCGCCTGTTCGCGGCTCCAGCGCTTGGCATGCATGCCGCTGTCGACGACGAGGCGCGTGGCGCGGAACAGCAGCGACTGCAGATAGCCGACCTGGCCGAGCGGATCGCCTTCGTACATCCCCATCTCGTCGGCGAGCTGTTCCGCGTAAAGCGCCCAGCCTTCCGAATAGCCGCTGAAGAAACCGCGGCGGCGGATCAGCGGGATTTCGGTGCTTTCCAGCGCGAGGCTGACCTGCAGGTGGTGGCCAGGCACCGCTTCGTGATGCGTCAGCGTGGCGAGCCCGAACTTGGGCCGGTCGAACGTGTCGCGCAGATTGATGTAATAGATCGCCGGGCGCGACCCATCCAGCGACGCGTTCTGGTAATAACCGCCGGGTGCGCCGGCCTGAATGGTCGGCGGCACGCGGCGCACTTCGACCGAAGCCTTGGGTAGGGTGGCGAACGCCTCGGGCAGCCGCGCCTGCATCGCGACGATCTGCCGATTCAGATGCGCCAGCAGCGCATCGCGGCCCGCGTCGGTGTTCGGATAGAGCTGATCGGGCCGCTGGTTGAGCGCGACCAGCCGCTCGCCGACCGTCCCCTTGCTCATGCCCTGCGCCTTCAGGATCGTGTCGATCCGCGCGCCGATCTCGGCGACCTGCGCGAGGCCGAGACGGTGTATCTCGTCGCCGCTCATCGCCACCGTCGTCGCCGCCTCCGCCGCGGCGGCGTAATAGGCGGCACCGTCGGGCAACCGCCAGCAGCCGGCATCGTGCACCGCCTTGGTACGCAGTTCGGCGACCAGCGCGCGTTGCCGTTCCAGCGCGGGAAACACCTCGCGCTGGACGATCGCCGTCGCCTTCGCGACGCGGTCGTCGGGCAGCCCGGCGGCCTTCAGCTTGGCGGCGAAGCTGACGACCATCACAGTTTGATCAGCCGGGCGCTCCATCGCGCTGCCGAGCTGCTTCAGCGTGGTGTCGAGGATGTAGTCGGGCGCGAACACGCCCCGGGCTGCATCGCCCCGCTGTCGCTCGGTACTGTCGTCGATCGCCTTGGGGAAGGCGGCCAGACGCTGGAGATACGCGTCGGCTTCGCCAGCATTGCGGACGCGCGCCTGCGATTCGAGGAAGTCCGGCACGTCGCGGTACGGCCCACTCAGCTGGCTGAGCACATAGGGCGAGAACCGGCCGAGGCTCTCGCCATAGGTGAATCGCTCTGCACCGGCCACGGCCCGCGTCAATTGATAGCTGACGACCTCATAATCGAGCGCGGCGGCGGGCGAGAGATTGCGCGTGCCGAACGACCGCAGCTCCGCCAGTTCCGACTTTGCGCGTGCGAGATCCGCCGCCTGGCCGGCGGCGGACTGGTCGTCGAGGCGCGACGTCAGCGCCGCCCGTGCGCCACTGTCCAGACCGAGACGGGTCGCCGCCTCGGGCGACGCATCCAGCCGCGCGTAGAAGAACCGGTCGAGCATCGTCCGCAACGCCGCGTCGCGGTCGGTCGCCGCCGCTTCGGCCCGGATCGGCAGCGCCGCGGTGACCGATGCCGCCGTTGCGCCTGCGATGAATTTCCGACGATGCATGTCCGTTCCTTTGGTCATTTTGCGACCAACCTATCGCCAGCGGCGACGGAATGCACCCCGAAGTGTCGCCTCAGCTCTCGGGCGCGATCGTCACCCGCAAGCTGTCCAGCGTGTCGTCGAACGGTATCTGGCACGACAATCGCGATGTCGGCGTGCGGGTATCCAGGCTGTCGAGCAGGTCGTTCTCGTCGCCGCTCATCGCCGGAAGCAGGGCGGCCTGCGTCGGATCAACGACGACGTGGCAGGTCGCGCAGGACAGGCAGCCACCGCACGCCGCGAGCAATTCGTCGATCCCGCCGTCGCGGATTACCTCCATCACCGAGAAGCCGGTTTGGGCGGGCAGAGTCCGGATATCACCCTCGCGGGTCGTTACGATCAGTGCAGTCATGTCTTGTCCTAGATTGGGGGTATCGTCGCGACCTGCGCGGATCGCGTAAATTTCAGTCGATCAATAGTGGAACCGGAACTCCACGCCGACCCGCCGCGGGGTCAGCACGCCACGCGAGTAATAGCGCTCGACCGTGTCGGTGCGGACCTGGTCGAACGACGACCGGTCGTTGCTGATCGCCGTCACCGCGTATTTGTCGAAGATATTGTCCGCGAACACGCCCACCTCGAACTGGCTGGTGATGTAGTTCAGCGACGCGCTCTGCGTGGTGTAATGCGGGATCTTCTCGCCATTGCCGCGCAGGCCGACGCGCGAATAGATGTTGCCGCGGTAGACGCTTGCCAGGTTCGCCTGGATCTTCCGGCCGTCGCCCAGTGGCCGCGTATAGATCAGCTGCGCGCTGCCCGAATTCTTCGCCGAGCCCGGCAGCCGATCGCCGTCGAACGCGTCGTCCCGAACGCCCTGACTGACTACCAGTCCGGTCGCATCCCCGGTCAGGTGCGCATCGACGTACGAATATGTGCCGATCAGCGAGAGATTGGGTGTGATCCGCAGCGTGCTCGAAAAATCGAAACCCTTCGACACTGCTTCGGCGCCGTTGACGGTGATGCCGATCGCCCCGTTGAGCGTCTGGCTCGGCACCTGCACGCCTGACCATTTGACGCGGTAGCCGTCGACGGTGAACTGCAACCGCTTGTCGAACAGGCTGGCCCGCACGCCGAGTTCGATATTGCGCGTCCGGTCGGGGCCGTAGAATAGTTCGTTCGGAAGCGCGCACAGCACCTGACCGCCCGATGCCGCCCGGTCCAGATCGGCCTGGGTACAGGCGATGACCTGGTTGGCGCCGCCGACGCGGTAGCCGGTCGAGTAGGTGGCATAAGCGAGTAGGTCGTCGCTGAACTTGTACGAGGTGTTCGCCTTCCAGACCAATCCGTCCTTGCCGGTCGACCCCGGCTTGAACCGGTTGGGGTTGATGGTGGTCGACGGAAATGCGCCGATGCCGACGCCGATCAGCGGCAATGCCGACCCGCCGACGACGGTCGCGTCGTATTTGAAATAGCGAATGCCGCCGGTTACCTGCCACTGGTCGGTCAGGTGCAGCGTGGCCTCGCCGTAGACCGCCTTCTCGACCGTCTTGCTGTTGAGCTTTGAGATATATTCCAGATCGTCGTCCCGGCCGAGGTCGGCGAAGTTCGAGAAGCCCGGCGTGTATTCGCGGCGTTCGCTGTCGTATTTCAGGCGATTGTAGAACCCGCCGATCACCCAGTTGAGCGGGCCGCCATGCGTCGAGACGAGCCGGACCTCCTGGTTCAACTGCTTATAATGGCGTTCGTTGTTGGCGTAGGACGAGAAGGCGGGAAACGCCTCGTACCCGTAATCCAGATCGAGCAGCAGATCGGTGTTGTCCTCGGTGCTCTCGATATGCTGCTTGGTATAGGCCGTGGTGCTGACGAGGTCGGCGATGCCGCCGAGGCCGATGTTGAATTCGGCCGAGAACAGGTCGGCGCTGCGATCGACCGGCTCGAGATAGCGGAACGGCGCCTCGTACTTGCCGGTACCCAGCACGCCGGCACCATTGGCTTGCCGCCCGCCGGTCTTGGTGGTCTGGTGCGCGTAGGTGAAGTACGCCTTGATGTTCGGATTATACTCTAGCAGCAACTGGTTGCGCGTGGTGAAGGTGTGTTCGTAGTTCACATCCTCGCGACGCTTGAAATTCGCTGCGTAGTCGGCCGTCGTGCCGAGCGAACCCGTCGACGTCGCGGTCGCGCGGCCGGGCTGCGGATTGGAGACGCCCGGCTGCTGCAGCAGGTAATTGTAATCGATGAAGCCGGCATTGTCGTAATAGCCGGTCGACGTACGGAAGGCGACGTGGTCCCGGAGGATCGGCACGTTGATCGCGACGTCGCCAATCCCGCCGAAATCGTCCGAATGCGACTGCGCATAGCCGCGGCCGTGGACGTCGATCGAGAAGCGGTCGGTCTCGGGGCGGTTGGGGATGTAGCGCACCGCGCCGGCCAGCGTGCCGAGCCCGTAGAGCGTACCCTGTGGCCCTTGCAGCACCTCGACGCGGTTGACGTCGATCAGCTTGAAATCGAGGTAGAGCGGGACTTCGCCGAGATAGACGCCGACCGAATTGCCGCTGTTGGCGCCGAACACGCTGGTGTCGCCCGAGGCGATGCCGCGCAGGATGATGCCGCCGGTCGAGGCCGGGCCGGTATCGGCCACCGTAACGCCGGGCGTGAACGACGCGAGCGAGCGGATGTCGTCGAGCCGCTGGGTCTGGATCGTCTCGGCGGACACCGCGCTGATATTGATCGGCGCGTCCTGCAACGTGGTCTGTCGGCGGCTACCGGTGACGATGATCTCGTTGGGGTCGGTGGCGGATGCTTGCGTGGTCGCGGTTGGCGCTTGCTGGGCTGACCCCTGTGCCGACGCCGCCGTTACGCTGGCTAGCGTGGTCGCGCACAATAAAGCCGCGCGCGAAAATCGTACTGACATCGAAGTCCCCTGATACTGAACGCAGTCGCCTCTCCGCGATCGTGTCGACGCCGGCCCTTTGAGCCGTTCGCTTGATGGGCAGAGTGCGGATATCGCTGGCGGACCGACATGGGGCGTTTGACGTAGGGCGACCGATCCAGGTGCCGCGCCTACGTCAAACGGCGCATGCCGCGACCGGCCGGCGTGGCGTATCCCGCAGACATGGTAACCGCCGTTCCTCGTATATTCGCATCGATCGGCCTCTCGTGCGGGTTGGCGATGCTGGCCGTACCGGCGCAGGCCGAACGTACCGCGCGGGCGAAACTGGTGCATTGCGGTGCGGATAGCTGCCTGCGTCTATCCGGGCGCCGACCGGCCGCGACGACAGCGATCAGGATCGGCGGGCGCGAGTTGGCCGTCGACGGCGATCGCCGCTGGCGGGCGACGGTTCCGCTGACCGTCGCGCGCACTTGGCCGATCGTCCGGGGCTATGCGCTGCGTGTTGTCCTCGCCGATACCGCCGCCGGTATGGAGCGTTCGGAGACGGTGATGTTGCCGCCAGGTGCGCTCGGCTCGCGCATCGAAATGGCGTCGCTGGTGGTCAGCGCGCGCTAAGCCCTCGGTCCATGAAGCGATCGATCTTTTTTCATGGCATGCGGCGCGTTGCCCTTCGTGGCGCCGCGCTGGCTGCTGCGGCCCTTCTCATCGGCGCGTCACCGGTTCGACCCGGTCCGCACTTCGCGCCGTGGATCGACGGGACCGCGGCGAGCGAACCCGAGACGCAGGTGCAGCGCATCGACGCCGACACCTTCGTCATCCGCCAGTCCGTAAAGACCAACTTCGAGGCGCCGTTCCTCTACCTGCTGTTCGGCAGCGAGCGCGCCTTGCTGATCGACAGCGGCGCGGGCGGGTTGAACATCCGCCCAGCCGTGGATCGGGTGATCGACGATTGGCGGGCCCGGCATGGCGGCAAGTCGATCCACCTGATTGTCGCGCATTCGCACGGCCATGGCGATCATCACGGCGGCGACGACGAGTTCCGCGAACGACCGGATACCGAGCTGGTCGGTCTCAAGCCGGAGCTGGTAGCGGCGTTCTTTCGCATCCGCGATTGGCCCAACGAGATCGGGCGTTACGACCTAGGCAAGCGCGTGGTCGAGATCGTGCCGACCCCCGGCCACGAGCCCGCACACATCATGATCTACGACGCGCGCACGTGGCTGATGTTCTCTGGCGACATGCTCTATCCGGGCCGGCTCTATGTGCCATCGGACCGCTTCGACGCGTTCCGTGCCAGTACCCGTCGGCTCGTCGACTTTGCGCGGACGCATCCCATCCGCGCGTTGCTCGGCGCGCATATCGAGATGACGACGACGCCCGGGCAGGACTATCCGATGCGGGCGACCGCGCACCCGGCCGAGCATGGCCTGGCG